>Ga0307414_10000320_pt1 | contig 27424 bp, 29 predicted proteins | sample DK1Ometagenome_FD_203804 | JGI IMG/M metagenome (GOLD analysis project Ga0307414, IMG submission 203804) | Maize rhizosphere microbial communities from greenhouse at UC Davis, California, United States - DK15-O-3 | ecosystem: Host-associated > Plants > Roots > Rhizosphere > Soil | place: USA... | reverse complement strand
CCGCTGTTGCCGATTATCCGGCGATCACTCTGGACGATGTGCGCGCGGCGGCGGAGCGAATTAACGGTTCGGTGGTCCGTACCCCGACGCTGCATTCGCAGACGCTGTCCGAACTGGTCGGCGCCGAGGTGTGGCTGAAGTTCGAGAATCTGCAATTCACCGCCGCCTATAAGGAGCGCGGGGCGCTGAACGCGCTGCTGCTGCTCAGTGACGAAGCCAAGGCGCGCGGCGCGATCGCGGCCTCGGCGGGCAATCATGCGCAGGGCCTCGCCTATCATGGCAAGCGGCTCGGCGTGCCGGTCACCATCGTGATGCCCAGCACCACGCCGCAGGTGAAAGTGTCGCAGACCGCGAGCCATGGCGCGACGATCGTCCTGCATGGCGAGACCTTCGACGATGCCTATGCCCATGCGCGCGTGCTGGAGGTCGAACGCGGCCTCACCTTCGTCCATCCCTTCGACCATCCGCATGTTGCGGCGGGGCAGGGAACGGTCGCACTCGAAATGCTGGAGGATGTGCCCGATCTCGACACGCTGATCGTGCCGATCGGCGGCGGCGGACTGCTCACCGGCATGGGCACCGCGGCGCGCGGGATCAAGAACGACATGCGGCTGATCGGCGTGCAGGCCGAACTTTATCCCTCGATGTACGCCGAACTTAACGGTGTGGACATGGCGTGCGAGGGCGACACGCTGGCCGAGGGGATCGCGGTCAAGGAACCCGGCGAATATACGCGCAAGATCGTCGCCGACCTCAACGACGATATCGTGCTGGTGGCCGAACGCCACCTCGAACGCGCGGTCAGCCTGTTGCTCCAGATCGAAAAGACGGTGGTCGAGGGTGCGGGCGCGGCGGGGCTCGCCGCGATGCTCGCGCATCCCGAGGAGTTCAGGGGACGCAAGGTCGGGCTGGTGCTCACCGGCGGCAATATCGACACGCGCCTGCTCGCGAATGTGCTGCTGCGCGATCTGGCGCGGTCGGGCCGCATCGCGCGGCTGCGCATCCGCTTGCAGGATCGCCCCGGCGCGCTGTTCAAGGTGATGAAGCTGTTCGACGAGAAACAGGTCAACATCATCGAAATCTATCACCAGCGCATCTTCACGACGCTGCCCGCCAAGGGGTTGATCACCGACATCGAATGCGAAGCGCGCGACCGCGAACATCTCGACAGCCTCGTCGCCGCACTGCGCGAAGCGGGCTATATGGTGACCACGGTCGAACTGGCTTAGGCGCTGGAAACTTAACTCGTCATTGCGAGGAGCGAAGCGACGCGGCAATCCACAGCCCTCGGCGCACGGCGAGCTCGATGGCCGGAGATTGCTTCGCTTCGCTCGCAATGACGACAAGTTTAATCTTGCGGCCGTTTTGCGCTAAGCATCGTGCATGAAAGAATTCACCCTCCAACTCACCGCCACCCCCGATGCGATCGACGAGCTTGGCCATGTCAACAATGCCGTCTGGGTGCAGTGGATCCAGCAAGTCGCGACCGGCCATTGGGACGCCGCGGCGCCGCAGAGCCACAAGGACGCCTATATCTGGGTCGTGGTGCGGCACGAGATCGACTATCTGCGCGCGCTTGGCCCCGGTGAAAGCGTCACCGCGCGGACGTGGGTCGCCGACAAGCCGCAGGGCGCGAAGTTCGACCGCCATATGGAATTCACCGGCGCCGACGGCAAAGTCCATGTCCGCGCGCGAACGGTGTGGGCGCTGCTCGACAAGGCGAGCGGTCGGCCGCTGCGCGTCACTGCCGACGTGGTGGCGCCGTTCCTCGGCGATGCGGCATGAATCGCGGAAATGACATTGTTCTTTTTTTGACGCTCGCGATTGTCCTGTTTACCTTGGCTTTGGTGCAATCTGGCCCGCGTCAGAACGACGAAGCCTGCGATGTCGCACTGCAGGTTCTGAAATATCTGCGAGACGAAAATGATGGCAAAATTGCTGTTTCCACAAGGAGCGCAAACAACCTCGACATGTCGCGGACCGAGGTAGAGCAATATGCTGCGCATTGGCGGTCGAACAACCGGATAGACGCTGCAGGTGAAATCTTCCTCGATCTTGCGATAAAAGAGGCGGCCGTTAAAGATCTGAAACCCGTCGAAGAATGTGCGAATATCCGGCAATGGCTCGATAAATCGCTTATCATCCATGACGACGCGCAGATTGATGCCGCGAAGGCTGACAAAGAGATATACCCCTTCACTATCGTAGCGATATCGATGCCGGTGCTTTCTGATGACCGCAATCATGCGCAGATGTCGATTGCGCAGGTCTCTGGCGCCCTTGCCGGAGAAGGCGAGAGCGTTTCGCTCAAACGCCAGGAAAACAACCGCTGGCGCATTGAAAACTTCGCCGGAATGTGGATCAGCTAGATGGTGTTCGCCCTTCGACCCTCAGACATGCCTTGCTCCGCGCCGAATGTCGTCGCGCCGTTCCTCGGGGATGCGGCATGAGCGGCGCGGGCGCGTGGCGGCCGATGCGCGCGGATGATCTGCCGACGGTCGTCCGCATTTCCGATGTGGTTCACGGCGAGTTTACGGAGCCGCTGGAAACCTTCGCCGACCGCCTCGCGCATTATCCCGCGGGCTGCGCGATCCTTGAACGCGATGGCGAGGCGCTGGGCTATCTGATCAGCCACCCTTGGCCGCGCGATGCCGCGCCGCCCAAGCTCGGGGTGCGGATGGCGTCGATTCCGGCCTCGGACAGCTATTATCTCCACGACATCGCCTTGCTGCCTGCGGCGCGCGGAACCGGGGCCGGGGCCACGGCAACCGCCTTCGTCGTGCATCAGGCACAGGCCGAAGGCTGCCGCGACGTGCGGCTCGTCGCGATTCAGGGCGCCGACAGCTATTGGCACCGACAGGGGTTCGATTATGCCGGGGCCGAACCCTATGGGCCGGGATCATATCTGATGCAGCGGGCGATCGAAGCGGCATGACCGCAGCGTTGCGGATCCGGCCTGCGCGCGCCGACGACGCCCCCGCGATCTGGGCCATCCTCGAACCCGTGATCCGGGCGGGCGAAACCTATGCGCTCGATCGTGATATGAGCGAGGCCGACGCGCTCGCCTACTGGTTCGGGTCGGACAAGGAGGTGTTCGTCGCGGAGGAAGACGCTGTTGTTCTCGGCACCTATAATTTGCGCGCCAATCAGGCGGGCGGCGGCCGTCATGTCTGCAATGCGGGCTATATGACCGGAGCCCGGTCGACCGGGCGCGGAATTGCACGGGCGATGTGCCTCCATTCGATCGACCATGCAAAGCGGGGCGGCTTTCGCGCCATGCAGTTCAATTTCGTCGTGAGCACCAACGTCCGTGCGGTCGGGCTGTGGCAGTCGCTGGGGTTCGACGTGGTCGGCCGCCTGCCGGGCGCGTTTGCGCACCCGGCGGGCGGCTTCGTCGACGCGCTGGTGATGGTCCGGGCGCTCTGACTATGTCTTGAAGCGTTCGGCCAGCGGCTTGTCGGCGAGCGCGTTCAGCGCTCTCAATATCGCGCTATGGACGTCGCCGACTTCGTCGAAGAGGTCGCGATATACCTCCGAAATCCGGACACTATAGGCCTCGATCCGGTCCTGTTGCCTGCGCCCTTCGGCGGTCAGCCGGAAAATCTTGCGCCGCGCGTCGGCGGGGTCGGCGTGCTGCGTGATGACGCCGAGACGAAGCAGCGCCGGGCATTTCTGGATCACCAGTTGATGCGACTGGCCGAGCGCGCGGGCGAGCTCGGCTGCCGTGGCTTCACCTGCCGCCTCCAGCGCGGCGAGCAGGGAGCAGGAGCGGACAGGGACGGTAATTCCCATATCGTCGAACAGCGGGCGCGTCTGTTCCTCGATCCGCTGGCTCAGCGCTTCGCTGAGGCGGCCGAGGAACGAGATGTCGTCGAGATCAGTCGATGCGGGCATAGGTCTGGGTTGTTCCGTCGCGGTCGATGCGTTCGAGTCCGGCGACCTTGCCGTCTTTGCGAACGACGCGGAAGCGGAAATCGCGCACCCCTTCGACTGCCAGCAGATCGCCGGCGATCGGCTCGAGCGTCAGGCGGAAACGTTCGCGCCAGGTATAGAGGAGCTTTCCGTCGACAAGGTCGACGCGCCGCCCTTCGTAGCGGCCGGCGATCGCCTTGAGCGCGGCGGCGGATAGCTGCGGGCGCGCGGCGAGTTCGGGGGCGAACCAGTCGGCGTCGGCGCGTTTGGCCGGATCGGCTTTGGCAAGGTCGGCCAGCGCGAGGCGATGCGCGGCGGCCAGCGCGTCGGCGGACGCCACCGGGTGGTCGGGCGTGACGCCCTGTCCCTCGAAATCGCCGCGATCGACGGGATCGCGAATCTGGCCGATCGGTACCTGAAGGAAGAAGTCGGTTCCGACGGGCTTGCGGTCGACCGGATGCGCGCCGCCTGCAGTGCGTTCGCCCACCAATGTGGCGCGGCCCAGCTTCTTCAGCGAGTAGGCGAACCATTCGGCCGCAGAGAAGCTGGTCGACCCGGTCAGGACATAGACGAGCTTTCCGGTCAGGCGTTTCGCAGGAAGCGCGGGGAGGACCCATTGGCCGCGTTCGACGCGGCGGCCATCGAGATTGTAATAATAATCGAACAGCTCCTGATCCTTGTCGCCGGGAAAGAGCTGGCTCGCCAGCAACTGCGCCATCTCCAGATGGCCGCCATTATTATAGCGCAGGTCATAGATCACCGCGTCGCCGTTCTCGATAAAGCGCATCGCCGCTGCGGCGGCATCATAGCCCAGTTCGGGGTCGGCGAAATGCCTGAGGTCGATATAGGCAATATTGCCGTCCAGAAGGCGCAGGCCGGCAAAGCCGAAATTCTGCCGGGCCTCCTCGCGCCGGTCGTCTTCGCGCAACGCCGCGACGCGCGCGGGGTCCTGCCGCGCGGCATAGTCGGCGACCCATGCCGGATCGACCCCCAAGGCGAAATGCAGATCGTTGCTCGCCTCGATCAGATCGTCGGTCAACGCGCGTGCGAGCGCGCGCTGGTCGGGCGCGGCATCATAATCGCCGGCATCGAGGTGGCGGCGCAGCGTCGCGGCGATCGTCTTCGCCTTGTCGGGAAAGACATAATTGGCTTCGAGCGTCTGGCCGAGCTGATCGACGACGGCGCGCTTGTCGGCGGCGGTGAGCGGCGCTTCCTGCGCTGCGGCGACCGGCACCAGCCAAAGAGTGGTGACGGTCAGGAGGAGGGGCCAGCGCTTGTTTTTCATCGGATTTCTGCCTGTCGGATGATTCGTACAATATATTGCGCAATATGTTGTAAAAATCCTGTGCGCAAGAGGGGGCGATGAATCCGGGCGGCGCAAAGCGCGGAACCATATCCGCGCCGGGCGGGTTTTTTAGGGCGGCAGGCGGGCGTCAAAAAGGAGTGAAGCGGATGGAAACGCAAATGCTGCATCGCGGCCGTTTGATCGATCATATCCAGCTGGTGGTCGCCGACCTGAAGGCGAGCCGCGCCTTTTACGGCGCGCTGTTCGAAGTACTGAAGGTGCCGATCGGCGGCGAGGCCGAGGATTATTTCTGGGCCGACGAACTGTTCGTCTCGACCGCCGACAGCGAAGCCGCGCTCGGCAAGCTGACCGGCCGGCACCATCTGGCGTTCCAGGCGGCAGACCGGGCAGCGGTCGACGCCTTTTACAAGGCGGGGCTGGCCGCAGGCGGCGGCGACAATGGCGCGCCGGGCGAACGGCCCTATCATCCGGGCTATTACGCCGCGTTCCTGCTCGATCCCGACGGGAATAATATCGAGGCGGTCTATCATGGCGCGCATGAACGGAGCGCGCCGTCGGTGGAGATAAGGTTCGAGGGCTGATGTCGGCTATGGGGTGGGAATATGTCGCTCCCTCCCTTCGTCATTCCGGGCTTGACCCGGGACCCGCCTTCCTCCCGCTCGACCTTGCAAAGGCAAGGCAGGCCCCGGGTCAAGCCCGGGGTGGCGGGAAGTGTTCGGCTGCTGTCGGTCGTTCGTTTTAGGCCATCAAGCCGGATCGGCTGTGATCAACCGAAACGGGATGGAAAGCCGCCATAGGATTGGTAAGTCTCTGGCCCAAGGAGGCTTCATACAATGAGCGCCAAGAAAACGCGGATAATGTATATCGAAGACAAGTCGGAAGGTCTCAATGGGCCAGCAAGAATCGGCCGGGTGACTTATTCAAAAACTGGCCAGTCGATCTATTACGGAGGTCGCACCTTTTTTCAACGACTGGGTGGTGACGGCTTTAAGGCCAACTATTTCGACGCCGACACAGGCGATCACTTTTGGATCTCCGGCCCCCGAAAAGATGGCCAAGACCGGCTATATCCATCCAGTTCTATGTCGGTGGAAATCGACCCCGACGTTCACGACGAATATTGGAGCGACATTCGAGGTCGAGCCGGCGCGCAATGAGCGCAACGGGTCGTTAGCGGCAATCCGCACCGGATCGACAGCGAATATCGGGAATGGGGTGGGAAGCGGACGAGGCTCCCTTCGCCTAGATCAAACAAAGCATGCACCACATTTGGTGCATGCGGATGGAAGCGGTAGATTTACGCCGCCATAATCCTTGCCCCAAAAACGGGCCCAAAACTGCTTGTCGCGCTGAAGTTTCTCATCCGCCTCATAATCGGTGAATGCAGGCCAGCCGCAACTGCTGCACTTGGTGGAGAATAACCAGGTACTCGGGAGAAAAGCGGCGAACCCGATGACTGACGGCCAAAGATAGCCCAAGGGCCAGCCGACAAAGCATGTAAGAGCAAAAAGGATTGAAGCAGCTGCCGCAACCCACTGCCAACGGCGTGCCATCTGTATACGCTTTGAAGCCGGGCGATGCTGTTCGATCAATTCATGTTCCTTAGCGCATGTAGTAATCGAGAGGTTAAGCCGAACCATGATCGTCCGCAACCGGCCGTTAGCTGCCATTCCCACTTCGTCATCCCGGACTTGATCCGGGATCCACCGCAGCTTCCGCTCCTTACCCGCCGTCAGGCATAGCCCACCCATCCGCGCCAGGTGAAGGCGGCGTAAAATTGTTCGACCCCGGTGAAGCCCGCGGCGCGGAGCACTTCGACGTCGGCTTCGGGGCTCAGCATGGCGACATGGGTGGCGACGGCCTCGCGGCCTTTGGCGACCTGATCGGGATCGCCGCCCGACGCGATGGCAAAGGCCGCGTAGCGGTCCAGCCAGCGGTCGCGCTCGTCCGGTCCTTGCGGAAAGCTGCCGTGCGCGGCGACGAAGGGGGCGCCGGGTTTCAACCGTTTGCGGATTTCGGCGGCGGTGCGAATGCGTTCCTCGGTATGGAGGAAATGAAGGGTGAGGAGGCAGGTCGCGCCGTCGAACGGGCCGGCGGGGGCGTCGTCGATATAGCCTTCGATCAGCTCGGCGCGGGGCGCGTCGGGGCCCATCACATCGGCGGCAAGGTCGAGCATCGGGCCTGCCGGGTCGACGCCGGTAAAGCGCCAGCCGGGATATGCCTGTGCCATCGCCTTCAGCTCGCTGCCGCCGCCCGCGCCGAGGACGAGGATATGGGCATCGCGCGGGACGCGCTCGGCCAGCAAAAGTCCGGTCATCCGGTGGAGGCTGTCGAGGCCGGGGACGAACCGCCGCGGACCGTCGGTATAGCGCGCCACCGCCTCGGGGTCCTTGAAACTGTCGAGAAAATGTTGGGCGCCTTCAGCCATGGATATGCTCCTGCGGGGTGGGGGAGGGGGATCGTGCGGCCATGCGCGCGTGGAAATCGGCGGCCAGCTCGGCGATCGTCACCTCGCCGAAGCGGGTCAGAAGCAGCGCTTCGGCGTCGCGAAAACTGGTGTCGAGCGCGGCGTTGACTGCCTGTTCGACGAGGCAGCCGGGCGCCTCGGTGCGGTTGCCCATCGCCATCAGCGCCGGGCGTCCGATCGCATCATAAATGTCGCGCATCGTGATGGTCGAAAGGTCGCGCGCTATCGTCCAGCCGCCGCCATGCCCCTTCTCGCTATGGACGAAGCCCGCCTCGCGCAGCCCGCCGAGGATACGGCGGACGACGACCGCGTGGGTCTGCATCGCTTTCGCAAGCTGTTCGGATGTCATCGGCGCATCTCGCTCTGCCATATGGAGCAGCAGGTGGAGTACGCCCGAGAGTCGGCTGTCGCGTTTCATGTAACTTTACATAGTACGTGAAATCGCATCGTCAAGCGGGGGCTTGATCGCGGCCACCGTCGCTGATAGGTCCGCCCGCGATGACCAACGACCGATCCAATCGATTCAAGGCGTATTGGCGCTCCTTTACATAGGAGCGGCATGGCATCACCTTATGACCATCGCCGCCGTGTTCGGACAGGCGAATGGTCATCATCACACCACTACCCCCCGGTCACGGCGTGCGCTTTTGAAGAAGACGCGACATGACCGATACATTGCTTGCCCTGTCGACCGAAAATTGCCGCATCGCGCCGTTGCACGCCGATGATGCGCGCGCACTCGCCGAGATCACCGACGAATCGGTGACCGCGCAGGTCCATTTCCTGCCCACCCCCTTCACCGAAGCCGATGCCCGCGCGCTGATCGCCCGGTCGGGCGGAGGCGACGTCTTTCACGCGGTGCGCGATCCCAGCGGCGCCGAACTCAACGGGGTGATCGGCGTTCATCGCCGCGCGGGGGAGGAATATGAGATCGGATATTGGTTCGCCGCGCGGGCGCGCGGTCGCGGCATCGCGACCGAGGCGGTGCGCGCGGTGATCGACACGCTCGTCGCATCGCGGCCCGGCTGTTCGATCGTCGCCGAATGCCGTCCGGAGAATGATCGCTCGCGCGCCCTGTTGCGGCGGATCGGTTTCGTGCCGACGGGGCTGGCGGGGCGACGTCCGGGGCGGATGCTGCTGTCGTGGCGCGCCGCGCCGGCGTATCGCATCGACGTGTGCTGAGCGTCAGTCCGTCCGCGCCACCTCTTCGGTCAGCGCCTTGACGATCGCCGTCACCGAATTGGGGGCATAGGCAAAGCCCATATGGCCGCAGTCGACCTCGACCTGCCGGTCGCTTTCATGCGCTCCCCCGCGCGCGCTGTTCACGGCGACCACCCCGTCATGCTTCGACCAGAGCGCGAAGGTCGGCATTTCGGGGCGCGGGGCGGGGTGAAAGTCGATCGGCGGATTGTCGACCGGGTGGCGCGCGACAAGGTGATAAAGCCGCCACGCCCGATTGGCGCGGCGCGATCCGGAAAAGGGCGAACCCAGGGTGACGACGCGCGCGACCTTGCCGGGGTGATGCTTGGCATATTCGCGTGCGTAAATGCCGCCAAGGCTCCATCCGACCAGCGCCGGGGCGTGGCCGGTACGGTCGATGATCCACTGCACGCGGGTGTCGATGCGCTCGATGATGTCGGGGGTCGCGCCGCGGTTGAAGCCAAGGCCCCAGGCATAGCAGCGAAAGCCCGATCGGCGCAGGTCCGCGCGCAGCGCCTTCGTCGCCCAGTCGCCCGACAGAAATCCCGGAAGCACCATCACCGGGGGGTGATCGCTGTCGGGATTGGGTTCGGGCGGCATCGGCCGGATGCGTCCGGCAATCGCGCGGGCAAACCCGCCGATCTCGCTCCACAGCAGCTTCAGCGGCGGCGCGGCGTCGGGATCGGGGATGCGCGCGGGCCATTCGCTGCGACGAGAGAGGAAGCTGCGGATCATGGAGGGGATATAGTCACTGCTGTCCCCCGGCGAAAGGCGGGTCCCGGCTTTCGCCGGAGACCGGCTATTTCTTTGGGACCAGCTTTACCAGCTTGCCGTCCTCGCCGTCGGTGAGCAGCCAGACGGTGCCGTCTTCGCGCACCTCGACCTCGCGGATGCGGGTGCCAAGGTCCCAGCGGTCGGACTTGTGGAGCGTGTCGCCGTCCACGGCCATCCGCACCAGCCCTTCGCCCGACAGCGCCCCCATCAGCAGGCTGTTCTTCCAGCCCGGATAGGCGTCGCCGCCGTACCAGACGAGCCCGCCGGGCGAGACCGAGGGGTTCCACCACAGTTTCGGCGCCGCAAATTCGGCGCGCGTCGGGTGGTCGGGAATATCCTTGCCATCATAATGGTCGCCGTTCGACACGATCGGATAGCCGTAATTGGCCTTCGCCTCGACCAGATTGACCTCGTCGCCGCCCTTCGGACCCATTTCCTGGTTCCACAATTTTCCGGTGCCGTCGAAGGCGAGGCCAAGGATGTTGCGGTGGCCGAGCGACCAGATTTGCGCGGTGACCCCGCCCCGATCCGCAAAAGGATTGTCGGCGGGAATGCTGCCGTCGGGATTGAGGCGCAGGATCTTGCCGAGATTGGCGTTCATATCCTGCGCGGGGTCGAACTTCTGCCGCTCGCCCGATCCGATGAACAGATATTTGCCGTCGGGGGAAAAGGCGAGGCGGTGCGAGAAATGGCCGCGCCCCGTGACCTTGGGGCTCTGCGTCCAGATCGTCTGGAGGCCGGTGAGTTTCGGCGCTGCGCCCTGTTCCAGCTTCGCGCGCGCAACCACGGCGCCAAAGGTGCCGCCATCGCCCGCCTCGACCCAGCTCAGATAGATATGACCGCTGGTCGCAAAGTCGGGCGCGAGGATGACGTCGCCAAAGCCGCCCTGACCGCCATAGGCGACGCTTGGCACGCCCGCGACGTCGAGCACCGCGCCGCCTTCCTCCCACAGTTTCAGCTTGCCCGCCCGTTCGGTGATGAGCGCAAGGGGGGTGCCGGGGATGAAGGCCATCGCCCACGGCTCCTTGAAGCGCGCGATTTCCTGCACCGTGAAGGGCGCGTTAGCGACCGGGGCGGCCGGATGCGCGCCCGAAGCATCGAGCTTCGCCGTGTCGGCGGGGGCGGCGTTGCTGCTCGTCGTGCCCGCCGAACAGGCGGCGACGACCATTGCGGCGGAAAGCGCGAGGGCAGGGATCTTCGTCATCGGTGAATTCGCTTTGCTGGGGAAGGATGCGTCATTTTGGCGCGGTGGCGTGGCAAAGTCGAGACATGTCGTCGCCCCGCCGAAGGCAGGGCGGCGGCGATCAGCGGCTCTCCGCTTCCCGTCTTGCGGTGATCGCCTCGACGCTGTCCATGATCGCGTCCATGGCCTCGCTCGCGGGCGTCGCGTCGGCGCGCTTCTGCGAAAATTGCCCGCCCGTCATAATGTCTTCCAGCGCGGCGCGCGCGCGCGACACCCGGCTTTTCATCGTGCCCAGCGCGCAATCGCAAATTTGTGCGGCTTCTTCATAGGACATGCCGCCCGCGCCGACGAGGATCAACGCCTCGCGCTGGTCCTGGGGCAATTCCATCAGACCGCGCTGCAAATCGGCCATTTCGCCGCTGTCTTCCTGGCTTGCGGGGGTCGCCAGCGTGCGTTCGACAACGCCCTCGTCATATTCGCCGCGAAACTTGTTGCGGCGCATCTGCGACAGAAAGGTGTTGCGCAGGATGACGAAGGTCCATGCCTTGATCGAGGTTCCGCGTTCGAAACGGTCGCGCGACGCCCATGCCTTGACCATCGTGTCCTGCGTCAGATCGTCGGCCAGGTCGGGGTTGCCCGACAGGCTGCGGCCATAGGCGCGCAAATGGGGGATGACGTTGGCGAGGAGCGTCTTGAATTCGCTGTCGGAGAGGCTGGTGTCAGCCTCCTCCTGGGACGCAGCGGTCATACGGGTCATTACTGCTTCGGGCTTTTCTGATCGAGCTGGGACAGAAGGTCGAGCATATTGTCGGGCAGCTTTTCGGCAACGATATTGCCATAGATCATGCGCAGCTTGGCGCTCACCGGCTCGGGCGATTGCCGTCCGGTCAGCGTCCGGTGCCACTGATCGCCGCCGGTTCCGGGAAAGCTGCCCCGCGTCCGGCGCGGTGCGTCGGTCGTCGCGTGGAGCGCTTCCTTACCGTTGATCCTGTTGTTGCCGTGGGTTGCCATGTCGAAGCAACGACACAAGACGGCGCAAGTTCCCGCCCTTCTTTAATTTTGCGACGGGGTGTTGCGGGCAGGGCACAGTGGTGGCGGTTCGTGCCGATTTGCGCTTAGGCTTTGCATCGGCCGAGCAAGGCGCTAAGCCTGTGTCATGTCCAAGACAATGATATTGCAATAAAGGTCAGTTTATCAGCGATTTAGTGCCTCAACCCCTCGACGATGACAGTTTCAAGCGCGAATTGGCGGCCATGTTGCCGCACTTGCGCGCCTTTGGTCGCAGCCTGTGCGGCAATGCCGATCTTGCCGATGATCTCGTCCAGGAAACGATGCTGAAGGCATGGAAGGCGCGCGCGCAATATGTGCCGGGGCCTTCGAGCATGAAGAGCTGGGCCTTCGTCATCCTGCGCAATTGCTTCCTGTCGCAGATGCGCCGCAAGAAATTCACCGCCGAATATGACGAGCAGGCGGCCGAACGGCTGCTGGTCGCTCCCGACGATCAGGACGACAGCCTGCACCTCGCCGATGTGCAGCGCGCGCTGTTGATGCTGCCGGTCGATCAGCGCGAGGCGCTGGTGCTGATCGGCGCCGGCGGGCTGAGTTACGAAGAGGGCGCAGAGATTTGCGGCTGCGCGATCGGGACGATGAAAAGCCGCGTGTCGCGCGGGCGCCTCGCGCTGCAGACGATATTGGACAGCGGAACGATGCCGCTGCGCAGCGGCGACATCTCACCGGCCAGCGAGGCTTTTGCCGCGATCATGCACGATATCGACGAATTGACCGCGAACGGCCCCAGCGGGGACTAGCTCTGTTCCCGGCGAAAGCCTGGCGGGGGCCGGAACCCGCCGCCCGCGCTTCGAATTACGCCGCCAGTTGCGGGGTGAACATCAGGCTCTGGCTGATCGCCGCGCGAACGGTGTTTTCACGGAACGGCTTGGAAATCAGGAAGGTCGGCTCGACCCGATGACCGGTCAGCAGCCGTTCGGGAAAGGCGGTGATAAAGATCGCCGGGACCGGGGCCAGCGCCAGTATCTCCTCGACCGCATCGATTCCCGACGACCCGTCGGCCAGCTGGATGTCGGCGAGGACAAGCCCGGCGTCGGTCGCCGCAAATGCCGCGACGGCATCTTCATGGGTGGTTGCGATCCCCGCAACCGTGTGCCCCAGCGCGCGCACAATCTGTTCGAGTTCCATCGCGATCAGCGGCTCATCCTCGATGATCAGCACCGATGTGGGCGCCTCGCGGTCGAGATCGCCGACCGCTTCGGCAAGCAAGGCCTCGACGGTCGCGGCATTGGTGCCGGTGACGGTCGCGGCTTCGTCGACCGTAAAGCCTTCCAGCGCGGTGAGCAGCAATATCTGCCGCCCCAGCGGGGTGATCCGCGCAAGCTGGCGGTTGGCGGCGCGGACGATCGGATCTTCGCCATCGTCGCTCCCCTCGCCATCGTCGATATAGGCGCTTTCCCAGATGCGGTGGAAATGGCGGTAAAGGTCGATCCGCGTGTCGTTGCCGGTCGTGCCGCCCATGTAAAATTCGTCGGGGGCGGCGACGATGACTTCCAGCGTCGTGTGGACGAAATTGTCGCCATGTTGCTGACTGCCGGTCAGCGCGCGCGCATATCGGCGCAGAAAGGGCAGATGTCCGCGAATTTCTTCACCCAGTGGCATGCAATTCCTCCCTTTGATCTTTCTTCATACGCCCCCCGCGCAGGTCGGTTCCCCCTCGCGCCGTCAAAGCGAGTGCAATGACTGCAACTTGTCACGCTCCGGTGCGTAGAGTCAGCCGGGACGCGATGACGCCAGTGTAAGCGAGTGGAATGGAACAGTTTCTCTGTATACCGGCGAGGATGCTTTTGCAGGAGCCATATTCGTGGCACAGCGGCCTCGAATGAACGAAGATGCAGCCGCATCGCGATCGAATGAGGGGCGGGACTTGGCCGACGGCGGCGACAGCACTGCAGCGCAGACCGAAAGCTTGCGGCTCGCGACCCTGCGCGAATATCGCATTTTGGATACCGCTCCCGAACCCGCCTTCGACCGGGTGACCAAGCTGGTTGCCGACCTGTTCGATGCGCCGATCGCGCTGGTGTCGCTGGTCGACGATTGCCGTCAGTGGTTCAAGTCGGCGCACGGCCTCGATGTCCCCGAAACCCCGCGCGAAATCAGTTTTTGCCAATATGTGCTGGCCGACGGCGAGCCGTTGGTCGTCACCGACGTGATCGGCGACCCCCGTTTTCAGGACAATCCGCTGGTCGCGGGCGATCCGCACATCCGCTTTTACGCCGGGATGCCGCTGCGCGCCTATAATGGCGCGATCCTGGGGACGCTGTGTATCATCGACCGCAAGGTACGACCGGGGCTGACCGATCTTGAACTGGCGCGGCTGGGCGATTTCGCGGCGATTATCATGGCGGAGGCCGATCTGCGCCGCACCGCGGCCGAGCGCGACGACGCGCGCCGCATGCTCGAACGCGCGCTCGATTTTTCGGGGATTGCGACGTGGCAGGTCGATCCCCGGACCGAGGCGCTGAGCTGGCGCGGCGCGGTCGCCGACCTGTGGGGCGCCGATTTCGAAAGCGCGCTCGCGGACATCCAGGGTTTCCTCGCCCGCGTCCACGCCGACGACCGCGCCGGGGTGGCCGACGTACTGGGCGAATCGATCGCGAACGGGACCCCCTATGCGACCGAATATCGCATCATCCACCCCGAACGCGGGGTACGCTGGATCGCCGGGCGCGGCGACTGGGACGTGCGCTCGAACGACGCGATGCTGACCGGCATCAACGTCGATATCACCGAACAGAAAAGCCGGCAGGAAAACGCCAATCTGCTGATGCGCGAATTGCATCATCGGATGCGCAATCTGTTTGCGACGGTCAGCGCGATCATCTCGCTTACCCGCCACGCGGCGCGCGACGTCGACGATTATGTCGAGCGGATCAGCAGCCGTCTCGACGCGCTCAACCGCGCGCAAAATGTGCTGCTTGGCGCCAATTTCATGACGGGGTCGATGCATGCGCTGATGCGCGAGGTGCAGGCGGCGTTCCCGCGCATCCGCTGGTCGGGGCCCGATCTGCTGCTTCCCGAAAATGCGCTCGTCGCGATGGCGCTGGTGTTCAACGAACTGGCGACCAACGCGGTCAAGCATGGCGCGCTGATCAGCGACACGGGGCAGGTCGAGGTGAACTGGTCGCAGGATGCGGAGGGCGAGGAGGCGCGGATGTTCCGGCTGACCTGGACCGAAACCGGGACGCCGGGGCTGGTGGGACCGCCCGACCGCACCAGTTTCGGCACGCTGCTGATGGAACGCAGCGTGCGCAACAATCTGGGCGGCTCGATCGCGCGTCATTGGGAACCGACCGGACTGGTGTGCGAAATCGCGCTGCCCGCCAAATGGCGCGAGGCATAGCCCGATCGGAAATTTGTTCCTTCTTTGTTCGATATGCTATGCGGACGAGATGATCAGGATGACGACAGCGTTACCGGCAGGCGGCGGCTGATGGCGAAAGCCGGCCATTGGCTCGAACCGCATCCGCACGGACTATATGTCCGGCCCGCCGACCTGTGGATCGACCCGTCGCGTCCGGTCGAACGCGCGGCGGTCACCCACGGCCATGCCGATCATGCGCGCAGCGGGCATGGGGCGGTGTTCGCGACGCCCGAGACGCTGGCGATCATGGCGCTGCGCTATGGCGTCGATGTCGAGGCGAGTCATAATCAGGCCTTTCCCTATGGCGGCGGGTTCGAGCGCGGCGGGGTGCGCTTCAGCTTTCACGCCGCGGGCCATGTGCTGGGCAGCGCGCAGATCTTGATGGAATATGCGGGCGAGCGGATCGTCATCACCGGCGATTACAAGCGGCGGCCCGACCCGACCTGCGCGCCGTTCGAAGTCGTGCCGTGCGACATATTCATTACGGAGGCGACCTTCGGCCTCCCGGTATTCCGCCATCCGCCGACGGGTGACGAGATTGCCAAGCTGATCGCCGCCCTGCGCGCCGAGCCCGATCGCTCTGTCCTCGTCGGCGCCTATGCGCTGGGCAAGGCGCAGCGGGTGATGGCGGAACTCCGCGCGGCGCGATGGGATGCGCCCATCTATATCCACGGCGCGCTCGAAAAAATGTGCGAACTATATGCCGCGCACGGCGTGGACCTCGGCGAGCTGCGGCTCGTTTCGGAAACCGACAAGGCCGAAATGGCGGGGCAGGTCGTGATCGCGCCGCCGTCGGCGCTGGGGGATCGCTGGTCGCGGCGGCTGCCCGATCCGGTGACCGCAATGGCATCGGGCTGGATGCGCGTGCGGCAGCGCGCGCGGCAGCGGATGGTCGAACTCCCGCTGGTGATTTCCGACCATGCCGACTGGGATGAACTGACGACGACGATCGCGGAGGTGAACCCCCAGGAAAGCTGGATCACCCATGGCAGCGAAGAAGGCCTCCTGCGCTGGTGCGAACTCACCCAGCGCAAGGCGCGCGCGCTGCACCTCGTCGGGCGCGATCTGGAGGAGGAGGCGTGAAGCGCTTCGCGGCCCTGATCGACCGGCTCGTCTACACCCGCTCGCGCAATACGAAGCTCGCGCTGATCGCCGACTATTTACAGCACACCCCCGATCCCGATCGCGGCTGGGCGATCGCGGCGCTGACCGAAAGCCTCGATTTCCCGGCGGTGAAATCGGCGATGGTGCGGACATTGCTCGCGACCCGCGTCGATGAAGAGCTGTTTCGCCTGTCGCGGCATTTTGTCGGCGATACGGCGGAGACGGCCGCGCTGCTCTGGCCCGATGCTCCGGGGCCGAAAGACGATCTCAGCGTTGCGGCGGCGGTCGATGCGCTCGCGTCCGCCAGCCGCAGCGACGCCCCCGCCGTCGTCGCGTCGCTGCTCGACCGGCTCGACGCCGACGGCCGCTATGCGCTGCTCAAACTGGCCTTGGGTGGCATGCGCGTCGGCGTGTCGGCGCGGCTCGCGAAACAGGCTTTCGCACAGGCCTTCGACGTCCCCGTCGACGATGTCGAGGAACTGTGGCACGCGATCCCGCCGCCCTATGCACCGCTGTTCGCATGGGGTGAGGGGCGGGCCGAACGCCCCGACCTCAAGCATGTCGCCTTCTTCCGCCCCTTCATGCTCGCGCATCCGCTCGAGGAGGAAAGCGTCGACCTCGCCGATTATGCCGCAGAATGGAAATGGGACGGCATCCGCGTCCAGATCGTCCATGGTGGCGGCGAAACGCGGATATACAGCCGCGGCGGCGAAGAGATCAGCGGCGCTTTTCCCGAACTTGTCGCGGCGTTCGACCAGGATGCGGTGATCGACGGCGAATTGCTCGTGCGCGGCGAAGCGCAGGGCGGCCAAGCTGCAAGCTTCAACGCGCTGCAACAGCGTCTCGGGCGCAAGACGGTGTCGAAGAAAATGCTCGCCGATTATCCGGCCTTCGTCCGCGTCTATGATCTGCTTGGCCTCGACGGCAACGACCTGCGCGGCCTGCCTTGGACCGAACGGCGACGGCAGTTGGAGGCCTTTGTCCCGCGCCTCGCCGACAGCCATTTCGACCTGTCGCAGCTGATCGAGGCGAAGGACTGGGACGACCTCGCCGAACGCCGCGCCGGTGCGCGCGATGCCGCGATCGAGGGGGTGATGCTCAAGCGCCGCGATGCCCCTTATGTGGCGGGCCGCCGCGCCGGGCTCTGGTATAAATGGAAGCGCGATCCGCTCACCGCCGACTGCGTGATGATGTATGCACAGCGCGGAAACGGCCGCCGCGCGAGCTTTTATTCCGATTACACCTTCGGCTGCTGGAACGATGCGGGCGAACTGCTCCCCGTCGGCAAAGCCTATTCGGGCTTCACCGACGAGGAGTTGAAATGGCTCGACAAATTCGTCCGCGACCACACGCTGGGTCGCTTCGGCCCGGTGCGTGAGGTCGAAAAGTCGCTGGTGCTCGAAGTCGCCTTCGATTCGATCCATGCGTCCAAGCGCCACAAGTCGGGCCTTGCGATGCGTTTCCCGCGTATCGCGCGCATCCGCCGCGACAAGCCGGCGGAGGAGGCCGACCGTATCGCGACGCTCCTGGCCATGGTGAGCTGAAAAATAACCGCAAAAATTCCGCGCTCCGGGGTTGCAACCGCCGGGGTGCGTCCCGAGTTAAGAGCCGGAATTCATAAAAAAGGAAGACTGCCATGACGATCGCCCATCCTCCCCTGCCTTATGCTCAGGACGCGCTGGCGCCGCATATTTCGGCCGACACGCTCGCGACCCATCATGGCAAGCATCACAAGACCTATGTCGACAAGGTCAATGCGGCGATCGAAGGCACGGAACTCGCCGACAAGTCGCTCGAGGAAATCGTTCACCACGCCGAAGGCGCGGGCAACAAGGGCCTGTTCAACAACGCCGCCCAGTCGTGGAACCACGCTTTCTATTGGGAAAGCCTGAGCCCGACCAAGACCGCGCCCGAAGGCGACCTGCTCGCCGCGATCGAGCGCGATTTCGGTTCGCTCGACGATCTGAAAAAGAAGCTCAAGGAAACCGCCGTCAATCATTTCGCGTCGGGCTGGGCATGGCTCGTCTCGCGCGAAGGCACGCTGTCGGTCACCGACACGCATGACGCGGGCACCGAACTCACCACCGGCATCAAGCCGCTGGTCGTGATCGATGTGTGGGAACATGCCTATTATATCGACCGCAAGAATCTGCGCCCGGCCTATGTCGATGCCGTGGTCGACGAACTGCTGAACTGGGATTTCGCGGCGGAGAATTTCGCCCGCGAGACGACTTGGGCCTACCCGGCCTGATGCCCAAACGCCTCCCCCTTGATGGGGGAGGCAGAGAGACTTGCGAACTTGTTCGCTAGTCGCAGCGGTGGGGGTGTGATCTTGGCATGGCGCCAGGTCGCACCCGCACCTCCATCCCACTTCGCCCAGTCGCTTTGCGGCAAGGCTGCGCATCCTTCCCCATCGCCTCGCGGCAGGGAAGATTTTTCTTGCAAGCCGTAACGAAAATTGCTCCCCGCGGGCCTATCCCGACGGCGTGGCTTCTCCTATAGCGCCGCGATGACGATCAGCCTCTTCGAACTCTTCAAAATCGGTGTCGGCCCTTCCAGCTCGCACACCGTCGGCCCCATGGTCGCCGCCCGCCGTTTCACCGTCTGGCTGGACGAGCAAGAACTGCTCGATCGCACCACGCATGTCGAAGCCGATCTCTACGGCTCGCTCGCGCTGACCGGCAAGGGCCACGCTGCCGATACCGCGATCGTCGCGGGCCTCGCCGGCGAAATTCCCGCATCCACCAGCCTCGCCGCGATCCGCGCCCATTGGGACCGCGCGAGTGACGAAGGCTGCATTGATCTGCTCGGGCGTCAGCGCGTCCGTTTCCAGCCAAAGCGCGACCTGCATTTCCAGATGCGCCAGCGTCAGCCGTTCCACAGCAATGCCTTGAGCTTGACGGCGCGCGACGGGGAGGGCGAAATCCTCGCCAAGCGCATGTATTTCTCGATCGGCGGCGGCTTCGTCGTCGACGAGGATGAGGCGGGCCGCAACAGCCGCGGCGCCGAAGATGAAGTCGAGCTGCCCTATCCCTTCACCTCGGGCGCCGATCTGATCGCGATGGGCAAGGCGTCGGGCCTCAGCTTCGCCGAAATGATGTTCGCCAACGAAGTGCGTCACCGCCCGCCGAACGAGGTGACGGCGGGTATCGATGCGATCGCGGAGGCGATGGATGCCTCGATCGATGCGGGCTGTTCGAGTACCGGAATTTTGCCCGGAGGCCTCAAGGTCAAGCGCCGCGCGCCGCAGATCGCCGACGATATCCGAGGCCGCCACGAAACCAATCTGATTGATCCGCTCGCGATGATGGACTGGATCAACCTGTGGGCAATGGCGGTGAACGAGGAAAATGCCGCGGGCGGCAAGGTCGTCACCGCGCCGACCAACGGCGCGGCGGGGATCATCCCCGCGGTGATCCGCTTCTACCGCCGTGGCTATCGCGGCGACGCGGCGGGGGTCCGCACCTTCCTGCTCGCTGCAGGCGCGGTCGGCGCGCTCTACAAACGCAACGCCAGCATCTCGGGCGCCGAGGTCGGCTGTCAGGGCGAAGTCGGTGTCGCCTGCTCGATGGCGGCGGCGGGGCTGACAGCGGCCTTGGGCGGCACCAACGCACAGGTCGAAAATGCCGCCGAAATCGGCATGGAACACAACCTCGGCCTCACCTGCGATCCGATTGGCGGCCTTGTCCAGATTCCGTGCATCGAACGCAATGCGATGGGCGCGATCAAGGCGATCGACGCCAGCCGCATCGCGATGATCGGCGACGGCACCCACGTCGTCAGCCTCGACACGGTGATCGTCACGATGCTGCAAACCGGCCGCGACATGCGCGACAAATATAAGGAAACGTCGAAGGGCGGGCTGGCGGTCAGCGTCGTGGAATGTTGATCACCAGGTTACTTCCATCGTCACCCCGGACCCTTCGACAAGCTCAGGACAGGCTTGATCCGGGGTCCCGCTTTTTAATGCATCGGCAGGCTGCAATTCCAACAGCTGGACCCCGGATCAAGTCCGGGGTGACGAAAAAGCGGGCAAGACGAAATAGGGAAAGCAGCACCCGGAAAATGCTGTCCTACAATATTGCGCGGGCATAACCTGTCCCTCGTGACATGTTTCACCTTTTCCTGCGTGCGCGTTGCACCCGCCATCCTGCCGCCCGCAACCGCTGCCGGGGAGGCGAAACAAGGGGGGACGCGCCCTGTACTTCCTATACTTTGGAATAAAATTACGCGCCCGTTCGGCGGCCGGCCCGACGTGCATGGCGGGGCACGACGCGCTCACATCTTGCATTGCTGCGGCGTTTGCCTGATTGGGACGGCTGAAAAGGAGACCCGCTCATGAAGACCCGCGCTGCCGTTGCGTTCGAAGCGAAAAAGCCGCTCGAAATCGTCGAACTCGACCTCGAAGGCCCGAACGCGGGCGAAGTGCTGGTCGAAATCATGGCGACGGGCATCTGTCACACCGATGCCTATACGCTCGACGGCTTCGACAGCGAGGGTATTTTCCCGAGCGTGCTCGGTCATGAGGGCGCCGGGATCGTGCGCGAAGTCGGCGCGGGCGTGACCAGCGTCGTCCCCGGCGATCATGTGATTCCGCTCTACACCCCCGAATGCCGCCAGTGCAAAAGCTGCCTGTCGGGCAAGACGAACCTCTGCACCGCGATCCGTGCGACGCAGGGCAAGGGGCTGATGCCCGACGGCACGACGCGCTTTTCGTACAAGGGCCAGCCGATCTTTCATTATATGGGCTGCTCGACCTTCTCCAACTTCACCGTGCTGCCGGAGATTGCGGTCGCGAAAATCCGTCAGGACGCGCCCTTCCAGTCGAGCTGCTACATCGGTTGCGGCGTCACCACCGGCGTCGGCGCCGTCATCAACACGGCAAAGGTGCAGGTTGGCGACAATGTCGTCATCTTCGGACTCGGCGGGATCGGCCTCAACGTCATTCAGGGCGCGCGGCTCGCGGGCGCGAATCAGATCATCGGCGTCGACATCAACCCCGATCGCGAAGAATGGGGCCGCAAGTTCGGCATGACCGACTTCCTGAACACCAAGGGCATGAGCCGGGAGGAAGTTGTCGCGGCAATCGTCCAGCTGACCGACGGCGGCGCCGACTACACCTTCGACGCCACGGGTAATACCGAAGTGATGCGCACCGCATTGGAGGCCTGCCATCGCGGCTGGGGCACCTCGATCATCATCGGCGTCGCCGAGGCGGGCAAGGAAATCGCGACGCGCCCGTTCCAGCTCGTCACCGGGCGCAACTGGCGCGGCACCGCCTTCGGCGGCGCCAAGGGCCGCACCGACGTTCCCAAGATCGTCGACATGTATATGCAGGGCAAGATCGAGATCGACCCGATGATCACCCACGTCATGGGGCTGGAGGAAATCAACAAGGGGTTCGACCTGATGCACGCGGGGACAAGCATCCGCTCCGTCGTCGTGTTCTGAGGCCGGCATGTTCAGTCATGTGGCGCTGGGCGCCGACGATATCGAGGCCGCGCGCCGTTTCTATGACGCCGCACTCGGCGCGCTCGGCGTCCCGCCGGGCGCCGTCGATGCGTGGGGGCGGCTCATCTATTCGCACGCGGGCGGACGCTTCCTGATCACCAAACCGCTCGACGGCCAGGCCGCGCACGGCGCCAATGGCGGCACGCTGGGTTTCGCCGCCGCATCGACCGAGGCGGTCGATGCGTGGCATGCCGCGGGCGCCGCGAACGGCGGCACGATGATCGAAGACCCGCCGGGCATCCGTCACGGAACCGAGGGGCGGCAGCTTTATCTGGCCTATCTGCGCGATCCTGCGGGCAACAAGCTCTGCGCAACGCACCGGGTCGCCTGATGGAAGCTGATCAGCCTGCCTTCGTCCTGACCTTCAGCTGCGTCGATGCGGTCGGCATCGTCGCGGCGGTGACGGGGCTGCTAGCGACACGCGACGGCTTCATCCTCGACAGCCAGCAATATGCCGATCTCGGTTCGGGGCGCTTCTTCATGCGCGTCGCGTTTCGCGGCGCGGGACCGGCCTTTCCGGACGATCTCGCCGGCATCGAAGCGGCGTTTGCGCCGATCGTGGAACGCTTTGCGATGGACGCGCGGATCAGCGACAGCGCCGCCAAGCCGCGCTTCGTGATTGCGGTGTCGCAGGGCAGCCATTGTCTCAACGACCTTCTCCATCGCTGGTCGACGGGCAATCTGGCGATCGACATTGCGGGCGTCGTGTCGAACCACGAACATCTGCGGCGGCTGACCGAATGGCATGGCGTGCCTTTTCACCATCTGCCGGTCAGCGACGCGAACCGCGCCGAACAGGAAGCGGCGATCCTGCAGGTCATGGCCGATGCGGGCGCCGATTATCTGGTCCTCGCGCGCTATATGCAGGTGCTGTCGGCCGACCTGTCGGCGAAGCTGGCGGGGCGCTGCATCAATATTCACCACAGCTTCCTGCCGGGTTTCAAGGGCGCAAAACCCTATCACCGCGCGCATGAGCGCGGGGTCAAGCTGATCGGTGCGACCGCGCATTTCGTCACCGGCGACCTCGACGAGGGGCCGATCATCGAACAGGCGGTCGAGCGCGTCGATCACCGCAACAGCGTCGAGGATCTGATCCGCACCGGCCGCGATATCGAGGCGCAGGTGCTGGCGAAGGCGGTGCGCTGGGTCGCCGAACAGCGGGTGCTGATCGACGGGCGAAAGACAGTGGTTTTTCGCTGAGACTGCGCGCACAAGTCAGTAGCGATTCGCAACGAAAAAAAGGAGAGAGCGATGTACAGTCACAATATGGTCGGGGCGAACGACCTCGACGCCGCCAAGAAATTTTACGACGCGACCTTCCAGGCGCTCGGTGGCAAGCCGGGGTTCCAGGACGACAAGGGCCGCCTGATCTATGTGCATAATGGCGGCTTGTTTCTTGTCACCGCGCCGATCGACGGTGAGCCCGCGACGGTCGGCAATGGCTGCACCATCGGTTTCGCCGCGAGCGGCCCCGAACAGGCCGACGCATGGCATGCGGCGGGCGTTGCCGCTGGCGGCAAGGCGATCGAAGACCCGCCGGGCGTGCGCGAAGGCAATGGCATGAAATTATATCTCGCCTATTTGCGCGACCCGACCGGCAACAAGGTCTGCGCCATGCATCGCATGCCCTGATGATGATGCGCGGCGAAGCGGGATTGCTGGCGGATTTGGGCATTCTCGGCGTCCCCTTCGCCGCCTTTGAACATGATGCGGTGTTCACGGTGGCCGAGAGCGACGCCGTGAACGCCGCCGTGCCGGGGGCGCACACCAAAAATCTGTTCCTGAAGGACGCAGGCGGCGCCTTTTGGCTCGTCACCGTGCCCGCCGAAGCGCGCGTCGACCTGAAGGCTTTGCCCGCCGCGATCGGCAGCAAGCGCGTGAGCTTCGGCAAGGCCGACGATATGGAACGGCTGCTCGGCATCGCGCCGGGCTCGGTAACTCCGCTCGCCGCGATCAACGCAGCGCCCGGAAGCATCGCGGTCGTTCTCGACGCCGGGCTTGCGGTATCCGACCCGGTCAACGTCCATCCGCTGCGCAACACCGCGACGCTGGGGCTTTCGGGCGCGGCGATACTGGACCTGCTGCGCCATTGGGGGCATCAACCGATCGTCGCTTCCATTCCCGTGCAGGAACCCCAATGACCCTCGAAATCCTCTCCACCGTTCGCAGCCATGGCGGGACGCAAGGTGTGTACAAACACGCCAGCGCGACCACCGGCACCGACATGACATTTGCGGTCTTTGTCCCCGATCACGCGCCGGGCGCTAAGTTGCCTGTGCTCTGGTATCTGTCGGGGCTGACCTGCACCCACGCCAATGTGATGGAAAAGGGCGAATATCGCGCCGCCTGTGCGCAGCATGGCATCATCTTCATCGCCCCCGATACCAGCCCGCGCGGAGAGGGCGTCCCCGACGATCCCGAGGGCGCGTGGGATTTCGGGCTGGGCGCGGGCTTTTATGTCGATGCGACCGAGGAACCCTGGGCGGCGAACTATCGCATGCGCTCCTATGTCGAGGACGAGCTGCCGTCCTTGATCCTGCGCGAATTTCCCGCCGCCGATATGACGCGGCAGGGGATCAGCGGCCATTCGATGGGCGGGCATGGCGCGCTGACGGTGGCGCTGCGCACCCCCGACCGCTTTCGGTCGGTGTCGGCCTTTTCGCCGATCGTCGCGCCGCTGCAATGCCCGTGGGGCGAGAAGGCGCTCGGCCATTATCTGGGCGCGGATCGCGAAGCGTGGAGCGCCTATGACGCGTGCGCGCTGATCGCGGGCGGGGCGCGGGTTCCCGACCTGCTGGTCGATCAGGGCGAGGCCGATGGCTTTCTGGCGGAACAGCTCAAGACGCATCTGCTGGCCGAGGCGTGCGAGCAGGCGGGGCAAAAGGCCGAGATCCGCATGCAGCCGGGCTATGACCACAGCTATTATTTCATCTCGACCTTCATGGCCGAACATGTCGCGTGGCATGCGGAGCGGTTCAAGGTTTGAAGAGAAAATCCCTCCCCCTCGGGGGAGGGGCTTTTCACGGTATCAACAGTGTCGAACCCGTCGTCCGTCCCGCCGCCAGATCGGCATGCGCCCTTGCCACGTCCTGCAATCCATAGCGCTGGCCCACGGTGACCTTGACCGCGCCGCTTTCGATCATCTCGAACACCCGCGCCGCACCTGCCGCACGTTCGCCGGAGTGGATATAATAGTCGAACAGGGTCGGCCGGGTCACGAATTGGGAGCCGTGCTGCGCGAGGATGCCCAGATTGACCCCGGTCACCGGCCCGCCGGCATTGCCATAGCTGACGATCAGCCCGCGCCGTGCGGTGGCTTTCAGCGACACCGGCCAGGTCGCCATGCCGATGCCGTCGAAGGTCGTGGACACGCCCTGACCATCGGTGATTTCGCGGACATGCGCCGCGACATCGTCCTGCTTGTATCGGATCACATGATCGGCGCCGGCTTCGCGTGCAGCATGTTCCTTCGCCTCGGTGCTGACGGTGCCGATCACCGTCGCCCCGATCGCCTTCAGCCATTGGACGAGGATCAGCCCGACCCCGCCCGCGGCGGCATGGACCAGGACCTGCGCACCGGCCTCGACCTTTGCACAGCGTTCGACGAGCGCCTCGACGGTGCAGGCCTTGAGCAGCGCGGCGGCGGCGACCTCGTCGTCGATCGCGGCGGGAAGTTTGAAAAGCGATGCGGCCGGCAGGATGCGCGCGCTGGCATAGGCGCTGCGCTCGGGGCCGAAGGTTGCGACGCGGTCGCCGGGTTCGAGGCCGTGGACCCCTTCGCCGACCGCCAGCACGTCACCTGCGGCCTCCACCCCGAGCCCGCCCGGAAGGCTGACCGGATAGGTGCCGTCGCGATGATAAATGTCGATATAGTTGAGCCCGACCGCGCGCTGGCGCACGAGGACTTCGCCGGGGCCGGGATCGCCGAGCGTCCGCTCGCGCCACTGGATGACCTCGGGGCCACCCTGTTCCTCGATAAAGGCTTCGATCGCTTGCATCGCCGCTCTCCTGCTGTCCGGTCCATTTGGGGCAGCGGGCAGGACGGCGCAAGGGCGGTGCGATCAAAGACCCTCCCCCGAAGGGGAGGGGTTGAATATGTTTATCGGCTCGGCTTGCGCGGTCCGCCCTTATTGCCAAAGGGCTTCGCCTTATAGGGCGGCTTGCCGCCGGGGCCGCGGGGGCCGGAGCGATCGCCGAAGCCGCCCGGGCCACGCGGGCCCGAACGATCGCCGAAGCCGCGTTCGCCGCCGGGCGCTCGGCCCAGCGTTGCGCGCGGCGCGCCGTCGCGCGGACCCCCTTGATGCCCACCCTTGTCGCGGCGCGGCGGATAGGTCGGGCCATCGGGCGCCGGGGTGATGGCGACGCCGCTGTCGTCCTCGCCATCCTCATTGGCGCTGCGCACCACGGCCTCGGCAAAGCGATCGGCGATCGCACGCGGAATGTTGAACATCGTTTCTTTGGGGCCGATGCGGATCGCACCGATTTCGCCCTTGGTCACATGGCCGCGGCGGCAGAGCAGCGGCAGGATCCAGCGTGGATCGGCATTCTGGTGACGACCGATATTGATCTTGAACCAGACGCTGTCCTCGAAGCCGTCGCGGCGATCGGCGCTGCCGCGTTCGGGGCGCTCTCCGCGCTCACCACGCTCGGGGCGCTCGCGGCCGCGCGGGCTGTTGTCGAGCAGATCTTCGGGCGGCGGCATCAGCGCGCGGTGCGCGCGGACGAGCGATGCGGCGATATCTTCGGCGCTGCGCTCGGCCATCAGGCGCTGCGCGAGTTCCAGATCTTCCGGCTCATGCTCGACGGGAGCGAGCAGTTTCTCGATCAGTCGTTCCTGATCGCGTGCCCGCACGTCTGCGGCGGTCGGGGCGTCCATCCATTCGGCGTTGATGCGCGCACCGCGCAGCATGCCGTCGACGCGGCGGCGGCGCGGATAGGGGACGATGATGACCGCGGTGCCCTTTTTGCCCGCGCGGCCGGTGCGGCCCGAACGGTGCTGAAGCGCTTCGGCATCGCGGGGGATTTCAACGTGGATGACGAGGCTGAGCGTCGGCAGGTCGATACCGCGCGCGGCGACGTCGGTCGCGACGCAGACGCGGGCGCGGCGGTCGCGCAGCGCCTGCAGCGCGTGGTTGCGTTCGTTCTGGCTATGCTCGCCCGACAAGGCGACGGCGGCGAAACCGCGCTCGACGAGGCTGGCGTGCAGACGACGCACATTGTCGCGTGTCGCACAGAACAGCATCGCGGTTTCGGCTTCGTGCAGGCGCAGCAGGTTGATCACCGCGCCTTCGATGTCGGCGGGCGCAACGGTAACCGCCTGATAGGCGATGTCGCCATGGCCGCGATCTTCGCCGACGGTCGAGATGCGCAGCGCATTTTGTTGATAGCGCTTGGCGAGTTGTACGATCGGCTTCGGCATGGTGGCCGAGAAAAGCAGGGTGCGGCGGGTCGCCGGCGTAGCGTCGAGAATTTCCTCGAGATCGTCGCGAAAGCCCATGTCGAGCATTTCGTCGGCTTCGTCGAGCACCGCGACGC
>Ga0307414_10000319_pt1 | contig 27458 bp, 24 predicted proteins | sample DK1Ometagenome_FD_203804 | JGI IMG/M metagenome (GOLD analysis project Ga0307414, IMG submission 203804) | Maize rhizosphere microbial communities from greenhouse at UC Davis, California, United States - DK15-O-3 | ecosystem: Host-associated > Plants > Roots > Rhizosphere > Soil | place: USA... | reverse complement strand
GGGGGCACTGGGAGGGACGCAGAGGCCACAATTGGGGTATGGGTATTCACCGCAGAGAGAGCTGGGGAAGGCGCAAAGGACGCAGTTGATGATGTTGGCGTATTAACCGCAGGAGGGCGCAAAGGATACGCAAAGGGGACGATAAAAAAGCAAGAGGAAACCCCATCTTCAGATAATGAACCAATGTAGCGATTATTGCCTTGGCAGAACCACCAAAAGCTACTTCTATCCTGCTGAACGGAATAAGTTTATGTCAACTCTATCGTCCCTTTTGGGACGGGATCCGGGTAGACAGGAAAAGGATAAGGCGGATCGCTGTGCCTTTAGGAACAGAAGGCAATGTTTCAATATTCCAATCTTTCAATAATAGTTTTTTAACCAAAGGAGAGGGTGCAAAGGAAGACGCAAAGGGCGCAGTTGATCTATATCTAAGCTTGTGAAACTTCTGTGTAAAACGTTTTTTCATTTTCCTTTAGCGGCCTATAAAGGCTAATCCAGAGCCGTAAGATTGACTTATTAGCCTGTCTCAAGGGGACAATTGGTTGTTAACTGGTTAAAGGTAAATGAGGGTTAGAGTTCCATCGGAACACATGGAAGAACCTCTTAAGCCAGTAACAAGGGCCAAAGGGAGGCTCAAAAACCATAGCTGATCAACGGTGCATCTATAAAGAAATTAAGTTCTAAGCCTTCGGGATCAGAAAAAGATCCCAAAGTGCCCCTATCATTTAATCGAGAAGGAAGTTATTAAGAAAACTACTCTTGAGACCGAGCCAGATGAAGAATAAAATCATTCCCCAAAAAAGGTAAACGCGATAATAATCTGCTGTTTCTTTATAGCGATTTTCTTTGATCTCTGTTTTTTCTAAATTGTCTATTCGCTCAAAAATAGAGACCAACGTGCCTTCATCTGCTGCTCTAAAAAATTCTCCGTTTCCTATTTTGGCTATTTCTCTCAAAGTGGTTTCGTCCAAGTAGCTTTCTACCATTTGTGGTCTGCCAAAAAAATCGGTGCCATAAGGGACCAAACCATCTTTACCCATGGCGATTGTATAGATTTTGATCCCTAAAGCAGATGCAAGTTGTGCCGCAAACAGTGGATCTACATTTCCTGCATTACTCTCGCCATCACTCAGTAATATCATCACTTTAGAGGGAGATTCAGATTCTTTCATTCGATTGGTACCAGCTGCCAGTGCTGAGCCAATTGCTGTCCCTTTAGCTTCCATCATACTGAAGGCTATTTCATCCACCAGATCTGTGAGCAGTTTATAATCATTGGTCAAAGGGGCAAGGGAATACGCTTCACCAGCAAACACCACCATACCGATGCGATCACCGAAGCGGCCGTTAATGAATTCAATGGCAGTTTCTTTAGCAGATTCCAGTCGATTTGGTTTGAAATCTTGCAAATCCATTGATTCTGAGATATCCATTACCAACATGATGTCAATCCCTTCCGTAGTTTGTTCTACCCGCTCATTGCTCCGCTGAGGCCGTGCAAGCGCCACCACTACCATGATCAGAAAGAGGTAAAAGAAAGCAGCGGGAAGTAGTCTTAGGTAAGTCCAAGGATTATTTTGGGCAATTCGTTTTGGGAGGGACAACTCCAAAACGGGGTTCTTCAGAAATTTTACAAATTTCCGGAAGAGCATAAGTAATGGGATTATCCATAACAAATGGAGCATGAGAGGATGTTCCCATTCATAGGTTTTGAATGTTTCAGGCAAAAACCAAGATGTGCTAAAGAATTCAGACAGCTGCTCTCTCATGCGTTATTTTTGTTTGGTTTTGCTCATATTTCTCTCTCGCCACTTCTAGTAAGTAAGCAGTTGCTTCTTGACTTTCACTCGATCTACCTGCATAGATGATCATGTCCACCGCCCTCAAAGCTTTGAAAATTTCCTTATCATCAAATCGCTCTGCGATTTCACTAGAGGTCAATTCTTTCACAGGAAGTTTGGTAATGCTTTCTAGGTATCCCTTCCAAAGGCCAATGACATTATCTGCCAGTTCAATGGTAGGGTTTGCGGCAAGTTTTGCCGTCTGGATTTTCCAGTTTTTTTCAAAATTTGACCACCGCCTCTTTTCCTTACGTTCTTGCCAATATTTTTTGATCCGATCGGCAAACAAGAAATACAAAACTCCAAACAAGAGAAGAATACCTCCGGTTATTACCGCAATGATGATCCAGTTCAGGTTTTTATCCAAAGGTTGGTATACATTGTTGTGCTGAAAGACCAACTGCTCTGGGATGCTATCAAGGGTAAGTTTAAGCTTTAGCTCAGCCTCCATGGGATAGTACACCACGCTGTCATAGCGCGCAAGTTCGTATACAGGTAAAGTCAGATAGCTGCCCGGATCTAGCGAAAAATTGGATAGGTAATAGATGGCGCTATCCTGTGTTACCCCTTCCTGTGTACTTGATATGAAGGTTTGCTTCTCCAGCAGTACCAATGGAGAATAGTCAAATGTGGAATCTGGAAAGATAACTTGGCTTGATGCAGGATAAGTGGCCTTGAGTACATAACCTACCCGCTCGCCAAGTTTGGCAGAATCTTGCATAAAATATCCTTCTACTTGAATCTGTTGGGCATGAGCCACCATCGGTAAAAGGAAGAAAAGAAATAATTTGAGAGCTTTACCCACGCTTCATACTTTTGTTTCTGTACTTGAAAAGTTCCAAAAGTGGACCTACAATATCCTGAGTTGTATCAATGGCTAAATAATTAATCTGATTCTTCTTGCAGAGATCTTTTAGATTTTCCCGTTCGGTTGTAAAGGTATCAGCTATTTTTTTAGAAAAGCTTCCAAAAGCAGTATTCACCCAAGTAGTTCTCCCCTTTTCCTTGTCATATATCGGAATTATTCCCAAAGATGGCAATGCTGACTCACGTGGATCGGTCAGTTGAATAGCCACCAAATCGTGCCGTTCTGCAATTGCGCGAAACGGACGCTCGTATCCCTCGTCTATGAAGTCGGATATCACCACAATAACAGCTCTTTTTTTGATCAGATTTAATGCGAAGGTAAACATGGAATTTAAATCCGTTTTTTGGGATTTATTCTCATGATTAAATATTCCGCGGATCATTTTGACTCCTTGTTTGCTTCCTTTAGCGGGTAAAATAAGTTTCTCTTTTTCGTCGGAATAACTGATCAATCCAACTTGGTTTCCTTCGAATACGGCAGCTAAGGTCAATACTCCTGCTATAATCTTACCCTGATCAATCTTTTTATTGCCTACTTGCCCAATGTCCTGACTGCCGCTGATGTCCAGCAAGAAGAAAACTGATTGCTCTTTGTCTTCCCGAAACGTCTTCACAAAAGTGCCGTGACCCTTTGCGGAAACTTTCCACTCAATCGTACGAATGTCGTCTCCATACTGATAAGGTCGCAGATCGTCAAATTCTAATCCTGATCCCTTAAATAGCGATTGATATTCACCCTGAAGGTGATTGTTCGCCACTTTTCGGATCATGATTTCGTACTTTCGAAGCTTATTGAATAATTCGGTCATCAAAGAGTGTTTGAACCTCCTAAGTTATAGTACTAAGCTGAATTATAAAATTTCACTTACATGAAGGGGGGTAAGAATTTCCGTTAAAAAAGCCTAATTTTGAATTGTGAAAAGATTATCGATTGTATGTTTTTTGTTGATTCTGCTGGCAAGTTGTGACAGCACCAAAAAACCTGAAGGCCTGCTTCCAGAGGATAAAATGGTCGAGGTACTGATAGATATCCATGTTACTGAGGGGATTGCAAGTTCATTGCCTATTCCTTATGACTCATCCCAAGTGCTTTATCGACTCCTGGAAAAGGACATGTTTATCAACAATGATGTGGAAGATTCTGTATTCCATAAGAGCTTGATCTATTACATGGCTGACCCAACAAAGATTAACAATATTTATTCCCGCGTCGTAGACTCGCTAAGAGTACGTGAGTCTGAAGATGGCATCGAAGAAAGAATGTAATGCTATATCCCTCCAATCTCGAGCAAAAAGTTAATTTTCTTAAAATCAAAGAACACCTTAAAGCAGAATGTACTTCTGCTCTTGGAATGCATTATGTGGATCGGATAACCTTTTCATCAGATTTCAGAATGGTAAGTAAACTGCTGGATCAAACTGAAGAATTCAGGCAGATTCTTATTTCCGGTGAATTGTTTCCTTCATCTAATTTCACAAACCTTAACCCGTATTTAGAAAAAGCCAAACTGGAGAATTCCTTTTTAGATATTGAGGATTTTCATGAGATCAAGCTGGCATTACAAACCATAAAAACTTGTGTCTCATTCTTTCAGAAGAAGGAGGAATATTATCCAACACTAAGCCAACTACTGGGTTTATTATTGGAGCTTGATTTGGGGCTGTTAACTTCCATTGATGCGGTGCTGGACGAGAAAGGCCAGATGAGAAGTAATGCCAGCCGAGAGCTGCAGTTGATCCGTACGCAGATTTTATATGAAGAGAGCCGGCTGCGAAAGGTGATGGACAGGATTTTTAAGGAAGCTAAAGGCAAAGGGCTGACGCCGGAGGATTCTGCTATTACCATCCGCTCAGGAAGAATGGTGATTCCAGTGGCGGCTGAATATAAAAGGAAGCTCAGGGGCTTTATCCATGATGAATCCGCTACCGGGCAGACGGTCTATATGGAGCCTGAGGAAGCTTTGGATATAAACAATGAGATACGGGATCTTGAGTATATGGAGCGCCGTGAGATAATTAAGATCTTGACGAAGCTTACTGATTGTCTACGCCCTGCTATTCCATCCCTTCGGAAAGCCACTAACTTTCTTGGTTTAATTGATTTTATTCGTGCCAAAGCCAAATTTGCAGCAAAGACAGAGAGTTGCAAACCAATCCTTACGAAGGAAAGACAATTGGCATGGAAGAAATCGCGCCATCCAATATTAGAAATGGCGTTGAAATCTCAGGGGAAACAAATAGTCCCTTTGGATGTGACATTGGCCGGACAGGAACGGTTACTGGTGATTTCTGGACCCAATGCGGGCGGTAAATCAGTCACTCTAAAGACAGTTGCTTTGCTACAGTACATGCTTCAATGCGGCTTGTTAATTCCCGTACATCCTGATTCAAAGAGTTCTTTATTTGACAATTTCTTCATTGATATCGGTGACGAACAGAATCTTGAAAATGACCTGAGTACTTACAGTTCTCATTTGATGAGTATGAAGCATTTTTCGCTTTTTGCAAATAAGAAAACAATCTTGTTTATCGATGAGTTTGGAACAGGTACAGAGCCTCAGTTTGGAGGTGCAATTGCTGAATCAATTCTTCTGGCATTGAACAAACTTGGAGCATTTGGTGTGATCACAACGCACTATGGCAATTTGAAGCAGGTAGCCAATAAGAACCAAGGGCTGGTAAATGGTGCAATGCGCTATGATGTAGATAAATTGGAGCCATTGTATCAACTGGAAATAGGAAAACCGGGCTCCTCTTTTGCACTGGAAATTGCTTCTAAGATCGGGATTCCAAAGGATATCCTGGATTATGCCAAAAGTCAGATAGGGGAAGAGCGTGTACGCTATGATCGCCTTCTAACTCAGCTGGAGAATGAAAGGAACAACTACTTAGCACTTTTAAAAGACGTACAGGCGAAAGAAAAGCTGCTGAAGACCAGACTTCAGGAATATAATGATCTGAAAGAATCGCTTGAGCTGACAAAGAAGCGATACCTACAGGAAGCTAAACAAGAGGCTAAGTCTTTACTTGATGAGACCAATAAAAAAATTGAGGCTACGATAAGGCAGATAAAAGAAGGTAATGCAGAGAAGGAGGCGACTAAGCAGGTGCGGAAAAATTTGGATGAATTCAAGGAACGGGTGAAACCTGAGAAGAACCTCATCAAAGATCCTGAGATCATCGTTGTAGGAGGTAAAATAGGACCAGGTGACTGGGTACGTCTGAAAGACAATGGAGCCATTGCTGAAGTGATGTCAGTGAAAGGCAAGGAAGTGGAACTGTCCATTGGTGATCTTAAATCAAAGGTGAAGCTTTCACGTCTTGAGAAGATCAGTCAGGGAGAGGTCAAGCGGGAAATGAAAGCTGCAGCTTCCCGGTCTTCTTACAACACCAACGAAAAGATGATGGATTATTCCCCAAACCTTGATATACGAGGTAAAAGAGGGGAGGAGATCCTTCAATTAATTCAGACTTTTGTAGATGAAGGATATATGTTGGGACTCAAAGATCTTCGTATAGTCCATGGGAAGGGGAATGGAATTTTGCGTGATTTAACCCGGAATTTCCTTCGGGAAATGAAACAGGTCCGTCACATGGAAGATGAGCATGCTGACCGCGGTGGAGCGGGAGTTACATTGGTGACCTTGAGCAATTAAGTAAGATGTATCAAGTATTAAGTATCAGGTAGAAAGTCAAGCCTTGCAAAGGGAGGAACTGCGTGTCTACATACAAAAGCCAACAACTAAGAGACAAGAATCAAGAGCCAAGAACCAAGGATTGAGTATTCAGTCACAGTAATCAGTGTTCAGTTCCGTTGTGATATAGTCCAACGATTATCATTTCGTAAAGGAATGCCTTAGGCATGAGCGATTGTATAGCCAGACATTTTAATGTCTGGTAAAAATGTAATGCAAATAAAAGGCTAAAATTAAGCACCAAGGATTGCGTATTCAGTCGCAGTAAAGGAATGCCTTAGGCATGCCCGAAAGTAGTTGCCTGCCTTGGGTAGGCCATCTGGGTAGCTGTGAATGCCGTAGGTCTGTTTAGTTGCATCTTATTTAGGGGCGTAGCCCTGAAACCTAAACGCAGGAAAAAATTTGGACGTGATAAAATCGAGTAGTAGTAACCTGAGTTCGATCTTTCAATTATTTTTTTACAAGGTTGAACTCATAGTTGCCAACCAAAGCATGAATTCCATTTATTCGGGCAGTTGGATCGGGTACAGAAAATATCAATTTCAAATTGTCACCAGTTCGGGTAAAAGATATTTCTTTTCCGGCTCCTGGTTTAGTACCTGATAAGATGATTTTATCAAAATTCGAACCTGCAAATTCCCAGGTTCCTGCTCCATCAAATAAAGCATTGCTCTTTTGGGCTGAATAAGTCAAGGCAGTTTCTGATTTCAACTGTAACTCAAAGTCAGTATACAAGGAAGTGATGTCTGTGTTGTTTTTTTTCACAGTGCCACTGTCTCCAATAACCCATATTTCCATTCCTGTTCCAGTCAATGCTTCTGTTGCTTTTTCCTCCTGAGAGGGTGAAGGGGTAGGAGTAGGTTCATCTCCACCACATCCAAAAAAAACTGTCGTAAATAAGGAGATTGCTAAAACTGTTGAAATTCTAATTTTCATGCTTTATAATTCTTGTAGCTTACTTTTAATTACAGTTGTCCTTTGGCAAGAGCTGCGGTTTTAAGTCCTGAACTTGATAACTGTGAAATTAAATATAGGGCTTTATCACTTCAGACCATCAGCTAGTAAAAAAAATTGAATGTTGAATTATGAATAATGAATAAAAATACGGAAATCCAACCTCCAACCTCCCAACTTACTTCTCTTACTTAAAATCCTCGAGTGTGAGTCTTTGATCACAAAAACTGATTTCCCGCTCTTCATTAGAGCAGACGACAATGATTCTATTCATTTTATAAGAAGCCATCATTCGTTGATACCATTCGATTCCTTTCTGATCAAGATTAGAAGTAGGTTCGTCCAAAAGTATTAACGGAACATCAGAAAAGAGTGCCAATCCCAGCTTAAGCCGTTGTTTCATCCCGGAGGAAAATTGTCCCACTTGCTTATGTTTATGTTGTTCCAAGTAGATCAACTCCAACATTTCCTGTTTGGCGATCTGATTTAGCGGTGTTTTGAATTTGAAATGGAAATCTAAAAGTTCGGCCAGGGTAAATTCCTCAGGAAGCTCCATATAAGGCGCTGAAATCGCTAATGATGAAAACCAATCTGATTCCGCTAAAAGTTTACCATTGAGTTGATATCTGATTTTCCCAGAAGTTATTGGTATTGCCCCACTTAAGCATTTCAGTAAAGTGGATTTACCGGAGCCGTTGCTTCCGGTAATCGCTAATGCTTGGCCTGATTCCAGTTCTAAGCTTAGATTTCTGAAAATCCATTCGTATTGGAAGCGTTTAGAAGCCTCTTCTAAGTGGATTTTCAGCATAATTAATTGATGTAACCTTTCATTACGCCACGCTCAGAAGACCTAATGAAATTAAGAATTTCATCCCGCTCTTTGGTAGCCGGTAGATTCACTTCAATCTCTTCCAGTGCACGGCTGTTGTTCATGCTATTGAGGAACAGATAGCGATATACCTCCTGGATATGGGCGATTGAGTCGCTGGAAAATCCCCTTCTTCTCAGACCAAGTGAATTAACTCCAGCATAGGAGAGCGGTTCGCGGGCAGCTTTAGTGAATGGAGGAACATCTTTACGGACCAATGAACCACCGGAGATCATCGCATGCATCCCGATTTTAACGAATTGGTGCACCGCACTGGATCCACCAATGATGGCCCAATCGTCTATAGATACATGACCGGCTATCTGTACAGAATTAGCAATGATGACGTGGCTACCTATCACACAATCATGGGCTACGTGTACATATGCCATCAATAAGCAGTTACTGCCAATGACTGTAGTTTGTTTATCAACTGTCCCTCTGCTGATCGTTACACATTCCCGTATTGTCGTGTTGTCACCGATCATGACAGTGGAATCCTCTCCTTGGAATTTTAAATCCTGTGGAATTCCTGCGATTACTGCTCCGGGAAAAATTTTACAGTTCTTACCGATCCTGGCCCCAGAAAAAATAGTGACGTTTGGCCCGATCCAAGTATTATCGCCAATGGTTACATTCGGACCTATCATTACAAATGGATCGATTTGAACGTTTTTGCCTATGGTAGCTTTTGGGTCAATATGTGCTAATGGGCTTATCATGATTCTTTTCTGGTTATGCTTGCGGTCATCACGGCTTCACAAACTAAAGTAGATCCGACATAAGCTTCACCACGCATTTTAGCTATTCCTCTTCTTATTGGAGCCAAGAGTTCACATTTAAAAATTAAGGTATCGCCTGGAAGAACCATCTTACGGAACTTACAGTTTTCGATTCCTAGAAAATATGTCCAGTAATTTTCTGGATCATTTACAGTACTTAATACTAATATTCCACCTGTTTGGGCCATTGCTTCCACTTGCAACACGCCCGGCATTACTGGATTGGCGGGGAAGTGCCCCATAAAAAACGGTTCATTGATCGTGACGTTTTTTACACCGGCTACCACAGTTTCATCCAAATATATAATTTTATCCAACAGCTGGAAGGGATATCTATGAGGCAGTATACTACTGATTTGATTGATATCCATCACCGGAGGAAGTTTTGGATCGTAATACGGAATATGGGAGGTAGAAGACTTCTCCATCGCCCGTTTTAGTTTTTTGGCAAAAGCAACATTGGCGGCATGACCTGGACGGGCTGCAAGGATTTGGGCTTTTAGCGGTCTCCCAACTAACGCCAAATCTCCCACGACATCCAATAACTTATGTCTGGCGGGTTCATTCCTGTAGCGAAGGTCTACGTTGTTCAGAATACCTTCTTTTTTCACTTCTACTTTTGGCTTATTAAACATTTTGGCTAAGTGTACTAACTCTTTTTCTTCTACAATTCTGTCTACTACAACTATAGCATTATTAAGATCTCCACCTTTGATCAGATTGGAATTATATAGCATCTCAAGTTCATGCAAGAAACAAAATGTCCTGCAAGAAGCAATCTCGGTCTTAAATTGACCAATATCAGTGATGGAAGCATGCTGACTTCCCAGGACTGGTGAATTATAATCCACCATGACCGTGACCCTATAATTGTCTGTAGGAAGAGCCACCATCTCTACCTCACGCGCACTGTCCTTGTACTGGATACTTTCCTGTACTTCAAAAAATCTACGTAGCGCATTCTGTTCTTCTAGACCCGCTTCTTCTAATACTTCAATAAACTGAATAGATGATCCATCCATGATTGGAGGCTCAGGACCATCCAGCTGGATAAGAACATTATCAATTTCCAACCCAACCAAAGCAGCCAGTACATGTTCTACCGTATAAACTCTGGCACCATTTTGTTCGAGAGTGGTTCCTCGTGATACATCCACCACTAGATCGCAGTCAGCATCTACAGTGGGACTACCTTCTAGGTCTATCCGTTGAAACTTATATCCGTGATTGGGTGGAGCAGGTAGGAATGTCATATTTGAAATTACTCCGGTATGAAGTCCTACTCCGGATAATTCCACCTGCTTTTTAATGGTGTGTTGTTTTACTTTCATCAGATTTTAGAACCGTTCAGCTCGCTAAAGGGTGCAAATTTACTGCTTTTTTTCAAGTTCTCTCAAGCGATTGTCTATTGCTTCCAGGTTTTTGAAAAGTGAGTAGGATTTTAAGAACTGCTTCATGTCCATCCCCATGTAGCCAAAGATCGTTTTGCCAGCTGGTTTGATGGATTTGCTTATACCTGTATTGGCGCCAATTGTCGTATTATCAGCAATCTTAATATGACCCACAATACCTGCCTTACCGGCAATGATGCAATTTTTACCTATTTCTGTAGATCCTGATATTCCTGCTTGTGACGCAATGACTGTGTTTTCACCAATAATTACATTGTGTGCTATCTGCACGAGGTTGTCTATCTTCACCCCCTTCCTGATAATTGTCGAACCCATGGTAGCACAATCTATGGTGGTGTTGGCGCCCACGCTGACGTTATCTTCTAGAATTACATTTCCGATCTGGGGAATATTTTTGTAGGTCCCATCTTCCTGTGGAACAAAGCCAAAGCCATCTGCTCCAATAACCGATCCGGGATGAATTTCACAATTGTTTCCCATGACCGTATCAGCACAGATTTTTGCTCCTACATGAATAATGCAATTGTCTCCAATGGTAACTCTATCTCCAATATGTGCATTTGGGTATATTTTTACATTGTTTCCAATTTTACACTGTTTGCCTACATAAGAAAATGCTCCCCGATAAGCATCTGTGCCTATTTCAGAAGTGGAATCAAAATAGCATGGCTCCTCAATTCCCACTACACTGCTTTTCATCAGTTGGGAATAAGCATCCAGTAGTTGGGTAAAGCCCCTGTACGCATCTTCAACACGGATTAAATTGGTTTTTACAAATTTTGCTGGTTGGAAGCTATGTGACACAATTACAGCAGTAGCTTCAGTCTCATATAGAAATGGGGTGTATTTATCATTAGCTAAGAAACTAATGCCACCAGGTTTTCCATCCTGTATTTTATCTAGTCTGGAGACCGTTTGATTTTCATCACCTTCTACTTTTCCCTGAAGGATCGCAGCTATTTGTCCAAGGGTAAATTCCATAAAGGGTTTTCGTATTTAGTGGTTTAAATTTATGTTTTTGGCCTTACATACATAATGTTTCTCCACGATTTTGCTCATCACTTTGATGTTAGGCAGATCAGCCGCCTGCGCTACATCAATTACCTTTCCTTTTTTCGTCAAAATGTTAATTCTGTCCTTTGCGAGGTAACCATAATTGCTTACTGCCCCATGGGAAAAGAAGAAATCGATGTCTTCTGACGGTATTTTGAGTTTGGAAATGGTTTTTTCTTTAAGATTTGCAATTTCTTCAGGACTGAAGGGCGTATTAGTAAGGCTTATTTTGAACAAATTACGATTGAAGAACATTTGTGAAATATTTCTTAAAACATAATCCGGATGGTTCTTCCAAAGTTTGATTGCCCCCCAAATATCCAAATCGTCCATCTCTAAGAACAGCCTCAAAAGCGAATTGTCTGACCTGAAATCTGCCAAAGTTGGATTGTGCAACAAGAAATAATCAAACTCTTCCGTGATAGTAAATTTAGAACCTGTTTGACGTAAAAACTTCGCACGTTGAATCAGCTTAATTAGCATTTTCTCTGCACTGACGGTGGTTTTGTGAAGATAAACCTGCCAATACATCAGCCGTCTGGCACTCAGGAAGTTTTCGATTGAATATATCCCTTTTTCCTCAATTACCACTTGATCATTCTTCACATCCATCATTTTGATGATCCGGTCCGCACCAATAGTTCCTTCTGATACGCCAGTGAAGAAGCAATCACGCTGTAAGTAATCTAGCCTGTCAATATCTAACTGGCTGGAAACCAGTTGGTGAAAGAATCTTCGTTCGTATTGGTTCTTAAATATTCTTAAAGAAAGTCCCAATTTACCACCAAACTCTTCATTTAGCAGTTCTATAATCAATAAAGAGAGCTCTTCATGGGGTACGCCTTTGAGTAAACTATACTCCAGTGCATGGGAAAATGGGCCATGGCCAATATCGTGCAAAAGAATGGCTATCAAGGAAGCTTCATACTCATCATTTGTGATTTCGGTGCCTTTTATTCGTAGATTGTCCAGCGTGATGCTCATTAAGTGCATTGCACCTATGGCATGGTGAAATCGCGTATGAAGTGCCCCTGGATAGACAAAATCCGTCAGGCCCAGTTGCTTGATTCTCCGCAATCGCTGAAAAAAAGGATGGTCAATTATTGTAAAAATCAACTCGCTGGGAATCGTAATGAATCCATACACCGGGTCGTTTATTATCTTTTGGCTTTTCAAGGAGGCCTCTTTTGTTTGACTCAAAAGTAATTATAATTTTAAAAGAAACTGAACCTGTAATGTCTCAAAAATTCAATATACTCTGGGCCGATGATGAAATCGACCTGTTAAAACCCCACATCCTCTTTCTTGAGCAAAAGGGATATGGTATCACCACCGTTAATTCCGGTATAGATGCTGTGGAAGAGGTGGAAAACAATAATTTTGATGTGATTTTTCTCGATGAGATGATGCCCGGCATGACGGGACTGGAGACGCTCCAGCAGATCAAGCAGATCAAGCCACAGATTCCCGTGGTCATGATCACCAAAAGTGAAGAGGAGCATATCATGGATGATGCCATTGGAGGCAAAATTGCCGACTACCTCATCAAGCCCATTAACCCAAGTCAAATTCTGCTATCCGTAAAAAAATTACTGCAAAATAAGCAACTGATTGATGAGCGAACCACTCAGAGTTACCAGCAGGATTTTATGAATATCAGTATGGCATTTGGAGATGCTGAAGATCACCAGGATTGGGCGGATATATATCGCAAGCTTACCTATTGGGAAATGCAGATCGATGATACAGAGAACAAAAACATGCTTCCAGTTCTTGAATCCCAGAAGATTGAAGCTAATTCCAATTTTGCGAGGTTTGTGAAAGATAATTACCTCAGCTGGATGGAAGAGCGTAACGAGATGAAGCCGCTTCTTTCCCATCAGGTGATGAAAAAGAAAGTGTTTCCACACTTAAAGGAGAAGCAACCACTGTTTTTTATTGTAATTGATAATCTAAGATTGGATCAGTGGGAAGATATTGAATCCCTGGTAGCACCTTATTTTAATATTAAGAATAAAGACACTTATTATAGTATACTGCCTACTACCACAGCATTTGCCAGAAATGCGCTCTTCAGTGGGATGATGCCAATGGATATGGCGAGATTCTATCCAAATTTTTGGGAAGATGAAGACTCTGATGAAGGTAAAAACAACTTCGAGGATGAATGGATCAAAATTAACTTGGACAAGAACCGTCTTCCTATCAAACACTCTTACAATAAAATAGTCCAGACTCATCAGGGAAAGGCTGTATTGGAACAGTTTCATACCTTCATGCAGAATGATCTGAATGTACTGGTTTATAATTTTGTGGATATGGTTTCACATGCCCGTACGGACATGAAGATGATCCGCGAATTGGCACCGGATGAATCAGCATATCGGTCACTTACAACCAGTTGGTTTGAGCACTCCTCTCTTTTTGAATTATTGAGAAAAATCCAGGATGCTGGCGCAGAGGTGATCATCACCACGGATCATGGTACCAAACGGGTAAATAAGCCATATCGTATCATTGGGGACAAAAATGTGACTACCAACTTGCGTTACAAGCAGGGGAAAAACTTGAATTTTGAAGCTGGAAAGGTATTTGAAATCAAAAAACCGGAAGATGCGAAACTGCCGCGTCTGAACGTGTCTTCCACTTATGTGTTTGCTGTTGAGGATTATTTCTTTGCTTACCCAAACAATTACAATTATTATGTGAACTTTTATAAGGATACCTTTCAACATGGAGGTGTATCTTTGGAAGAAATGATCATACCGATCGTTCATTTATCACCTAAATAATAAACTAATTGGTTACGTTTTCTTACGAGCTTCAAGAGATAGACAAGGCAGCTGATGTCATCATCCAATCTGCAGAAGAAGAGAAAGTATGGGTGTTTCAAGGGGATATGGGGGCTGGAAAGACTACACTGGTCAAGGCTATTTCACGGGCATTTGGAGTTACAGATTCTGTGAGTAGTCCTACCTTTGGGATTGTCAATCAATATGAAAATCAGGAGAAGGATGTTTTCTATCATTTTGATTTTTATAGGCTGGAAGATCCTGCTGAAGCTTTGGATATCGGGATAGAAGAGTATTTTTATAGCGGGAATTATTGCTGGCTGGAGTGGGCTGAGAATATTGCTCCTTATCTTCCTGAGCAATTCCTGCTCATTCGTATCGCGAGTGATTCTGAATCAAAGAGAACTTTAACACTTCAATTAATCCACCATGCCAACTGAAATAGCTCAACTCGCAGCAGTGGGTTTAATTCCAAAGGAATTGCCTGCATCAGTACGTAAAAGAAATCATAATCTGGTAGTTGGACTTCCCAAGGAAATATCTTCCCAAGAGAAACGAATAGTGCTTACTCCAGAATCGGTCGGATTACTTACAAATATTGGGATAAATGTAGTAGTAGAAACGGGCGCAGGTCTTCATGCGAAATTTACTGATCAGGATTTTTCAGATGCTGGAGCGAAGATTACCCCATCGAAGAAGGAAGTCTTTGAGTCGGAAATCGTACTGAAAATTGATCCGCCAACTCAGGAAGAACTTGGTTACATGACTACCGGAAGTTGTTTGATTTCTGCCTTACAGCTAGGGCGCCAAAATCAGGAATTTATCAATACGCTGAACAAGAGCAAGATTACTGCGGTGGCATTTGAATACTTAGAAGATAAAGTAGGGGGAATGCCTGTGGTACGGGCCATGTCTGAAATCGCGGGAAGTACTGTCATGTTGATCGCCTCTGAATATTTATCATCAGTAAATGATGGTAAAGGGCTCATCATGGGTGGAGTGACAGGAGTTCCGCCTACGCAAGTGGTCATAATAGGTGCAGGTACAGTTGCAGAGTATGCTGCTCGTACAGCTTTGGGGCTTGGTGCAAATATCAAGGTGTTTGATAATCATATCTATAAACTCAGACGATTGAAGCAGCTGCTCGGTCAGCAAATTTACACCTCAACCATTGATAATTTTAGTTTGAATCAAGCACTATCCGAAGCCGATGTGGTCATTGGAGCGCTCCGTGCTGAGAAAGGGTGGAACAAAATCGTTGTTAGTGAAGAAATGGTCGCTAATATGATGCACGGCAGTATCATCATAGATGTGGCGATCGATCAGGGAGGCTGTGTGGAGACGGCGAGAATGACTTCACATGATGAACCGGTTTATCAGGTGCATGATATTATTCATTATTGTGTGCCAAATATCGCTTCGAGAGTTGCCAGAACAGCTTCTTATTCGCTCAGCAATATTTTCACACCGATTTTATTGCAAATGGCCGATTTGGGAGGGGCAGAAGAAATGATATTCAATTACAAGTGGTTTCTGCGCGGAGTCTACACCTACAGAGGAAGCCTAACTAATGCTTATCTGGGTAGAAAATTTGGGATTAGCCATAAGGAGCTGCAGCTCTTACTTGCGGCCCGATATTAAAAGACTAACTAAGCATTAGCCTATTTCCACTTCAACTGGTCTTCCTGAAATGCTTTAGTCTTTCCTGAAGCATTTCTAAGGACCGGCTGATCTATTATGGAGAGCGTAGTATATAAATAGGCACACGTATTAGGCGCTGAAACTACTTTACAATCAGCCGCTTTTCTATCACTTAAACCTATTGGTGCGCAGGTCTTTCTGGCTACCAATACGCTCGATATTCCGAATGGCAGAATGATTTTTTCTCCAAACTAGCTGATTTCTTTGTGTTTTCAGACCGCACTACAATTTCTAATGCGAAATCTTCATTAAATCAAGAGAGTAGATTTTGGCGAAGCAGAAACTCCAGTTGCTCATTGGTTTTAATCAGCACCTTTGTTAGCTGTTCATTTTCTCTTCTTAACATGTAGATTTCAAATGCATTCTTGATTACGGTACGCATGTAATCTTCCTCCCAAGGTTTCGTAAGATAATGATACACTTGTCCCTTGTTAATTGCGTCTATAACTGCTTGTATGTCTGTATATCCCGTCAAAAGAATGCGTATGGGGTTTGGATACAACGGTATTATAGAAGCCAGGAATTCTACGCCTGTTTCTCCCGGCATTCTCTGGTCAGTGATGATTATGTCAATTTCTTCTTCCTTGAGAATTGCACGTCCTTCTTCTGCACCAATTGCTAAAAAAATTTTATAATCTCTCCTAAAAGTAGCTTTAAATGCATGAAGGTTATTTTCTTCATCATCTACATAAAGAATTTTGATTTTTTCTGATGGTCTATTTCCTTCCATAGGGCAAAAATCTGAAAAAAATCATGCAAAACTGCATGATTGTTTATTCTTCTTCAAAATAGGTATTTTTTCTTTACAGCCATTGACATTCATGACATATTCCTAATCATTGTCAAACGGAATTGGATTAGTAAAAAAAAAATAATTGATTGCCATTCTTTTAGTTTTATAAATGCCTATTTAAGACGTTGATCCAAGTGATTGAAAATCAACCCGAACAATTCAGTGAATTTTAGGCTCGAAATTTCTTGAAGAAAATAAAATACACTTATTCTTATATAGTAATCGATTTAATGCATTTTAGTGAAAAAATTATTCATCTCAACATAAATCTTTAACAGGTATAATTCGATGTTAAATAAAATGGGTATTACTCAAAATGAAGTTTTTAAGCCCTTGATAATTAATGAATTAGATGATTATTCGGCGACAGTCTTAAATGATCTCAAGCAAATCCCTTCTTTGACCATTCATGACACAATCCGATCACAGGTGAGTGACTTGATAAAGCTCAGAAGCCCTGGAAGACAGTGGAGCACCCAAGAATTAGCTAATGGAATAAATGACTTTTTTGGAGATCAGGCACCTTCCGAATATGGAACGTGGGTGTATTATCCCTGGAGGAACTCACTTGTTCACATACTTCCGGAAGAAGAATTTATTCAAGTTCGGACAGCTCGGAATAAATATGTGATCACGGCTGAAGAGCAGAACACGCTTCGAAATAAGAAAATTGGGATAATTGGCTTATCGGTAGGGCAGAGCGTTGCCCTGACATTGGCTTTGGAGCGGGGTTGCGGTGAACTACGATTGGCAGATTTTGATGAGTTAGAACTTAGTAATCTGAACAGAATCCGGTCTGGTGTTCATAATATTGGCATAAAAAAATCCATTTTGGCAGCTAGGGAGATTGCTGAAATAGATCCTTATCTTAAGGTGGTGCTATATAACGAAGGTATTCAAGAAAATAATATTGATGATTTTTTTCAAAATGGTGGTCAATTGGATCTCTTGATTGAAGAATGCGATGATATAGCGGTGAAAATAAAAAGTAGGATTAAGGCAAAGAACCTGAGCATACCAGTGTTGATGGATACTAGTGATCGTGGGATGATTGATGTAGAACGATTTGATCTGGAACCTCTACGACCAATTTTACATGGTTTTTTGAAAAAATTTGGAGAGGAATCTGAGTTGGTAGCTAAACTTGCCACTCAAAAGAATGAAATTTTAATGTCGCTTCTTGACTTTACCCAATTATCGCAAAGAGCGCAGAACAGCATATTAGAAATAGGGAAAACAATTACTTCATGGCCTCAACTAGCTTCTTCTGTTATTCTTGGAGGAGGGGCGTGTGGCTATTTCTCGCGAATGATACTTCTGGGAAATCAAATTGCCTCTAACAGGTATTATATAGATTTAGAAAAGATCTCAAAAAATAATCATGCAAGTTAGAGTAAGAGTAGTGAGAGCTACAGAGGATCCAGAAGCAACAGAGAAGTATATCATAGGCCATTTAAAGGTTCTTGAATCTTATGGTGTGACCAAAGTCACCTCCGCTGATAGGTCATGGGTAACTAACCCTAATTCATATTTGATTCTATTTGAATCAATGGATGACTTCCGGGTTTTAGGTGGAGGCCGTGTGCAACTGAGAAGCAAAGAATTTCCTCTTCCATTGGAGGATGCGATTGCAGAAGTAGATCCTAAAATTATTTCTTATATGGACCAATTTGGTGAACTGGAGGTAGCCGAATATTGTGGGCTATGGAACAGTAAAGAAGTAGCCGGTTTTGGAATTGGAAGTATTTACTTGGTCAAAGTAGGCGTTGCAATTGCTTCTCAATTCAAACTGAAGAAGCTGTTGGCCTTATGTTCTCCTGCCACAGTACGGATTTCCAAGAAAGTAGGGTATGAAATTATCGAATCTCTCGGAGATAATGGCACTTTTTATTATCCCAAAGAAGGATTAGTGGCCACTGTACTTGCGATCGATAACGTGGAGGATTTGCCGACTGCAGATGTTGTAGAACGAGAATTTATTTTCCGTCTAAGAAAGAACAATGTGCAGGAGACATTAGAAACTGGGCCTAGAGGAGAAATGATGGTTAAATTTGATTTAACTATTAAAAAGAACTAAAATAGTAAATGAAGAAGTCGACGTTAGTTAGCACGTTAATATTTGTAGTGATTTTTTTTGTGATAGTTCTTCCACTGTCCAAATACTTGGATGTATTCGGAACTGATGAAAGATATCAGATTGATAATTTTTATCTCCTCGAAAATGGAGTGGAGGAGAATTATAATTGGAAAGAAGGATTCAATGATACCCAAATCAGTAAAATTGATGTCTTTGATTTAGGATTTAGAAATGATACCGTCGTCATAGGCTTCGACCTTACCCCAAATCTTAAGGTATCCAAAGACCTACAATATCTTGAAATAAACAATCCTTCGTTTAGGAGTGTTGAATTATTCCGGGCTAAACCTGATGGAACGTTGGTCTTTTGCGGACGAGAAGGAACAGATTATAAGGATTCAAATAGTTTTGGTAATCCTAACCCAACTTTTAAAATCGATGATACAGAAGATTGGCTTCCTTATATCGTGCTGAAAATACATTCTAAAGAGCCAATACGATTCGCGGCAATGCTCACGTCTGAAAATGATTTCAATTCTAGCTTCAACAAGAGAACTGTATTTATCAATATTTACATAGGCATCATGCTCGCCTTGTTTTTCTATAATTTATTTTTGTATTTCTCAGTATTGGATGACTTATACCTTTATTATAGCATTTATGTGCTATTTATAGCCCTTGCTCAGTTGTCGATTTCAGGACATACCTATTGGTATTTTCTTTATCAAAATCCTTTACTGTATGAAATCAGCATTGTGGGTTTCACTTCCATTGCCAGTGTGTTTGCTATTCCGTTTGTCAGGCTTTTCCTTAATACAAAAGAACAAGTCCCCAATTTTGATTGGTTGTTGAAATTAATTTGGGCTTCCTATATAGTGACCTTTATTATCAGATTGTTCGGTGGAGTTAGCTTAAGTTATCAGATCACTGACATTAATGGAGTGGTTGTGGTCATCACTTTTTTCTCATTAGGGATAATTTTAGTTCGTCGTGGGATACGGTCTGCAACTTATTTTCTTTTAGCATGGAGCTTTTTCTTACTGGGGATAGTTTTTTATATCCTTCAGACCCAAGGTCTTTTGAATCTGGGGTTCTATGCAAACTTGCCAATGTTAATTGGAACCGCTTTAGAAGCGATATTGCTTTCATTGGCATTAGCAGATCGAATAAATATACTTAAGAAGGAGAAGGAAGAAGAGCAGGCAGAAAGGTTAATGATACTGGCAGAAAAAGAACAGCTCGTCCGTGAGCAGAATTCAATGCTTGAGGAGAAGGTACGCCTTCGTACCGATGAACTGGAGCAAGCGCTTCGGAATCTTCAGAATACCCAAAGCCAGCTTGTAAATCAGGAAAAAATGGCTTCTCTCGGCCAATTGACCGCTGGGATAGCCCATGAAATAAATAATCCAATCAATTTTGTAAGCTCCAATATCACACCACTGAAACGGGATATTAAAGACATTATGGAGATTATTGATTTCTATAGATCAACTGCAGCTAAGGAGTTTTCCCCTGAATCACAAAAAGAAGCTAAGGAATTGGAGGAAGAGCTAGAATTGGAATATGTCCTTGATGAAGTTGACCAATTATTAAAAGGAATGGATGATGGGGCCCGCCGTACTGTAGAAATAGTAAAAGGACTACGTCTATTCTCACGTGTAGATGAGCAAGATGTGAAGAAAGTAGATATCCATGATGGCATCAACAGTACATTGATTCTCTTGAATAGTACTATGCCCACAAGAGTTAGAATAGTACGGGAATTTGGAGAGTTGCCTTTAGTAGAATGTCTTGCCGGCAAAATCAATCAGGTGTTTATGAATATCATCAATAATGCGGTCCATGCACTTTCTGATCATTTGAATACAATTAAGGATCCTTTTGTGCTAATCAGGACCAAATCAAATGAAGATACTGTGTCCATTGAGATTATTGATAATGGTCCAGGAATGCCAGAAAATGTCAAGCAGCGGATATTTGAGCCATTTTTTACCACCAAAGCAGTTGGGAAAGGTACTGGTTTGGGGCTTTCAATAGTTTATTCTATTATTGAAAATCATAAGGGGAAGCTGGAGGTAATCACGGAAGAAGGCCAGGGTACTACTTTTAAAATAACTCTTCCAATATATCAAAGTAATGAAAGCAATGAATGATAAAATCCATGTCCTTTATATAGATGATGAGAACAATAACCTCCAATCTTTTAGAGCCTCGCTTCGGAAAGATTTCAAGGTTTTTACAGCCATTGATGCAGATGAAGGTTTGAGGATTGCAAGAGAGCAAGAAGTGCATGTGGTAATAGCTGATCAGCGTATGCCGGGCATGTCCGGTACAGAATTTTTTGAGGAGCTTATGAAGTTCAATCCCGATCCAATCCGTATCCTACTTACTGGATATTCAGATATTGCTTCTGTGATTGATGCGATCAACAAAGGAGAAGTGTATCGGTTTATCGATAAGCCCTGGAACATTGAGCAGATTAAGAATTCTATTAAAAATGCCGCAGATATCTATTTTATGCGGCGTGAATTGAAGGATAAAAACCAAAAACTTCAAAAGCTCCATTCTGAAATGAATCAGTTTGTATACAGCTTGTCACACGAATTGAGAGGCCCTTTAATGAGCATCTCTGGAGTTTCGAAATTGGCCAAGATGGAACTTCAAGATCCTGCGGCTCAGGAATATTTTTCAATGATAGATACCGCTACGGGTAAGCTTGACGATTTTATCTACAAAATGCTGGATTTTTACCGCTCTACGAAGATTGAAAACAAAGTAACTGAGATTGACTTTTCTGCTATCATGGAAACTAAATTGGAGAATTTCAGAAATAAGCATGATGAGCAAAGTGTTCAGATTGATATTGAAATAGATCAAAACAAAAAATTCTATTCTGACGAGTCAAAAATCAGAGTAATTCTTAGCAACCTTCTGAGCAATGCAGGACAATTCCAAAGAAGTGATCACAGTGAAAATTGGATTAAGCTCAATATCAAAGTATCAGACGCTGAGGCTATAATAGTGCTGGAGGATAACGGGATCGGCATTGAAGAAAAGTTTCATCAGGATGTGTTCAATCTATTTACCCGGGCAACCCAAAAAAACGTCGGAACGGGTCTTGGACTATATATGGTAAAAGAAGCTGTAGAGCAGATGGGGGGTGAAATAGACCTACAATCCGTCTTTGGCTCAGGGACAACGATCACCGTGACACTTCCTAACATGAAATAATTTAACTTATCTGGGCAAATTGTGGCTAAACGCTATCTTTGCACGGGCTTTGCAAAAAGCTTCACTTTTTATTAACTAATTAAAAAAATTATGATTAATCCCTGGCATGATGTCAACATCGGCAAGAACGCTCCTGAATTCGTTACTGGTGTAATCGAAATTCCTAAGGGTAGTAAAGGAAAGTATGAGTTGGATAAGAAAACGGGGATGCTTATGCTGGACCGCGTGTTGTTTTCAGCTGTGCATTATCCCGCCAATTACGGTTTCATCCCACAGACGTTCTGTGAAGATCATGATCCATTGGATATCTTGATTATATCTCAGATAGATATTCCGTCCATGTGTCTCGTTGAAGCTAAAGTAATTGGAGTGATGCGCATGATCGATGGGGGAGAAGCAGATGATAAAATCATCGCTGTAGCTGCGGGTGATCAGTCTGTAAACTATATCAATGATATTGATGACCTTCCGCCACATTTGATGAAGGAAGTACATCGCTTCTTCGAAGACTATAAGAAACTGGAAAATAAAGAAGTGAAAGTGGAAGACTTCCTTGGCAAAGAAGACGCTATGCGGATCATCAAGGAAAGTATTGAATTGTACGATGAGAATTTTCGGACGAAACGATAAATTGAAAGCCTGGGTCAAACTCAGGCTTTTTTATTTTTTACCTGTTGTTTAGGTGCTTTTTTAGTTAAATAAAAAATTAAATCTTTATAGGAATCATGCTCGTGGTTGGAAACAGAAATAGATTGATGATCGGAAAATGCCACTGTCACCTGACGAAACTCCTTCTTGTTAGCCTTAATGATCTCTTCTTCCCAAGCCAGAATTTGAGAGACAGGATAAATCTTAGTGTATCCTCTAAGTGGTAATTTGACAATAATCTGATCTCTTGCAGCGGTAATGAATCTATAGCCGGCCAGCATCTTCACCAAAAGCATCAATATCACCAAGGTGATCAGCGTACATGCAATGAGGTAGAACCAAACCCCAAAACTTCCTACATAGGCAAAGTCTCTAAGAATATAAACCAAACCCGCGATCAAAATTACCAATACGAGTGTCAGGGAAATGTATGTGGATACTTTTGGTTTAATTATCAGCATTTGTTTTTATAATTTCGGCTAATTTTTCTCTTGCAAAAGTCTTTAAATCTTCGAAAAAAGCGAAGAATATTAATTCAAATTCAGCTTCTTTTGCCAATAATGCAAGATGTGCCACTTCCATCTTTGATTCAAAGCGGGTTCTTCGGGACATTCCGGTGAGCGTCTGCTTGATTCCGTCCATTTCCCTGTATTTCAATAACCAATTGTCCTGCACCATCCATTTGAACATACTAGCGAAGCGTTCTGGAAAGATTGGTCTGAATTGATTAAGTGTAGCAAAAGTATTCTGAATAAAATGTTCCAAAGGAATTTCTGAAAATTTATTCCAGTTTTTGCCTAAGAAATAATCGAAGTAGATATCAGTAATTACTGTAGAATAGTGACCAAATTTCGGTCTCAAATAACTTTGTCCAGCTTTCACTAAAGGATGAGTATCCGTGAAATTGTCGATTTCCCGATGAAGTTTAATGCCACTTTGGATCCCTTCGGTGAAGGTGTCCAGGGTCTTTCCTTTTACGAAATCACCGATAAAATTTCCTACAAGTATTTCATCTTGGCCGAATGAAAGGTACGCATGTGCTAAATAGTTCATAGCTATTGAGGATTGGGAAAACGCCAATGGTTTTCTTTATTTTCGTCTAAAATACGGATAGATGGACAAAGTCACGGAGGAATTAAAGAAAGGTCTAAAACTTTTGAAGGTTGAATGGCAGGAAGACCTTGCGCAATACAAGCAGAAATTTTTAAACTCTTCGCTTTCTGACAAGAAAAAGGAAGGAATCACTTGGTACCCGGTCCGGTTGACCAAGCACAAAATAGGAATGGGAGAACGATTGCTTGTAGAGGTGGAAAGAAGTGATGTGAAGCATCCATCTGCTTTCGCTTCCGGTAAGTCTGTTTCTTTCTTTACCACACAGGAAGGTTTTCAAGATGCTGATAATCGGGTAAATGGCGTCATTAATTTCGTGAGAAACAATACGATGACGGTGACTCTTCAAGTAGATGAAATTCCTGATTGGATGGAAGGAAATCGGTTAGGAGTGGACCTGCTTTTTGATGAAGCTAGCTACAGGGAGATGGAGTTTGCGATGAAGAAAGTAATTTCTACAGATAATAAACGGGTGGAAGAGCTGAAAGCAATTCTTCTGGGAGATGAAGAGCCACTTTTTGCAGAAAATTACTTTGAATCAAAGTCCCATCTCAACTTCTCGCAAAATCTCGCCTGTAAACTGATTTCCAATGCCAAAGATATAGCTGTAGTTCATGGACCTCCAGGGACCGGAAAAACCACTACGATGATAGCCGCGATTCATGATTCAGTTAGACAGAATCATTCAGTTCTGGTCTGTGCGCCAAGTAATGCAGCTGTGGACCTTCTGGTAGAGAAATTAATTGACCGTGGAATAGAAACATTGCGATTGGGGCATCCAGCCCGGGTGGAGGAGAAAATTCTAAATCAAACATTGGATGCTAAAACTGCTTTTCATGCAAGTTATCGCGACTTGAAAAAGCTTCGGAAGGAAACTGATCAATATTTGAAATTGGCCAAACAATACAGGCGGAATTTTGGTCCGCAGGAACGGGCTCAGCGTAAATTAATGTACAGGGAGGTGTCCAAATTGCGTGAGGCGGCCAAATCACTTGAAGAATATATTCAATTTGATGTTTTCCAGAAGACTCAAGTTTTTGCCTCCACACTTGTGGGAGCGTCTTCATACAGTTTGAAAGGAATGGAATTTGACGTTGTTTTCATTGATGAAGCTGCGCAAGGATTGGAAGCTGCGACCTGGATTCCGATATTGAAATCCAAAAAAATAGTTTTTGCGGGCGATCATTATCAGCTTCCTCCCACGATTAAATCCTATCAAGCAGCACAGGAAGGATTGGCCGAGACACTTTTTGAAAAAGTCATCACCAGAAATCCCCATGCTGCGCATATGCTTCAGGTTCAATATCGTATGCCCGAAGTGATCATGGGGTTTTCAAATGGTCTTTTTTATGAGAATAATTTATTGGCTGATGAAATCACCAAAAGCCATGTATTCCCTGGAATAGATAACCCAATGACGTGGATTGATACCGCTGGTGCTGGGTTCTCAGATATGCAGGAAGAGGATAGTCTTAGTACTTTGAATCCAGAGGAAGCTTTGTTTGCGTCCAACTACCTGAACGATCTCGTGAGGGAAATAGGGGTCGAGAATTTTCAGCAGAACCAATGGACCATTGGTTTGATTGCGCCATATGGTGCACAGGTTCGTAAATTGAGGATGTTAATTTTTGAATCTGAAGATTATCCTAATCTACGTCACTTAAGGGAACAGATTACGATAGATACTGTGGACGGGTTTCAGGGTCAGGAGCGGGATCTGATGATGATCAGCCTTACGAGGTCAAATGATCGCGGGGAAATAGGTTTTTTAGCTGAGGAAAGAAGGATGAATGTGGCCTTGACGCGGGCAAAGCGTCAACTAGTGTTGATTGGGGACAGTGGTACTTTGGCGCAGCACCCATTGTTTAACAATTTGCTGAATTATGTAGAGGCCCAGGGCGAGTACCGAAGTGTGTGGGAATTTCTTGGTAATTGAACAGTGAGATAGCTGCTGTTATGCAGGTTCCTGTTGTATAGGATGTGGATCAATCAATTTCTAAAATAGCAGTTAGAGAATGATCTGTTTGATCTTGTAAATTACCATAGCGAATACACTGTATTCGCAATTGAGTTGGAGCCAATATAAACTGATCATTCGCTTGAAGAATAATGAGCAAATTGGAATTGGGCAACGGTTTTTCATTCGTCGCAAGGCAGGAAAGAATGCATATTGATGGTGATGAGTTTTTTGTGGATTTAGTATTCTATAACCGGCTATTGCAATGTTTTGTAAATTAAAACCCATAAGTTGACACATCAGGATATTGGTCAACTACAGATGTATGTAAATTATTACGACCGAATAGAGAAATTGCCACACGAAAACCCAACTATAGGTATTTTGCTATGCGCTGATAAAAAATGATACAGTAGTAAAATTCACACTTCCAGAAAAACAAAAACAAATAATTGCAAGTCAATACACTCTTTATCTGCTAACAGAGAAGCAATTATTGGAAGAAGTAACTAAGGAATTACAGAGCTTTGAAGAAGGAGAAAGAAGGGTGAAAAAATCGATTTAGAAAATTGTCCGGCAAAAATCACCTGTAAAAGATTCTGGCTATTGATAGTGACTTTGTATTCCGGCTAATTTTTAGCTATCGAATTCTTCACCTTGTAATGGTAGCTTAGTGTGCTTAGAATATCCCCGTAAGCTTCTGCAGATTTCAATTGCTCATCAGAAACTTTCTTGCCCAACAAGCGGCAGAGCAGCAGTCCATACACACCATTTAAACAAATTTGAATTTCATTTCCCAGATCTACTCCATCTGCTTGCATGACTGCTTCAAGAATAAATGGTTTGGCTCGCCCATACGCTTCAAAATAGTATGGATCGGTCTTGAGGAGTTTCCAATGAATTTGGGCCAATTGGTCCACTATTTTATTCAGCTCGGCCAAATGACCTTTTTCTAAAATATTCTCATTCTTTATTTTTTTGAGAAGGTCCAAATACCAATTGGTAATTTCATTTCTTTCGGCTTCAGATACCGGATATTTCGCCACCACAAAAGTCTTGATTTCGGATACGTTTCCCTGATAAGATCTTATGAGATCCTCCATCTGGTACATGTAGATGAGGTATTCGGCTATATTCTGCGATCTTTTGTTTTCTGCTACTGCCTTCATAACATTAATTTTAAAGCACAAAGTTGGGAAAAATATCAATTATCGACAGGTAATTTTAGACTTTCAATTCCAGCATCAAGTGGTAAGAAGCAAATCAGTCATGTTGGTTACTGGCTATTTCCTTTAGGCTTTCGGATTCATTCATCATTCGATATTCTTTGGGAGGGTTGAAGAAGGTGGGAAGGATGTAAGGTATGTGCGGGTCTCAGTTCAGTTTATCTGTGGATTGGTAGACTGAAGATGTTGGACAGGCCGAATTGACCTGCCCCAAAGCGTCAATGCCGCAAATCGAATTTCGTAAAATCATAATTAATTAAACAAAGGCTTTTCCATGGGTTATGGGACAACCATGTATTCCGACATTTGTAAATTCAAGAAATTGGCATCAGTTCTAAAAGTGATTCATTGATCAGGTGTCTAATCATTCTCTTTTCTCCCACTTATTTACTACTTTTGCGCCAAGAATGGCTATGCAAAAAATAAGGAATTTCTGTATCATCGCCCATAT
>Ga0307414_10000318_pt1 | contig 27810 bp, 24 predicted proteins | sample DK1Ometagenome_FD_203804 | JGI IMG/M metagenome (GOLD analysis project Ga0307414, IMG submission 203804) | Maize rhizosphere microbial communities from greenhouse at UC Davis, California, United States - DK15-O-3 | ecosystem: Host-associated > Plants > Roots > Rhizosphere > Soil | place: USA... | reverse complement strand
CGGGCGCCGACGAGCTGTGCTTCCTCGATATCAGCGCGAGCCATCAGGGGCGCGGCACCCTGCTCGACATGGTCGGGCGCACCGCCGAAGTCTGCTTCATGCCGCTGACCGTCGGCGGCGGGGTACGCAGCGCCGAGGATGCGCGCGCGCTGCTGCTCGCCGGGGCCGACAAGGTTGCGGTCAACAGCGCCGCGGTTGCGCGGCCCGAGCTGGTCGCCGACATCGCCGACCGCTTCGGCAGCCAATGCGCGGTCGGCAGCATCGACGCGCGCCGCGTCGAAGAGGGCCGGTGGGAAATTTTCACCCATGGCGGGCGCAAGGCGACCGGGATCGACGCGCTGGAGCATGCGGTACGGCTCGCAGAACTGGGGGCGGGCGAATTGCTCGTCACCAGCATGGACCGCGACGGGACGCGCGATGGCTATGACCTCGCGCTCGTCCGCGCCATCGCCGATGCGGTGACGGTGCCGGTGATCGCGAGCGGCGGGGTCGGCAACCTCGACCATCTGGTCGCCGGGGTGATCGAGGGCGGCGCGAGCGCGGTGCTGGCCGCCAGCATCTTTCATTTCGGCGAAGCGACGATCGCCGAGGCGCACGCCCGGCTTGCCGCAGCGGGATTGCCTGTTCGTTCCCATTAAGCCCGCGCACATTAGTTGCGCGTGAGGGGTGGTCATGTGGTTTTGTGGCTGCAATAGGAGCCCATGACCAAGAAGCTTCGCCTTGCTGACCGCACGAACGACATTTTCCCGATCCTGGGTTTCCTTGCCGCGATGGCGAGCCTTGCGCTGCCGCTCAACGCCTTTCTCGTCGGCGTCATTCTGGCCGGTGCCATTATCGCCGCGGTCCACCATGCCGAGGTGATCGCGCACCGCGTCGGCGAGCCTTTTGGCACGCTGATCCTGGCGCTGGCGGTCACGGTGATCGAGGTCGGGCTGATCCTGACGCTGATGCAGGCCGAGCCGAGCAAGGCGCAGACCCTCGCGCGCGACACGGTGTTCGCGGCGGTCATGGTGATTTTGAACCTGCTCATGGGCCTCTGCCTGCTCAGCGGGGCGATCCGCCATCACGAACAGCGCTTTCAGCGCACCGGGATCGGCGCCGCGCTCGCGACGCTCACGGTGCTGACCGTCGTGTCGCTGGTCCTTCCCAATTTCACGTCGAGCGTGCCCGGACCCTTTTATTCGGAGACGCAGCTGGGGTTCGTCGCAGCGGTGTCGCTGATCCTCTATGCGACCTTTGCGCTGGTGCAGACGGTGCGGCACCGCGACTATTTCCTTCCCGATGGCGATGCCGACGGCGACGGTGTGCCTGACGCCCACGCCGCGCCGCCGAGCGCCCAGCGCACCGCCATTTCGGGCGCGCTGCTGCTCGCGAGTTTGGTCGCTGTCGTCCTGCTCGCCAAGAATCTGTCGCCCGTCATGGGCGCCTTGCTGGCCGACTGGGGCGCGCCGCCTGCGGTGCTGGGCGTGCTGATCGCGGCGCTGATCCTTGCGCCCGAAGGGCTTGCGGCGGTGCGTGCGGCGAAGTCCGACCGCTTGCAGACCAGCCTCAATCTCGCGCTCGGTTCGGCGCTCGCGACGATCGGCCTGACCATTCCGGCGGTGGCGATCCTGTCGATCGTGACCGACCTTCCAATCAGCCTGGGTCTCGATGCCAAATCGACCGTGCTGCTGTTCCTGTCGCTGATCGTGTCGGTGCAGACGCTGGCGAACGGACGCACGACGGTGCTGCAGGGGGTGATCCACCTGATGCTGTTTGCGATTTACCTGTTCACGACCTTCGTGCCCTGATCCTCGCCCCCGCCTGCGCGGGGGCGACGGATTATGTTTTGCGGATAAACACCGTACCCGCCGAATAGCCAGCGCCGAACGAGCAGATCAGCCCGGTGTCGCCCGCCGCCAGATCGTCATGGTGGAGGTGGAAGGCGATGATCGACCCGGCGCTCGACGTATTGCCATAGGTGTCGAGTACGGTGGGGCTTTCGGTTTCGCTGGCTTCATGCCCCAGCACGCGGTGCGCGATCAGCCGGTTCATGTTGGTGTTCGCCTGATGCAGCCACAGGCGGCGCATGTCGCCGCCCTCTAGGCCCAGCCTTTCCATCTGTTCGACGATCAGATTGGCGACCCAGGGCACGACTTCCTTGAACACCTTGCGGCCCTCCTGAACGAAGAGCTTGTCGGTTTTGGCACTGGACTGATCGATGTCGCCATGGGCGCGATTCAGGAACCCGAAATTGTTGCGGATGTTGTTCGAGAATTGCGTCTTGAGCTTGGTGCCAAGAATATCCCAATGGCCAGCAGGCGCGATCGCCTTGTCCTCGACGAGGATCGCGGTTGCAACGTCGCCGAAGATGAAGTGGCTGTCGCGGTCGCGCCAGTTGAGGTGGCCCGAACAGATTTCGGGGTTCACGACGAGGACGCTTCGGGCATGGCCGGCGCGGATATAGTCGGCGGCGGTCTGGATGCCGAAGGTCGCCGAGGAGCAGGCGACATTCATGTCGAAACCGAAACCGTCGATGCCGAGCGCGTCCTGAATTTCGACCGCCATCGCGGGATAGGCGCGCTGCATGTTCGACGCCGCGCACAGCACCGCATCGACGTCCGCCGCGTCGCGTCCGGCGCGCGCGAGGGCATCCTTTGCCGCCGCAACCCCGATCTCGGCGAGGATCGAGAGTTCGTCGTTGCTCCGCTCGGCGAGGCGCGGGGCCATATGCGCGGGGTCGAGAATTCCTGCCTTGTCGACGACGAAGCGCGAAGCGATGCCGCTGGCCTTCTCGATGAATTCGACGCTGGATTCGGTGAGTTCGGCGACATCGCCCGCCGCGATCGCATCCGCATGTTCGGCATTATGCCGCGCGACATAGGCGTTGAAGCTGGCGACGAGTTCCTGATTGGAAATGCATTCGGCGGGGGTGAACAGGCCGGTGGCCGAGATGGCCGGCTGCGGTGCGTGCGACATGATGAACCTATATGTGTCGTGGGTCGGACAGGTTGATTAGGCCTGTGCGCAGTGCGGCGCAACGCCCCCGCGCGATGCTGAACATTTCCCGCAGCCATGGTTAACTTGACGCTAACCTGTTTGGTGGCAGACTGCCCAGTGCAGGCCTCCGGGGGGATGGCTCTCCGGGCGCCGTGCGGGAGCACGACCATGGTGACGCGTTCGGGACCGGCAGCAGGCGATCTGTCGATTACGGAAATCAAGGAATTCGCGGGCTTTCCCGCGGCGACCCAGCGTTATATCCGCCGCTCGCTCGACATCGGGCTGGAACGCGACGATGCGATTTCGCGCTGGTCGCGCGATATGGTCGAGGAAACCGCGATCCGCGTGCAGGCGCGCGTCTATCAGCGGCTGATCGACATTCGCGCGCATATTCCCGACGACAGCGGGCTCGACTCGCTGGAATTTTTCATGGCGCCGCTGATCGCCGTGTCGGCATTCGACCTGGGGCAGGACCGGCTGCCGGACTTCGCATCCTATCGTTTCCTGTACGAACGGCTGCTCGGCGGTCATGCGCGGCCATGGTTGCCGGCGGCTTTTTGCGCGGCAGCATCGCTGCCGCACCTGCACCCCGACAAGCGCAGGATATTGCTCCAGTCGATCAGCGAAGCCGCCGCGACCGCGCCCGGCTGGTCGGCGCGCGAACCGCACTTTTTTCCCCAATGGGTCGACAAGATCGACGAGACAAAATCCGCGAACTAGACGGCCGGGCGGGAGGCTGGGGCTGGCGCCGGTTCGGGCGCCAGCCGCGAAAACTAGCCCGCCAGGAACTTCCACAGCCCGAAGCTGCTCGTCGCGGTCAGCACCACGCCGACCAGAACCAGCAGAAGTTTGGGCGAGAAGCGCTTGGCCATGAAGGCGCCGAGCGGCGCCGCTGCGACGCCGCCGATGAGCAGGCCCAGCGTCGCGCCGGCGATATCGGCGAGGCCCAGATGATAGATGAAGGTCGCAGATACGGCGAGGGTCAGGAAAAATTCGACGCTGTTGACCGTGCCGACGACCTTGCGCGGCTCGGCGCCCTGAACGAGCAGGTTCGACGTGACGACCGGGCCCCAGCCGCCGCCGCCTGCAGCATCGAGGAAGCCGCCGACCAGACCCAGCGGGGCAATCACCTTGGGCTTGCGGAACTTCGGCGGATAGAAAAGGCCGCGGAACAACAGCCACAGGCCGACCGCCACCAGATAGCCAAGGATGAAGGGCTTGACGATATTGCCGTCGATCGAAGTCAGCAGATAGGCGCCGGCGACGCCGCCGATCACGCCGGGAATGAGCAAGCGAAAGAAGAGCGGCCATTCGATGTTGCGGTGGAGCAGGTGGCTGATCCCCGATACGGCGGTCGTGAACACCTCGACGACATGGATACGCGCCGACGCGACGGCCGGCGGGACGCCCATCACGGCGACGAGCAACGTGTTGCAGATGACGCCGAATGCCATGCCCAGCGCGCCGTCGACGAGCTGCGCGGCGAAGCCGATCAGGATGAAGGGAAGGATCGCCGAGAAGTCGAACGCCGCAATTTCGTGCACAATATTATCCCAACCGTTTTAGTTGACAACTAGCTGCCGGTTTTCGCGAGGATTCGCTAGCCCAATTTTCCTGCTGGCGGTGAAGGGATTTGTTTGTGCGGCCAGTGGAATATCTTTTGATGCGATGCTCAGCCGGTGACGTCGTCGGGCAGATAATCGCGCACATAGTCGATGAAAGCACGCAATTTCGGCATCACATGCTTGCGGCTGGGGTAATAGAGGAACAGGCCGGACGTTGAGGGGGCATAGTCGGCGAGCACCAGTTCGAGGTCGCCCGAAGCGACCAGTCCCTTGACGACGGGCTCGGCAAACATGCCCATCGCGACCCCGGCGCGTACCGCGACCATCAGCGAAGTGAAGTCGTTGACGATAACCGGGCCGGTGACCCCGACGTCGAACTCGCGGTTGCCGCGCTCGAAGGTCCAGGGAAGCATTGCGCCGCTGGAAAGCCGCATGCGGACGCAGCGATGGTGGCGCAGATCCTCCGGGCTTTGCGGGCGGCCGTGTTTTTCCAGATAGGCGGGGGCGGCGACGATGACGAAGCGGAACGGGCCGGTCAGGCGGACCGCGATCATGTCGGCTTCCAGCGCCTCGCCCATTCGCACCCCGGCGTCGAACCCGCCGGCGCTCAGGTCGGTCAGCGCGTCTTCGGCGAAAATTTCCAGCTCGATCTCGGGATAGGTGTCGCAAAAGCCCGCGATGATCGGTTCGAACAGGGGCTGCACCGCGCCGCGCATCAGGTTGATGCGCAGCCGCCCGGCGGGACGGTTGCCAAGGTTGCGTGCGGATTCATAGGCATCGGCGAGCCCGGCATAGGCGGGGGCGGCGCGTTCGAGGAACATCTCCCCCGCCTGGGTCAGCCCGACGCTGCGCGTCGTGCGCATGAACAAAGGCGCGCCGACGCGCGCTTCCAGGCCTTTGATCGTCTGGCTGATTGCCGAAGGCGAAACGCCCAGATCGGCGGCTGCGGCGGAAAAGCTCCGCCTTTCTGCGACACGCAGGAACGCTTCGATCCCGTCGAGCACCCCGTGGGGGATTGTTAAATCCTGCTTCAAGCCACTTGCAGATTATATGGGATTATCTAAGTGCGCAAGCGCAGCTAAAAAGGTTGCACAACGAAACGAAAGGAACCTCTCCCATGGCCTATCAGCTCTCCGCTTTCCGCCGCTTCCCCACCGCTCTGGCGATTGTCGCCGCTTCGGCGCTCGCCTTCACCGGCCTGATGGCATCGGCTTCGCCGGCCTATGCCCAGTCGGGCGGCGATTATCGCTGCGCCGGGCTGGCCGATCAGGCTCGTACCGCCGCCGATAGCGCCGAAGGTGGCAAGCAGGCCAGCGCCAAGCGCTTTGTTTCGACCGGCAACAAGCTGTGCGCAGCGGGCAATGAACGCGCCGCCGCCAAGCAGTTCCGCGCCGCGCTGAAGCTCGCCGGCGTCACCGAAGCTCAGGCCGACAGCCAGGTTGCTGCCCGCTAAGCCCACCACCAAGCCAGGACACCAATCTCCGGTCCGTCCTCTCCCTCTCCCGACGGACATAAAACTGGGGCGGCACCCGCAAAGGGGCCGCCCCGATTTTCATGCGCCGGACAGAAAGGGCGTCGGGCTTGTCGCCCGCCGCCCCTGATGACGGCCGTTCACTGGCGTTTGACGAAGAATTCGACCGGGACGGAAAGCTCAAGCGGATCGGGCTTTTCGGGCGGAATCGCGGGAAGCGGCTGGGCGCGGCGGACGGTGTCGAGCGCGGCGCGATCGAGCGCGGTTGATCCTGAAGAACGCAGGACTTCGGCCGACAGCAGCCGGCCTTCGCGGTTCATACGAAAACGCACATGGACGACGCCCTGTTCGCGCCGCGCACGCGCGGCGGCCGGATAGCGGCGATGTTTTTCGAGATGTGCGAGCAACTGCGCCTCCCATGTCGCGCTGACATTGCTGGACGCCTGCCGGGCGGGCGGGGCCGGAATGGATTTGGGCGCTTTCGTCTCGGTGACCGGCTTTGCGGGGGGCGACGGATCGGCGGCGGGTTCGGACGAAACGGGTTCGCTGGGGGCCTCGCGAAGCGGTAATGGGGGCTGCATTTCGATCGGGCGCCTTTGCCGGGCGGGTTGCTGTTCGACCATGATGGGGCCGTCGGGGACCTCCTGAACCGTGTCGGGTGACGACAGCGGTTGGAGAGTGACCGTCAGAGGTTCGGAGATGGTGCGGACGGGATATAGGGTTCGCCAGCTGAGAAACGCAGCGGCGAAGATCGCCAAAAACACCATCGCCGTGCCGCCCATGCCGACCGATCGCGTGCGCCAGTCGGTCCGGCTGTCGCTGTACCGCGGCGGCCGGACGGCAAGCGGTCCGGCTGAGCGGTTTTCCGTGGGGCGATAGACGCCGTCGCTTGCGCTCATATCTTCCCCGGCAGGCGATCGCGAGACGTCATCTCCGACGGGGGCGTAGCTCATTGCGCCGCCGCCGGTTCGGGGCGGCGCAAGACCCAGGTCAGCCAGAAGAGCATGAACGCCGCAATAGCGAGCGACCAGATCCAGCCAGGACGGACGTGCCCCCAGAAGAGCGCGTACCCGGCCAGCATGCCGATACCGGCCATGACCTTTGCCCGGCGGGGGATTGCGCGCTCGTTGCGCCATGCGCGCAATCCGGGGCCGAAACGCGGGTGGTTGAGCAGCCATGCCTCAAGACGGGGCGAGGATCGCGCAAAGCATGGCAGGGCCAGCAGCATGAAATCGGTCGTCGGCAGCAGCGGCACGAATATCCCGACAATCCCCACGCCGACGAGCAGCAGGCCGGCCGACAGCCAGAGGCCGCGAGCGAGCCGTCCGCTTCGCGGGCGCGGGGGTGCCGGATCAGCCGAGCCGTGCATCGGCAAAAGCCTGCACGCGGGCAAAGGCGGCGTTGGCGCCCGCGACGGCTTGACGCCGACCCTCTTCGTCGAGTGCGATCGCATCGAGCGCGGCGGTGAAGGATCGCCAATGCGCGGCCGGTCCCTCCGGCGCCGGGGCGAGATGGCGCGCGCCGCAGTCATCGGACAGGCCCAGCTTTGCGGCCTGCTTGCGCAGCAGGGCCGCGCCCATGTTCGATCCTTCGGCGACATAGAGCCAGCCGGCAGCCGCCGCGATGTCGGGCACCGGAGGTTCGAAGGCGCGGGGCTGGGACGTGGTCGGAAGATTCCGCCCCAGATCCTCCAGATCGGCGGCGATCAGCGACAGGCGCCGCCGTTCCGCCAGCCCCGGAAACAGCGCCTGAAGCGCCGGAACGTCATAGAGCGCGTCGATGTCGCGGTGGAAAAGATATTGCAGTTCGACGAAGCGGGCATAGCCCGCGACATCGGCAAAGCTCGCCGCCGCCATGATCGACCGGTCGAGCGTGTCGTGCACCGCATGGGTTTCGGTCTTCAGCCGCTTCGACAGCGGCAGTTCGGTCAGGGTGATCATATCCATATCCTCAGAAGCGATAGCTGACGCCGACGCGCAGCATGTGGAGGTCTGCGCGGGTGTCGACCTTGCGGCCGGACACGATCGTCGAGTTGCCGGGGCCTTCGATAAATTCGTACCAGACCGATCCGTCGTCGTTCCAACCGGATTCGAAATCGCTGTAGGGCAGGCTGATTCCCGCGCGGGCCTTGTCGAAGCGAAAGGTTTCGCGGCCGAAGCGGGCATAGTCATATTCGACACGCATCGACCAGTTGCTGCCGATCGCGCGCTCGATGCCGCCACCCAGAATCACGCCCGTCCGCGTCTTGCGATCCTTTTCGACCAGATAATGTTCGACGTCGGTGCCGATGCCGCGGTTCTGGCTGGAGGTGGATCGATACTGGTTGCGCGTATCGGTCTCGCGCAGCCAGCCGATGCCCGCCGATCCGTAGAGCAAAGTCTGGCCCAGCGAATAGCCTAGCCGTCCGTGCAGCGAGATAAGCCGGTCCATATTATAGCGGGTGTCGGATTCCAGCTTGTGCCAGCTCTGCAGATATTCGGTCGATGTGCTTTCCTCGGTGATCGCGACCTCGGTGCTGCCGCCGAGGTTTGTGGTCATCAGCCCGGCTTCGATCCCGAGCACGACATGGCCCGGCAACTGATAGTTGAAGCCCGCGTGGAGCCCGCCCATCGCGTTGCGCGGATCGATCGCGACGCGGCTGCCGTTGACCAGATCGGCGGGGTTTCCGGCATTGTCGGTGACATCGCCGCGGATGCGGCCGAGGCCATAGGCGAAGTCTGCGCCGACATAGGGGCCCGACCAGTCGACCGGATCGGAGTTGCCCTTCGCGCCGAACCAGTTGCCCGGCCACATGCCCGATTTTGACGCCATGGTGCTGGTGACGCCAATGCGGAACGTGCGGCCGGGGGCCGGCACATAACCAAGGCTCATGGCTTCGTTATAATAGCGGTCAAACAGATTATCGACGCTGACATCGAACGACAGCCCGTCGGCGACCTTCATCCTGGCGTTGACGTCGGCGATCACATAGGGATGCCATGCGATGGCCGAAATCAGCGGCATATAGCCGGTCTGCGGCTTTTCCGCCCCGCCCGCGCGCTTGCCGATATAGGTGATGCGGGCACCGATCGCGGCGCGGTCGCCGAGCAGTTTCTGATTGAGGTGCAGATTGGCCGACCAGCGCGGCGGGATGTAATTGGTCGCATAATCCGACGCGAGCGAGCTTTCGAGACACGGAGCGCCCGCCGTGCGGCAGAACTGGATCCGGTCATACCATGTCGCGCCCGCGTCGAGGCTGAACCCGCCCGCCTTGTAGCTGATGCTGCCTTCCAGCCCGCGGAACTGCGCGCGGTCGATATTATACATCTGCATCGCGAATTTCTGCGTGATGTAACGGCGCGAGATATAGCCTTCGATATCATTGTCGAACCAGGCGAGCTTCACGCCCAGATCGTCGTTGCCGGAAAAAAGGCCCGTCCGGATATAGTTTACGCCGGCCTCCCAATTATGCGCCTCTTCCTTGTGCAGGTCGGGGTTGGCGATCATGAAGAAGCCGGTGGTCGCTTCCATCAGCGAGGGAAGCCGGGCCGCCTGTTTGTAGCTGGCGAAGAATTGCAGCCCGTCGATCGGCATGAGGGCGGCGCCCAGCGAGTAGCTGACGGCATCTTCGGCGCGGTCGATCAGGTCGGTGTTATAGATCGTGCCCGATTGCCGGTCGTGCAGCTTGTAATGCTGATAGCGCAGCCCCGCGTCGAGGCGCAGCCACGAGACAGGCTCCAGCGCGAATTGCGAGAAGAGGCTGACCTCGCGCCGGGTGCCTTCGCGGCCCGGCGGCACCGACGGATCGGGCTTCCATCCGTCAACGGGTCCTGCCTTTTCGCGGAGGATGGATGCGCCATAGTCGGCCGACAGCTGTCCGGCCGGCGTGGCCAGCCTGCTGCTGTTGGCGAAGTCGGCGCCCCAGCTGTCGACATAGCGGCGCGTCAGGTCGAAATTGCCGAACGAGGGCGCCGCTTCCTCCAGCTTCGACAGCCAGCCATTGACCTTGAGATCGATCATCTCGCTTGCGGGGTTCCAGCGATAACGGCCGGTAAAGCGGTCGAGGCTGGTTCGCGAAAGGAAGTCGGCCTGAAAGACCGTCGCAGTCGCGCTGCCCAACGAGCCCGGATAGTTTTCGCCGAAGACGCTCCAGTAACCGCCATAGCCGAATTCGACGATATGGTCGTCCGCCGGGCGCAGCGTGGCTTTGACCAGCACGGATTCGGTGTCGGTCGAGCTGTTGAGCACCTCTTCGCCGCCGACGAAGGGGGTGGAGCCATAGCGATCATAGAATCCGGCGGCGCGCTCGCACAATTCGCGCAGCTGCCAGTCGGTCGGGGAACTGGCGCAAAGTTGCGACGGCGTCCCCGTTTCCTGCGGCGCATATTTGCCATTGGCGCCTGCATGATAGTTGCCGGAGCGCCGGAAGGAATAGCCGGCGACGATATCGAGCAGGTCGCTCTTGCGCGCGAATACCAGACTGCCCGAACCGCCGGTTGCGCTGAGAAAGGCGGGGCGCACATTTTCCCGGGTGGCGAGGAAGCTGTCGCCCGCGGAATCCTTGGGCTGCAACAGGCTGCGCGTCATCTGCGACCCGGGCGCGCTGCTGTTCGTCGAGATCGATGCCTTCAGCCGGAGCGCCATCGTGTCGCCGTCGGGGATGATGTCATCGGCGGAAATCGTCGACATGCTGATGCTGCCGCCGATGCCGCCCGCGATCGCATTGCCCATCGACGGGCCTTTTTCGATCGAGATGTGGCTGATGAAATCGGGATCGACGAAGCTGCGGTTGCTGGTTCCCTGATAGCCGCGATAGACGGTCGTGCCGTTGATCGCGCCATCGACCGTCACGGGCACGCGGCCCTGTCCCTGCAGCCCGCGGATATTGACGTCGAGCCCGCCGCTGGTGCGCGCCTCGCCCGAGATGATGCCCGTCGTCCCGCGCAACATGTCGGCGGGCGACTGGGCGGGATAGGCTTCCAGCTGGTCCTTGGTGACGACGCTGACCGACCCCGGGGTCACATAGATGGAGCCGGCGGTTCCATCCCAACCGGCGGCGCGATGATTGTTCCCGCCCGACGCTTCGCCTTCGGTCGCGCCTTCGACACGCAAGGTGCCGAGCTGGACCGTGCCGTCGGCGACTTCGGGGGCCGGTTCCAGCGCGACGCTCTGCTTGTTTACCCAGCGCCAGTGCAGGCCGGTGCCTGCGAGCAGCCTGCCCAGCGCCTGCGTCGTGGTCTGGCGGCCGCGGACGGCGCCGGCGAGGCGCCCGGCCGTCGTCCCGCCCGAAGCGGTGACCTGAATACCGGACTGGCGGTGAAACTGGACGATCGCATCCTGAAGCGGCTGTGCCGGAATGTTAAATTCGCGCGTTTCGCTCGCCTGCGCCGCGGCGGGCGTCGCCGCCATCATCGCGATGGTCGAGCTGGCCAGCATCATGCCCGCCAGCATGGCCATCCTGTTATATCCCGCAAATTCCCTGGCACCGCGCATCACATAAATCTCCTTTCGCGACGCTTAAATGCTAATGCGACATATTAGCATTTAAGCCTTACCAGAAGGAGACGAGCGCACGGGCCATTTTTTCAAAATAATTTTTCGGCGCGGGATAGTTTAAGAGATGACGATCAGCCATGGCGTCAATCTGCGGACCGATCCGCCCTCCTGCCGCACGATCGCGGTCAGGGCGGTCATGGCATCGCGGGCGTCGAAGACGCCGTCGATCCGCCGATCCTTCAGTGCGGGGCTCAGCACGATGATCCGGCCACGATACCAGGGACGCAGCTCGTCGATCACCTCGCCGACCGGGCGGTTGCGAACGATCAGCTGCCCCTCGCGCCAAGCGCCGAGCAGCGCCGGGTTGTCGGTGCCGTGAGTCATGCGATGGCGCGCGTCGAGGCGCGCCCATTCGCCGGTCGCCAGTTCGCGTGCCGGGGCGGGGGCGGCGCCATGATCGACTACCCGCACGCGGCCCCGCTGGACCGATACCGCTGTGGTCGATCCGATCCGCCGCACATCGAAGCTGGTGCCCAGCACGGTGGTGCGAACATCGCCCGCCGCAACGCGGAACGGGGCACCGGGATTGTGTTTCACATCGAACCAGGCCTGCCCGGCGAGCAGCCGGACGGTGCGCGCGCCGGCCTGATAATCGACCGCTATCGCGCTATCCGGGCCCAGCCGCACGGCGCTGCCGTCATCAAGGGTGACAAGCTCCATTTCACCCGTGCCCGTCATATGGTCGGCACGGGCAAAGAGGATGGCGGACGGTGCGATCCATGCGCACAGGAGTGCCGCAGCGACGGCGGCGCCCAGTTGCCGCCGTCCCGGCGCTCGTGCGCGCGGGACCTGTCCCCAGCGCCGATACACGCGCCGGGCGGGTGTCCGGAAAGCTGCGGCGTTTTCGGTGCGCCATGCGTCGGCATGTTCCGGCCGCGTCTCGCCGATGGCTTCGAACATGGCGGACACCGAGGCCCAGGCGCGAACATGGGCGGGCTCCTGATCCAGCCATGCCTCGAATGCGTCCGCCGCCTCGCGGTCGTCCGGTTCCTCGCGAAGCCGGATCAGCCAGTCGGCCGCCTGTCGGTGCAGCGCGTGCAGATCGTTATCCACCGGCATCTCCCGCGATGCCGCGCGCGCTATCATGCGCTGCCCGTGGCGAAGAAAAAGCGGTCGACGGAATCTCATGCGAACAGGACGAACGGGCTGCTCCGTTTTTCAAAAATTCTCTTCGTGTCATGCGCCGGTCCGATCGATGCCGCAGCGGTCGGCGCAGGTGGCCAAGCCTTCCGAAATCGCCAGATGCACCAGCGATACCGATATGTTCAGCCGGTCCGCAATTTCGCGCAGCTTGAACTGCCCGAACCGATGCATCTCGATTGCGATCCGCTGGCGGTCGGGCAGGCCGCGCAGAATGCGAAGGACGCAGGCAAGGTCGCGGCGCGAGGACAGGAGGGCTTCGGGCGATCCCTGCGGGTCTTGTACAGTGCTGATAGCCGTTTCCAGATCGCCCCCGCAAACCCGCGTCTCGCGGGCCTGTCGCCGCAGAAGATCGATCGCAAGGTTGCGGACCGTCCGCCGCAAATAGCCCAGCGGCTCGCGTATCGAGGCGCTATCCATCTTCGCCGCGAGGAGCCAGGCGTCCTGGACAATGTCCTCGGCCTGCCCCCGATCGCTGACGATTTTTGCGGCATAGTCGATCAGCACGGCGCGATGCGTCATGAAGACCCACTCCGCCGACTGCTCGTGTTTCACCTGTATCGCTCTCTTAAACCCGTCGCGGTCCCCGAACCCGGAGGATGCGCCTATGATGCAGTGGCGTCATAATTGCAAACGATTCGCAATAAAGGCTCCGCAATGGAATTGCCGATGTTCAAACGCCGGCTGGGCATGTCAGCAAGATTGGCCAGCGCTGGATTGGCCGCTTTGGCAGAACTCATGCCAAAGCGACGGGGCTGCGACCAGCAAGTAGCCACAACATCGACCGGGTTCTCTAGGGGGTTTGTAGCTTGCAGATGAGCGCCGGAATGGCACGAAAGCCGCGATCGGTGATGCGATAGTTCACCATTTGGATTGGGGCTCCCGGAAATGGTGCGTCCGACCGCGCCATCCAGCCATACTTGGTTAGGCTGTACCAAAACTGGTCATTCGCACTTCCGGAGATGGTTGTTCCGACACCGGCATCATTGTCGAGCAGCGCAAAAAGGATGGAGCGATCTCCATGAGACAAGGCTCCATAGAGAATGGCCATTTCAGGATCGTGCGCAATCGCCTCTGTGATTTCAACGTAGACTGGTCGCATTAGCTTCTCAGATAGTCTTCCATGAGGGCGATTTGGCGTGGGGTGAGAGAGATTTTTTCACGAAATCCGCTCCGCAATTCCGGCTCAGGTTCGAAATCGTCCGGGCAGTCGCTAAATCCAATGTGGTCGGCTTGTTCCAGACCGTCCGCCGCGTCCGCGGGACTGAGCTTGCGATAATAACCGAGGCGATAGCCTTCCACGACGATGAAACCTGGAACCTTGTCTTTCTTCGCCCACCAGAACACGGCGCGCCGACCTGTCGGACGGAGCCATTCGGCTAGCTTCGGGACAAGTAGAAGGGCGTTGCTGGGAGATGGCGCCCAACGACGATCTTCGGGCGGAAGAGCGGTCAGCATCTCAAATGATGATTCTAGAGCAACTCCGGCGTTAAAAGGGCAGTTCCCGCCTACCAGGCCGTCGGGAGAGTGAAAACTGAAACGGTCGTCCAGCGGCTGGTTGTGATAAAGAAATACTTCCCGATGGAGATTGCCTAGGCCGGGCAAATCCCTTCGCTCGAGGAACACAACGCGCCGTGCGATCATAGAGGCTGTTTCATCTTCATATCCACGATGCCGGGCCATGGCTGCGGCATAAGATGCGACCTCTTTCATATCGAGTTCGACGTTTGCGCCGTATTTTCTGGGTTGCGCAGACTCGCTATGCCCGATGTCAGGTCGGACAGATGGTGTGGCCTTCCTCCCGAACACGCGCTTGAATATCATTCCGGCAAACCCGATCTTAGACCGCCTCTTTGCGATCCCCCAAAACGGTCTCGCTTCGCAGGGCCGTGTGCTAATCCGCCCTTTGCCGAATAAACCCTAAGTAAAGTTGAATGACGCCGGCAATGTCACCTTCTCTCATTCCGTACTTGAGCGCGGCCCGACTGCGACCAGCCCAGACCGGTCGTCAGGGGCGGGTTGTGAGCCTGCTCAGTAATGGCACGGCTGCCAGCACAAGGAAGATCGCGCCGCTGAACATCAGCGCTGCGTCGACCGAGAAATTGCCGACGGCGATGCCTGCCAGCGACGGCAGCAATGCGGCGCCGCCGAGTTGGAAGGCCGTCAGATAGAGGACCGCGCGGCGGCCCGGGTCGATTTCGATCAGCCATCCGGCAAAGAAGGGCAGGGTAAAGAGCCAGACGAAGCCGAAGGCCACGCTGACCGCCAATATGGCAGCGGCATTGTCACGGCCCACGAAGAAGAGCGCGACCAGCAAGGCGCCGGCGAGCGCGCAGGCGGAAATCGTCTGGCGACTGGGCAGCCGCTCGCCAAAACGGGCGGCGGTCAGGGCGCCGACGACTTGCGCGACAAGGCATAGGGAAATGGCGGTGCCCTCGAAGGTCGGGGGATATCCATAATGGATGAGCCAGAGGCCGAAGTAGCTCCAGACCGAGACGATGGCGCCGAGGAACAGCCCTGCACCCAGCAGCGCGGTCAGGCTTGCCCGGTTCAGGGCGCCGCGTTCGCTGTCGGGCGCCGCCGGCCGCAGGTGATGCGGAAGCGACAGCGCCGATGCCGCGGCGACCGCGCCAGCGCCGGCGAGCGCGATCAGCGCGGTGTCGGTGCGGGAACTGACGATGGCTATGAAGGGAAGCGCCGCCGCGACGATGGCCTGCAGCAGCGTTTGAACGGCGAGGAAGATCGCGCTGGCGCGCTCGACCCGGGTCACGCGCGAAATTGCGACGAGGGCGGAGGCGACGAGCACGCCTTCGCTCAACCCTGCGAGGGCGCGGACCGGTGCGAGGATCGCCATCCCCGACTGACCCGTCATCATCAGATTCATGGCGGCGAGGACCAGTCCGGCCGCACCGATCACGACCCGCGCGCCCGTTTTGCGGAGCAACCCGATGCCGGCCAGCGATCCCAGAACCATGGCGAGCATTTCGATCGTCACCAGATTGCCGACCTGCGCTTCGGCAATGCGACCTTCCTGGACCATCGCGCCGAGCAGGACCGGCTGGACGCCCAGCACCAGCAGCGCGCAAGAGCCGATCAGGATTGAGGTCGCGAGCGTCCGGCCGGTGACCGGCGAAAGAGGCGCGGTCAAGGTGCGGTCTTCCGGTCGATGCGCAGCGGCAGATATTCGGGAAGGAAGGTCCGCGAATAGGCGATGCGTGCCCGGCGCGCCTGTTCCTCCATCTCGTCGGTGATCAGCCCATGTCGGTGGATCGACAGCGACCAGATCGCATCATTGATCACGATGACTTCGACCAGCCGGTCGTGCAGGTCGGGAATGTCCGGCATAACGAACATCTGCGTCATCAACTCGATGCTGCGTCCTGCCGTCACGAAATTGCTGTCGAGATCCTGGAGGCGAATGTCGGAAGACCATGCCGGGCCTTCGAGCAGGACCTGTCGTGCGGCGGGGTGGTCATTGAACCATTTTTGCCCGGCGCGATATTGCAGCGTCTGCAGATCCTGCCAGCTTTCGATATCTTGCGGCACTTCGGTCAGCACCCCGGCTTCGAACCGTTTCAGATAGCGCTCGGCAAGCGCGCTGAACACCAGGTGGGGCTCGGGGAAGAAATGATAGATGGATGGCGGCGAAATGCCGACCTCGGCCGCGATCGCGTGGATGCTGATCGCCGAAGGGGGCAGGGTCTCGAGCAGGCGTTCGGCCCCGTCGAGGATCGCCTCAAACCGCGCCCGGCTGCGCTTCTGCGCGGGGCGGCGGATCTCGGCACGGATTATTTCACCTGTGGTCATGCATGCTCCTGACACCTTCATGCATCACCGATGGCAAAATACAAATCAACCATTTATCTGATTCGAAAGTCGGGAATGTGAAATATTCTTGACTCCTTTGCGGTCTCTTGCTCTCTAAACCGGATAAATATCCGAAAATGGAGAAGAGGAAGTCGATGAAACGCAGTTTTGCAATGATTTCGGTCTCGTTGCTGGCTTTGGCCCCCGCAGTTGCGGCGGCGCAGGAGTCGGAGAACGCTTCATCCGTGGCTGCGGCGGCCGAGCAGGAAGGGATCGGCGACATCGTCGTCACTGCCCAGCGGCGCTCGCAGAATATCCAGGACGTGCCGATCAGCATCACCGCGATCAGCGGCGACGCGCTCACCGAAGTCGGCATCCGCGATCCGCGTGACCTCTCCATCCTCGTGCCGGGTCTGTCGTCGCAGGCCGGCACCTCCGCGACGACGACCTCGCTGTTCCTGCGCGGCGTTGGCATCGGCGATTTCAACTCGAACACGACCGGCGCGGTCGGCGTTTATGTTGACGACGTCTTCCTTGGCGCGAACGCAGGCAAGCTGTTCAACGTCTTCGACAGCGAAGGCATCGAAGTGCTGAAGGGGCCGCAAGGGACGCTCTATGGCCGCAACACCACGGCGGGTGCGATCCGTTTCTCCTCGCGCAAGCCGACCGATGAATTCACCGCCAATGCCGCGCTCTCCTATGGTCGCTTCAACGAAGTGCAGCTGGAGGGTGGCGTCGGCGGCCCGATTGTCGGCGATGTGCTGAAGGCGCGCGTCGCGGGCACCTATCTGCGCCGCGACGGCTGGCTGCTCAACCGCGTGACCGGGAACAAGCTCAACGACCTCGACATGTGGGCAGGCCGGGCGATCGTCGACTTCACACCCAATTCGGACATATTGATTCGCGCGATCGTGCACGGCGGCCAGAATCGCGGCGGGGCGCGGCAGTTCCAGCATCGCGGGTCGGGTATCGACTTTGCGGGCAATCCGACGTTCGCGGACGGCGTGCCGCTCGACGGCCTCGGCTATGCCGACACCGACGGCGACCTCAACGCCGGCGATTACGACGTCGAGGGGCAGGAACGCGTCAACGTGTTCGGCGGCTCGCTGACTGCGAGCATCGACATGGGCGGCGTCACGCTGACGTCGATCAGCGCCTATGAACAGGTCCGCCGCAGCACCGTCGAGGACACTGACGCCAGCCCGAACAATGTGCTGACCGCGACCTATGTCGACCGGCCGACGCAATATAGCCAGGAACTGCGGCTGCAGTCGCGCGACGGCGGTGCGGTCAACTGGATCGTCGGCGGCTATTATTTCAACGACAAGCTCGTCACCGAAAGCGCGTTCGACATTCTGCGCGTCTTCCGCGACCCGGACGATCTGCTCGGGACGCTCGACCCGGTGAATTCGATCGGCAATTTCGCCTATCCCTATACGCAGAAGACCGAAAGCTGGGCCGCCTTTGCGCAGGCCGACGTCAAGCTGACCGACCGGCTGACGCTGACCGGCGGCCTGCGCTATTCGGTCGACAGCATCGATTTCGATTTCCACAGCTTCTTCGATGATGTGATCACCGTGCCCGTGCTCGACTTCACCGGTTCGAAGACCTTCAAGGATCTGTCGTGGCGCGCCGCGTTGTCGTTCCAGGCGACCGACGATCTGCTCCTCTATGCGTCATCGTCGAAGGGTTATAACAGCGGCGGTTTCGCCGGCGGCTCATCGAGCGACCCCGCGCAGCTCCAGCCGTTCCGGTCGGAGAAGCTCTACGCTTATGAAGCGGGCTTCAAGAGCGACCTGCTCGGCCGCGCGCTGCGTTTCAATGCGGCGGCCTTCTATTATGATTATCGCGACCTGCAGGTGTTCGTTTTCGACACCTCGGGCGTGCTGCCCGTTCAGCGCAAGCTCAACGCAGGCAATGCCGAGCTGTATGGCGTCGAAGTCGAATTGCAGGCGCAGCCGTCGCGCAATTTCAACGCCTTCGTCAACGCAAGCTTCCTCCATGCGCGATACAAGGATTTCACGGCGCTGGCGGCGGACGATTATTCGGGCAACAAGCTTGTCAACGCGCCCGAAGTCGCGCTCTCGGCCGGCTTCTCGGTCACGCTGCCGTTGCCGGGCGATAGCGCGCTGCGGCTGCGCGTCGACGGCAGTCTCCAGTCGGAAACCTTCCTCACCCCCGATAATGTCCGGGCCAATCGGGTCAAACCCTATGGCACCGCAAACGTCCGGTTCTCGTGGCTGTCGGCCGACGAGAATCTGGAACTCGCGCTGTGGGGCAAGAATATCACCGGCACGCGCTTCATCACCTATGTTTCGCCTGTCGTGACCATGGACCAGGTCAATTATAATGACCCGGCGACCTATGGCGTCCAGGCCGTTCTGAAATTCTGACCAGCAAGCGAGATGGATATGAACCGAATACAGGATGCCGCGCTGCGCGCGCGCGCGCTGAAAGTGATTCCCAACGGGATGTACGGGCATGAATCGGTGCGGATGCTGCCGGACAGCTTCCCGCAATTTTTCAGCAAGGCCGAGGGTGCCTATATCTGGGATGCCGATGGCAATCGCTATCTCGACTATATGTGCGCCTATGGGCCGAGCCTGCTTGGCTATCGCGACGAGCGGGTCGATGCCGCCGCACAGGTACAGGCGGCGCTTGGCGACACGCTCACCGGGCCGTCGCCATTGATGGTCGAGCTTGCCGAAACGATGGTCGCGATGGTCGATCATGCCGACTGGGCGATGTTCTGCAAGAACGGCACCGACGCGACGACGATGGCCATGAGCAGCGCGCGGGCGCAGACGGGCAAGCGGATCGTGCTGGTTGCCAAGGGCGCCTATCATGGCGCCGCGCCCTGGTGCACGCCGATCCCCGCCGGCACGGTGGCGGAAGATCGCGCGCATGTCCGCACCTATGTCTATAATGACGTCGCCAGCCTCGAGGCGGCGGTCGCGGATGCGGGAGGCGACCTCGCCGCCGTCTTCGCTTCGCCCTTCCGGCACGACGCCTTCATCGATCAGGAAGCGCCCGAACCCGCTTATGCCCGCCGCGCGCGCGAACTTTGCGACCAGACGGGGGCGATGCTGATCGTCGATGAGGTTCGCGCGGGCTTCCGCCTTGCGCGTGGCAGCAGCTGGAGCGAATTGGGCGTCCAGCCCGATCTCAGCGCCTGGGGCAAATGCTTCGCCAACGGGCACCCCATATCGGCGTTGCTGGGATCTGACAGCTGCCGCGAGGGCGCCGGGTCCATCTATGCCACCGGATCCTTCTGGTTGTCGGCGGTCCCGATGGCCGCGGCGATCGAGACACTGAAGATCATCCGCGAGAGCGATTATCTCGAGCATATGGTCCGTCTGGGCGACCGCTTGCGGTCGGGGCTCGACGCCGCCGCAGCAGGGCATGGCTTTACGCTGCGCCAGACGGGGCCGGTCCAGATGCCGCAAATCATGTTCGCCGATGATCCCGACTTCCGCGTCGGCTATGGCTGGGCGGAAGAGATGCTCGCACGCGGCGTCTATATGCATCCCTGGCACAATATGTTCCTGTGCGCCGCGATGACCGACGCCGACATCGACCTGACGCTCGCTGCGGCCGATGACGCCTTTGCGGCGCTCGCGGTCCGGCACGGGGATCTGGAACCGCACCCCATATTGGTCGCGCTTGCGGCGGCGACGGCCGGCTGACGATGCAACTCGACCTGCTCGCCGTCGGGCTCACGACGATCGACATAACGGTCTATCCGGTGGCCTCCTTGCCCGAGGGCGAGGCCGGGCAGATCGTCGAAAAGATCGTCCTGTCCCCCGCCGGCACGGCGGGCGGCACCGCGCTCGTTGCGCAGAAACTGGGCCTTCGTACGGCCATTGCCTCGGCGGTCGGCGATGACCCGCAGGGACAGTTGATCCGTTCGATGTTCGATGCTGCCGGGGTCGATACCAGCCTGCTCGCCGTCGATCCCCAATGGCCGACATCGACGACGGTCCTGCCGATCCGTCCGAATGGTGACCGTCCGAACTGGCACATGATGGGGGCAAGCATTTTTGCGCCCGTCACCGACGCGGTGTTTGCCGCGCTAGCCCACACTGCCGCCGTCCACTGGGGCAGTGTGGGCTTTCCGGGCGCCGCCGGAAAGGGCAGCGACTTGCTGCGTGCAGCGCAGGCGCGCGGGGTGTTCACATCGTGCGACCTGATCGCGCCCTCTGACGCCGCACAGGCCGATCTCGACACATTGCTGCCGTGCGTCGACCTGTTCATGCCGAGCCTTGCAGAGGTTCGCGCGCTGGCGGGCACCGACGATCCGGTCGAGGGTGCGCATCGGTTCATGGCGCGCGGCGCGGGCGGCTGCCTGATCAAGATGGGCGGGGAGGGGGCCTTGCTCATTCTGCCCGACCGGCAAATCCATGTTGCCGCGCACCGGATCGACCCGGTGGATACAACCAGTTGCGGCGACAGCCTGTGCGCGGGATATATCGCGGGCCGCGCGCGCGGTCTCGACCATGCCGAGGCGCTACGTTTCGGTGTTGCGACCGCCGCGCAGGTCGCGCTGGGCGTTGGCACGCTGGGCAAGCTGGAAGGCTATGATACGACCTTGACGTTCATGCGCGATACGCCGGTGAAGGAAGAGAAGTGATGACCGAAGAGGACGCCCGGCAACAGCTGGTCGATGCGATGCGTGCGCTCGACGCGCGCGGTCTCAATCGCGGGACGTCGGGCAATCTTTCGGTGCGTTTTGCATCGGGCATGTTCGTGACGCCCTCGGGCGTGACGCCGGATCGCCTGACCGCCGATCTGATGGTCTTTGTCGATGGCGACGGGCGCGTTGCCGAAGGATCGGCGCGGCCGTCGAGCGAATGGCGGATGCATATGGGCCTGTATCAGCGCCGGCCCGATGCCAATGCGATCGTGCATTGCCACGCCCGCCATTCGACGATCCTCGCTTGCGCGCACCGCGAAATCCCGCCGCTCCACTACATGGTGGCCGTCAGCGGCGGGGCAAGCGTTCCGGTTGCGCCCTATGCGACATTCGGCAGCGAGGAACTGGCCGAGGGTGTCGTGCAGACGCTCGACGGGCGTTTCGCGTGCCTGATGGCCAATCACGGGCTGATCGCGCTGGGCCCCAAGCTCCCCGTTGCGATGGCGATTGCCGAGGAAATCGAGGAACAGGCCGCGGTCTATTGCGGCACGCTTGCGATCGGCGGCCCGAAATTGCTCGATGGGGCAGAGATGGAACGGATTCTCGGGGCCTTCAGGCGATATGGTCAAGGCGATTCCGATGGTTGATCGAAGGCGTACAGGCCGGTCCTGAAACTTCGGCCGGTCACGCTCAGCCGCCTCATTTAACTACGCGGTGTGTCGCAGTCGCCTCAGGTCGAGCACGACCCATGCCCGGTCGCGCTTCGCGACCAATTGCTGTTCTTTGTTTAACATCGCCAATGCGCTGGCGGTTATGGAGCCGGTTTGAGCCACGGCCTGATGAGCGTTTGCACGGCACGACGGTTTTCTTCGAGATCAAAGCCGGCGAACAGGCGATTGTGCGCCAGTCCGTTCCAGATCAGTATGATGGCGGCGCTGAATGCGGCGATATCGATATCCTCGGGCAATTGACCATCGGCGATGCCCTGACGGATTGCGTCATGAATGGAGGCGGTTAGATAATCACCGCTCGCCGCCAGCGTGCCGCTTCGATCCTCGCGGCTGAAATAGCATTCCAGTTCCATACGAACGACCGGCGTCAGGCCGAGCGCACTGCGCTCCGCCTCGGCCTGGAGGTGGATGTCAAAAATCTTCGAAGCGAGATCCTTCTCGCCCACCAGCATATGCTGGATCCGTTCCCGCGTCTGATCCTGGTTCGATTCCAGAATCGCGGTCAGCAACGCGTCCTTGCTTTCGAAGTAATAATAGAGGTGGCCAGAGCGGATTCCGGCTTCCTTGCAGATGTCGCTGATACTCGTTTTCGCCACGCCATTGCGCGAGAGGCACCGCAGCGCCGCGGCGATGATCGCCGTGCGCCTTGCTTCGGTGTTGGCTTCGTCGGTTACCCGCATGGGTATCGTCCTTTCCCGGAATGGCCCGCTTGACAAGCGCGATAAAGCATCTCAATCATAGGTTGGTCAATCGACCTAATAATAAACTGAGTCGGCGGCAAGAGAGACTTCCTCGAAATCGGGCCCCTTGAAGTACGGCCATGGCAAAATGAAGCAGGTTCGATCGCGACGGCGCGGCGGGCCGAAGGGAGAAGAGATGGACCAGAAAATTCGTTCCGCGCCGCGTGGGCGCAAGACAGGCCTTGCTGCAGCACGCTTGCTGGCGACGGCGAGCGCTGCGGCCCTCTGTCTTCCCGCCATCGCATTGGCGCAGGAGGCGGGCAGCGGCGCCGTCGAGAGCGCGCAAGATATCGTCGTCACGGCAAACCGGCGCGCCGAAAGCGTCCAGCGCGTTCCGAGCGCCGTCACCGCCATTTCGGGCGACGAGCTCGAAGCCCGCGGCGCCGACAGCTTCGAAGGGTTTGCGCGGTCGGTTCCGGGTTTGACGCTCAATCAGACCACCAAGAACCGCGCGACATTCAGCATTCGGGGCATCGCCACCAACACCAATGGACTTGCCAACACGCAGGATCCGGTGGCCGTTTATATCAACGACACGCCGGTGACCGACACTTATGCCGCCGCGGCGCAGCCGGACCTACGCTTGTTCGACGTCGAGCGCATCGAGGTGCTGCGCGGTCCGCAGGGCACATTGTTCGGGTCGGGTTCGCTGGGCGGGACGGTGCGGATCATCACCAAAAAACCCGACGCGACGAAATTCGAGGCCGCGGGGCGCGTCGATCTGGGCGTGAGCGAGGGCGGCGGGCTCCGCCAGCGCTATGACGCAATGGTCAATGTGCCGATCGCCGAAGACAGGCTCGGCCTGCGCGTCGTCGGATATTATCGCGACGAAGAGGGCTGGGTGCGCAACACAATGCTTGGCACCCGGAACGATACGATCGACTGGGCGGCCGCGCTTCGCTTCTCTGGACACCGTCCGACGCGCTGTCGATCAAGGCCGAAGTCTTTCATCAAAAGAGCGATCCGGACGAAGGCGACAATTGGAGCCCCGCAATCGGCCGCTTCCGCAAAGCGTCGCCCGTGTCGGAAGGGCGCCGGCTGTCGCTCACCAACTATAATCTCGCGGTGGATTACCAGTTCGATCAATTCGCCGACCTGACGATCTCGTCGACCTATCAAACCAGCAAAACCGGATTGAATGCCGAACTGGGGCCGCTTCTCGGGCCGGGCACGCCCAATTTCATCAGCGAAATTGATCCGATCAAGTCGCGCTTCTTTGTCCAGGAAGCCCGGCTGGTATCGAACACGTCTTCGCCGTTTCAGTGGGTCGCTGGCCTGTTCTACATCGACCGCAAGACCCGGTCCCCGGACTATCGCATCTATGCCCCCGGGCTCGATGCGCTGTTCGGTGGTTTCCTCGGCAGCGACAATTTCTTCTCCACCGATATCGCCACGGGATCGACCGAGCTCGCCGGTTATGGCGATGCATCGTTCGAAATCGCCAGCGGGCTGAAGCTGCGCGGCGGCGTGCGCGTGTTCCGCACCACATCGGACTATCGCGAGCGCGGGCGATCGACGCTGAACTTCGTGACCTTCAGCTATGACCTGACCCCGGATTTCGAAAACGAGGCCGAGGGGACGCACAGCAGCTGGCGCGCGGGAATTTCCTACGAGCCGCGGCCCGGCCTTCTCTTTTACGGCAATGTCAGCAAGGGTTTCCGGGTCGGGCAGGTCAACGCCAATTTCGGGCCGAGCGCCGTCGATCCGACAGATTATGTGATCCCGGTGGGGTATGAGCCCGATACGACGATCAACTATGAAGCCGGCGTGAAGTCGAGCTTCCTCGATGGCCGCGTCACGCTCAACCTCGCGGGCTTTTATATCGACTGGAAGAATATCCAGATCGACGGAACGCGCATCTCCGATTTCAGCACCTTCATCGCCAACGCCGGAAGCGCGAGCGTCAAGGGTCTGGAGTTTGAGACGAGATTGCTGCCCGCCGAGGGGGTCAGCCTCTATGGCACGGTGACGGTTCAGGACGGCAAGATCGACAGCGTGCCGACGAACATCATCGTCCCCGCCGCCGTGGGCGACCGGCTGCCCGGCCTCGCGCGCTGGAAGCTCTCAGGGGGCTTTGAATATCGTTGGACGGTCGGAAGCACCACCGAGGCCTATCTTCGCGCCGACGGGCAGTTCACCGATGCCTCGCCGAACACCTTCGCCCAAAGTGGTTCCAACCCGCTTTATGCGGTCAACTCGGACTATGCGACCGTCGATGCGTCGGTCGGTATCGACACCGACTGGGGCAATGTCGCGCTCTACGGCGAGAATCTCACGAACAATGATGCGGTCATCCTGAAGAATCTGAGCGCGGCCAATCCGTTCACGACGCTTCGGCCGCGCACCTTCGGCTTGCGCGTCAGTATCCGCCGATAGGTGCAGCGCTCGCACCGTTCGAGCGTGCTATCCCAATGACAGACACTGGAGTGAATGAAATGAGCGACGCGCGCCCGCCGATGGACGAGACACGCTATGAGCGCGCGGCTTCCTACGCCCCAGCCGTCTTCGCGCCGAATATGGCCGGGGTCTGCGAAGGCTATTGGGTCGATCGGCATCGTTTCTTCTTTTGCGTCAGACAGAGGGGCGCGTCCGGCGATCTGCTTCCGGTTCCCAAGCTGTTTCATACCGAAACGAAGCAATGTGCAGCGCTCATCGAGATGGAGGATCTGGCGCGGCTGCTGTCATCGGGCAGCGACGCCGACCTGTCGGTAGCCGATCTGGCGGCCGCCGAAATCACGATGCTCGATACGGATAAATTAATGATCCAGCTCGGCATGACGATATTTCATGCCGCGCTGGATGGGCCGGCGCTGATCAGGACCGAGCCATTCGATCCCACACCCATGCTCTACGCGCCGGATCGTTCGAGCGCGGCATTTCTGAGGGGCCATGCGGTCTGGATCAAGGATCTGGAAACGGGAGCAGAGCAGCAGATCACGCCCGATGGGGCGATCTACAAGGCCTATGGCGCAGCGCCCGAATCGGGCATCGCGCCGCTGGCGGGGCGCAAGATGCCCGTGCCGCACGGCGAATGGTCGGCGGACTCGCAATGGTTCGTCACCCACGTCATCGACGAAAGCGCGATGCTGGAAGGCGGGCTCACCGAGCATGTGCCGCATGGGGGAGGGCGCGCCGCGGTCCACAGCTATAAGGTGTCGGCGCCGGACGGGCCGTTGCCGACGCTTCAATATCTTGCCTGGAACCGGATCAGCGGGGCTGTCACGACATCGGACCGGAGCTTCGCGGTTCATCTGATGTCCCCCTTCACTTTCGGTCATGCCTGGTTGCAGGATGACATGCTCTATGTCGTCGATGCCGAGCGCTGCGCCGCTGACACCGCGCTTGTCGCGATGGAGCTCATGACCGGAAAAACCCGCGTCATCCTGCGTGAGACTGCAGAGCGCGGATGGATCGACGTGCACCCCGCCGTAAACGGACATCCGCTTGTGCGGCCGGTGCAAAGCACGAACGAGTTGATCTGGTGGTCGCAAAAGGACGGCAGGGGCCATCTTTATCTCCACGATCTTGCCTCGGGTCAGATGAAGAATCAGATCACGTCGGGCGACTGGATGGTCCGCGAGATTGTGCATGTCGATGCGGAAGCGAGGCGCGTCCTGTTTCTCGCCAGCGGGTTCGACGATGCAGCGGACCTTGGTCATCGCGGGCTTTTCGAGGTCGGGTTCGATGGTGACGGGCTGCGCCGACTTGTCGACGATCCGGCCGATCTGGCTGTGCGGCCGGACGTCTCGTCGATCGGCGCGCAGATGCTGCGCTTTCGGCCGCGCGCGAGCAGCGGTATTTCGCCCGACGGCCGCTTTGTCACCGCGCAACTCGGTGCGATCGATCAGCCCACAAGAACGGTCGTGATCGAAGTTGCTACGGGGGATAGTTGGGAGCTGGCCGCGATCGAGCTTGCGGGACTGTGGCAGGCGCCTTTGCCCAAGCCATTCAATGTCCTCGCGGCCGACGGCAAGACGCAGCTTCACGGCGCGATGTATGTCCCCAGCGACTTCGATCCGGGGCGTTCCTATCCGCTGGTCGATTATATTTACCCCGGCCCGCAGATCAATTGGCTCACCCGGCGGTTCCCGAGCGTGAACGCGTTGACGGCGCAATGTTTTGCCGAACTCGGCATGGTCACGATCGTGCTGGAAACGCGCGGCATGCCCAATCGCGACCGCGCTTTTCATCAGGCCGGGCAGGGCGCGATGCTCGAACCGCAGCTTGGCGATCATGTCGCGGCGATACGCCAGCTGTGCGATCGGCATCCGTTCCTCGACGCCGCGCGTGTAGGCCTGTTCGGCCAGTCGGGGGGAGGACATGCTACCGCCCGCGCGATGTTCGATTATCCGGAGACGTTTAGCGCTGGCATCGCGGTTTGCGGCAATCACGATAACCGCAACTACATATCCTTGTGGCTCGACAAATATTGCGGGCCACCCGGTTCGCCCGAGCGGGAGGAACAGTCGAACGTTGGCGCAGCGCACAAGCTGCGCGGGAATTTGTTCCTGATCCATGGCGATATGGATGACAATGTTCACCCGGCGCACACGCTGGCCGTGTCGGCGGCGCTGATCGCGGCAAACAAGGATTTCGATCAATTGATCGTGCCGGGGGCGACTCACGCGATCATGATGGAAAACCCCTATGTCCTGCGGCGTATGTGGGACTATTTCGTCCGCCACCTGCTGGGCGCCGAGCCGCCTCGCGGTTTCGAATTGCGCTGGACGCCGCAGGGCTTTGTCGCCGCCCTCAAGATGATGATGGCGGACCAAAGCTGATGATCATGGAGACGATGCATCGCGATTTCGAACCCGCGACGGGCGCCGCGCAGGACGCGCTGGAACGCTGCCAGCGCGTCGTGGACGATTTCGTCGTCGAGCTTGGCAATCTTGGCGCGCTGGTCGCGCTGGATGTGAAGGGCGTCGGGCGCATCACCTTCACGTCGGGGCATTCCGATATCGAGCGTAGCCGTGCGGTCCAAAGGGACGACATCTTCCCGATCGGAAGCCAGAGCAAGACGATCACGGCGATGGTGCTGGTCCTGTTGGAGCGCGACGGACTGGTGGAGCTTGATGCGCCTGTGCATCATTATGTCGATCTTCCGATCGACCGGCGGATCACCGTCCGGCACTTGCTGATGAACAGCTGCGGCCTCGGCGAATATACAGTTGGCCTGTTCGCCGCGCGCCCCGATCCGCGGCGGATA
>Ga0307414_10000317_pt1 | contig 27815 bp, 14 predicted proteins | sample DK1Ometagenome_FD_203804 | JGI IMG/M metagenome (GOLD analysis project Ga0307414, IMG submission 203804) | Maize rhizosphere microbial communities from greenhouse at UC Davis, California, United States - DK15-O-3 | ecosystem: Host-associated > Plants > Roots > Rhizosphere > Soil | place: USA... | reverse complement strand
GCGAAGCGCGCAATAAACCAAGTCCTCGCACATCGGCTGTGGAATGATCTCAGGCGCGGATGGCGATACACAAATCCCAACCTGGATCAGCTGGCGTTGATCGCTGTGCGCTACCCCGGGGTCGAGTGGCTGGCCGCCGACGAAAGCGAGTGCGGGCGCGACCCAAATCTTGCCGGCGCTACCCCCGAAAAGCGGGCCGAAATCTTCCGTTCCTTGTTCGACGCCATGCGCCAAGGTTTGGCTATTCAGGTCGATGCTCTTGATCGCATCGCCCTTGAACAAGTTGCGCAAAGATCGCGTGACCACATCAAGGCGCCATGGTCGATCACGCGCGAAGAGGAAGAGCGCGATCTTGCCCGACAAGGTACGCTCGTCGTCGGGAAGCCGGATGGGCGGGGCGATCCCGGTACGATCAAGGCCTCTGCCCAAAGCGCGATTGGCCGAACGCTGGACAAGGCGTTGGGCGGCCTAGCAGTTAAAGACCGCGAACCGCTTATCCAAGCGATGCTGGAGGCGGCTGAAGCGCACCAAATCGTCCGGCGTGTCGGGCAGGGCGGCTGGCGCTTGGCGCCGGGCGCGATCCGGCTTCACGCGGGCGATGGCCAAGCAAAACCAGGCCAGGACAATCGCTTTTTCTCCGGCCTCTACGCAGATGTCGCCGAGCGGCTCAGCGAGAGCGGCCGGCTGCCGTTCGCGTTCGAGGGCCGCGAGCACACGGCTCAGGTCGACGTGAAAACACGCCAGTGGCGCGAGGATCGCTTCCGCTACGGAGAGCCGGACAAGAAGCGAATTGGTGAAGCGCGAGACGAAATGCTTCAGCGCGGCGAACGTACAGATTTCCTGCCGATGCTGTTTTGTTCGCCGACGATGGAGCTGGGTGTCGATATCTCGCAGCTCAACCTCGTCTTCCTGCGCAACGCGCCTCCCACTCCAGCTAATTACGCACAGCGCGCGGGGCGAGCCGGACGGAGTGGGCAGGCCGCGCTTGTTGTAACCTATTGCGCCGCCCAAAGCCCGCACGACCAATATTATTTCCAGCGGCGTGAGGCGCTTGTGGCAGGCATCGTGAAGGCGCCCGCCATCGATCTCGTCAATTCAGATTTGCTTGCAAGCCATGTCCATGCCGAATGGCTGGCGAGCGTAAGCGAACCCATCAGCGCGGCGATCCCGGACAATCTACAAATGGATATCGACGGCCATCCCGTCGTGGATCGCTTACGCCATGCGCTTGCCGTCGCGGGGGACGACGAAAAGGCGCGTGCGCGGGCGATTGCAGTCGTACAATCCGCTCTCCCTGCGGAACCGCCTGAAGAATTGGCCGATGCAAGCAGTTTTGTCGGTTCACGCTGGTCGGGAGCATCTGGCGCATTCGACGCGGCGTTCGGGCGATGGCGCACGCTATACCAATCTGCTGTCGCGGAACGGCAGGCGGCAAATGCGATCGCTCAGCGTACCGGACTATCGGCGAAGGATCGGGCGGACGCTCGTAGTCGATATCTCGCGGCCGACAGGCAGGTGCAATTGCTCGAAACCGGGACCAGTTCGTCGGGATCCGACTTCTACACCTACCGGTATCTCGCCACCGAGGGTTTTTTGCCGGGTTACAACTTCCCGCGTCTGCCGCTCTACGCGTTCATCGACCAGGAAAAGGCGTCGGCGGTACTGCAGCGGCCGCGCTTTCTCGCGATTGCCGAGTTTGGCCCGAATGCGCTCGTCTATCATGAGGGGAAGGCCTATCGATGCCATCGTGCAAAGCTGCCTGCTGGCTCGCTCGACGAGCAGCAGAATCTGGCGACGCAGACCTTCAACTGCTGTCAAGCCTGCGGCGCCGCGCATGAGGAGATAACCCAAGAGAGATGCATGGTATGCCACGAGCCACTGAGCAGCGAGGGCCGCATCAAGGACTTGTTCCGGATCGAGAATGTTGACGCGCGACCCGGCGCGAGAATTACTGCTAATGACGAAGATCGCCAGCGGCGAGGATTTGAGATTCGTACGGTATTTCGTTGGCGTGCGAGCGGAGAAGGTGAGCAGCGGCTGTCGCTCACCGCAGACGGTGCTCCGCTGATCGAGGTCCGCTACGGCCCTCAAACTCGTCTTTCCCGCGTCAACCTTGGTCTCCGTCGACGCGCTGAGAAGGAAGCAATCGGTTTCGATATTGATACGGTTTCAGGGCGTTGGCTGAAGAACGAGGCGAAGGGCGAAGAGGAAGGCGCTGATCCCGTAAAGGGTACACGCCGCCAGACGATCGTCCCCTTGGTCGAGGATACCAAGAATGCACTGCTCCTGCGCTTCGATCCGAGTTTGGGCTTAACAAATGAGCAGATGGCGACCCTTCAGCACGCGATTGTTCGCGCTATCGAGGCCGAGCATGTGCTCGAGGCGGGCGAATTATTGGGCGAGCCCTTACCGACGCGGGAGGAGCGCAAGGCCCTGCTCCTGTATGAGGCTTCGGAGGGCGGTGCAGGCGTTCTCAAGCGATTGATGGAAGATGCCGGGCGATGGCAGCGGCTGGCGGAAGTCGCGCTCGATCTTATGCACCTGCATCGCTCGGAAGGGTCGCTTGTCGATGATCCCGAGGCCGAGCCGTGCGTAGCAGGCTGTTATCGCTGCCTGCTATCCTACTACAATCAGCCGGATCACTTGCTGATCGACCGGCGCGATGAGACCGCGCAAGGCATTCTGGATCTAATGAGCCGTTGCTCCGTGGCAGTCGGAGAATCGGGGGCGGGCGAACCTTGGGCTGATGCGCTCGCTCGTTGGAATGCACCAATGCCTGAGGCCGAGACGATTGACGGGACGGTCTACCCGCTGTGCTGGCCGGACCGGATGCTCATGGCGGTGACGTTTCCGCCACCGCCGTCATTGATTGTGCGATGCAAGGATTGGGGACGCGACCTCATCGAGCTGCCTCCCTCGCCTAGCAGCATCATGCCAGAATCGCTTGCCGCCGCACTTGGAGTGAATTCATGACCCCCGCCCAACTACAGACCGGAGACCTTGTTCGGGCACGAGGTCGCGAATGGATCGTTCTAGGCAAGCCAGCAGAGGGCTTGGTCAGGGTTCGTCCTCTGTCGGGATCGGAAGAGGATGCTATAACGTTCGCACCGGCTCTGGAGGCCAGCCCGGTGACAAGCGCGGAGTTCGGGCATCCGACGGTAGACCAAGTTGACACGCAGGAAGCGGCGCAGCTGCTAGCGGACGGATTACGGTTGTCGCTGCGCCGTGGTGCGGGACCCTTCCGTAGTGCTGCGCATTTAGGTGTGGAGCCGCGCGCCTATCAGCTCGTGCCGCTTCTGATGGCGTTGCGTCAAGATGTGAAGCGGCTGCTGATTGCCGACGATGTCGGCATCGGAAAGACAATCGAAGCAGGTATGGTTCTGCGCGAGATGATCGACCGTGGCGAAGTTGATCGCTTCACCGTGCTGTGCCCGCCGCATCTGGTCGAGCAATGGGTTGAGGAACTCGCGACCAAGTTCGACATCGATGCCGTCGCTGTAACTTCGGCTCGCGCACGGTCACTGGAGCGTGGGCTCGCTCTGTCCGAAAGTATATTCACAGCGTACCCGGCGACAGTCGTCAGCCTCGATTACATAAAAGCGGAAGGGCGCCGCGCCGAATTCGCGCGCGCCTGTCCTCCCTTCGTAATTGTTGATGAGGCACACACATGCGTCGGCGGCGGGGCAGGTGGCACGCAACAGCGCTACGCCTTGCTTCGCGAACTGGCGGACAAGGAAACCCGCCATTTGCTTTTGCTGACGGCGACACCACACAGTGGTGACCAGGATGCTTTTCAACGGTTGCTTGGCCTGCTTGATCCGGCCCTTGCTGCGCCAGATAATAGCGAACCTTGGCGCAGGCGACTTGCGCGGCACTTCGTGCAACGTCGGCGCCCCGACATTCAAGGTGGCTGGGGCGAGGCGCGAGCATTCGCAAAGGCGGAGACTGGCGAACTCGCCTATCAGCTGGTTGGCCCATACCTCACGTTTCAGGAAGACGTGCTCGACTATTGTGTTGGTGTCGCAACGCGCGCGGATGGCGAGCGGGCGCGGCGCCTAGCCTTTTGGGGGACTTTGGCGTTGATGCGCTGCGTCGGGTCATCGCCCGCGGCCGCTGCCAGTGCGCTCAGGAACCGCTTGGGAGGCAAGGCTGACGAGGCGGCGCTCCAGCCTATTCTCATGGATGAAAATGAAGGCACGTTTAGCGACACGGATGTCGAACCCGCCACTGCGATCGACACCGAGGAACTTGCCGTGCTTGATGCCCTAATTGTCCAAGCGGACGCACTGGCTGCGCGACCGGACGACGATCCTAAGCTGCGCGTGCTCATCCGCGAAATCAAGAAACTGATCGCCAAGGGTGCGCGACCGGTCGTTTTCTGTCGTTTCATCTCCACTGCCGAGGCGGTAGGTGAGGCGCTGAGCGCGACATTCAGGAAGCACGACGTCCAAGTGGTCACGGGCCGCCTCACGCCGGAGGAGCGCCGCGTGCGGGTCGATGCGATGAAGGATAGTCCGCAGCGGATTCTGGTTGCCACGGATTGTCTGTCCGAGGGTATCAACCTTCAGATGCTATTCGATGCCGTGGTCCATTACGATCTCAATTGGAACCCGACTAGGCACCAGCAACGCGAAGGACGCGTCGATCGCTTTGGACAACAGTCACCGACGGTATGGTCGTTGATGATGTTCGGCGAGAATTCGATGATCGATGGTGCGGTCCTTCAGGTGATCACCCGCAAGGCTCAGAGTATTCGCGAGGCGACGGGGGTGACTGTCCCGGTGCCCGAGGATAGTGCCAGCGTTACCAGCGCACTGATGCAAGCAATGCTGCTCCGGTCGGATAATCCGCGTGCGCAAGGTGCGTTCGACTTCGGGAGCGGTGCGCCGTCAGTCGAAGCGGTATGGCGCGATGCCGAGGAAAATATGAAGAGGAGCCGAGCTATCTATGCGCAGAACGCGCTCGATCCCGCTGAGGTGCTCCCGGAGTGGCAGCGCCTTCGTGCCCTGAACGGCGGACCGGCCGAGGTCGAGCGGTTCACGCGCCGTGCGCTCGGCCGGATTACGCAGGGTGGGATTGGTGAGCAAGGCGACGATTGGCGGATCAATTATGATCGACTTCCGCAACGGCTGGAGGAGCGGCTCGCCGCGCGAGGCCTTACGGGCACGCGCGCCGTCAGCTTCCGGGACAGCCCGCCACCCGATGTCAGCTATATTGGCCGCGTGCATCCGCTGGTGGCCCTGCTGGCTGAAACGATGGCGGAAGGGGCTCTCGACCCCGGAGGGGTTGATGGTCGTGTTTCGCTTGGCCGTGCTGGTTCTTGGCGCACACGCAGCGTCGCCAAGCTCACAACGGTGCTGCTTCTGCGGCTGCGCTTTACCCTAGTAACGAGCGGACGGCGCACGCTGCTTGCGGAGGAAGCAACTGCGCTCGCGTTCGATGCGGACGGCGAACTTGCAACCGGTGCGGCTGCGCTGGCGCTGCTAGAAGCTACGGCATCGGGTAATCTCGATCCCGATATCATCGCTCGGCAGGTCGAGGCGGCGCGATCGCGGATCGATGGCTATCAGGGCGCGATCGAAGCCTATGCCACGGTGCGCGCTGAGGCTTTGGGCGAAGATCACAACCGTGTAAAAACTGCTACCGCCGGCGCCGGCGTCACCACCCAAGTGTTGCCCGTGCTGCCCGTCGATGTAATCGGCCTCTACGTCCTCGTGCCGGAGGCCAACTGATGGCTCGGCATTTGCGCAAGGCTACCGAACTCGGTCTGGAAGCGATCACTATTGAAGGCGGGCTGATCGCGCCTGAGCAGGTTGCGGCCATCGCTGGAGCAGCGCGTGACGCGAAACTCGCTGCCAGCTATGATGTGCCCAAGGGGCTGACGCTGGCTGACGAAATCTCGCGTTATTTCCGGATCGGTCAGGGCATCTGGCGTGATTACGCCAAAATCGAGACTCCCACCACAACGCAGACTGTTAACTTTGCGCGAGAATTGCTCGGCAAGGTCTTCGGCTTCGACGACTTGAAAGGTCCGGTAGAACATCACGAGGGCACCCGCCGATATCGCATAGCGATAGAGGGCCGAGATGGCCGTATTCCGGTCATCGTTGCGCAGCCGGCACAGGATGAGCGCGGGCGGTCGATCGGCTTCACCCGAGCGTTACCGGAATTCGGCGATGGTGTGGAGGGCCGTGCGCGCCGCGCGCCATTCGTGCTTCTGCAGGATTGGCTGAATCATAACGAAAACGCTCTGTGGGGCCTCGTGTTCGCGGGCGATCGCGTGCGGCTTATGCGCGACAACGCCAGCCTTACTCGCGCGGCATGGGTTGAGGCCGATCTGGGCACGATGTTCCGCGACGAGATGTTCGCGGATTTCACCGCCTGGTGGCTGCTTACCCATGCCAGCCGCTTCGGTCCTGCGGGCGCGCCGCTCAGCACGTCTTCGCTAGAGAAATCGCGTGAAGCGGGACTGAAGCAAGGCACAGCCGCGCGCGAACGGTTGCGCGAGGGCGTCGAGGCTGCGCTGACCGAACTCGGCCAGGGGCTGATCGAGGCCGACCCCGCCATCCGCGAGCAGATCGCCGGTGATCCCGCTGCGACGATGCGGCTGTTCGAAGAACTGCTGCGCACCGTCTATCGTCTGATCTTCCTCGCCGTTGCCGAAGAGCGCGACCTGCTGCACCCGCGCACCACGGGGCGGGATGCGCGCGCGCTGTATGAAGGCAGCTACAGCTTCGCCTTCTGGCGCGATCGCTCCGCGCGGCGCGCCGCCTATGACGCACATCATGACGCGTGGGAGGGGATGAAGGTCGCGCTCGCCGCGCTCGAACAGGGCCAGCCGCTGCTCGGCCTTCCCGCGCTCGGCGGCCTGTTCGCGCCAGACGGCACGCCGACGATGAACGCGGCGCGCATTCCCAATCGCCGTTTCCTGCGCGCGGTCTGGAGCCTCGGCTTCATCGAGGTTGATTCCACCCGCTCGCGCATCAACTGGCGCGACATGCGCACCGAGGAGCTGGGAAGCGTTTATGAAAGCCTGCTCGAGTTGCGCCCCGCCCTGACCCCGGCGGGCGAATTCTCGCTCGCGGCCGCCAAGGGCAATGCCCGCAAGACCAGCGGCAGCTATTACACGCCCGACAGCCTGGTCGAGACGCTGCTTGACAGCGCTCTCGACCCCGTTCTGGAGCAGGCGGAGGCCAATGGCGGCAACGCCGAAGAATCGGTCAGGGCGATCCTCGACCTCAAAATCATCGACCCCGCCTGCGGCTCCGGGCATTTCCTGCTCGGTGCCGCGCGGCGCATGGCAGGCAAAGTCGCGCAGTTGCGCGATCCCGATGCCCCCGACGAACAGGCGGCGCTGCGCGACGTCGTCAGCCGTTGCATCCACGGCGTGGATCGCAACCCGATGGCGGTCGAGCTCGCCAAGGTGGCGCTGTGGATCGAGAGCGTGTCGCCGGGACAACCCCTAGGCTTCCTCGACGCAAATATCCGCTGCGGCGACGCACTGCTCGGCGTGTTCAGCCTCAACGCGCTGGAGGAAGGCGTGCCCGACGCGGCTTACAAACCGCTCACCGGCGATGACAAGGCCACCGCCAACGGCCTAAAAAAGCTGAACAAGGCGGAGCGCGAAGCCGGGCTGCTGCGCCTAGCAATCGAACCCGACAAGTTGAGCCGCCCCTTTCGGCGCTTCCACTCGATGCCGGAGACAACCCAGCGTGAGGTCGCAGCACGCGCGGAGGAATATGCGCGCATCCGCCACTCGCCCGATTGGGTGGCGATGCGTCAGGCCTGCGATGCCTATGTCGCCGCGTTCCTGTTGCCCAAACCGCCGCTGCCGAGCCCGCAGGCGAAGCCGCTGGTGCCGACCACCCGCCACCTTCGAGACATATTGTCGGGTGGAATGACGCTGGGCACTGGTGCGATGCAAGGCCAACTTGCCGCAGCGGTCGACAGAGCCGCCTTAGCCGCCCGTGCTTTCCACTGGCCAATAGAGTTCCCCGACGTCCTGCTGCGGCCTGCAGGGGGGTTTGACGTGGTGCTGGGCAATCCGCCGTGGGAGGTCGTCCAGTTAAGCGAGAAGGAGTATTTCGAGAGCCGAATGCCCGAAATTGCGGCGTTAAAGGGAACGGCGCGGAAGCGGGCAATTTCCAACTTGGCGACCAATCGGCCGGATTTATTTGCTGAATTTGCACGAGACAAACGCGATTCCGATGCGGTCAATGAGCTTGTAAGGGCGAGTGGTCGATTTGATCTAACAACTCATGGAAAAATTAACACATATGGTCTGTTTGCAGAACTATTTCTGGGGCTGCGAACACGCGACGGGCAGGCAGGCGTTATTCTTCCAAACGGGATAGCTACAGACGCGAACACATCTCCGTTTTTTCGGCAGATATCTAACAATAAAATACTCGTCTCGTTGATCTCTTTCTACGAAGTCCGAAAGTGGTTTTCGGGCACCGACGATCGCCGAGATTTCTGTCTCATGACGATCGGCGCGACTAATGGTCACACGTTATTTGCAAGTCTCTTGAACGATATCGCCGAAATACATGATCCTCGACGGTGCTTCATAATTTCGGCATCGGACATCGCGCAGATAAATCCAAATTCATTGACAGCTCCAGCATTTCGAAGCCGGCGTGACTTCAATTTGACTGTCAGCATCTATGGCAGGGTGCCCATTTTTATTGAAGAGGAGAGTGGCAGCAAGCGGTTCCAAGCTGGAAACCCATGGAACGTTGAGTATCGGCAAGGCTTGTTCAATATGACGAGCGACAGCACCTTGTTTCGGACGAATGAGCAGCTATCAGATAACGGCTGGCAACGCCGAGGAAGGCAATGGGCCAAGGATGGCTGTGCCGGTTACGTCCCGCTCCTCGAAGCGAAGATGTTTCATCATTTTCACCATCGGTTCGGCGACGGCAGTAAACTGATCGAACGCCCTGTGAATGCTGGCTGGCCCGAGCCCTCAACAGAAGAGCTGGTTGACCCGCGCTACGAGGTAGATCCTTGGTATTGGATTCCCGAACGCGAGTTGATTGCGCAGCTTGGAGAGTACGGCTGGTCTTGCGAGTGGTTCTTGGCATTTCGTGATATCACGAAGGCGGGCAACGAGCGCTCCGTCATTTCCTCATTCATTCCGCTTAACGGTGTTGGGCACACTTCACCGCTGATCTTCTCAGCAACTAGACCAGAGCTTGTCGCCGCGCTTCAGGCAAATCTCTCGGCGATCGCATTGGATTTTGTGGCACGTCAAAAGATAGGAGGCGCACATCTGACCTACGGATATCTGAACCAACTTCCCATTCTTCCCCCCGCCGCCTACACCGAAGTCGACCTCGCCTTCATCGTCCGGCGCGTGCTGGAGCTGACCTATACCAGCCACTCCATGGCCCCCTTCGCGCGCGATCTGGGCTATGACGGCGCGCCCTTTGCCTGGGACGAGGATCGCCGCGCGCAGCTGCGCGCCGAGCTCGATGCCTGGTATGCGCTCGCCTATGGCCTGACACGTGACGAGCTGCGCTACGTGCTCGATCCCAAGGACGTGATGGGCGCAGACTATCCATCCGAAACCTTCCGCGTCCTCCAGAAAAACGAGGTCGCCAAATACGGACAATACCGCACTCGTGACCTCGTCCTTGCCGCCTATGACGCGAAGGTCGCGTCTGCACCCGACACCACTTCGCTCTCGGATTGTGAGTGGCAGGGTGCTGTGAACGATGAGCTAGACGTGCGCTTGCTCCTCGCAGCCATCCTGAAGCGGATGCGACAGCCCCGCCCGCTACGCGAGGTGAGATCGGCGTTCCTCTACGCGGCCCAGCCCCATTTGCTAATACCGCACCTCACTCCGGCTGCGGCAGCAGAGTGGCGGCGGCTTGTCGGCGATGCCGCTGCACTGCCCGTTTCGGCAAGTGTGTCATCCTTATCGAGTCCGCGGCTCGTGCATTTCGCCTCGGCGCAGGCTCAACTCGCGGCAAGACGAGCGTGGCGCTACGAAGCCGAGACCGGAACCGTTGATCGCGGAGCCGCAATATATGACAATCCGCTGCCGCCTTGGGCGGAAGGCCGCGCTGACTTCGTCTGGCATGCGCTGCGTTCGATCGATCTCAATGAAGCCACTGCCAAGTTGAGCCATATGGAGCAGACTTTCGTTGCCCAAGCTGCCGCTGCCTGACCTGTTCGCTACGTCGCTCGACGACTTTCAGCCGACCGGCGGCAATGGACCCCGGCTGTGGATCAGGCGGCTGGTGATCTGGAGCGCAATGAACGAGGCGCCGACCCAAGACATCTCGCTGCGCCCGGGTCTGAACATCGTGTGGTCCCCCGATGCTCAGGGCAAGGCCGGCCACATGGGGCATGGCGGGGGCAAGACCAGCTTCTGTCGCCTAATACGTTATTGTCTAGGCGAGGACAGCTATGGCACCGATGCGCAACGCCAACGGATCGCTGATGCCATTCCCGACGCCCATGTTGGCGCCGAGATCATGCTCGATGGCGAATTGTGGAACGTCATCCGTCCAATAGGCGCCGGTGCGGGAAGCGGCAGGCACTATGCACAAAAAGGCGGATCACTGGACGTGTTGGCGAGAGGAGAGATTCCCAACTCGACTGTCAGCCCACTACGGCAGGCGATCGCTAGCGCAGTGATGCCGTCGGCGGCACAACATATGCCGATCGGAAGCAGTCTTGATGACGCTTGGGAATTGGCGCTCGCCTGGCTAACGCGCGATCAGGAATGCCGCCTACTCGATATACTCGATTGGCGCGCACCAGAAACTCAGTCGCGCTCTCCCTCTCGAAATATGTCCAAGCCTGATCGCGTGCGGGTGATCCGGCTGCTGCTGAAAGCGCTCCAGCAAGACGAAATCGATGCGTTGAGGCGGGCGCTGGGACACAAGCGCAATGCCGAGGAGGCTGCGCGGCGTAAGCAGCGGGTTGAATGGGTTCGCGATGACGTCGCGAAAAATCTGCAGGATATGTTCGGTGGCGACCCGGGAGAAAATACCACATTCGACTTTTGGGCCGGAAAGGCAACCGCAGCAGCTAGCGCCGAACAACTGCGCGCCGACCCGCAGATCGACCAGAAGTTGCAGGAGGCGGCGAAGCTCGTCAAAGATGAGGACGGCGAGCTTCGGATAGTAGAAAACCGCCTAACGGAAATTGACGCGACTATACCCGAAATTGATGCGACTATTCGGGCGCTCGATGTGCAGGTGCCTCGTGCCGCAGCTGACGCTCAAGACGCATCCGATCCGCTGTGCCCCACCTGCGGTGAGCCGATGCCGCCTCGAGCACAGCAATTTTTCGATCAACAGGTTGCGCTGTTGACCCGTCTGCGTGAAGACCATGGCAAGGCTGTCGAGCGGAGAAGCGGGCTTCTCAAGGAGCAACAAGCATTAAAACCAGCTGCTGCGCTCGCACGTCAGAGTTTAGAGCGCGCGAAGGCGGCGTTTAAAACGCTGGAGGACGCAGCGGTAAAATCCAGAGAAGCGCTCGCATCGGCGTCTGGTTATGTAACGCTGACGAAGCGATACCCCGAGTATCTTGCAGAAATCACCAAGCATGAGGCAGACCATCAGCGCGAAACCGCTGCCGAGGCCAGAGAACGAAGTGCGGCCGCGTCTATCCGCCAAGAAGCACAAGGAATCGTTGAGCGGCTGTCTTCTTTGTTTGGCATGACTATACGCTTCCTTGTCCCCGAGGGCGCCCAAGGCAGTGTCCAGCTTAATGAAAACGGCATTCTTCCGGTGGTTTCATTGCATGGCGATTTAACAACCGCCGCTGTCGACTCACTGAAAGTGGTCGCATTCGACTTGGCGTCCCTATTGTTGACGATGGAAGGCAAGACAGAATTGCCCGGCTTCTGGTTGCATGACAGCCCCCGTGAGGCAGACTTGGGCCTTGGCATCTACCATCGAATCTTCGAGCTGGCACTTTGGCTTGAGGGTCAGGCTGACAAACCGCAGTTTCAATATATCCTCACCACCACGACAGCTCCACCTGAGAACCTGCAAGAGCGACCTTGGACAGTGCTGAAGTTGAGCAGCGCGCCACCGGACTCGCGCCTCTTCCGGCAGGATCTTTGAGGAGTGGTCTCGACCCAATCACGCATTCGCGTCATTCCGGCCGGACTCCGTTCTGAATTGAAAGAGGCTGCATTTAATCATGGCTATCGAAGTGAAAACGGCGAGGCAGATGGCTGGCTGTATTTCCGTTCAGATATAAACGTCCCCGGGGAAATTGGACTGGCAGTAGGGGAGGGCGGCAATGTGTGGTTCCTTTCGGTAGGACATCCCGGCGTTGCTGCAGAATTGAACGCACCAGCCACGGCGCCCTTACCACAGGGAATGCGAGCGGCATTTGCATTCTCAGATCAAAGCTCCCTTCGCGATGCACTACATCGTACCTATGTGCTTTCTTCGACGCTTCCAACGTTACCACTTCACGAGTTTGAAGCTGCTGTTGCGAGCTTAGGGGACACCGAGGCCGAGCGCCTGAAGCGAGTTCGCATAGGCCAGGATCTTTTCCGCCGCGCTTTGCTGGGCTACTGGAACGCAAGATGCCCACTTACTTTAGTCGTCGAGCCACAGCTTCTAAGAGCGAGCCACATTGTGCCATGGGCGGAGTGCGAGAGTGACGCTGAGCGGCTCGACGTTCACAATGGGTTATTGCTTGCAGCGCATTGGGATGCAGCGTTTGATGCCGGCTTAGTGAGCTTCTCCGAATATGGCGATGCGTTGTTCGGGGCAAGTTTAAGTGTCGAAGCAAGGGCTGTATTACAGCACGAAAATCTGCCTAACCTATCGCTGAGGCCTGAGCACCAGCACTATCTCGCTCGACATCGGAGGCGGCACTCTTTTGGCTGATAGGATTGCGGCGGCATGTCAGCTTTCTGCGATCGATGCTTAGAAGCGGACCGTCTCTAAACGGCCAAAACTGCTTGTTTGCCTGGGCCTTTGCAACCGCGGTATTTATTCCGAAATACGCGCGTCGAGACTTGTTTCGACACCTTTGATTAGCGCTAGGCGTCGCGCCGAATAGGCAGGACCGCTCGCGGCGGGCCAGGCCGCAATCTGTGCCACGACGAGTTGCCGGGAAGGGTCGATGTAGACAGTCTGACCGAAAATCCCGAGCGCGGCGAAAGTGCCGGGCGCTGGGATCCACCATTGATAGCCATAGAGCGTCTCGCCGGGTGCCGAACTCGAACGTGTCGAATCGCCGATCCAGCCCGCCGGTAGCAGGGGCGCGTCGCCGGCCACACCGCCATCGAGCATGAACTGGCCGAGGCGGCCATAGTCGCGCAGCGTGAGGTTGAGACAGCAGCCGCCAATCTCGATCCCGCCGTCGGTGAGCCAGCTCGCGTCGCTTTCGAAGCCATAGGGCGCCCAGATTTTGCGCGAGAGATAATCGGAAAGCGGCTCGCCCACCGCGCGGCTGACGATGAGACCGACCATGTTGCTTTCGCCGGTGCTGTAGAGAAAGCGCGTCCCCGGCTCCGCAGCGCGCGCGCGGCCGGCCATCATCTTGACGAGCGACGCACCCTTGTTCTCCGCCATCGACGTCGCAAGCTGTCCGACGTTCGAATTGGGATCGGTATAATCCTCGTTCCATTGCGCGCCCGAGCGCATTGCGAGAACCTGCCGGAGGGTCACGCCGTCATAGGCGCTGCCCTTCAGTTCGGGGATATAGGTGGTCACCAGATCATCGACGCTCTTGATCTTGCCGTCCTTGATGGCCGCTCCGAGCAAAGTCGATGTCACTGATTTGGCGATCGAGAAGGAAATCCAACGATCTTCGGGTTTCTGACCAAGACCATATTTCTCAAGCACGATGCGGCCATGGCTGATGACAAGCAGACCCGAAACGCGCTCGCGGGTCATATAGTCGTCGATCGAAACCGTGCCTCCCTCATAAGCGAGCAACGGAGAGATCTGCTTCTCAGCGCGCGGAAGCGGACGCACTTTCGCGCCGCGCTTTACGATACGTACCGGAAAGATGCGGTCGATATTACGGAATCCGGCAACCTGGGCCTCATCCCGCCAGCGCAGGATGTCCGCGGCTCTGGGCAACTCGGCTTCCTTCGCCGCGAGCGGCACCGCGAGCGCAAGCGATGCGCTGAGCAAAGCGATTTTCGAAACCCGGTCGATCGCGCAATATGCCATTGATCCATTCTCCCTTGATGCACCGGCGACTAGCCGCGCGCTCTTTTCATCCACGTCACTAGCGGCTCGTCATCGAGGCCCGCGACGATCGTTGCGAAATTTTCGTCCCGCTCGTCTTGGCCAAGCTTGAAATTGGCGTCACAACCCAGGATTTCGGCGCGAAAGGCGATGATATGTGCCTTCATTTGATCATATCGCGGGCTGCCGACCTCATCGACCGTCCAGCCGTCGCCGTGCATCGCTTCCATTTTCGCGGTCAGACGGCGCAGCGCAGTGTCATTGGCGTCGGGATTAAAGTCGATGCGGCATTCGAAACGCGCCACTGAATAAACCCACGTCGGTGCCCACGTCCGGTTGATGACATGTTTGGGTGAGACATAGGCCTGCGGTCCCGAGAAGAGAATCAGCGCACGCGGCTCTTCGCGCAGTGCTGCGACCTGCCGATTGCTCAGCGCAAAATGGCCGATAAGCCCAGTCAGGCGACCGTCGTCTTCATAGTCTCCGACCAGCGGCAGCGGGGTCGCCATCGATGTTTGCCCGGCATGCGAGGTGACCCAGGCGAGCGGATGCGCTTCTATCAGGTCGACAACGGCCGGATGCACCAGCGCATCCGGCGCCTGATGAATGCTCAAGGGTATGGTCATGAATATCCGATTATTCCGAAGGCAGCGCGGGCGAGTGCCCCTGGCCCGCGCTGCACTGGGGAGGTTCAGAAGCGGAATGTCGCCTCGACGCCATAAGTGCGCGGATCGCCAAGCCCTTCGATCAATGTGCCGAAGAAGTCGCGCTCATAGCCTTCGACATAAGTATTGTTGAACAGGTTTCGCGCGAAGACTGCCGCTTCCCACCGGCCATCCTCGGCGCCGAGCGCAATCCGCGCGTCCGCGTAGCCGAAACCCTTGACGCGATCATAGGGGATCGTCACCGGTCCCGCAGGCGATCCGATCGTCACCTGACGACGGTTGTCGAGGCTCGAGAAATAATTGCCGCGATAGGTGTAGGTGAAGCTCGAGCGAAGCTTCAGGCTGCTGCTTACCGCGGTTTCGTATTCGATCGAGCCGCTGGCCTGCGCGTCAGGAGCGTTGGGCAATTTGCCGCTGACGATCGTCACCGGGTCCAGCGGAAGATTGTCGTAATTGGCCTTGAGGAAACCGATGCCGCCCGCGAGCATCAACCCGCGCGCGGGGCGTGCGGTCATCTCGAACTCGATGCCCTTGGTCTTCACGGTCGCGGCATTGCCGATGACGATCGCCGTCCGACCGCCGCCCAGATCGCGGAACTGGTTGATCTGGAAGTCGGTGTAATTGGCGACAAAACCTGCAAGCGCAAAGGTCAGGCGGCCACCTTCGACCGAACCCTTGAGGCCGACTTCGTAATTCTTGACCGTTTCCTTGTCGAACTCGATCCCGTTCGGGAAGCTCGCGGCGCTGACGAAGTCGAGATTGTAGCCGCCGCTCTTATAGCCTTCGGCGTAGCGCGCATAAGCAGAAATCTCCGGGCTGAACTTGTAGGTCAGCGTTACGCTTGGCGAGAAATCCTCGTCCTTGCGCTTGTCGGCGAAGCTACCGGTTGCGATCCCGAGTACGGGAAGCGTCGACCCGTTTATGTCGAACGTCGCCTTCTTCGTCTCGCGCGAAAGGCGGAAGCCCGCGCCTAGCTCAAGGTTCGGCAAGATGTCGTAGGTCAGGTTTGCATAAAGTGCGATATTCTCGGTCAAGACAGTGCCCGCTGACGGCAGGACCGTGTTGTTCGGCGAGCCGAACAGCAGGAAGCCCTGCGTGCCCGTCCTTGCGAGACGGTCGGTCTTCGCATTGGTGCGATAATAATAGAGGCCCGCCAGATATTCGAAGGGCTGGCCGCCGGGCGAGACGAACTGCACCTCCTCGATGAACTGCTTATAGCGGTCGTGGTAATCGACGTAGAAAATATCGAATGCCGAATAATCAGGGTCCAGCGCCGTGTGGAACTTGGTGTCGCGGTACGAGGTCTGCGACTTTAGCGTGTGTCCGCTGTCGAGGCTGAGGACAGCATCGAACGACGTGCCCCAGAGCGTCCGGTCGTTGAGCTGGATCTGGCTCACCGAAATCTCGCGGCGGCCGGGTGCTGCGGTGTCGATCGTCGTGCCCGTCGAATTGGTCAGCACATTGCCCATGCTGCCATTCTCGCGGCCGATCAGGCCGTCGCCGCTGATCAGGAATTGCAGGTTCGGGGTCGCATCGATCCGAAGCTGTCCGCGCCAGGTCCAGGTGTCGACCGTGTCGCCATAGCTGTCGTCGACGATATTGTGGATGAAGCCGTCGCGCTTGTTGCGTGATCCTGAAAGCTTCATCGCGACGCCTTCGGCGAGCGGAATATTGACGCGGCCGGTCAGCGACCAGGTGTCGTAATTGCCGTATCGCACATTGGCATAGGCTGAAAAGTCATCGCCGGGCTTGGCGGTGACAAGGTTGATCGCACCGGCGACGGTGTTCTTGCCGAACAAGGCGCCCTGCGGTCCGCGCAGGACCTCGACGCGCTCGATATCGACGAGCGACTGGTTGATCGCGGGCGACTGGCCCAGATAGACGCCGTCCAGATAGACGCCGACGCGGCTGTCGAAGCCGATGTTACGGCTTGATGCGCCGACGCCGCGGATCACCACGGCGGAGCCAAGACCCGTCCCTTCGGCGATCACGACGTTCGGCACATAGGAGCCAAGATCGCCGACATCGCGGGCCCCGGTTGCGGTGATGCGATCCTCGCCGATGGCGGCGATCGAGACCGGCACATCGATCAGGCGTTCTTCGCGGCGCTGCGCGGTGACGACGATCGCTCCGTCGTCTTCTTCAACGCCAGCGGTCGCGTCCTGCGCAAAAGCCGGCGCCGCGGCGAGCACGGCGGCGAGCGTCAGGCCTGCGCTGCCCGCACGAATGGAATGGCGAATGGTCATGGATCCCCCCTTGTTAGGCTTGTTGTGGTGATGTGGTTCGTCAGTCGGTGGTCTGGCGCGCCGCCCGGCTCCGGATTGCGACGCCGAAGATGCGCGCTGTGTCGGTCGCGGCCCGGTCGGCGTCGGCGACAACGCCCGAAGCCTGCAGGAAACTATGATTGAGCGACGCAAAATTGAGGTAGACGACGCTGACGCCATCGTGCTCGAGCCGGCCGGCATAGGCGCGGCCGGCGTCGCGCAGGATGTCGAAGCCCGCGGTCGCAAGGATCGTCGCCGGCATCCCCTTTAGCGACTTCGCCTTGATCGGCGAGACTTCGGGATGGGCGAGGTCGCGTGTGCCGAACACGCGCGGCACCGCATAATCGGCATAGCCGACATCGAGCCCGTAGCCCTGTCCGAACAATGTCCAAGAGGGATAGTCGCGGCCCATGTCCACCGCGGGATAATAAAGAAGCTGGTAGAGCGGCGGCGTCTGCCCGGCGGCAAGGCGCCGGCTTGAGACCGATATGGCCAGATTGCCGCCGGCGCTGTCGCCGCCGACCGCCATCATCGCGGGGTCGCCGCCGAAAGTCGCGGCGTTGGCCTTGGCCCAGGCGAAGGCGTCCTCGGCATCGTCCCACGCGGCGGGATAGGGATTTTCGGGTGCCAAGCGATATTGAACCGACACGACGATCGCTTTCGCCTCGTTCGCCATGAGCTTCACTGCGCGGTCGGATCCCGCGATGCTGCCGGTCATCCAGCCGCCGCCGTGGAAATAGACGAGCACCGGCAGGGGACCTGCAATCCCCGCAGGTTTGTAGACACGAACGGGGATGGGTCCGCCGCGTCCCTTGACCTCGCGGTCGAGCGTTTCAGCCATCGGCGCCGTTACGCGGGTGCGGAAGGTCCACGACCGGTCGGCGCCCTCGCGCAGCGCGGCGCGGCCCTCGGGGGTTGCGCCCGGATCGACCGGCGGGCCGGACGGCTTGGGCGCGGCGGCGTCGCGGGCGAGCATATATTGAATCTTGGGATCGAGCGTTTGACCGTCGACGACGACGCGCTTGCCGCCGAGCTGCTCGATGAACCAACTCTCGGGCTGCGAGAGCAGTTCGACGAGCTTGGTTTCCGCAGGCGTCGGAGCTGGTTCGGCAGCTGCAATCGGCGCGGCGGCCAGCATGGCGGCGCCGAGGGTCCAGGTAACGAAACGACTCATATGATCCTCCCGAGATTGAAACTGGACCCCTCTTGGACTACAGGCGACCACCAATTTTGATTCAAATGGTGGTCCAATGCTCCGGTCCTGGAAACTCAGTCTCCCGGAATTTCCTTCCGACGGTCAGCAGTCGCTGCGGATGCAGATCGTCCACAGCATCATTCGTGACATTCAGCGCGGACGGCTTCCGCCCGGTGCATTTCTGCCCAGCAGTCGCGAGCTGTCCGCGTCGATCGGCATCAATCGCAAGACGATCGTTCTGGTCTATGAGGAGCTGAAGGCGCAGGGCTGGCTCGAGGCGACGAGCACGCGCGGGACCCGGGTCGCGGTCGCGTTACCCGAGAAACTCCCCGACAAAATGATCGACCAGGCCGGGCCGGGTGACCGCCCCGATTTCCAGTTTTCTGGGTCCAGCATCCGTTTATCGGTGACGCCGCACCGTGACACCTTGACCCTTGATCTGGGATCGCCCGATTGTCGGCTTTTTCCCGCCGATGTGCTCGGGCGTGCCTATCGCGACGCGGCCTTGCGGGCGAGCCGGGCGCGGCGCCTGAGCTACGGTGATCCGCGCGGATCGCTCATGCTGCGTGAAGCGATTGCCACCATGCTCGGCGCGCAACGTGGCATGGTTGTGCGGCCCGAGCATGTCTGCATCACGCGCGGCAGCCAGATGGGGGTGACGCTCGTCGCGAGGGCCCTCGTCAAGCCGGGCGATATCGTTCTGATGGAGACGTTGACTTATTCGCCGGCGGCGGCCGCCTTCGCTGACGCCGGTGCCCGCGTCATGACGGTCGGGCTTGACGCTCAAGGAATCGACGTCGAGGCCGTCGAGGCGCTGTGCAAGAGCGCGCGGGTGCGCGCGATCTTCGTCACGCCGCACCACCAGTTTCCGACCGCCGTGTCGCTCGCGCCCGAGCGCCGGCTCAAGCTTCTCGACCTCGCGCGCAATCATCGCTTTGCGATCATCGAAGACGACTATGACCATGAATATCATTTTGAATCGCAGCCGCTACGGCCGCTCGCGAGCTATGCGCCAGCGGGGACGCTTTACATTGGCTCGCTCTCGAAGCTGACGCTGCCGAGCTTGCGCATCGGCTATGTCGTTGCCTCGACCAAGGTCGTCGACGCTATCGCAGGGCAGGTGATGAACCTCGACCGGCAGGGCAATGTGATATCGGAGGAAGCGGTCGCCAATCTCATCGCCTCGGGTGAACTGCGCCGGCATATCCGTAAGTCGCACGCCATTTATGCGCGGCGCCGGCTGGCCTTTGCCAGTGCGCTCGGGCGACATCTTTCGGACGTAGCCGATTTCGACATCCCGAGCGGGGGCTTGGCATTCTGGGTCCGATTTCGCGACGAGGCGCTGCTCGACCGGGTCGACAAGCACGCTGAGACCCCGGCGCTGCGGTTCGCGCCCTCGACGTCCTTTGCGGTACCCCCATTGCGTCCGCGCGGTCTTCGTCTGGGTTTTGCGAGCCTCGACGAGAGCGAAGCAGACAGGGCACTCGGCCTACTGCGCGAAGTTGCCGTCAAATAGCGTCGGCAAATTGGATATCTATCTTTTGTATAAAAATTGTGAGTGCCGACCGATGCCCTGGCCGACTGATCGCGTTCGCTGCGTTTCGACCTGATCTCGGCTTCCGCCTGAAAGCGATCATTTATTTCCCCAAAGGTGGCCGGGACGCGCGCCACATAGGCAGCCGCCCCGCCGTGATGACCCTTCGACTTGCGGTGGATCGGCATGACGGGAGTCCTCGTCTTTCGGTCCCGGCTCGTGACAGTAGTACTGCAGTGCCGAAAATGCCTCCGCTCCCCTTAATGCATCTCGGCGAGTGCCACCGCATCGGGACCTGCCGGAAAGCGCAATTGCCCGCCGATGTCATGCACGGCTTTCCAAACCCCCTCGGCGACATCGCTTTCCCGCGTCGTCAGGGTCGGGGCCGCGAATGCTTCCATGACAGGCTGGGCAAAGGCGGCATAGGCTTCGGGGATAAGCTCATCGACCGGCATGATGGCATTGGCGCCGAACCGCGTGGTCGGTGCGTAACCGGGCTCCACCAATCTCGAGCGGATGCCGAAATGCGCGAGTTCATGCGCCAGCGAGGCGGTGAAGCCCTCGATCGCCTGCTTGCTCGCGGTATAAGCGGCGGCCAAAGGAAAGGCGCCGAGCGTGACGCTGGAGGTGACGTTGACGATTGTACCCGCGCGGCGCGTCCGCATCTGCGGTATCACCGCCTGACACATGGCCATCACGCCGATCGTGTTGGTTTCGAAAAGCTGGCGCACTAGCGCCATCGGCGTCGCTTCAAACGCGCCCACCGTGCCGATGCCGGCATTGTTGACCAGCACGTCGATGCGGCCTGCGGCCTTCATCAGCGATGCAATACTATCGGCGTCCGTCACGTCGAGCGGCAGCACGCGGAGCCGGCCAGCGTCGCCCGCGATCGCGGCGGCATCGGGGCGGCGCATCGTCGCGATAACATGCCAGCCCTCCTTCAAAAAATGCTCGGCGATGGCTTTGCCATAGCCGGACGAGGTGCCGGTGATGAGGATGGTGTTGGTCATTGTCTGTCTCCATGGTGTCGATGACCAAGATATAGACAGGGAAAACGATACCCTCTATAATCATAAATCCAAAATTAGTTATAGATCGTCCACATGGATCCTTTGAGTGATATCATCGCCCTGCTACGGCCAGACGCGGCCGTCTCCAAACCGATCTCGGGCAAGGGGGCATGGGGGGTACGATACGCAGCCCATGATGCGCCGGGCTTCACCATCGTTCTCGCCGGGAATGCCTGGCTGAGCTTCGAAGGCGAAGAGCCGCTCCATCTGACGCGGGGCGATTTTCTCCTCCTCCCGACGACACCTGCCTTTTCGCTGAGCAGTGAGCCGGGCATCCGGTGCGATCCGGTCGAACCACGCGTCGAGCCTGTCCGACATGGCGACAGGGAAGGGGAGCCGGATTTCGTCGCTCTCGGCGGCAGTTTCGCGTTCGAGCGGGTGAATGCACCGCTGCTTCTCTCCTTGCTCCCGCGCCGCATCCATATTCCCGCGTCGAAGGGTAGGGCGACACGCTTCGGTCGGCTCATTGACCTACTTGCCGATGAATGCGCTGCCGATCATCCTGGCAAAGACCTGCTGCTCCGGCGGATGCTGGAGGCCTTGCTCATCGAGGCGCTGCGTTGGCAGAGCGATGGGCCGGATGGTGCGGTTGCAGGCCTGTTGCAAGGCATGCGCGATCCGGGGCTCGCCCGCGCGTTGGGTGCAATCCACGGTGACGTCCGCGCGGGTTGGACGGTCGGCGGGCTCGCCGCCATCGCTGGCATGTCACGCTCGGCATTCTCGGCCCGGTTCGGAGAGGTTATGGACTGCCCGCCCATTGAATATCTGGCGCGCTGGCGAATGGCGATCGCAAAGCAGGCGCTCGCACAAGGCGCAAAATCGCTCGACCGGATCGCCGATGAGATCGGCTATGAATCGGCAAGCGCGTTCAGCACGGCATTTCGTAAACGACTGGGTTGCCCGCCGCGAAGATTTGCAAGAGAAACGGTCGTCTAAGTACAATTCCATTTCATGCTGCTACGGCGTGGCTCACAAATGATGTCTCGCTGTCTTTGACGAGACATGCGTCTCGGGCGCGTTCTGACAAAACAGCTGACTCCGGAGTGCCGGCGGTGGCTCCTGCCCCGCCGCGGTGGAGAGGAAACGGCAGCTATCGCATCATGCCTCCCCGAAACCTGCCTGACCGCAAACGGCCACACGCTGCCTAGACGTTTCACGGCAGGTCGCGGCAAAACCTTGAGCAGTTGTTTTTTAAGAGCTTTGCCTCATGTCTCATAGGGGATTGGGTAAGGAGGCCTTATGCGGACGCTCTGTCTTGGGCTCATGGTCGCGGCAATCGCTATTCCCGGCGCTATCCATGCCGCCACGCGCATTACTCCGGTGCATCCCGAACGCGAGAAGATGTCGGAGACGCGCAGACGAGAGTCGGTGCTTGACGATCTGAATTCGATACTGACTGGGCCATCTTCCCCAACCGCGATAGCAACCAAACCATACGCCGGCTCCGTCGAGGGACTATGCCAGCGCGACGTGGTCCAACTCCAATATTCCAGCAGATGGGATGGCGCTCGCGAGCGCCGTCTCCAACCGATCGGAATCGGTGTGTCAGTCCAGTATCACTACCTCGGTCCGGATGGTGACCGAAGCTGGTCGAGCAGGCAGAAGTCGTGTGAGCAATTAGCCGGCCGGAAAATCTACTGGGCGTTCGGTGAAGACGACCATTATGCGGCAGGCGCGCTCGCCACTCTAATGTCGACAGTGTCGGACGTTCGAGACAACCAAAAATTCACTGTCGACTGCGACGGATTGAACCCCAGAGAAGTTACAACCTCGTGCGCGGACCTCTTTCTGGTGGCAGCAGAGCAGATTTCGGCGATATCGAGGCGGCTCGGAAGGCAAGACGAAGACTATGAGTTCACGTCGAGCCCCTATCAATTCACGATCGTGCGAACCTACTCCCCCCTGATAAAAGGAGGGTACTCGACCGCCATCAAAATTCGATACCAGGAAATTGTGGTGACTTAGCGAGGTCGCGATCCCTATAGACGACCATACCTCACCAATGTCCGCTTATTTGACTCTCGCCCTAGGACCCGCCTGACCGGAAACGGCCAAAAGCGCGGGGAGATCTGCAATGTCAGACAGCCGAGTGATGCACGCCGCTCTAGAGAGAGGCGGGTAGGTCCAATTTTCGTAGTTCCTGGTCGATCGCGACTGCCATCAGAGTGCGCATCACTGGATCATTCAGGACAATTTTGCTCACGCAAGCGAAGACGTTCGAACGAACAATTGCCAATACCATAATTGTGCCACCCGCCGAAATCAAAGTGCCACCATTCTTGCGGGTAGACTTCGAACCCGTGGCTTTCCATCGCACGGCGCAGCAGGTCGCGGGTCCAGCGCTGGTGATCGCTACCACCGACATAATTGGAATATGAACGGTCCGAGAATTCGTCATAGCGCCCGGTCGAGATCACCGGCGCGCCGGTTTTGAGCGAATACATTGTGAGGTCGATCGCCGCCCCGCGATTGTGGCGAGAGCCCCGCGACGGATCCGCGACAAACTGACGGCTGGCAGGCGGGGTCGCGTCCCAGAACATCTTGGTCACGAACCAGGGGCGATACGCATCGTGGATGCGAAGGCCGTAGCCTGTCCTGCGCAACTCCTCGCTGATTGCGGCGACGGCGTTCGCCGCCGACCGCTGAAGGAAGGCGGCGGCGCTCGTGTAGAGCGGGGCACCCATGAAATTGTTCGTGCTGGCGTAGCGGATATCGAACTGGATCGATGGTTCGATCAACTCGACGAGCTCGCTGCGACGCGGCTTGGCAGCTTCGGTAGGCGGCGTCGCAGCCATCGCCGTCCTGCGAATGGTGTCCAGATTGCCGCTGACGGTTTTCCACAGCGCCGCCTGCACCTCGGCACCGAAATCGCGACGTGCCCAGCGTATGCCGTTGAGCAGCAGCGCCGATGGCTGTCCATTCGCTTGGCGTTCGACGCGCAGAACCTCTCGCGGGTAGAGACCGCGGTCCGTTGGGAACGCATAGGTATCCGCGTCGATCATGGTAAGCGGACGATAATCGACCCACTCCATACGCACCCATGGAGCACCGTCGCGCTCGTAAACGCGCATTTTATTATGGTCCCAGCCATATTCGCCGATCAATGAGGCGAGGTCCGGCCCGGGCTCGCGCGGTTCTGGCTGGACGAGGCGAGCGTAGCGCACGCCACCCAGTTCCAACCAGCTCGCATCGGGGGCGAAGACGAGCTTGTCGTCGAGACTCTGCGCATCTTCGATCAGATAATGATCGCCCATCTTGCGAACCATGCCCGCAATTTCCGGTCCGTCCAGCGCGAGCTGGCCTGCGTAGATGCGCGCCCCGACGCTGTGCGTGCCGTTGCTGTACCAGCCCGACAAGCGCTTCGCCTCTTCGCCGGTTACAGCGGTAGGTTCGGCATAAGCCGGAACCGGCTTGCCACCTTGCGCCGCCGACCAGGACTGCAGGGCGTAGCGGGCGAGCCGCGTAGCGCTCGTCCCGGAATCGACAGTCGAAAAGACGACCGCGCCGATGCCCGCATCGGGTAACAGCCAAAACTCCGTCGAAAAGCCATATATGGCGCCAGGATGGCCGACCATGCGCTGGCCATCGAGGTCACTCACGATAAATCCCAGTCCAAAGCGACGCCCGCTGCCGTTGGAGGCATATTGAATGCGCCACATCTCATCGAGCGTGGCTGGTTCAAGGAGAGAGCCCCCCTGATTGAGCATGGCGACACCGAAGCGGCCGAGATCGCCCACGGTGGCGCTGAGATTGCCGGCAGCCGGCATGCCGAGGTCGAATTGAGGGGCGGCAAAGCGCGGCCCGTCGAACGCGGCCATTTCGCTGTGAGCGAGCCTGTCCTTGACTGACGACAGTGTTATACTGCTGGCGCTCATCGCGAGCGGAGCGAATATGAGCTCATCGATGGCCTGCTCGTAAGATTTGTGGGTGACGGCCGCGACGACTTCGCCGACAACGGCGATTGCCGCGTTCGAATATTTGGTGACGGTGCCGGGCTTCGCAACCAGGGTGGTCCCGTTAAGGCTCGTCACGGTATCGGCCTGCCCAATCGGATTCGTATCGAAATAGTGGCCGCGCGGCGGCTCGCGAACCAGCCCGCTGCGATGCGCCATCAGCTCGCGAAGCGTGATCGGCGCATCGAATGGATTGTGCGGACGGAAGTTCGGTAGATAGGCCTGTACCGGCGTATCGAGATCGAGCCTGCCTTGCTCGACGAGCCGCATCACGGCAACGTCGGTTAGCAATTTCGAGACTGATCCGGCGCGATAGAGAGTGGAAGCCGTCGCCAGCTTATTTTTGTCTGAATCGGCGTAGCCCCAAGCCTGAGACCAGACGATGCCACTGCGATCGAACAGTGCAATCGCGATCGACGGGACTTCTTTTTCCTTCAGTTCCCACTGGGCGGCAGCGGCGATGTGATCGACCGGTGGCGGCTCGGCGCGCACTGGCGTTCCAGAAAGCAAAAACAGGACGAGTGCGAAGCGGAGAAAGCGGATCATATGCTGATACCCTTTGAAGGTGACGAAACATATTGTCGTGCAGGCTGGCCTTTTCGGTATCGCGCTGTTTCAGCCAACACATGCCTCCACCAACTGGTCGAACGCGGCGCCGCCGCGCACCGGATCGGCGGCCGGTAGCCCGGTCTCGGCTTCCGCCGTCTTGAGCGCAGTCGCTGCCTCAATCTCGCTCAGCCCATGGGTATTGAGACTGACACCGGCAAAGCGAGTGGTCTGGTTGGTAAGTCGGGCAAGCGGCAGATAGAGCGCCATGACATCGTTCAGGGGTGGGATCGAAATGTCGGGCAATCCCCGTATAACGGTTCTCCGTGGATCGTGACAAAGCACCATCACGTCTGGCTGGCTGCCGTGAAGCAGCGCCAACGTTACGCCCGCGAAGCCGGGGTGCAGCAAGGAGCCTTGTCCCTCGATCACGTCCCAGTGATCGGCCGCAGCATCGGGCGACAGCCTCTCCGCGGCGCCCGATGCGAAATCCACCACCACCGAATCCATCGGCAGCCCGCTGCCGCTGATCATGATCCCGGTCTGCCCGGTCGCACGAAAGGTTGCGTCGACGCCCTGCGCGTGAAGCGCGCGGGCGAGTGCCAGCGACGTATATTTCTTCCCCATCGCGCAATCGGTGCCGACCGTTAGCAGCCGCTTGCCGGTACGCGGATTTCCATTGCCGACAGCGATGTCCGCCGGCGGCACGCGCACGTCGATCAACTTGCGGCCAAGCCGCTCAGCCGCTTCCGCCAACTCGGGAACGCTGGCGAGCTTGCGATGCATGCCGCTGACAATGTCCAGGCCAGCTTCGAGCCCAGCGAGCAACGATGGCAACCAGTTACGGGGAATGAAGCCACCCATGTTGACCGCGCCTATCAGGATCGCCTTCGCGCCGGCCGCGGCAGCTTGCGCCGGCGCCATTGCGGGCAGACCAAGCGTTACCGTCGCCGCAGGCAGTGCCAGCTCGCCCACGACGCGTTCGGGTGCCCAATCGCGGACGCCGAAGGCTGATTTTACATCGATTGGATCGGTCACATCCCCCAGGAAGAGCAGGTAGGGGGCAGGAATATCGAGTGTCATGCTAAGGCTCCTGAAGCTGGCCGCCGCGCCCCACAGGGCCAGCGGCATTCGATCTTGCTGTCGTCACAGGCGAGACTGATGTCGCGACCCATGGCGAGCCGCGCTGGTCAGTCGAGATCGACGATATCGCTGCGCTGGCCGACGATGAATGAGTCTGTCATCGCCAGGGACCTACCGGACGTGTTGCCGACCACTGTTCAATACTATCCCTCGGTCCCCCCGTCGCCCTTGTCGAGCTCGATATGATATCAATCCGCGGGATCTCTTTTCGCGTCCCGCTCGGGTTCCAGCGTCGCCAAGATGGCGGCGATGTGCTTGTTCCAGTCGAACTTCGCCCCCTCAGGCGTCCACCCCAGCCGCACAACGACGGCATCCAGCGACGGGATGATCAGGACCATCTGTCCGTTATGGCCCGAGGCAATGAAGGTGTCGGAGGGAAGCGCGCTATACACACGCTTGCGCTCGCCGCTTTCGTCACCACGGTTCAGCAGAAACTGACCGCCGTAAAGCGGACGCGGAGCGGCCGGGGTGGGAGTGCGAACAAAATCCACCCATTCGCGTGACAAGACCTGCTTCCCGCTGGCGACGCCCTGGTCGAGAAACAACTGTCCAAAACGCGCCCAGTCGCGTGCCGTCGCATAGCCGTAGGAACTGCCGACCGGCACACCGGCTTCATCCGCCTCGATAAGCGCGCTATGCATGCCAGCCGGTTCGAACAAACGTTTTCGCGCAAAGCGGGTTACGCCAGCGAGCGTCCCGCCGGTGGCGCGATAAACGATGCCGGACAAGATATTGGTCGTACCCGATGCATAGTTCCACGTCGTGCCGGGCGCATGCTGGAGCGGACGCGATGCCGCGTAGCTGCCCATGTCCTTTGCCTCGAACAACATCTTCAACGAATCGCTGCCTGGCGCATAGTCTTCCTTGAACGTCAGGCCACTGGTCATTGTGAGGAGCTGGCGGAGCGTGATCGCGCCGCGCGGATCGCCCGCGCCCTGCCATTCCGGAACAGGGGCAGGACTGTCGAGTTGTAGAACTCCGTCGTCCACCAGCAGGCCAATGAGCGCGGCGGTCACGCTCTTCGTGGCAGACCAGCCGAGCAGGCGGGTGTCGCGATCAAAGCCCTGCGCATAACGCTCTGCCAGGATTTCTCCGTGCTGCACCACGAGGATAGCCCTTGTGTCAGGATAGCCATCCAAATTCTGTTCTTCGAACGCACGTGTCACGGCCGCGTCCAGCGCCCCGCGATCGATCGCCTCGGTACGCACTGCGGCGCCCGGCGTCAGCCGTATGTCGTCGTCCGCCCGCGTCCTTACTGGGCGAAG
>Ga0307414_10000316_pt1 | contig 27886 bp, 21 predicted proteins | sample DK1Ometagenome_FD_203804 | JGI IMG/M metagenome (GOLD analysis project Ga0307414, IMG submission 203804) | Maize rhizosphere microbial communities from greenhouse at UC Davis, California, United States - DK15-O-3 | ecosystem: Host-associated > Plants > Roots > Rhizosphere > Soil | place: USA... | reverse complement strand
TTAACAATCTCTCGTTTTCAGTGGGGCAAAAGTAGCATGTTTTTACCTCTACTTCCAAATCTATTTAACATAAAATTCATCGCAAATTCATATTTAATACTAAAACACTGATTACCTGAGACAAAAACTTAAACTAATGTTTGATAAGGATAATGGAAATTGAGGTTAAGATTGAGGCTAAGCCTAAAAAAGGAGAAGTGGAATGGAAGAAGAAGGCTTGGGGGAACGTTGGACAAGTGGATTGGAAGTTCCTGGTTACGATTAGTCATTAGTCTCATAATCATTTACAATAGTCTCGCTCCTACGGAGCTCATCTTATCAAATAGACAACATCATGCTACAAACATAGCGCTCCCAAGCACAACTTGAGTTTGGAATAATAAATATTAAAGTCTCATTGACTGATAATATTCCAGCTTTTAACTAACAGGGAAAATACCGCCCACTTCTTAGCCCCGATTGAAGCGACATCCTTTTTGCGGTGGACGAAGACAAGCGAAGGCAATCCCAAAAAAGATACAGCAAAAAGCGGGAAATAGCTCCGGAAAGATTATACTATTATTATAAATAAAATATCCCTGAAATTTTCAGAGACATTTTTATATACATTGTATTTTGTAAAACTATTTTGATTTATCATAAATAAGCTTCAAAAAGTGAGCATAAGACTCCTCTAAACCTATTATATCGCCTGACTTGAAATGAAGAGTTCCGTCGTTTTGACTATTCGAACCCATCTTTAACGAAGAAATCTGATAATACTGATCCGAGTTTTTGGTATCTTTTTTAATTTTTATAGTTGATCCTAGAAGCTTTTTAGTGGAAATTGTATACACTTCACCAGTGAGAAGCTTCAATTCGAGAAAAGTTCTCGGGGAAAGTATATAATCTTTTTTGTTGATGCTTATTTTTTGGTCCTTCGATGCAGAGGCAAACAAATATAAGTTCCCTTCAGGTGGGGAAAAGTTTTCTTTTTGCAAATAATATAGATTCAGCTTGTAATGTGAAGGATCAAAACGAGCGGGCTTTCCGTCTATACTTTCAAAAGGTTTCAGAGAAAATGCATTGGCTCCGATTTCTTTTGCTTTTTTGTATATTAAAGAAAAAACTGTAGCATCATCTTTTGAAAACCCCTGAACTTCGATTTCGCCCAAATGTTCCGCAACATCTATTTCTTCTTTTATATTGTAAAAAAATTTATCCGTATTATCGTTCGTTTTTTCAACTTTTGTTAAGTAAACATTTTGTGCGAACGTTAACTGCGCCAAAAAAACTAAAAGTGTAATTCCTAAATTTTTCATTGATTTAATTTTTAGTAAGAATATTTACACATTCTTCAAGGCTGTTTTCCCAGTGCTTTGGCTCAATATGATACACTTTTTCAATTTTATCCAAACACATTGTGCTTCTTTTCGGTCTTTTTGCCGGAGTTGGATATTGCTCGGTGGTGAGTGAATTTAGTTTAATTGATGAATCTGAAAATTCAGCTATTTTTTTAGCAAAATCAAACCAAGTCGTTTCCGGATAATTGGAAAAATGAAAAACACCAAATGTTTTTTCGGGAGCTTCAATAATTTCCATAATCGCTTCGGCAAGATCATTTGCATTGGTTGGTTGCCCAAACTGATCGCCAACAATGCCTAATTCATCTTTTTGTGAAAATAAATTCAGCATTGTTTTCACAAAGTTTTTATTAAACTCAGAATATAACCAAGACGTTCTTAAGATAATTGTTTTAGGATTTATTTCTAAAGCAAGATCTTCACCTTTTAATTTTGATTCGCCATAAATACCAATCGGATTGGTAAAATCATCTTCGGAATAATCTAAATTGGTTTCTCCGTCAAAAACATAATCTGTCGAAATATGAATTAAGACAGTTTTTTGTTCAGCACAAGCCTGAGCAAGATATCCAACTCCGTCTGCGTTGACAGCAAATACTTTTTCTTTTTCCTTTTCCGCCAAATCTACAGCCGTATAAGCCGAAGCGTTGATACAAAAATCGGGTTTGTTTTCGTCAAAAAAACTGTTTATCTGATCTTCGTTTGTAATATCCAAAGTTTGGGAATCTGTAAATACAAATTCATAATCGAGCTCAAAATCTGGAGATATTTTTCTGATACAATTTCCTAATTGTCCGTTGCTTCCTATTACTACAATTTTCTGCATTATGAATTTTTTGCGTTTTGAGATCTTAAAAACTTTACTCTTGGCTGAAACTCTTTCTGTTCTAAATCTACATAGAATTTATGGAATATTTCCCTAACGTCTTCGGGATGAACTTCGGATTTCCTTGTTTTAACATTAAAATATATTACAGTGACCCACAAAACGGCATGCACCGTTCTTTCGTCAAGGCTTTTCATAAGGATTTCAACCTTTGCCGTTCGATCCTGAATTTCTATGGTTTTGCTGCTGATAACGACTTGTGTATTATACCTTACTTCTTTTAAATAAGCAATCTCATTCTGAATCGCAATCCAAGTGCAGCCGGTCTTTTTCGTATATTCTTCGTAAGTAAAACCATAAAACATTTCGACATGATCTTCTCTGGCATTGAACATATAATCAAGATATTTTACATTGTTCAGATGCCCGATCGGATCGCAATCACTGAATCTGACTTTTACCGTGGTTGAGACTTCTTTTTCCATAGCGCAAAAATAAAAAAACCGCCTCTAATAGAGACGGTTATTTTTATAAATCTTTGTGTAATTGTTTCAATTATTAAAGACCTAATTCTTTTTTCACAGCTGGAGTTGCATCCGGACCGCCTTTATATACAAGACCTGTAGAGTTTGCATCCATAATGTAATCGTAACCGTTTGCTTTCGCAACTTTAGTTACAACGTCCATCAATTTTTTCTCGATTGGTTCGAAAAGTAAATCTTGTCTAGCTACTGCATCTTTCTGCATTTTTTCCTGCATCTGAGCAATCTCTTCCTGCAACTTTTGCATTTCTTCAACTCTAGCTTTGTTTTCAGCTTCTGTTTTCTTAGGAGCTTCCTGGTTGTACAGGTTATATTTTGCCTGAGCTGCATCAGCTTTTTTCTTTATTTCTGCTTGCTTTCCATCCACAAATGTTTTCAATTCTGTATCTGCCTTTTTCTTTTCAGGCATAGCATTAAGAATGCTTACAACATCCAAAGTAGCAATTTTTTGAGCTTTTGCCACACCTACAGACACAAACATCATTACTGCTGCAAATAATACACTTAATTTTTTCATAACGGGTAATAAATAATTAATTTTGTTTTTAGATTTTAAATTTAGGTAAAAGTTAATTCCGAAAAAATTAATTTTACTATTTTTTACTATTTTTCTTTTCTTTTTCTGTGGTTCCCTTCAATAAAACATCCAATACTTTATCGGTATAATCATATCTTTTCTGAAGAAAAATCACATTGACATTGTTGCTTTTATCAAGAACTATGCCCAATCCATTCTTTTCAGACATGGTTTTTATGGCATTCCAGATCTGATCCTGAAATGGCTGAACCAAATTGGCTCTCAGCTGGCTGATTTCGCCGGTGCTTCCGAATCTTAAACTTGTAGTGGTTTTGATGTTTTTTTCTAAATCCATTACTTCCTTTTCTCTCAGCTTTAACTGATCTCCAACCAAAAGAACTCTTTCGTTTTCAAAAGCGGATCTTTTCTTATCAAACTCAGACTGTAAACCCTGAAGTTCTTTTTCCCAGGTGTCAATCTGAGAATTGAGTCTTGCTTCCGCTTCTTTATATTGGGGCATCATATCCAAAATATAATCTGTGTCTACAACACCTATTTTCTGTGCATTGCCAAGCCCAAAAAGCAAAATAGCTAAAAATGTGAAAAGTATTTTAAAATTCTTCATGTTATTATAAAGATTGGTTCATTAAGAAGTGTGTCTTCCAGCCTGACGGCTCTGTTCCAAGAACAGTTTTATCAAATCCGTAAGCAAAATCAAATCCTATCAAACCAAATGCTCCCATGTAAACTCTTACTCCAACACCAACTGATCTTTTTAGCTGGAAAGGATTATATTTTCCCCAAGTATTCCAAACGTTCCCACCTTCCGCAAAAGTAAGCGCATAAATTTTGGCAGTCTGATTCAATGATATCGGATATCTTAATTCTAACGTAAATCTGTTGTAAATAGTACCCCCACCTTTCTGAGTAATATCATCGATAGTTCCTCCGTATGTAGAAGCATTTTCGTAACCTCTCAAAGGAATCAATTCTCTACCATCAAATCTTCCTCCGAAAAGCCCTGTTCCACCTACATAAAATCTTTCAAATGGCGGTGCACCCAACTCTTTGTTGTATCCATCCATGAAGCCCATTTCAGCAGAAGATCTTAAAACCAATTTACCGGCAATCTCGTTGTAAACGTCTGCTTTAAACTTGATCTTATAGAATTCCATCCACTTATATTTCTCTGTTGGAGATTGTGTAGAATAATCTTTATTGCTAAATAACGAATAAGGAGGAGTAAACTTCCCTGACAATTCAATATTTGATCCCATTGTTGGGAAAATTGGGTCTATACCCGCAGAATTTCGGCTTAAACCAATATTTAAACTTAAGTTATTGGCATTTCCGTAATACTCTGTTGTATCTCCAAACTCAAAAGGATAATTACTAAAATTATATTTCTGATACTGAATCCCTGTATATAAAGAGAAATAATCATCCGGCCATTTTAGCAATCTGTTTAAACCAACCGTTGCCGAGAAAATATTTAATCTCTGATCCGGCCCGCTTATCTGGCTGTAATTTACTCTGGAATTATTTAAACTTACTGAAAGTGCAGTTGGTTTTGTTCCGAATAACCAAGGCTCAACAAATGAAATACCATAGTTTTGGAAGTATTGTCCGGCCTGCGCCTGAATAGATAAAGTTTGCCCGTCACCTTGCGGAACCGGTCTGAAATCTTTAAACTTCAGGAAATTCTTTAACGAGAAATTATTAAATGTAAGTCCCAAAGTTCCGATAAAGCTGTTACCACCGTAACCCGCCTGTAATTGAACCTGAGAAGAACCTTTTTCCACCAATGTCCAATTGATATCAACGGTATTATCCTGCTGATTCGGGTTGATTTCCTGACCAATTTGCTGAGGATCAAAGAATGTCATAGAAGCAAGATCAAAATACGTTCTTTTGATTTCTGTTTTCTTAAATAATTCTCCCGGTTTTGTTCTTAAAGCTCTCAAAATAACGTGGTCATGAGTTGTTGTATTTCCTTCCCAAGTTACTTTATTCCAAGTTGCCTGCTCACCTTCGGTAATTCTGATTTCAAGATTTATTTTATCTCCGTCAACCGACTTTTCAACAGGTGTAATATTTGAAAACAGGTAACCGTTATTCATATAAAGCGATCTCAAATCGGAATCATCCTCTTTTCCTCCGTCTTCACCTACTTTTTTGTTGAATCCTACCGCATCATAAATGTCTCCGGTTTTATAACCTAAAAGTCTTTGAAGATATTCTGTAGGATATACTGTATTTCCGGTAAAGGTAATATCACCGATGTAATATTTTTTACCTTCGCTCAGCTTTACATTTATTTCGTAATCATTTTTTTTGTTTCTCCAGACAGAATCAGAAACGATTTTGGCATCTCTGTAGCCTAAAGAATTATAATAGCTGATAAGACTCTGCTTATCTTCCTGATATTTTTCTTCAATAAATTTTGAGGATTTTAAAATCCCTCCAATACCGAATCTTTTCTGTTTTGTTTCTTTAAAAGCTTTTTTTCTAAGCTTGGCATCAGTCACACTTTCATTACCTTCGAACTCGATATGGCTGATTTTCACTCTTTTGCCTTTGTCTACATTGATCGTCCAGTCAACGAGATTCGGATCGCCGGCGTTTACCTTATCTTCGATGGTGATTTTAGCATCAGCAAAGCCTTTTTTCACATAATCTTTAGGGATATTTGTTTTAAGGCTTGAAATAAGATTTTGGGTAATTTTTGTTCCGGGCTTTAAGTTATTGTCTTTTGCAAGTTTTTCGTTTTTAGATTTACCGATCCCTTTTCCGACGAATTTTACTTCACCAAGATCTTTTAAATCTTCAAGATAAAACTTTAAAACAACAGTTTTACCTTCAATGCTTTGAATGTAAACTTCCACCTCAGAGAAAGACTGCGTATCCCAAAGTTTTTTGATGGCGTTGCTTATTTTCTGCCCCGGAATATCTACTTCTTCACCTTTAGATAGCCCCGTAAATCTTAAGATTTGCGCCGGTGTATACTTTTTTACCCCATCAACAACAATGTCTTTCAGAGTGTAAGTTCCTGTTTGATTTTCTGCTAAGACAGAGGTATCAACCTTTGTGCTGTCTTGCGGAGTCACCTGTCCATAAAAATGTGCAGAAGCAGCAAACATAATGATGGGTAATAGTCTAAACTTCATGTTATCGTAATCTTTCTTTTCTTAAATTTACTGGATTTGTATTTGTTCGCCCGTAAGGCCGTATCTTCTTTCCTTGTTTTGATAATCTACAATACACTGAAAAAAGATGTCTTTTGTGAAATCTGGCCACAGAACATTTAAAAACTGCAATTCTGCATAAGCAATCTGCCAGAGAAGAAAATTGCTGATTCTTATCTCACCACTGGTTCTGATGAGCAAATCGACAGGTGGAAAATCTTTTGTATAGAGATAATTCTCAAATAATTTTTCATCAATATTTTCTACATCTATTTTTCCTTCTTTCACGTCGGAACTGATGTTTTTCACAGCATTCAATATTTCGTTTTGGGAGCCGTAACTTATTGCCAAAACCAAATTTCCTTTTGTGTTTTGTTTTGTTAAATCTACAACTTTTAAAAGCTGCTCTTTTACCAAAGTTGGTAGTTTTTCTATATTTCCTATCACATGCATCCTCAATCCTTTGCTAAAAATCTCTTCTGCTTCCAGTAGCAGAGTTTCGGTAAGCAAGGTCATCAGCGTATTGACTTCGTCAGTCGGGCGCTTCCAGTTCTCTGAGGAAAATGTATAAAGTGTAAGATAAGGGATATCGATCTCGTTACACGCATTAATAGCATTTCTTACTGCATTAATGGCATTTTTGTGACCAAACGTTCTTTCTTCACCACGAGATTTGGCCCATCTTCCGTTACCATCCATAATGATGGCGACATGTTTTGGTAAATTCTCGGATTTTATTTTTTCTTTAATCAACGACATAATTTAATTAATCACAATAACATGGCGGTCTTCCGAAAGAATAGGTCAATCCTAAACTAAAGGTATTCATCCAATCTTTCGATCTTAGATCACCAACATTTCTTTCATTAATGAATGCTTTTTCCCTTTCTTTAGAAACTATATAATAATCTCCAGTTTCCAGTAGCGAACCTCCGGTTGATGGACTTAGGATATCTGCATTATAATTTGAAACAACATCTTTTGAAAGTATTTTGCTGTGGTCTAGCTGATCAGTCAATGCATATCTGAATGTAGCTTCTGCAAATATAGCCCATCCGTGGTTGAACTTATATTTTAAACCAACTCCAAACGGAATGTGTACCACTGTTTTTGTACCCATTGAGTATTCTGTTGTGGTAGTAAAATCAAGCTCATCAACAGGAGCTTGCGCCACACCGTCTGAATTTCTTCTAAAATCATGATTCAATGTAGCTTTTGGTGCATCAAACATTAAACCTCCAAGACCGGCAAAAATATATGGGCTTACCATACTTACCTGCTCATTATTAACAGGGAAAAAATTGTATTCAAAGAGTAAACTTGCTTCGTATACATTGTTTTTTCCGAATGAGTTTCTATTTCTTCTATATTCTTCTTTAGCTGCCTTATCACTGAACTGAACCTGATTATACCCTAAATCTAATCTTACAGTCTGATGAGGATTAAAATTAAATCTATATAATAACCCACCATAAAAAGGAAATCCCCATTCTGAAGCTCTATCCAAATCCAATGGCTGCTGCAAAATGTAATTGGTTTTTCCTATATCACCAACAAGATTACTCATCCCCAAGCGAACTCCCAATTCATTTCTTTGTGCTTTAATGCTTACCACAGTTCCTAAAAGGGTAAGGAAGCTAAACAATAATTTTTTATTCATAGAAGAATATGGATTTATGGTTATTTTAAAATTTAATTTTTGCAAATATAAAACATTTTTATATTAATGATAATCTTAATGTTTAGTTAAAAATAAACAAAAAAACATAATTTGTTATAAAGTAAACGACAAAGTGGCAAAAATATTCTTTTTTTAACACATTCTATATTATTTGAAAACAGCAAAACCCCGCTAGCAGGGGCTTGGCTATGTTATTTTCTATCAAACAATGATTTTACAAAGTTTCTCAGCTTTATCGGCAATGGTTCTTTATAATTTTTGTCTTCATCAAAGTATCCATAACCGTAGCCGTAGCCGTAGCCGTAACCATATCCGTAACCATATCCTTGTTTTACTACATAATCGTTATAAACAAATCCTAGATTTTTTATTTCACCGTTATGATACTTTTCTGTGATCATTTTGAGCATATACTTTTCTGTATATTCGTGGCGTACCACATACAGATTGGCATCGGAATGCTTCATCAGCTCATAAGAATCAGCCACCAGACCAACAGGCGGAGAATCTATAATAATAAAGTCATATCTTGTCTTAAGCTCTTCAATAAATCTGATGTTTTTGTCACTCATCAAAAGCTCAGAAGGGTTTGGAGGAATTGGCCCTGAAGTAGCTACATCAAGATTTGGTATTTTTGTCTTGTTGATAATCTCGTCAATAGAAACTTCTCCTGTAAGATAATTTGAAATCCCGTTTTTATTATCAATGTTAAAATCTCCAAAAATTTTAGGTTTTCTCAAATCCATTCCCAAAAGAATAGTTTTCTTATCACTTAAGCCCAAAACTGAAGCTAAATTGATCGAAACATACGTTTTGCCTTCGCCACCTACAGATGAAGTAACCAATAAAACTTTACTTCCGGTGTCTTCATTGGCTAAAAATCTTACATTGGCTCTAATTCCTCTAAAAGCTTCTGATACAGAAGATTTCGGGTATTCTAAAACCGTAAGCATATTTTCGTTGCTATTATTACCAATCACTCCCAATAGTGGGATCTTAGTTGCGCTTAGAAGCTCTTTAATACTGCGGATTTTGTTGTCTAACAAGCCTGCACCCAGGATAACAATAAATGGCAAAGCCAACAAACCGCCTATAATTGCCATTTTAGTCCCTTTTACATTCGGTCCTATTGGGCCCTGCCCCAAATTCTTTGCCGGGTCGATCACGGTAATATCAGACTGATTGGTTGCCAATCTCATTTTACTGTCGTTTTGCCTGTTTAGCAAACTATTGTAGGTGGCCTCAATCATATTATACCCTCTTTCGGCATCCAAATATTTTCTTTGCTTTTCAGGGTATGATGATAAGTCTGAAGTAGCTTCACTGATCTGCTGATCTATCTTATTAATTTCGTCGGTATAAACCGTATAAACATTCCTTAAAGACCCTGATGAATTTGTTTTTGCTTCATTTATCAGCCTATTTATTTCTCTCATCGGTTCCGAATTCGGAGTATAAATGGAGGCCAATTCTCTTCTCTTAAGATATAAAGCTTTTAATTCTGAAACAGTTGCTGAAAAAAGCCCATCATCAAAGCCTGCAGCAGATGTGCTTATCATCTTGTCGAAGTTTTGAGTTTCGACAGAATTTCTGATGCTGTTCAGTGAATTCATCTTACTTAGGATATCCGCTTTTTTGGTTTCGAGCTCTTTTATTCTCAATAAAGACTTTTCATCTCTGTCTTTAATATCATAAAGCTTTTCCGAAGTCTTCAGATAGTTGAGAACGGCACCGCTGGAATCTAACTTTTTTCTGATACTAGCTAAGCTTTCTTTTAAATATAGCTCAGTATTTTTATCTACCGTATTTTTATCCATAAACCGCTTTTTTTGCAGCTGATCTACGGACTTGTTTAAAAAATTAACCGTACTGTTGAGATTATAACCTGTTTTAGTAATAATCATTATGGTATTGATTTCCTTATCGAAATCTACACCTATGGTAGCAATAATGCCATTTACAGCATCATTTACAGTACTAAGATTCACCACAATATTATCAAGCTTGATTTTTGTAGAAGCAGGATTTGGAACCAGTCTAAATCTCAAATTGGGCGAGGTATACCATTCGTTAACCTTAATAATTTTATTTGCTGGTCTGGAATAATTTGCAATGTTTTTGAAACCTTCAAATTCGTAACTGTATAAACTTGTAGACGCCCCTTCTTCCGGCAATATTACTTCATAAGTATTTCCTGTTTTAGGAATTAAAGTGATCGGATAATTAACCTGCTGGAGATGTTTCTTATCTACTTCTAAAAATACAGGTGAATCATCTTTGTCGAGATAAGTAGATTTTATGACCCCTTTTGTATGATAATTTACAAAAAGATTCAGCTCTTTTACTAGAAACTCATTGTGAGATCTTGATAAAAGCATTTTCTTAAGATAAACCCCGTCCTGATTACCACTTTGCCCCCAAATAAAATTGATCGACTGGTTGGGTGTAAAATAACTTGAAGTATTATTTGAGATACTTAAAGAAAGGTTTGATGCATAAATATTCTGAGCATAATACTTCCCATAAAACCATGAAATGCCATATCCTATGAAAAACATCAGAACAAACCAATACCAGTTTTTTAAAAGCCTTCTTAAAAAATATTCTACATCAAAGAGCGCAAAAGACCCAAATTTATCTTTTTGCGTTGCGTTTTTATCTACAGCAGTATCTTTTCCTGGAATCATAATTAAAGGTTTTTAAGAAGTAGATAAATTGATAATGCCGTTGTAATCACTGAAACTCCGCTGATAATCGTCTGTACCGGATCTTTTCCGAAACCGTTTAAGCTTCTTCTTTGTGTTGTAAGGAAAATTTCGTCTCCGTTTTGCACATAATAATACGGTGAATTCATCACATCTTCGCGGGTAAGATCTATTTTTGCTACTTTGATGCCTTCCGGATATTTTCTATGGATTACAATGTTTTTCCTGTCGATAGTCCTATTTAATCCGCCATTAATTGAAATAGCTTCAGTAAGGGTCAATGTATTTTTATGAGCTGTCTTCTCTCCCGTAAGGCCTGTCGTCTCAATATCTCCCAAAATGTAGTAGGTGATACCGTCCGTATTGAGTCTCACTTCAGCTTTTCCTTCCTGAAAATTTTCGTTTACCTTGTCTTGAATTTCTTTGGTTACCTCTTCAATAGTTCTTCCTTCAGCCTTTATGTAGCCAATCCCAAAAACATGTATATCGCCTTTAGAATCAACCCTTAAACCATTAAAGTAAAACATTCTGTTTCCTCCTGAAACTCCATTTGTTGTGTTACCTGAATTCGTAAGAGGGTTTAATCCTGCTCCGGAATTTGCACCTCCGGAAGTATTTAATGAAGAATAAAACTGCGCGGCATCTCCTTTTGGAGTTGTCACGATATTCAGATTGAATACATCATTTCTTGTAATTCTGTAAACAGGTATATTATAAGGAATAAGACCTTCTTCATTAATGACAAGACTTTCGCTGGGCTGCATATATTTTACATCTTTTGAAGTGATGCAGGAAGCGAGTAATGAGGGTAATATTAATAACAATAAATATTTATAGATTTTCATCATAATTTAAATGTAGTTTGCAAAAATAGAAATTTAATTATTACTTTTTAATTTATTATTTCTGAATAAATATATTATATCCGGAAGATAAGCCCCGAAAAAACCCAAAAGCAATACCGTCAGCAACAACAGGTTAACATTTATATGTCTTAAAAAATAGGCTACAGCAATGATAAACAGATAATAAGTTATGATATAAAAACTGGATCTTCTGTGGGTCAAATCAAGCTTTAAAAGTTTGTGATGAATATGATTCTTGTCTGCCTCGAAAGGAGATTTTTTGTTCCAAAGTCTCACCAAAATTACATTTAATGTATCAACAATAGGTAAAATGAGTATGGCAACAGCAATCACCGGCGCAGATTGCAGATGATATCTCGGGACATTCCAAAGTGCTCTGTCTATAAAAATATCTATAAAGCAGATACAAGTAAATGCAAGTAAAAACCCGAGCAGCATAGAACCCGTATCACCCATAAATATTTTTGCAACTCTGTAATTGGATAAATTGTAATATAAAAAAGCCAAAACGGTCCCAATAATGATAACAGATAAAATCACCAATGGATAATTGTATTCGCCCAAACGATAATAGCTGATTCCGAAAAGCGCACTGGAAATCAATGAATATCCGCCTGCCAAACCATCAATCCCGTCTATCAGATTAAAGGCATTAATTAAAATAATAAATGTAATGATGCTGAAAATAACACTTATCAAATAGTTAATTTCATAAATCCCACAAATTCCGAAAAGGCTCCTTATTCTGATGTCTGATCCTATTACGATCAATGAAGAAACTAGGATCTGAGCGACCAGCTTTTTGTAAGCCCGCATCACCACAATATCATCCATCACGCCTACATAAAGCAAAATAATCAGTGAAGCAAACAAAAATTTGTACAAATCAAAAAGCTCATATGCAAAAATGGAAGCACAAATACCAATCGAATAGAAAATAGCAATACCGCCCAGATTAGGGATTTTTCTGAGATGAGAACTTCTCACTCCAGGCTCATCCATAAGATTTTTTCTTCTGGAAATTCTAATAATGGTTGGTATTGAGAAAAAAGTAATCAGGAAGGAGAATAGGAAGCCAAAGCCTACTTTCACGTAAAAAATAGAAATTCCCCAGTCATGTAAGAACAATTCAAAATTTTTCATTTTTTTTCTTTTAAAGTACTTTGCTGTTGCCTGAAAGTACCATAAAGTAATAGTATTCTTATTACCAGACAGTTACCTGCCAATAATTTTTATACTCTATTTGTGTTTAAATTAACTTTCTTATCAGTTTTTTCTGTCCGGCAAAAAAAAGCAGATAAAATATCTTTTTCTTCAAGGGCAAAGATAAAAGATAATTTTTACCAAAACGACTGTAAACCAATATATCTTTGATTTTAATATTTCTTTCACATATGAATACATCAAGATCGCGCGACATTTTATAAAATAATTCTTCATTTTTTACAAACGCGAGATATGCCAAAAAAGAATAAACACCTTCCAAAATCTGAAAGTTTTTCAGTTCTTTTGCTTTTGATGAATATTGAGAATTTCTAAAGGCAACTTCCACATCTTCAACTGATTTCAAGATATCAAGTCCTTTTTCGGTATGTGTTTTTGAAATTGAATCTTGGCGTGCCAGATATTGATAATGATATTTCTGAGTTTGCGCCAAAGTTTTACATTCGAGTAAAAGCTGCGGAATCAGTTGAATATCTTCAAAATGAACTCCTTTTTTAAATCTTTTTCCCTCAAAAAGCTCTTTTCTAAACAATTTGTTGCAGGCAAAATAACTTAAATCAGCAAAAACCGAGAAATTTTCTTCAAGATCAATCTTTGCAGGCATATTCGGGATCTGCGTCAGTTTCTGTTTTACATTTCCTTGTTCATCAACTTTCTGAATATTGCAGATCACCATTTCGGCGTCATGTTTTTTGGCAAGATTCAGCATTTCTTCAAACATGGTTTCAGAAACATGATCGTCGCTGTCCACAAAGCCTAAATAATCACCTTTTGCATGATTGATACCAAAATTCCTGGCGTCGCTCAAACCGCCGTTTTCTTTGTGAAAAGCTTTGATTTTGTGTGGGAATTTCAGAACATAATCTGCAATTATTTTTTCGGAATTGTCGTTGCTTCCGTCATTTACCACCAAAATTTCAATATTCTGATACGTTTGATTCACCAAAGAATCTAGACACTTTGCCAGATAATTTTCTACATTATAAACAGGAACTATGATTGAAACTTTTGCGGAAACGTTTGTCATCTTTTATATTTTCGTCAACCTTGCATTCAGCCAGCCTTTTTTGGCCTCATCAAAATCTTTTCTTGAACACGGAATGCAGTTTTCTATATTTTCGTCATCTCCAAAATACCAAAGATTGCTGAATGTATCACGTTTAAAAGCATGCTGCTTATCATCGACCAAAACATAATACACTTCATAATGTCTTTCTTTAGGGTGAGATTTCTGAATGTTGATTCCTTCAATTAGATACCATATCATTTGTGCCAAAAGCTGGTGATTAAGCTGATTTTCAGAATAGATATTATAATTGAAAATACCTACAGATTTCAGATTTTCACTTAAGCCGATTTCCTTCATGTAGGCGCAGATTTCTCTTCGGTTGAGCCCATTTACCTGCGGATTGATTGAAAAAGCATCGCTGAAACTTTCAATAGCATCACAATTCACTGTTACCAAATCTGCTTTTCTGAAAAAAGGTTCAGTTTTCTCAGTAGAATTCATCATTTCAGCCAAACGCACAATGTCAAATTCCACTTCTTTGATGAGCTTTACAGAATCTGCTTCGTTCAGATGTTTCTGATACGCTAAATGATGATAATTTTTTATGGATAAATTTTTTGAACCTAAAATCTTGCTTAGAAAAGTATGTTCGTTGATATTTTCTCCCTGTTTGAGTGAAATAATATTGCTGATTTGAGTATAATTGATATTTTTATGATGGAAGTTTAATCCTGAAAATAGCGAAAAAGCAAAATCATTTGAACCTCCAACAATCACCGGAATTGCTCTTTTGTAATGACATGCCGACAAAACTTCCTGAAGGATATAATGCGAATCTTCCACCGATTTCCCTGAAACCAAATCTCCAAGATCCACCACAGGAATCTCAAAATCAAGCTTCGCAAGCTTATAAAATTCTTTTCTGATCGCCGTAAAATCCTGAACTTCAGCGTCACCGTTGGCGCCTCTGTAATCTGAAACAAAAAGTAGAACAATGCTGTCTACTTTTATTTCTTTGGTCATTGTATTCCCGATCTGCCAGCTTTCTGTTTTGAAATTTCTTGGTGAAATGATAAAATCTTCAAAGTTCATTATCTAAATATGCTTAATAAGATTCAAAAATATTAAAATTAAATCATTAAGCGGACGTTCGGACTGGATTTTAGAAGTTCGTCTTACAATCTTTTCAAAATTAAATATGTAATCAACTTTGTCAAAGATTGAAACTTTGACAAAGTTCTAAAAGAGAAAATTCAGTTATTTGTTTAAAATCTCAAAAGCAAAAGCGGTAGAAGTTTCAGATTTCCCGCCTTGCGTGGCTCCGAATAAAAATTGGGGCTTCGTTCCATCTTTACTCATCAAAATCATTGGACGTTCCAATCTTCCAAAACGTTTTAAATGTTTCGGCGGATTAGGCTCATCAATATAACTTTTCATATTAAGATAAGCGATTTCCGGCTTTGTCCAGCGAAGCCCGTCTTTTGAAGTTAAATGCAAACCATATTCGTGGTTAAAAAACCCCATATCACGTGCTACCATGTGAAACTTACCCTTTTGTTTCCAGATAAAAGCATCTTCCAGCTGAGCATTGTTGGGCATTGCGGAAAAATCAATTACTGGGTTTTCAGCCACTTTTTTGTAAGGTCCCAGCGGAGAATCTGCTTTTGCCAATCCGTACTTTCGGTTTCCTCTTACGGTTCCTTTTTGAGTTTCGTATTCTTCGGTATTCCAGGATTTATAAAAGAGCCAATATTTTCCGTCGTTCCCTTTTACAAAAGCAGGGTTTGTTGTACAATGATCGTCCCAAGCACCTTTTTCTCCGGGAAGAAGCAATGGCTGTTCGGGCCTTTTCCAGTCTCCGTCAAGGCTTTTTGAAGTTGCCAATCCTATTCTTTTGGTATTTGTTTTGCCGTTCGAATTTCCCATGAAGAATAAATAATAATCATCTTCCACTTTGGTAATCAAAGGATTGTGGCAAGTTGTTGCATCCCAAAATTCACCTCCTCTCGGACTAAAAATAACTTGTTTGTGCTGGAATTCTTCAAAAGGAGAATCTGCTTCTGCACGGCAGATTTCTGAACCCCTGATCCATCCGCTCATTCCTTTTTCCTTTTTCCATCTGGAATAAAAAAGATGAACCTTTCCGTCTTCGCCCCAAATCGGAGAACTGCACCAGATATAATAATCTTCCAAAGAAAATGTACGTCCGATCGGTTTTAGGTTGAAATAAGGCTTATCTGAAAAATCGAATGACCTCGTAAATGAAGACCCAAAAACCACAGCCGCAATTCCTAAAGCTGAAGTTTTTAAAAAATCTTTGCGTGTATATTTTAATTGGCTCATTTCAATTGATTTTCAGCTAATTTAGAAGAACTACAGACAAATAGTGTCCTGCACTTTAGGGTTTTAATTTAATTAAGTTCTGATATAAACATATTCCTAAAGCAACATCACCAATTTTAATACTATTTCAGCCAAAATGTTGAAAATTTAAAAATATATCATCCAATTGCATACTTTTATTCATTACTTTTGAATTACAAACAAATTAAATTCACAAACGATGAGTGCAAAAAATCAAATCAGTGTAGAAATTCCTCAAACTGTAATTGCAGAGGTGAATCAAAAATTACAAGATTGCAGAACGCTGCTTGCTCCTTACCTTCAAGGTCTTACTTCCGCAGACAGGGAAACTCTTTTTAAAATGGGCGACAAAACAGTGGCTACCGTTCAGAAAGTAAAAAGCTACATGGATACCAACCCCGAATTTATCCCGAATTATATGGATAAAGCTGAATTCTTAAAAGACGAAGCGGTAGTAACAAGTCTGAATCCGTTGGGCAATTTGGCAACACAGCTCGCAACAGATATTGGAGACACGGTAATGCTTGCCGGCAGTGAAGCTATAACCTCTGCATTGTTCTATTACGGGTCTGCAAAAGAGGCCGCCAGCAAAGGTGTTGCCACAGCAAAGCCTATTTACGAAGACCTTAGTCAAAGATTTGTAAGAAAAAGCTATAAGAAAACTCCTAAAGCCGAGTAATTAATTCTTTCCTATTAGTAAAACGACTCTTTTATGCTCAAAATTCAGCCAAAAAGGGTCGTTTTTCATGCTAAAAGGCTGGCGGACCATGCAATCAGGGTGAAAATTCAACCTTAAAGGGTGGAAATTGAGGCAAAAAGGATGTTTTTTGAGCCTCGAAGGGTGAATTTTGAGGGTGAAAGGATGGCTGGTGAGGGTTTTTGGGTGGATTGGGAATGTAAGGATAATTGCTATATTTGAAATTATTAACAACACGAAACAAAACTTTCGCTAATGCTTCTACTTTTGGATAGATAAACCCAACTTTTGTTTCACTAATAAAAGATGTTGTGGGTAATTTTAAAAAAACCGTTAATGAAAACAAAATTCCTTTTTACAATACTTTTTAGCTTTTTAACTATAATTTCAAAAGCCCAAAAAAACAAAAACTTGTCAAAACTACAGATTCAACAAGATTTGGAATTTCTGACGAAAACGCTCAATGAAAACTCGTCTTATGTTTATTTGAACGGATATGACTTCAATAAAGATTTTGAAAATTATCAACAAAATTTAAAAGACTCTACTCGACTAGAAGATTTCGCTTCATTTCTAACCAAATCAATTGGTAGAATTGGTGACAGACATTCTTCTGTAAGAGGAGGTGAGGTCAGAGATTCGCTTTATTTACCTTTCATTTTCGCACCTGAAAACAATAAAGTTATTACCTTAAGTAGAAATGCTGATAAAAAACTAGAGATATTTAATCCAAAATATCCTTATCTCAAAAGCATTGACGGAATTTTCATTGAAAAATTTCTTCAAAAAATACTTCCTAAGGAAATTTCAGCACCACAAAAATCATATTTCACGAGTGCTGTCAGAGAGATACGAGATATTCAAAAAAATTACAAAGTTCTCAACAAAGAATTACCTAAAGAAATCAAACTTACACTTTCAGATTCTTCCTTCCAAAATGATACAATTTTGAGCATCATTCCCGTTGGAAGAAAACAAACTCTTCGACCTTGGGATGACAAATTTGAAAGTGAGTATACTCTTATTAAAGACGAGGATTATAATAAACCTGAAATTGTAAATAAACTTTTTGACGTAAAAGACAAAATTGCTTACATTCAAATTCCTGCGATGGTTGGTAAAGAAGATGCTCCACTTTTGTTTGAGAATATCAATTCTTTTATGAAATCTATCCAAAAAGATAGCAAAGCGTTGATAATTGATGTTAGAAGTAACGGAGGTGGAACACGGGATATAACCTATGAATTGGCAAAATATTTTATTCACCCAAAGTCTATTTATGTAGTAAATGCAACCAAACAAAGAGCACCTATTCCTTTATCAGAAGAATATAAAGAAAGTTTGCACAGTAGAAATCTGTTTTCCTTTTCTGAATTAGATAAGCAAGAACAGAAAAGTGTAACAAAATTTTTGAAAACTTTCAAACCAATGTATGATTTAGATAATAAGAAATACAGCGAATATTATTTTGGTTTGTTGAATGGAAAAAAATTAGCCAAAGAATCCTTTTATTATAACAAACCTGTTTACATTCTCGCTAACGAAAAAAGTTTTAGTGCTGCATCTGTTTTTGTTGCAGTCTTTAAAAATATTCCGAATGTGAAAATCGTAGGAACAACAACAGACGGCTCAAGTGGCAACAGTAACAGATTTGAATTACCCAATTCAGCAATTCGTCTAAAAATAAGCACAATGGTTTCTTTTCAAAAGGACGGAAAAATTTTAGACGGATATGGCACAGAACCTGACATCAAAATTGAAAGAGACATCACTCAAATTCTTTGGAAATCAGATACGCAACTTGAAAAATTAAGAGCTTTAATTTTAAACGGAAAATAAAAACTACGCACAACAGGGGTTTTACAATAGTAGGGCGAAACTGCCAAGTTCAACGGCAGTTCTTCGATTGAATTTTTGTGCAAGGGCTTAACAGTAGTAATGCTATTCACCTTTTGTGCTAAAAATCTGTCTCGCTGATGCAAACGGCACAATATAACGGCACAAGCAAAATGCTTTCGCCAGTATTAGTAAAAACAATCAACAGAAAAGATTGCTCTATGTCCAAAAAAACAATCCCTTTTGAGTATTCAAAAGGGATTTCTATTTTAAGTTTAAAACTATTTCTTTTTAGCAGCTGGCTTCTTTGCTGTAGTTGCCTTTTTAGCGGCAGGCTTTTTCGCTGCGGGTTTCTTTTTCTCGGCAAAAGCTTTAGGATCTTGTGCGGTAATCCATTTTTTAACCTCATCAAGAGAAACTTCTTTCAGCTCGTCGGCTTCATATTTGGTGTCATCAGCTTTCTTTGGAATTTTGAACATTGCTTTTCCAAATTTGATGAACGGTCCCCATCTTCCGTTTTCAAGAGAAATCTTTTCTTTTTCCCATTGCTGAATATATCTGTTGGCTTCTTTTTCAAGCTTTGCTTCTACCAATTCATTAATATCGCTTTGAGAAAGATTATCAAAATCATATCGTTTAGGTACATTGATGAAAATACTTTGATATTTGATGAAAGGTCCGAATCTTCCCGTTCCTTTGGTAATTGGCTCGCCTTTGAAAGTGGCAATCGGTGCATCGGCTAATTTCTTTTCGGCAATGATTTCTTCTGCTCTCTTCTGATCTACAGAAAGCGGATCTTCGCCTTTCGGGATGCTGATGTATGTTTCGCCCCACTTCACATAAGGCCCGAATCTTCCGACACCGACAGAAACCGGCTGGTCATCAACCTGATTCAGCTCAAAAGGTAACTTGAATAATTCTAAGGCATCTTCTAAAGTAATCGTCGCAATATTCTGCCCGGACATCAACGATGCGAAAGTTGGTTTTTCTTCGTCTTCAGTTTCACCAATCTGAATCATCGCACCAAATCTTCCGATTCTTGCATAAACGTTCTTTCCTGTTTTAGGATCAATACCCAAAAGTCTTTCTCCGTTGGCGCGATCTGCATTTTCTTCAACATCTTCGATTCTCGGGTGGAATTTGGAATAGAAATCGGTCATCATTTCTTTCCATTTTTGTCCGCCGCTGGCAATTTCGTCAAAGCTTTCTTCAACTCTTGCCGTAAAGCCGTAATCTAAAATCTCTTTAAAATTATCGGTAAGGAAATCATTCACCACTTCACCAATATCGGTAGGAATAAATTTGTTTTTATCGCCCCCGAATTTCTCTTCAAGAACTTCTTTTTTAAGTTTATCGTTTGCTAAAGATATTTTTACCACTTCACGAATCTGCGGCTCAATCTCTCTTTTATCTACATACTCACGATTTTGGATCGTCTGAATCGTCGGTGCATACGTTGACGGACGCCCGATTCCCAATTCTTCAAGCTTTTTTACCAAACCTGCTTCCGTATATCTTGCGCTTGGTCGTGTAAACTTTTCTGTAGCAATAATTTTTTTATATTCTAAAACTTCACCGACTTTAACTTTCGGCAACAATTTTTCGTTGTTTTCTTCATCTTCATCTTCAGTTTTCACAATACCGTAAGCTTTTAAGAAACCATCAAAAATGATGACTTCACCTTGCGCCTCAAAATGCTGAGGAAGCTTTGCATTACCAATTTCAATTACTGTTTTCTCGATTTTGGCGTTTGCCATCTGAGAAGCCAGAGTTCTTCTGTAAATCAGCTGATATAATTTGCTTAATTGAGCATCACCAATGGTTTTCACAGAAAAATCTGTCGGGCGGATCGCTTCGTGAGCTTCCTGCGCCGATGATGATTTGGTTGTATATTTTCTTGGTGCAGAATATTCTGCTCCGTATTCTGAAACAATTTGATTTTTTGCGCCTTCAATCGCTTCCTGAGAAAGGTTTACCGAGTCGGTCCTCATGTAAGTAATGTAACCTTCTTCGTACAGTCTTTGGGCAAGACGCATCGTGTTGGTCACGTTATATCCTAATCTTGACGAAGCTTCCTGCTGTAAAGTAGAAGTCGTAAATGGTGCAGAAGCAGAACGTATTCCCGGTTTGGTTTCAACATTCAGGACTTTGAATTCTGTAGTTTTTGCTAATTCTAAGAATTTTTCGGCTTCTTCTTCTTTTTCAAAGTCTTTTTTTAGCTTAGCAGAAATTTCCTGCTGAGTTTTATTTAAGAAAATCCCGTCTAGTTTGAAGCTCGCTTTTGGCTTAAATTCACGGATTTCTTTTTCTCTTTCAACAACCAATCTTACGGCAACCGACTGTACTCTTCCTGCAGATAATCCGGGTTTTATTTTTTTCCAGAGTACCGGAGACATTTCAAAACCTACGATTCTGTCGAGAACTCTTCTTGCCTGCTGTGCATTTACTAAATTTTGATCAATATCCCTTGGGTTTTCAATAGCTTTTAGGATCGCATTTTTAGTAATCTCGTGAAAGACGATTCTTTTTCTGTTTTCTGGCTTTAATTTTAATTCGTCTGCCAAATGCCAGGCGATAGCTTCCCCTTCACGGTCTTCATCGGAAGCGAGCCAAACCATTTCGGCTTTCTTTACGGCAGACTTCAATTCTGAAACCAATTTCTTTTTGTCGGCAGAAACTTCGTAATCCGGACTAAAGGTGGCAAGGTCAATCCCCATTCCTTTTTTAGGAAGGTCACGGATGTGTCCGAAGCTTGATTTGACTTCGAAATCCTTCCCTAAATATTTTTGAATAGTTTTTGCTTTTGCCGGAGACTCGACGATTACTAAATTTTTCGACATTCTGAAAATTTTTGCAAAAGTAAAGCTTTTTTATTATATAGATTTTTTGTCATATCATTTTATTCAACAATTCTATCGGCGCAATGAAGGTTCTGTAGAAAAAACCTTCAAAAGTAAAGCCTCTTCCCGACATCTCTACTCTGTAAGTCAATGAGAAAATAATAATAAAGAAGGTGACGAAAAACTTTTTATTAAAGCTTAAAATTTCAGGAGCAAGCGAATTATTAGTGTCTGGCAACTGCATGGCAAAGAGAATGATCATAAAAATCATGTGAATATACATCCATCTGCCCCAATCGATCGCGAGATAAAAAAGCGGCAATGAAAAGATAAAAGCAGCCAACAACAAAATAGATGTTACCTTTCGCTTCATTTGAAATTTTAAATAAAACAACAGATGAAAAACTGAAATCAAGAAACTTAGAAAATATAATCTGTACTCTTTAAAATGATCTGTAATATATTGCCATTCATTAATATTCCAAAAGAAAATACCTCTTGTCATGACAATTCCGCGCTCTTGAAGGATCTGTATCGATTGCCCTTCATTAATATTTTTACCAAGAAAAAAAAGAAAAAAAGCCGGCACGAAAACAGCAATAATATATTTTAAATATCTTTTAAATTCAACCTTTCCGGTTTTCAAATATAAAGCAATCAGGAAATAAGGAATAAAAAACAAGGTGATTTCATGAAAAAACATGGCAACAAACAACCCAAAAGAAATCAGGTATTCTTTTGGTTTTGTAAGCGAATTTTTGTTCAGATGATAAACAAAAAAGGCAAATAAAAAGAAGACAATAAATTCTTTTTTTCCAACATAATCAACACAATTAAAAATCCCCACAAAGCCAATTGAAGATAATAAAAGCGATAAATAAAGGAGTGTCGTCTTTTTGTATTGAATTAATTTAAAATAATAATAAAAAAAACCGGAAATAATGATCACCTGAAAAAAATAGACGAGAAGATTCAGCTTTATTCCGGTAAGATCCTGTAAAAAGAAAAAGAAGCTTCCCGAAAGCCCTCTTCTTTTGAAACCACCATCCTGATAATTGATGAGCCAGTCGCCCAAAATATATCCGTCTGATTTTGCATTGTGCAGATATGTAAACACCAGCGCAAACAAAGCGGTCGCAGCGATCAAAAAATAGATAAAAATCTTGATATTGAAAGATAAACTTTTCAGTCTCATAATGTGTTTTTATTTCACAAAAAAAGAGAAGCGAAAACAGCTCTTAATTTTATAAAATCCGTGATTTGTGAAATCAAAAATAGGAATTTACAAATAGTTAAGCACTATTTTGCTTCTCTTTTAGATTAAATATCCTGATGAATTATTTTTTTACAATTTTGACCATCATATCAGAGTTAATTCTAATTAAATAAACTCCGGCAATCAAAGATGATAAATTGGTTTGCATATTATCAAATTTTCCTGATTTTACAAGCTGCCCCGTAATACTGTAAATCTGATAGCTGTAATTTTTATTTTCAGGTGCTTTAATATAAAGTATGTCTTTTACAGGGTTTGGGAAAAGCGAAATCTTATCTTCTTTTACCATTTCTAAAGCTTCATTTTTAGTTAAAGTCTCCTCCGCTCTTATGATTGATCCTGTTGTCACCGGAAGCGCAGGAATCGGGCCTTCTTCGTTACCATTTTCATCATATTTTATTTTTACACAACGGCAATTCATACCAAAGTAAGGATCATTATTATCATGGAAAGCGATCAGACGATTGGCACTTGAAGCAGCGTCAAATAAGAGATTCACCGGTCTTCCTATATAATTTGAGTTCAAAGCAGCCGTCCAGACTCCCGGAAATTGGAAATTATTAATAGTAAAAGTTCCTGATGCACTCTGGTTCGCGGTAACGCTTCTGAATCCTTTTGATCCTGAGTTTGGATAATTACCCACCGGATAACTTGTGTTATTGAACATATAACCGATTGTCGTCGTCGTCGTATTTCGCACCCTTACTCCCGTATAATCATTAATTGCACTGTAAGCAGTAGCTACTTTTTTATCTTTCTTATACCAAGGAGTAATTCCGTAATCCTTGTTTGTAGTGATTGCTACGCCAGTAAGATCCGGAACACGCCATCCTTCCGGACAAGGATCAAACGGAGATTTTTTACCGCCCCTACCCCATCTGTCGGAAGCAACATTGGGCTCATTCAGCAGCCAGTCTGTTCCGTTGGTATAATTTGGCACAGCACTATTGTAAGGTGCAAATGAACTTGGCACCATATATACCAAAGGATTCTTAACAGCAAATGACAGCACTTTTGCAACTTTATCCGAAGTCTTATCTGTTGCTAAAACATTTGCATTCGATCCATTTGTATAAGTATCGTATGGAATAATATAGCTTCCGGGAAAGCTATTGTAAACACCATAACTGAGTGTTGTATAAGCTACCGTTCCGTTTGAATTAACTTTACCTAAATAAATACTGTAAGAAGCTCTCGTATCTGCATATTGAAAAGAAGGAATAGGGTCTTTTCGCCCCCATTGGTATTGCAAACCGGTAGAAGCTCTAATTTTTGCATATTCGGCAGCAGTAGGTGTCAAGGGATTGGCAACTACAGGGAAAGCGTCTGTAGCCCCAAGATTCCTGTCCATAAATTCTGTTTTCAAAATATCCCCTTTCGGAACATAATTTATGTAGTTTGGTGCAGCAGCATCAGGCATTTCGGTGGTGTAATTATATGAGCCAACAGCTGTATCCGTCACCCAAATATGCCAAGACCAATATACAGGATTGGTAATGCTTCCGTTGTGTAAAGTAACAACTGCATTTCCACTTTGATTCGGATTTAAAGTAACAACGATTTTAGAATTTATTAAACTCGAAGTTGACGCCGGTGAAGGATTATTAATCGTAACAGTATTAATTAAGTTTTTATTGGTTGTCCATAAAACATTTCCTTTTAAATTATTAAAATTTGAAGGATTTAAAATAGCTGGATTATTCAAAAGTTCGCTCTGAACCGAAAAAGCTTTGGTTACCGGAATTTCCACACTTGAAAAAGAAGAGCTTTTCACTTTCTGATAAGTATTTGGGTTATGAATTCCTTCCAAATAAGTCGAAGATGAATTTAAGTATTGAGTAGGAAAATCATATCCATTCACAATATATAAAGGATCTTTGATACATCTGCATCCGTTGGCGTCTGAAGTTTTTGCATTAGCTAAAGGCATATACCAATATCTTCCTTTTACATTTGGATTGGAAGGATCCGGCGTATCCAGCTGATATTTGTCCGGCAACATAGATAATGCTCTGGCCCCAACGGCCGGCGTCGCATCAAAAAAACGGGTCATTGTTGCAGTCCATAGGCCTGTATGGTGCTGATCAGTATATTGCCCTGCATGAGAATCAATAGTCAACTGCCCTGTTCCTGGAAAAACTCCCATATTATTTCCTCCTACATTTGACATATCAAATCCAAGGTTGGGATATAATTTGAAGCCTGTCATAAATGATGGAACATTTAAATCATTAGGCTTGATAATATGATAACCATTTCCTTCAAAAACATTTTTGCTCATATTTGTTCTTACACCAAAAGGTGAAAAATCGACTCTTACATCATCTATATAAGACCCTGAAGCTAAATTGGCAACCAATATTGAAGGTACACGCCATCCATTCGGACAAGGATCAAAAGGCGATTTGTCTCTGTATGGCGCCGCACTTGCATCGTTATTATAATCATTTATCAATTTACCTTGGGAATTATCCGACCATAAGTTTAATTCCGGCAATAAACTATCATTTAATCCTGCTGATTTTCCAAACCAGTTGACCATAAGATTGACGTTATTATTATAATAAGCAGGACCTGAATTGTCATCTTGGTTTACATAAATAAGACTTAAAGGATTTTTAACGGCAAGCTGTAAATTATTGTTTAAAGTGGCATTAGAAAGTAGCACAAATCTTCTTAAATTATCAAAACTTACCGCATTTGTAAAATTTTTGGCACCTCTGTGCCTTACTCTGCCGATCGAGCCGGAAACTTCATAAAAATCTTCCCCCTTCATAACCAATGGCGGAATAGGATCTTTTCTTCCCCACTGGTAAAGCAAGCCTCCGCTTCTATTCCATTCTCCGGTTGTATTGCTGTTGGTAACAGCGCCCAAATTTCTATCCATCCACTGCCATTCAGCATCCGGAATATTTTCTATCGTTCCGTCGTTTCTTTCTCTTTTGATTCCTGCAAAACTTTTATAAGTAGATCCGTTGGTGGGATCGTCGGTTACCCAAATATGCCAAGACCAGAAAATTTCACCATTAATTTTGAAAGTAACTACAGCGTTTCCTTTTTTGGCTTTGTTGATCAATACTTTAATTTTGCCGTCTTCTCCGCTATCTACTATTTCCAAAGCATAGTTGCTACCGGATTTTATCAATCCGTGAACATCTTCCCAAAGCACATCAGCTGTCACATTGCCTTGAGGCATACCTGAACTTGCCAGGTATTTATTGCTACGCCACATTTCATAAGCTTTTCTTACCGGAATATAAAGTCCTTCTGCGTTTGGCTGTGATGGATCAAAAATATAACTGTTTGGGGCCTTTGTCCAATCCAAGACGTTTAATGTTCTTGATTGGAGTGGAGTGTTGTTATCAAAATTCTTCAGATTTTTACCAATTGTATCTTGTTGTAAAAAACTTTGCTCAGAAATTTTTATCCCTTCGTAATCTCTGTTTATATTGGAATAAACTCCAATCGATACCAAACAGAAAAAAGTGGTTAGAGATTTAGTAAAATTTGTTTTCATAATGCTAAGATTTAGAATCATTATTTTAATTTTCAATATATTATCTAAATGTGCGCATTTATTAATATTATACAATCGTAATGCCAATAAGTAATAATATTAATAAGCAATTTAAAATACTGATAATTAAAATGAAATTGTTATTATAGATTTTCAAAAGTACACAATTTCAAATAAAATAATTATGATTTCAATCAATAATAGCGAAAATATAAACATAAGAATAACAAAATACAGAATTTTATTAACAAAAAAGATAGCGAAAATGGAATTTTAAGGTAATAAATAATTGTGATAACGCTCAATTGTAAAGTTTCCGTTCACAATATTTCTGAAACTTGCAAATACAATAAAGTTAAAGACAAACAATGCGATGATAAAAGCGTAGATCAGCTTTTTCATTCCCAACGAAGCTACATACATCGTATTTGGAATAATGAGATAGGAAAATCCTATAAATGCTCCCGCCAATCTGGATGAAAAAATTGGATTGTTCCGGAATATAAAATAAAAGCAAATACCAATAACCGCATAATTGCGATGGTATTCGTAATAAGGAAATTTCTCCTTCATAGAAGTATCGAAATAGAAAAGGAAAAAAGTAAGAATAGCCATCATCACTTCCGGAATACCAATCTCACCGTTCAAACGCTGTATGGTTTCGTCAAGATATCCGTTAAAGCCTTCTACCAACATTGTATCTCCAGCTACACCTTCTAGAAAACCTCCTAAAGACTTATAAATTTCAAAAGGAGATGCAAAAACCGAAGCAATAATCAAAATAAGCATCCAACCTTTGTTTAGCGGGATGCGGGCTACCCAATACATTGGCAGAAACAGATAACAGACATTATGAATGCCGGCACCGATATAAATACATAAAAGATACAGCAACAACTTTTCTTCTTTAATAAACCTTATCCCATAATAAACAATAAAAGAACCTAAACACTGTCTGATCTGCCCACTTTCACCAATGAAAAAACCGGGTATAAACATAAACAGAATAAAAGTAAAAGGATAATACGTATTGTCATCAATATATTCAATCTTGAGAATGATCGTGATTGTGGCAATCACCAAGGTGAGCATATAAAACGGAGCATTAAAGACATTCAGCAATATTTTATTGATCAAAACAAAAAGCCACTCCAGCTCCACAGGCTGCGGCCCGTCAAGATAAAGAGCTTTAAGAAAAATACTTACATAATCTTTGGTATCAGAATAATTGTAAATACCAACATAGCTACCATAATCCGGGCCAACATGATCTCTTAGTCCTGCAATAATTATAAGATAGCCTCCCAAAAACCAAAGCCATTTTTTATCTACTTTCTTTCCAAATACTTCCTGGAAACTGAAAATAAGTATAAAAACAAGGGCGATAATATAATATGGGTGTAATAAATTCATTTAAGCAATATGAATATTTTTAAACTGATGAGACGCCACGATCAA
>Ga0307414_10000315_pt1 | contig 27938 bp, 15 predicted proteins | sample DK1Ometagenome_FD_203804 | JGI IMG/M metagenome (GOLD analysis project Ga0307414, IMG submission 203804) | Maize rhizosphere microbial communities from greenhouse at UC Davis, California, United States - DK15-O-3 | ecosystem: Host-associated > Plants > Roots > Rhizosphere > Soil | place: USA... | reverse complement strand
GCGCCAGATCCACGGCGATACCGGCAAACAGCGCGGCACCCACCCAGTTGTTGTGCAGGAAGGCCTTGAAGCACGGCCCACGCTCGCGGTTGCGGCAGATCCAGAACTCGTACACCACCAGCAGCGTCGCCACTGCGACGCCGGCCAGGTAGTACCCACCCAGCCCGCCGCGCACGCCCACCAGCGCCATCGTGGCCAGGAACAGCGCGTACAGCACGCCCTGGATGACCAGGTCCAGATCGCCGAACAGGATCGCAGTGGAGTGCGAACCCATCTTCAGGTCGTCTTCGCGGTCGACCATGGCGTACCAGGTGTCGTAGGCGGTGGACCACAGGATGTTGCCGGCATACAGCAGCCAGCCCAGCATCGGCACCTCGCCCTGCACGGCGGCGAAGGCCATCGGGATGCCCCAGCCGAAGGACATGCCCAGGTAGACCTGCGGCAGATGGGTGTAGCGCTTCAGGTAGGGATAGCTGGCCGCCAGGAACACGCCGATGAAGCTCAGGGCGATGGTCAGGCCGTTCAGGGTCAGCACCAGGCCGAAGGCCACCAGCATCAGCACCGCGAACAGCACCAGCGCCGCCCGGCCGCTGATCGCACCAGTCGCCAGCGGTCGCGCCTTGGTGCGCTCTACGTGCGGGTCGAGCCAGCGGTCGGCGTAGTCGTTGATGACGCAACCGGCCGAGCGGGTCAGCCAGACGCCAGCGGTGAACACGAACAGGGTCCACAGCGGCGGCAGGCCGCCAGCGGCCAGCCACAACGCCCACCAGGTGGGCCACAGCAGCAGCAGCGTGCCGATCGGGCGATCGGCGCGCATCAGGGACCAGTAATGCCGCCAACGCGGCGTCGGCGCCGGATGCGGCGCGGAAAGGGGGGTATCAGCCATGACACTAGGATACTCCTGTGCCTTCGGACCGACTTTGCCGGCGGGGGGAGATTTGTGCGGCGAAACTGGATAGAATGCCCATCCCGCACCGCCTCATTGCGTTGCGATGCCCGCCCCGGCCCTGGCCGACGGCGCGGCGGTTCCACCACGCGCTCGTAGCTCAGCCGGATAGAGTAGTGGCTTCCGAAGCCATTGGTCGGGGGTTCGAATCCCTCCGGGCGCGCCATCTTCCCCTGCGACGATTTCAACCTGGCCGCTGTCTGGCCGGGAACGCTGAAGCGTGCATTCGTGTTGAGGCCGGTCGAGCACGGCTCGACGCTGCAGAGCCGATCCTTCGCAGCACAAAGGTCGGGATCCGGACAGGGTGCAGCCATGCCAGGGCGAGGTCTTCCCACCTGCCTGGGATGGCGGCAGGCCACGCATCGCGCGCGGCCTTCGACATCCGTGTCGTGCGCCTGTCCAGTATCCCGGTGAAGGTGTCAGCCGTTCAGCAGGTCGTTGAAGCGCGCCAGCGAGGCCAGGTGGAAATGCAACGGCGCCAACCAGCCCTGCCGATGCCAGGCGATGACGGTCGCTTCGGGCAGCGCAGCGAAACGATCGGGATCGACGACCTGGAAGCCGAGAAGGCTGGAGGTTCGACCGTCGGCACGCTCTACATCGGCCTGGCGATCCACCAGCACGCCCGAGGCCAGCAGCTGCGCGCTGAAGGCAGCGGTAGCAGCGGCTTCGCTGGTGAAGGCTTCGCAGAACTGCAACGCCTGACGGGTCAACCCGCTGGGCTGGCCATCGGCCTCGAACAGTGGCTGGCCTTCGTCACCCTCGGTGCGCAGCATCGCTGCATCGGCATCGATGGCCAACGCATACCCTTCGGGTTGGGCGGTCCGCGCGAACACGAAGGGGTAGCGGCGCACGTAGGCCGGCACATAGGCGCCGCTCTGCCATCGGTCGGCCACCACGAAACGATTGTGCTCGGCCTCCAGACCCAGCACGGCCACCGGCGCGGCTTCTTCGCCGACAAACACCAGCGGGTAGCAACGCGCAGCAGCGGCAAATTCGCCCAGCACCAGTGGCACGGCATGGCTGGCCGCAGCGAAGGCGGCATCGCCAGGCAACAGGCGCCAGCGCGCATGGTCGCGCGAGGACAGCATTACCGGCGCGCGGTACAGCGGCGGGTACATCGGGCCAACGGCGTCCTGCGCGGACAGCGCGTCCACGGCATCACTCTCGGCTACGGACAGTTGGGAGTCTTCGATCATTTCGGTTTGCATCCAGAGTGCGGGGAAGCGGCCGGCGCGAACGCCGGCCGTCACGTCAGAAGCCAGCGTTCACTTCCAGCTGGAACACGTCGATGGACTGCGGCGCACCAGTGATCTCCTTGGCCGCCATCCAGCGTCCGGTCAGCGACACGTTCCTGTCGAACATGTAGGAGCTGCCCAGGTAGTAGCCCTTGGCATTGGTGCCGCCCAGGTGGAAGTTGGAATCGTTGTAGGCATCGGGCAGTGCATCGGCCTCAAGGCGCTTGTAGCCCAGCCACAGGTTCCAGTCGCCGGCCTGCTTCAGCGCGAGGTGGCCGAACGTAGCCTGCGCCATGTAGGCCATGTCGCCACTGTCGATGTCCTGCGGCCCGGCCACGCCGTTGGCGGCGGTGGCCAGGTTGGTGACGATGCCGCCCTGCGCGCGACGCCACATGGCGTTGCGGTCGAAGGCCAGGTTCTTGATGCCGTGGCCTTCCAGACGCAACGCGTATCCGGCGAACAGCGGTGTTTCCCACGCCAGGTTGAGGTCCAGCAGCTCGAACTCCGATGCCAGGCCCACGTACTGCGGCATCGGCGTGTTGGCTGGGTCCAGCGGATTCAGCGCGATGTTACGCAGCAGCATCAGGGTGTTGCCTTTCTGCATGAACGCCGGGCGCGACCAGTCGCTGCTGCAGAAATCGGCACCGGCATACAGCGCGCAGGGCTGCGAGTACTCGCCGGCGATGTTGCGGAAGTCGAAGTAACCGACCGCCGCGCGCAGCTTCTGCTCGTTGCCGAACTGCCAGTCCGCGCCCACCTGCAGACCGTTGAGCCACTTGTTCTCGCTCTTCATCTTGCTCTGGCTGGTGTTGGGGAAGCCGTCGGAGGAATACTCCAGCGGAGTCAGCCCCAGCGTTGCGAACAGCGAGAGGCCGCCATCACCCAATGCCTGGCGGTACTTGAACGCCACGCCATCGAAGTTGAGATCGTTGGAGAACAGGGTGTCGGTGGACCAGTACGGATTGCCGAAGCGGCCACCGATCACTTCCAGCCCCTGCACTGGCGCCCACGACAACCAGGCCTGGTCCAGCCAGACATCCTTCTTGGCCAGGCCACCGCCCAGCGTCTGGGTGGAGGACACCGGTCCATTGTCGTTGCCGGTGGCCAAGCGCACGCCGGCGCGGGTGTGTTCGCCCAGATGGGCCACCACGCCCAGCCGGGCGCGGATACGCCAGGAGTTGTTGCGGTCCTGGCGGTTGTTGCGCAGCGGCGGCAGGCCCAGATGGGTATTGCCGTTGACGTCGTAGCCATTGCCAGCATTGATGCGTGCCCAATCCACTTCGATGTCGCTGTTGCGTTCGGAATACAGGCGACTCTCGTTGCGCACACGCACATCGCCCTGCACGCGCAGGCGCTGGGTCCACTCCGGCACCTGGTCAGGTGCAGCCCAGCCATTGGCCTTCGCTTCGGTCATCACGCTGGCCTTGAGCTCATCGCGGATCTCATCGCGCACGGTCTGCGGGATGTACGGCACGCGCACATCGCCGGCCTGGGCCGTACCGGCGGCGGTGCTGGCCGTGGTAGATGCGGCCGCATCGCGCTGTGCTTCCAGCAGCAAGGCCTGGCCGGCTTCCGGGGTCAGTGCGCCACTGTCCATCAGGCCACGGATCAGCTTGATCATGGTGCTTTCGCCACCGCCCTGCTGGGCGTGGACACCGCCGCTGGCCAGTGCCAGCACGATGCCGGTGGCCACGGCAGAGCGACGCAGGTGCCGCAGCACGGGGAAGGAGTTGGAACGGGTCATCGGCTTGCTCGCAGAAAAAGGGAATTCGATGGAAAGAGCGTCATGGCAGCATTCACCCGCCGGGGCGTCGGCCCTGTACCAGCACGCGCGCGGGGAAATCCAGCGATGCCGGGGGACGCTCGTCGATGCGGCCAACTGCGCGGATCGCCTGCAGTACGCGGTCGTCGGCATCGGCATTGCCACTGCCACGCAGCAGTTCGACACGGCTCACCGCGCCGTCGGCGTCCAGCCAGATGTTGACCGTCAGCTGGAACGCCAACCGTCGCACCTGCTCATCGCGCGCCACGGCCTGCTGCAGCACATAGCCCAGGTAACGGCCGTAGCTGGCATTGCCGGCGCCACCGCTGCCGGTGCCACTGCGGCCACCGCCGCTGCCGGACTGGATGCCGAAGCTGTCGCCGCCGGCCTGCGCATCGGCATCCATGGTCACCGGGTCGGCGGTGTCCGGGGTGGGCGCCTCTTCGGTCGGCTTGGGCACTTCGTCCAGCGGCTCCGGCTCGGGCATCACCTCTTCCGGCTTGGCTTCCGGCTCGCGCTCAGGTTCCGGTGGGGGCGGGGGCGGCGGGGGCGGCAACATCACCATCGGCACCTCGGCCACCGGCCGCCGCGTACTGGCTGTGTTCCTGAACAGCAGCAGCCACACCAGCAGCGCCAACAGCGCGACAGCGGCGGGCACCACCAGCCAGGGCCACCAGCGCCGCCATGCGGGAACCGCGTGGTTGGCGTGGGAGTGGAGTGAGGTCACGTGTTCACCCCTGCACTTTCCCGGTGACCAGGCCCACCTGGTTCAGATCGATGCGACGCAACAGATCCAGCACCTCGACCACACGGGCGTACTGCACCTGCGCGTCGCCGCGCACGATCACCGGAAAATCCGGGGTCAGCGCCTTCTCGGTGCGCAGCCGGTCTTCCAGTTCGGCCAGGCTCACCGGATAGGCATCCAGGAACACCTGGCCGTTGTTGTCCACGGTGATGGCCTTGGTCTTGGGTCTTTCCAGGGCCATGCTGGAGCTGGCCTTGGGCAGGTTCACCTGGATGCCTGGAATGGAGGCGTTGCTGGTGAGGATGAAGATCACCAGCACCACCAGCAGCACGTCCACGAAAGGCGTGACATTGATGCCTTTTTCGCGCTTCTTGATGCCGAACCGCTTTGCCCTGGCCATGGCGATGCCCCTCAGGCCAGCGCCGGACGCGCGACGGCGGCCGGTTCGCTGCGGTCGAACTCTTCGGCCAGGCGCGCGGTGAATTCATCGACGAACACCGACATGTCGGCGGCGATCGCTTCGGCGCGCGATGCCAACCAGTTGTAGCCGAACAATGCAGGGATGGCGACGCCAAGGCCGGCGGCGGTGCACAGCAGTGCGGCGGCCATGCCCGGTGCCACCGAGTTGATGTCCACCGCGCCGGCCATCGCGGCCACCACGAACACCAGCATGATGCCGATCACGGTGCCGAACAGACCCACGTACGGTGCGCCTTCGATGGTTGTGGACAGCCAGTTCATGCGCTTGGACATGCGCTCGCTTTCACGGGTCACTTCTGCATCCATCGACGCACGGATCGAGGTGATCGCCGCGGCGGTCAGGCCATGATGGTGCGAACCGCGACCATCCATTTCCTCCATCGCGATGCGGTACAGCTTCCACAGTGTGGAGTTGTCGCGCACGTGCGGTGCCAGCACGCCGCTGCGCTCCACCTGCTGCAGGGCAGCCACCGGTGCACCGGCCACCTTGCGGTACTGTTCGGAGAACGCCAGGTTGGCGCGGGCCACGGTGCCAAAGTAGCGGCTCTTGGCGATCATGATCGCCCACGACATCAGCATCATCAGGCCCAGCACCACCACCACCACCCACGCATCCACCGGCATTGCCTTGAGGATGAAACCGAAGTGGCTGACGCCAGCCGACTGCTCATCCTCACCAAAGGTCAGCAGGCGCGACTCGGCGCCCTGCGCAGTTGCGTCGGCCAGCAGCAGCGCGGCCGGGCGTGCGACCTTGGAAACGCGCACTTCGTCGATGTCGCCCAGGAACGGCTGCGCCATGGCGATTGCACTGGCATCGCCTGCGGGCGGTGCACTATCGGCACCGATCAGGGCCCCACCCGCCAAGGCCGGCAATGCCGCATCGATCCGGCTCGCTTCACGACCGCCAACCCACAGTACGACCCTGCCCTCGCTGGCCGTTACTGCCACATGCGTCCACTGCCCTGCTACCAACGCCGGTACTGCCTGGCTGCGCTGATCATTGAGGCGTACGTAGGGCACGCCGTTATCCAGGCCGACGATCATCACGTTGCTGCCTTCGCGGCGCGCGTAGAGGGCCTGATCCGGGCCGAGCTGGGCCGGCTTGATCCATGCCGAGAAGGTCATCGCGCCGCCGGCGGCAATCGCCAGCGACGGCGAACCCGGCAACTGCAGCGGCGTGCCGGACAGGCGCGCACCGCGGCCGATGATGGCGCCGTCGGCGGCGGAGAACGCGCCGCTGGCCGGGTTGGCGTAGGCGGTGGTGTCGTGTGCTTCATTGCCGCTATCGGCGAAGTGAAGAACCGCGCTGTAATCCGGATCGAACACGCGCTGGCCATTGCTGGCAGCCGGTGCATTGCCGTTGCCGTAGTACATCCATACGGTCTGCGGTGCGGTGCCGCTGAGGCTGGGCACATCCACCCAGATCAGCGCCATGCCCAGGCCGGCGTCGTACTGCTCGATCTGGTGGTTCAGCACCGTGTGGCCATCCGCACCGACGAAACGGATGTCCTTGCCACCTTCGGCCACGCCATCGAAGGCGAAGTTGCCGGTGTGCAGGCGCACCAGCACTGGGGTGCGACCCAGATTGCCGCCGAGCGCAGCACCGCCGGGGCCCGCATCCAGAGTGATCGATTTGCGGTACTTCCACTCGGCCTGCCACCACGGCGTATCGGCGCGGGCAGTGCCGAGCGCGGACAGGCTCAGGCAGAACAACAACAGGGCAAGAACGCGTTGCATGGGAATATCTCCAGGGAATTCGGAAAAGCCGGGCTCAGTAGCTGGTGCCGAGGCTGATGTGCAGGCGATTGGCGCCCTTGGTGGTGGTGGGCCCGTCGCTGAGCGTGCGGCCGTAATCCAGGCGCAGGTTGAAGTGGTCGGTGATGCGCAGGCTGCTGCCGACGCCGACGGCCGACATCCAGTTGCTGTCGGTCTGTTCGGGCAACGGCCGGCGCAGGCCCAGCCAGGCGCCATCAATGAACGTGTAGAAGCGCCAGTCCTGCAGCCCCCACAGGCTGAAGGGACGGGTGCGCCATTCCAGCGTGGCCAGCGCACCGTAGTCGCCGATGCCTTCGGCCGAGCGGTAGCCGCGCGTGGTGTACATGCCACCGGCCGCGAACTGTTCGCCCGACACCAGCGGCTGGTCGGTCATCTGCGCCGACATGCGGACGAACCACTGCGCGCCGCTGTCGAGGGTGTAGGTATCGCTGAGGTCGGCCTTGACCGCGAAGAAGCTCGGATCGGCGTAGGCGCGTTTCCAATCGAACTCATCGCCGGAACTGCCGTAGCCAAGCAGGCTACGGGTGCCGAACACCATCTGCAGGTTGACACTGAGCTGATGCTTTTCGCCTTGGCGGAAGCCGCTGTAGGCGAAGGTGATCGGCGCGTATTTGAGCGGCGCGAAATCGGAGGCCTGGCCGACCATCGCCACCGATTCGTCCAGGTCCTTGAAGTCGATGCCGGCTGACAACTGGTGCCACCACGCACCGGCCATCGGCAAGGTGTGGTTGAGCTTCAGGCCCAGCGCATGGCCCTTGCCGGTCACGTTGGTCTGGCCGCTGGAAACCACGTTGCTGTCGGAGCGGTAACCGGACAGTTCCAGCATCCAGTCGGGCCCGGCCAACGGCAGTCCGTAGGAAGCCGACAGCACGTTGGCCTGGTCCAGGTCCTGCAGGGCGGCAAAGAAGGTGAGCGAGGCGGTGTGGTCGCGCTGCCACAGGTTGTCGTTGCCGATGCTGAGGGTGCTGCGCAGCGGCTCGGTGTCGACGCTGTGGTCGTTGTTGACGCTGGCGCTGTAACGCCACGGCGACGCATCATCCACCTTGAGTTCGACATCCATGCGGCCGTCGATACCGGGTTTGACGAGCGGGATCACCTGACGCTTGCCGTTGCGGTTGAGTTCGGTCAGCTGCGCCTGTGCCTGGGCGAAGTCCGGCACCACCCCGGCCTGCAGGGCGGGAACGCGGGCGCGCAGCCGCTGCGGATCATTGTGCTGCGCACCGACCACCTTGACCTCACCGACGCGGGTCTCGCTGACCTGCAGGATCACCACGCCGCCGCTGACCTGCTGTTCGGGCAGCTCGACATACACCGACTGGTAGCCCTTGCCCTGGTAGGCGGTCTGCAGGGCCAGCCGCGCTGCCTCGACATCCTGCAATGTGCGGTCCGGGCCGAGGTACGGGGTGACTGCGCGTTCGATCTCGCGCGCATCCAGCACGCTGTTGCCACGCACAAGGTACTCGTTGATGTTGACGCGGGCGGCGGGCGGCGCGTTGGTGGGCGCCTGCTCCTGCGCGGCGGCCAACGGAATCACACACATCAGGCACAGCGGCAAGGGCGCCCAGGCCCCTGCCTTGGTCGGGAAGAACATCAGTGGCGTCTCAATGCGGAAAAGTGGGAAGGCGATGCGGAACGGGTTGGCAGTGGCATCGTCATTGCCGCTTGGCCGAAGACGTGGCCATGCGTGCACGCTGTTCGGCTGTCAGTTCGCCCATGCCCACCACCTGCACCACGCTGTCCGGGTCGTAGCGGTCGTCATCGCGGGCCGGACGGGTACTGCTGGTGGCCTCGCCAAAGCCGAGCACCTGCACGCTGATGGTCGAAGGCTGCGCTTGCTGGGTCTGCCGTTTGACCATCTCCTGCGCGGCCTGCACGGCACTGTTGGCAGCGGTACTGGCCGAGGTCAGCGCACTGACATTCACCGCTGCCACTACCGGGACGCCTGCGGACTTGCCCTGCACCTGGATGTTGTCGGCATTGAGCACCTGCAGCGCCGCCAGGTTGACGTTGCCGGAGACACGGATACCGGCCTCACCGGCATCGATGGTGCCCAGCGGAGCAATAAGGTCGATGTCCCCAGGTGCGATCTCCGGGATCGGGTTGAGGGTGGCGATGCCGGCACCGGTGGTGGGCGTGTTCGGCGACAGGGTGACGTTGCCCACGCTGTCGTAGACGCGACGCTGCGGCGTGTAGACCACGGTGGTCTTGCTGCCGCGTCCGGCGTTGATGTCACCGCCGGCCGACCAGGCCAGGATGTTGCCGCCGAAGGTGGTGAAGACGCGGCTCTGGCCGAGCAGAATGCTGTCGCGCGAGTAGATGCTGATGTCACCCTCGCCCTGGGTCATCACGCCCGAACCGGCACCCGGCACGAAGCCGCCGTCGATGCCGACCAGCGTGCGCCCGCCCGGGGTCATGATCTGCACGTCACCGCCGAACTGGGTATGGATGCCGGCGTCGACCACTTCGTAGTACGCCACGCCGTAGGACGGGCTGCCCATCGCCTGCCACTCGGCCTTGCTGATATAGGTCTTGCCCGGCGTCGGCCGATCCTTGCCGACACCGTTGGTGCTGATGTACTCATCCACATACAGCGCACTGCTGAACAGGGTGAGGTCACCGTTGTAGCGGCCGCCGTTGTCACCTCCCGGCAACAGCGTGGCGATCGCTTCACGACCGCGCACGTAGCTGCCGAAGCGTTTGCCGTCGGCATCGTTGTACTCGCGGCCGGCGCTCTTCAGTTCGGCGTAGTAGACATTGCGCAGGAACGCATGCTGCTGCTCGGCCGGAAGGGCCGTGAAGAACGTGCGCGCATCCATCGTGCCGGCATCGAAATGCAGGCCCAGGCCGTTGTCACCCCCGAAGCGGGTGCTCAACCAGTTCACCAGATGCAACTGGCCCTGCAGGCGGAACTCGCGTGCCAGCGAACGACTGGCGGCACCGCCACCACTGGTCAGTGATGCAGCGCGCGCCTGGTCCAGTTCGGCTTGCTTGTTCACCAGGAAGGCATCGGCACCGGCGGCATCGCCGCTGTAGCCGAACTCGCGCTGCAGCCATTGTGGCAGCGTCAACTCGCCACTGTAGATCGACACCGCCTTGCCAGGCTGCTCGGACAGCGGCCGCTCCGGATCGGCCAGGTTCACTGCATCCAGGTAGCGCGCGGCAAATGCGTTCCAGTCCGCACCCGCGCCCATGCCGGCGGCCACGACGATGCTGGCACCGCTGGCGCGGTCGCTGGAACCGGCATCGACAACGTTGCCCAACGATTTGATCTCGCCCTTGTCGGCCAGGTAGACGTTGCGGCCGGCACTCACATCCAGCAGGCCCGGGCCGGTGACGTAGAAAGTGCTGAAGCGGATGTCACGCCCGGCCTGCACCACCGAGATGTCATCGGCATGGCCGTGCGCGATCAGGTTGCCGCGGCCCTCGCCGATGGTGTCCTTCTGGCCCAGGCCCGTGCCGCTGTTGCTGATATCGCGGCCGGCGCGGATCGCCACCGGAATCGAGCCGTCATAACGGTAGCCATCGCGTGCCTTCAGCCCCAGCTCGGCGATCTGGCCCATGCGCAGGCCAACGATGTCACCCTGCACGGCGTAATAGCGCGCCGGCTGCTGGCCCACGGCGGCGTAGCTTGAGGTCGCCTGGCTGCCAAAGTTCAGCAACGAGGCGTTGCTGATGCGGCCATTGCCATCGGTGATCCAGTCGTTGAAGGCGATGTTGGCCGCCGCAGCGTTGTGGATGCGCGTGGGGCTGAAGCCATTCGGCCCACCGCCGGTCTGCGCGGTGATGCCCATGAAGGCTGGATTGAACGGACTGCTGAGTGCCCTCGGGTCGGCGGTGGATGCGGTGATGGCGTAGCCGCTGGCGTAGATCGAGTCGCCCGCAAGCAGGGCCAGCTCGCCCTTGCCGGTGGCGTTGATGAACTGGCTGCCCTGCGGCGCGGGCGCCAGTGTCAGCCCGCGCAGCACGCGCAGCGGTGTGCTGCCGAAGTTGTTGCGCAGCGCGGTGGTGCCCACGCCGTAGTAGAGGCTGCCATTGGCCGCAACCGCACGCAGGATGGAAGGATAGAAATCGCCATCCAGGGTGCCCGATGCGTTGCTGCCACGGCGGTCGATGGCGATGTCTTCGTTGTTGGCGCCACCGGCCCACTCAGTGGTCGGGGTCAGGTTGCCGCCTGCACTGAACAGATCGATGCTGGTGGAAGGTGTCCACAGCGAGAACGAACTCCACCCCTCGCCCGCCACCTGCTGGCCTGCATACGTAAACGGCGTGGCATTGAGCAGCTTGGTGCGGCCGGGATCACCCACGCCGCCGAGCACCAGATCGCCACGCGTATCCAGCCGTGCTGACGAATCGCCAAGTACCAGCACCGGTCCGCCACCGGCGTAGGCACGGCCTGCTGCGAACGGATCGCCACCACGCGAATCGATGTGGTCCAGCACGCCGTAGCGCAGTTGCAACCCCCCCAGCGCGCCGGCTTCCACGCGCAAGGCACCGCGCAGGTTGACCAGCGTGCTGTTGAGGTCGTGTTCGTTGCGGCGCAGTTCCGCGTTCGGGTTCAGGCTGCCGCCGATACGCAGGTCGAGGTCACCGCCCCCGGTCAGCACCAGATCGCCGGTAGCGGTCATGCGGCCGCTGCTGCCGACCGCCAGGTTCAGGCCCTGGCTGCGAGGCACCAGGGTCTTGTCCAGGCTCTGCGCCCCCTGGTTGAGGCGTGCATCGCCGCGGGCGGACTGGATGCCGGCATCGCCGCCGGCTTCCACCACCAGGTTGCCGCCACCCAGCGTGCCCACGCCGGTGAAGCCGGCCAGGAACGGGGCATTGGCATAGCGTGCGTTGGAATTGGCCAGGTAGCTGCCATCGGCCGAACCGGGCACGTAGGTGCCGAAGTTCACCCACCACGCCACCGGCGTGCCGTCGCTACCCGGCGTCACGCTGCCGGTGCCCTGCCGCCACAACCAATTGCCGATCGCCACCGAGCCGATCTGCCCGCGCATCATGCCGAGAGACACGTTGCTGCGGGGCTCGCCACCGGCGCCGATCAGGTCGCCGACCAGGTTGCCACCGGCACGCACCAATACGTTGCCACCATGTTCGGGATACCACGCGCTGTAGAGGCTCTGCGTGCCTCCGTCGATCAGCGGCCGGAACGCAGCCTCCTGATCCTTCCACAGCAGGCTGCCATCCTTCAGCGCGCCGCGTGGCTGGTTGTAGGGGTCAACGCCATTGCCAGCGGCCAGCGACGACGCCGCCGTACCGGCGGTGTACACGCCATACGGCGAATGCATCTGCAGATCACCGGCGGCCACCAGGTCGAGGTCGCCGGTGCCGGTACGCAGCACGCTGAACACCTGCTCACGGGCGGGCCGGGCGATGTCGGCGAACTGCGGCGGCACGCCCGGGTTGGCTTCGTACACCGGCTCCCCCAGGCCCCAGGCATTGAGCTCCAGTGGGCTGGAGACGATCAGGCCGAACAGGATCAACATGTCGATGTTGTCCTGGGTGATGACGTCGCCGGCAATCACCTCGCTCGGCAGGCCGATCGAGTTCCAGGTGGCAGCATCAACATCCACCGCCCAGCGATACTCGGCAGGGATGCCTGTGCCCGGCACCGGTGCGTTCTCCACCAGCACGCCGTAGTGGGTGTCGGCCAGACGCACGGTGCCGGCGGCGCCACGCGCCACGGCGCGGGTGTCGGCCGCCTGCAGATCCGCACCCGCCACTAGGCGCAGGTCGAATGACTGCGAGCCGGCTGCCAGCATCGGCGCCAGCGCCCAGGTGCGCCCCTGGTTGCCGTTGGCATCGGCCGGACGCAGGTTGATCGATTCCGCGCCGCCGGGGAGTTTGACGTCGGTTTCCGACGGCAGGATCGCCCCCTTGGCCAGCAGCAGCGGCTGCGCAAGGCTCATGCCCACCGGTAGCGGAACGCCCGCCGGCCAGGTACCGGCAGCCATCGAGGTGGCCGCAGGCACACGGAATCCGGCATCCAACTGGGTGCCTGCCGCCAGTGTCGTGGCCTGTGCCAGCACCGTGCCGGCTGCATGCAGCACCACGCCGTTGCCATCGCGAATGGCCGCGCCCAGTACGGTGCCTGCCGGCAATGCCAGCTCGCCCGCCAGGGTCATGCGGGACGGCAACTGCGTACCGGAGGGCAACTGCATCGCCGCTGCGGGAAGGTCAAAATTGAGCGTACGGCCTGGCTGGAAGGCGCTGCCGACATCCAGCGTGACCACTCCGCCATGCGGAATCACCACTTCGCCACCGAACGGAATACGACCGTTCGGCAACAGCCAGCCCTTGTCGTCGGGTGTGCTGCCCATCAGCAGGCGCGAACCATCGAACCCATCGCTGATGCTGCCGAACACCTCCAGGTCGCCCGCCGCACGCAGCACCAGTGCGCCGGCCTCACCGGAGCCATACTGGTGGGTCTTCTGCAGATGCGGGTTGAGGCTGGCGTAGCGATAGCCGGACAGATCGATATCGCCATCGACATGCAGATGGCCATCGCGATTGACCGCCGGGTCGGCACTGCTGCTGATCTGTACGCCCGGGCGCAGATGGAACTGGTCGCCATAGGCACGCAGCCCGGCCAGCTTGCCGTCGATCAACGCGCGGTTGCCCAGCGCGTTGTCGATGAAAGCCGTGCTGTCGGCATGGATCGTGTCCAGGTACGCCTGGTTGATGACCTGGTAGCTGCCACCATCCACCGCGGCATCGGTGCCGGCGGCCGCATCGGTGTACGTCTGGAAGGCATTGACGGTGATCGCGCGGGCACCGTCGATGCGTACCGGCGCCGAGGCATCGATCGCCACATCATTGCCACGCGCGCCGCCCAGGCGGGGGGCATTGAGCACGACACTGCCGTACGCCGCCGGTGCACCGCTGACGCCGAGATCCATACGCGCGCCAGCGGCGAGCGCCAGCAGGCCATTGCCCGAATCCAGCTCGATCACCGCACGGTTCGGTGCTTCGATCACCTGGCCGTAGCTGTCCCGGCGCAGCACGCTGCCGTGCGCGTCCAGCACCGCTGCGGCGCCCAGGCTGAGGCCGTCGCGTGCGGCCAGACGGATGCTGCCTACCTGTTCGCCACTGGCGTCAATGTGGCCCTGCACGGTCAGGTGGCCGGCATCGACGGAGACGTTCACCTCGCGCGCCTTCAGCCCGTCACCGATGACGAGGTCACCCTGCTTGAGCTGGAAGCTGCGGCCACCGAAGACCTGCCCCGCGTTGAGGCGCGTGTTGAGGGCGGCGAAGTCGTCGATGTGCTGCGCACGCAGATCAAGATAGGCACTGCTGTACGGCACCCAGGTGCCGCCAGTGTCGTAGCGGCCACTGCTGCCGCCCAGCACCTGGCCCGCCAGCGAGACAGTGCCGGCGTCTGCACCGAGCGCGAAGGCATTGAGCCGACCGCCGCGGTTGTTGACCGCCGACAGATCGATGCGCGAGCCCGATGCTTGCACGATATTGCCGGCCTGGGAGTCCAGCGTGACATCGCCGCCCCAGCTGTAGCGACTGACATCGAACATGTCGATGCGGCGCCCGGCAAGGTCCAGCTGCGCGCCATCGCCCAGACGCACGTCATCCTGCGCCGCCAGCAGCAGCTTGCCGCTGGGCAGCTGTACGCGGGTATCCAGCAGCAGATCGCGGCCGGCCTGCAGTGAAAGCTCAGCGCCCAGCGCCGCTGCCGGATCGCTGATGACTGCGTTGCCGCCCGGCGCTGCGACCACCGCGATGCGGCCACCGGCACGGATGCGGTTGATAGATCCGGCTGCACCGGTGAACAGCGGGGTGCTGATCAGCAGGTCGCCGCCGCTGTAGTCGAATGCCTTGGCCTGCCCGTTCCAGGCGCCCTGCGATTGCTGCACCGACAGGCTGCCGATGTGATTGGCGCTGATGCGCTCGCTGGCGTTCAGTGCAACCGTGCCGAAGCCCAGCGTCTGCCGATCATGCACGGCCACGGTGTCCGGCTGGGACTGCTCGGCATAGCCGAACAGGATCTGCCGCGCATCCACCTGCAGCTGGCCGCTGCCGGTGCCCGCGCCACCAGCAACGACGCCGCCAGCCGGACGCGCGCTGCCGTTCCAGACGAGGGTATCGGTGCGGATGCGGGCCACTGCATCGGCATCGCCCTGGCCACGGATGGCGGGTGCGGTCAGCACCAGTTGTCCCAGCGTTGACTTGCCGCTGGCATCGAGCGTGGACAGCTCTACCGAATCAAAGAAGTTCACCGCATCGCCAGCGGTCAGCACCAGCTTTTCCAATGCCGGCGCACCGGTACTGGTATCACCGCGCAGCAGGCGATCCAGCACCTGCTGGTTGAGGGTGAGGCCGGCCGGCAGCAGCCCCTCGGCGGCCATCCGTGCCAGCGCATCGCTGCTGCCAACGTTGATGTTGCCAACGGCCAGCACCAGGTTGCGGGCACCGTAGCGCGCGCTGTCGGCCAGCTGGAAGCCCGCCGTGGTGGCGGCGGTGAGGGTACCGCCTGCGTACAGCGTGGTGTCACCGCTGCAGCTGCGGTCGGCACCGCAACCACCAATCAGGATGTCCCCCTGTCCATAGCGCGCTTCGGTGCTGGTTCCCGGTGCCAGCATGTCCAACCAACCGTTGGATACCGCCAGTACTGCGGTGGTGCCGGGGTCGAAGATATAGCCGGCAGTCGAATCCCACGCGGCCGCGCCCTGGCCGAGCGTCGTGATGGATGCGCCCTGCTCCACCGTGATGCCGCCTTCGCGCGCGCCGGCTACCAGGAACACCTGTGCGGCCGACAGCTGCGCCCCGCTGCGCAGCACCACCTGCGACGAGGCCTGGCCGTTGCTGCCAAACCCAAGCTTGTAGGCGTCCTGGGTGATGCGGTTGGACTGGAACACCGAGGTAGGCGTGCCGCCAATCGTCATTGTGTTGGCACCTACCGCGTTCAGCGCATCGGCATGCACCGAGATGCCACTGAAACCGTCGGTGGCCGTGCTGCCCGGCGCCAGCACCTCCAGCGCACCCGGGCTGCGAACGACCAGTTCACTGCCGTAACCACCGGTAGCCGCTGCACCACGGACGCTGCCCGGCGCGACCGCCAGCGCATGCAGTTCCGGTGTGTCGGCCTGGCGATTGGACAGGTCCAGCGTCAACCTGCCGGCGTCACGCTCCAGTCTGGGCCGCGGTGCACCGTCACGCTGCGCCCAGGCCAGGCCGAACTGCGCGTAGCTGGTTTCGTTGTATTGCGCGTACTGCCGCAGGGTGTCGGCGGCGGTCACGATCACCTGCGAGGTCAGTGCATCCTGGATATCGGTGCCGGCCGTGCTGAACCGCGCCGCCGTGCTCCACGAACCGTTGCGCATCGCCGCGCTGGCACCGAAACCGGCCTGGCTGCTGGCCTGGCCATTGAGTTCCACCCGCAATGCACCCGGCAACAGCGCATAGGTTGATGGCAGCAGGGTGTAGGTTCCGGCCGGCAACCCCGGCACACCCGCGCCAATCTGGATCTGGCGGCCGATGGCCGGGTCGCCTGCGCCCTTCTCCGCTGCGATCGGTGCGGCATCGGCCTGTGCGCCGGGCACGATCGCATAGACCGGATTGCTGGACAGGCCAGGCAGCACGAAGCCACCGCCGTTGGCATCGATCTGCACCAACGGATGCAAGCGTGCATCGGTGGAACCGCCACGCCCGCTCAGGAACGCCGCGCCACTCAGTTCACCGCCGCCGGACAGGTCCAGCACCGCGCCGGCCTGTACATCGATGTTCTCGCCACGCAGGGTGACACCGCCGAACTCGTTGCCGCTGACGCCGATGCCCTTATAGACCGCGTCCAGGCCGTCATGCACATAGGTCAGGCCATCCTTGGTACCGCCGTAAGGCATGCGCAGGCCCGCGCCGCTGACGGACGTCACGCTGCCCGGCAGCAACTGCACGCGGCTGGCCATTCCGAAGGTGCCGCCGTCGACCTGGCCGATCAGGAGTTCGCCCAGCGGTGCGCGGACCACGCCACCCTGTTCGATGTTGGACGAGAGCAAGCGCAGGGAGCCAAAAGCCGCCAAGGGTGTTGCCGGCGGCGCGTCCCCACTGCGTTCCACGCGCAGCGAGCGTGCCGGGTCGTACACGACCTGGAACTGACCCCACTGGTCGACGGTGCCCATCTTGCCGGCACGGATCTCACCCACTGCCTGGGTGGCGGGATAGATCTGGCTGGCGGACAGCACCAGGTCGCCCACCGTATCGATCGAACTGCGGTCGCGCACCTTGGATTTGAGCAGGCGCAGGTCACCCTTGCTGCGCAGCTCCACGGTTTCAAAGCCATCGCGCTGCACATCGATGGTGCCAGCGCCCTGCGCCAGCTTGCCGGACGTGCCGAAGGCCACCGACTCGATCACATCCAGCACCCCGGCCTCCACGCGCAGCGTAGAGGCGTCGCGCAATGTCGGCAGGCGCTGGATCTCGGGCAGCGGCAGGGTGTGCGCATCCTTCGCGCCACGGGTGTTGCCGGCCAGCCGCACGTACGGTGCGGCCAGCGCCACCTGCGCACCGTTCCCGCTGTGTTCTGCCAGGCTGAAATTGCTGGCGGTCAGGCGCAGGCCCTCGCTCATTGCCAGGTCCACGCCATTGTTGAAGCTCATCACGCCGTTGACCAGCAGTCCCAGGCTGCCAAAGCCCCCGGCCTGGATGCGGTCGACGCCAATCGTGGCGCGCCCATAGACCAGCGCTGGATCGAGCTGGCCGGGTTGCAACGCGGCAGCCAGACCACTGTCTGCCTGCTGCTGGGTCACGCTAAGTTCGCGCAACGAGCGCACGCGGTCGTCCGGATTGCCGGCCAGCAGATAGTTCGGTGCGTCCAGTGCCACCGACAGGGTGCCGCCTGCGGCACCGCGTCCACCGGCAGCTGCACGCAGGCTGCCCTCCAGGAACAGGCCATTGAAGCTGGCCAGGTGCAGCACGCCACCATCGCCGGCCACTTCGGTTGCCCCTTGGCCAGGCACGTCGAGCGTGGCACTGGCACCGGAGGCATCGAGGCGTGCACCCGGGCGCAGCACCACAAATGCGTCCACACCATCCACGCTGGTGGCATTGGCGTCGTAGCGGCCACCCAGCTGGATGCGGCCACCATCACCAACCTGGCCGAAACGCTGGCCACGTGCATCACGTTCAACCTGGGCCACGCCGGACACATCAAGCACGGCGTGATCGCCGATCCACAGCGAGCGGTCGTGGCTCTTCGGCGATGCGGCGATCTCGCCCAGGCCCATGTCGAGGATGTCGATGCGCCCGCTGTTGGCCCGCAGCGTGCCGTCCACGGTGATCTGGCCATTGCCGGCCAGACCGATGCTGCGCCCGTTGTCCACCTGCAGGTGCGCACCCTGCCCGATCGTAAGCGTCGCCAGCGGGCCCATCGTGCTGCCCGCACGGAGCTGCAGGTCGGCCCCCTTGCGCTGCTGCAGGGTCGCCTTGTCGGTATCAGCGCTGAATTCCGGTGCCAACCATTCCTGGAGTGCGTCGCCGGGCGCGCCGCCACTGCGCAGCGTGCGCGCATGGTCCAGATCCAGCTTCAGCACCGGCATGGTCACCCGCAGGTCAGCGCCGGGTGCCACCGCCAGGCTCTGCTGGCCAGTCACTTCATAGCGCGCGAAGCCTTGCCCGAACAGCTCGCTGGCCAGCTGCAACGGGCGCTCTACCGCCACATCCTGCGCCAGCACGTTGCCGGCGGCGATGCGCGTGCCGGCCGCGAAACGGATATCGGTCGGTGCCAGGCTGCCGGCTTTCAGCGTCGCCGCCGACGGCAGTACCCGGATGCCCTGCGGGAACACGTCGGCCGGCACCAGGAAGTTGATCGGGAAACCGCCCTGGAATCCACTGATCTGGGTAACGACAGTGCCCGCGGCCAGCGTCGGCGGCGGCGTCCACGCGTTCACCGTGAACGCGCGCCCATCCAGCGTGCGCAGGATGTAGGAGTCGGCGCTGGCCACCGGCTTGGGCGGGGTCCAGGTGGCGCCCAGGGTGAGGTGGGTTTCCGGGCGGGCCGGATCGACCACCGGCTGCGTGCCCAGCGTTTCGCCGGGTTGGGCCTGTACACGGGTGTAAGCGTAGTCGATCGGCAATGTGCTGCCCGCCAGCACCTGGAAGGTGTCGGAGGTGAGCAGATCAATCGGCGCGCGTTCGCCCGCGCGCAAGAGGCCGTCGCTGCCGGCCACCTGCCCGCCGATCACCACCGCCTTGCCCGATTGCAGGCGCAACGTACCGCCGCCCTTGACGCCGTGGCCGCGCAGCTCGCCCTGCAGGCTCAGCTGACCCGCCGCGATGCCGGCCACAGGCGCTTCCTCCAGCGCGTTGGCGATCAGCGCGATGTCGCCGCCACGTCCCCCCTGCAGGTGGTCGTCAGCCTGCAGCGCTGCACCCGAAGAGGCGTCCAGGCGTGCGCCGCGCGCCACCAGCACATCCTGGCTGCTGCGCAGCTGGATGCTGCCGCCATCCACGTAGGGCATGCCCTCGATGCCAAGCGGCTCGGTCTGCAGGTTGCTCCACAGACCACGGGTATCAAGCAGCACGCCCTCGCCCACCACTGTGCGTGCGCGGTTGCTGGCAGCCACTGGACCCAGTGCACGATCGAGCCAGCCGGTACTCTCGCTCCAGCCGGGTACGATGTTGCCCAGCGCGATCGCGCCGCCACGGGCCACAAGATCGGCATTCACCTGCACCTCGGTGGCGTGCAGGCCAAGTGCACCGCCTGCTGCCATCTGCAGCGCCTGGTCCACCACCACCGCATCCCGTGCGTAGACCTGCAGGCCGCCCAGCGCCAAACCGTTCAGCCACGCCGCATCCAGATGCATGCCGGCGCTGCTGTCACCCTCTGCAGCCGGCGTGCCGCCGATCTGCACCCTGCTGGTCACGGCCGAAGGCGTGTAACGCAGGCCGTGCATGCCCTTGTCCTGTACCGCACGCTGCTGGCCGATCACCAGCTGACCATTGCGCGCCACTGCCGTCTGCGCCTGCAGGTAGCCATCCAGATCGGCCTGGCGGGCATTGATCTGGCGGTCGCCCTGGAACGTCGCGGTCTCGATGTCGCCCTGCAACTGCGCCGACTGCGTGGCCACGATCATCCGGCCCGCATCGCGACCCACCACGTAGCCGTTCTCCAGACGCCGGCGCGCACCAATCAGCGGGTTGTAGTGGTATTCGGTAGTGCCCCAACGGGCGTGGCTGCTCTCGAAGCCCTTGTACAGACCGGTGTACAGCAGGTCGCCCGGTGCGGTGGAAGCGTTGTACAGACGGCCATCGGCCCCATTCAGGTGGGTCTGCTGGATATAGCCGGTCTGCACGTCCAAGGTGCCGCCGGACAGGTTGATCTGCGATCCCGCGTGCGTCTGCAGGTTGCCGCCACTGAACTGCACGGTGCCCCCCTGCGCCGACCACTCGCCGATACCGTGACCGGTAACGCCCAGATAGCCGCCCACTTCCAACAAGCCCCCGGCGGTGTACCACCGATCGGCCTCGTAGCCGTTGGTGCCCGCCGGCACGAGGGTCAGGTCGCGCCGGTCCAGCCAGATGTTGTTGCTGTTGAGTGTCTCGCCAAGGCGGTTGACTGGCGCATCGCGCTGTTCGTTGCCCTGCACGTTGATCTGGACGTTGTTGGCTTCCATCGCGATCTTGACGCCGACGTGGCCGGATACATCGATCCGTGCGCCCTGCTGCAGCTCGGTGCTGCGTGCATCCACATACACCTGGCCGCCGGTGGCCAGGGTCAGGCTGTCCTTCGCAAAGCTGACATCGCCGGCCGTATCGATCTGCACCAGTGACTGGTCGCGGCGATGCTGGATGCCATCGCCGGCCTTGTCCGAGTCCAGCACCAGCGTCTCGCGCTGCACATCCAGCGCGGTGGTGGCCGAGTCGTCCAGCACGATGGCGGTGGTGCTGCCCTGTGCCAGCTGGACGCTGCCCTCGGTGTCGGTGCGCTCATTGCGCAGGTGGATGGTGCCTCGCGTATGCACCGAACTGGTGGCCACCAGCGTGCCGTGCTGCTGCACGTCATGACCCACCAGGGTGATGTCACCGGTGCTGGCCTGCACCAGGCCGGTGTTGCTGACCACGCGTGTCGCAGCGTCCACCGGCATGCCGGCCACTGCCGGCGCGCGCAGTGCGGTCACCACGTTGCCACGGGTGGTGGAGGTCAGGTTCTGGTCGGTGCCCAGACCCTTGCGGATCACGAACGCATCGCCAGCGGCCAGCACGGTCTGCCCGTTGGCGCTGCTGATCTGCCCATGGTTGCTGACCTGCCGGCCAAGCAGCAGCACGTAGCCACCGCCTTCGGTAACGGTGGTCGGCGCATGCGTGGTGATCTGCGCACCGCGCTCGACCACCACATCACCGGTGGCTGCCGCATGCGCGAAACTGTTGGCGCTGCTGCTCAGTTCGTTGCCGAACGTGGGAATGAAAGCCGTTCCCTGCGCATCGCTGTACAGGCCCTTGCGGAACTGCGCATCGCTGATGTTCACCGCCGAGGCCGCCAGGTTGCGCACGTTCACCTGGCTGCTGCCGTCGAACACCACGCCATTGCGGTTGACCAGCATCACCGTACCCTGGCCCTGGATGCGGCCAAGAATCTGCGACGGCCGTGCGGACGGATCGTTGATGCGGTTCAGCAGCGACCAGCCCGCCTGCTGGTCGAAGTCGACCACGGTGTTGCGGCCGACGTTGAAGGTTTCCCAGTTGAGGATGGCCTTGTCGGCCGTCTGCGCGATGCTGACCGTGGTGGTGCCGTCCTTGCTGCTCTGCACCGGGCCGCTGGCGTTGGACCAGCCTTTGGTCAGCGCATCGTCGTCGATCTTCAGGCCACCCTGGCCCAGGCCATCGGGCACCTGGCTGACGCGCAGTCGCGCCGCATCGCGGGCACTCTGCTGCAATCGCTGCTGCATTGCGATGGCCTGCGCAGCAGTGCCGAGATTGTCCAGCGAGGTCTGCAGCGTCTCACGCGCCTTCTGCGCCTGTGCATCGGTAAGCAGCAGATTGGACGGCATGCCGCTGGGCAGCCGTCCGCTCTGCGCGGCGGTCTGCTGCTGTGCGCCCTTGTTGGCGAACCACGCAGGGCTGAAGGCCTGTTGCGCCGATACTCCGCCCACCATGCCGCCTGCCATCAGCAACAGGGCAATGGCCTGCGCCAGCGGCTGCACCTGCGGTGCCCGTGCAGCTGCGCGCATGCCCAGATCGTTCTGCTGCTTCACCATCGCCATCACCCGTCGCAATATCGTTCGCTGATAAGGGCAAGCACATGCCGCAGCGGCACTCCATCGGCGCACCCCCAGGAACAGGAGCCAGCCTGACGCCGCATTGCGTTGCGCTTGTTACGGTGGATAAGACCGGGCTGGATGGCAGCGACTGAACCGCTGCAACAAAAATTTCATCTACAGATGACGGCCTGTCGGTCAGCACTGCAGGTGTCATCGCAACGTCATGCAGGCGTGTTGTGATCGCGCGCCCGCAGGATCCGCATGCTCAGCCCAGCAGCACCACGTCGCCGGGCATGCTGACAACACGTGCGCCATAGGCATCGCGTACCAGGTTGATGAAGGTATCGATGCGCTGCAACGAAATACGGGCCTGCACACGGCGCTGCGACAACGCGCTGTCTGCGATGACGATGCGCCCGGTGCGGTAGCGGTTGATCTCTTCAACCACCTCCGACAGCGGCTGGTCATCGAACATCAACCAGCCGTGTCGCCACGCGTCGACGCGTTCGGTGGGCACCTCCCCCACCGAGGCAATGCGCGCGCCATCCAGCCGTGCCTGCCAGCCCTGCTGCAGCACCACTGTCCGCGCGCCACGGGCAAGCGCGGCGGTGCCAGCCAGGCAGGTCACCCGTACATCCCCACCCACGCAGCGCACGTTCACCCGAGCGCCCGGGTCCAGCGTCACCCGCGCGCCCTCCACCTGGATCTCGAAGCCACGCCGTGCCCACGCAGGTAGCGCGAATTGTGCCTCGCCCTGGCTCAACTGCAGTCCGCGCGCATGATCGTCGGACCGTCGCAGACGGGTGCGTGTACCCATCGCCACCGTCACCCCCTGGATCTCCAGCTCGCGGCGCTCACCGGTGGCGGTGCGGTAGTCCGCGCCCAGTGCCCCCAGCTCCGGCCACAGACCCAGTGGCGAACTGGCCGCCAGCCAGCAGCCACCTGCCGCCGCTGCGACTGCGCCGCCCAGGAATGCCCTGCGCCCCATTCGCGCGCGGCTGCGCGGCCGAGCAGGGCTGCCGGCGTGGGCAGCTGGCGGCAGACTTGCCACCGGCTGCTCCTCACGGGCCACAGGCGCCTGTTCTGCCTGCGCACCCGTGGCCTGCAGCGCCGGCCCCAGTGCCTTCCACAGCGCGCGTGCCTGTGCAAACGCAGCGGCATGGCGCGGGTCGAGCCCCCGCCATCGGCGGAAGGCATCGGCGTCGGCTTCACTGACTGCCGCACCGTTCAGGCGCAGCAACCAATCCTGTGCCTGTTGCCGTACGTCTGCCGGCAGTGGGGAGGCCACATTCGTCTTCATATCAGTCATGACGGTTTTCCGGCGCCGGGACCGAACCGTTGCACCAACGGCCGGTCCAGCCGTCCTGCGCAGTGCTGCAGGGCCTTCTTCAGCTCCTTGCCGATCATCCGCGCCGACACCCCGTGCTGCAGGGCAATGGCCTCGATCGGCAACTGCTCGATGCGCGCCGCCACCAGGATGGCGCGCTGGCGCTCGGGCAGCTCGCGCAGCGCCTGCTCCAGCTGCGCCATTTCCACCTGGCCGAACGTCACCGTGGCCGGATCCAGATGGTCGGCGGTCTCGTCCATCAGCGCATCCAACTCGGTGCCGGTCAGCATCCGTGCGTGGGCCTGGCGCTGGTCGCTGGCGGCGTTGATCGACATGCGGAACAGATAGGCCACCGGGCTGCGCTGCGGCACGATATTGCCCATTCGCTCGACGCGCAGCCAGGTCTCCTGCAATGCATCCAGCGCCAAGTCGTCCGAGCCCAGGCGGCGGCGCAGGCGCTTGCGGAAGGCCTCGTAGTGGTCCAGGAACAGCCCGCGGAGTGCCGTCACAGTGCCCCCCTGCATGGCGGCGTGCGGCCCGCAGCGTGTGGCAGCAACAGCAGCGTCACCGGTTGCGGCAGGTCCGCCGGCAGCCCTGGCATGGCCAGGTCGTCCAACCGCCGCAGAATCGCGGCATCACGACGTCGGTCGCCGCTGCTTTCCATGACATCGGCGCGGCTCACCCGATGGTTGGCCGGGTCCAACCATAGTTGCAGCGCGACCCGATAGCCGCCCGGGCGCGTCACGCGCGCGCCGCACAACGCTATCTCCAGTGACTGCTGGATGACACGCGCCGCTCGGCGCCGGGACGCAGCGGGGTCTGTTGCAGAGGGTGTGCCGGCATTGGCCGGGCCTGCACCACTGGACGCCGGGGTCTCACCCGCTACCAGCGTGAACCCGCCACCGTCGACAAAGCGAGGGGTCAAGCCCGTGCCCTGCAGCAGCATCTGCAGCGCCGGCAATGGCGCATGGCGTCCACTGACTGCCGTCGAGCGCAGGCCGCCCAGCATGCGGGCATCGATCAGTACCGCCACCCCTGTGGTCTCCCCGTACAACTGCAACGCCTGTGGCAACGGTTGGGCTGGAATGTCGAACAGGTGCGTGGACGCCTCGGGCGCAGCACCCGTGCCGGCCCAAGCCAGCAGAGCCGGCGCCAGCATCCACGCAATGCACAACAGCCAGGCAACGCTGCGGATGCAGCGGTCACGCCTTCCCGCCAGCATTGCCGACCCCCCGTCCTGCGCTCCGGTGTCATCAAACTGCATGCAAGACACGCCAGCATCACAACGCCAAGCCGGTCACGTTAGGTCGGCTTCATTGCAACTTGGTGACACCCATGCATCTCTTGCGCTGGCTCGTTACGGGCGTCTTTCTGCTGCTACCGCCGCACGCGTGGGGCGGCCCGGCAAAGGCTGCGCCTAGGACCGCGCCCGCGCTCACGGCCGCCGACGCTGCCTGCATCGAACTGGAGGTCAACGGCGAACGCATCCCCGACTACGCCTGCATGAGCGAACGGTTGATGCCCGCCTCGCGCAAGCCCATGCCTGAGATGCCGGCGTCCGAGCAGCGGGTGCGGCAGGCGCCAACCGCGCTCGGTCTGGCCCATCGGGCTGCCGCCCAGCAGAGGATGGGGAATAGTTTTGGGATCTCCACGCGGCCTCAGCGGCCGATGGCACCGCCTCCAGCACCGCCGACAACGCGGCCGTGAGGTGGGGAATGCGGTATCGCTGCCGGACGGAATGCTGACATCACACATGTGGAACCAGCGCGCCTAGGGACGGTGGCAGACCGCTGTTCGACTCTTCAGCGCACTACAGCGCCGCCGAGCATCTGCCGAACACGTTGGCGGGCTTCTCCCGCAGGCTCACAGCAACCACCCGGTGCTTCTGCTCGCCGCAGCCCCCCATGACCCCATACATGATGAGAAGTCGCTTGTCGTTGACATAGCCGATGAACGTGCCATTACCTTCATCCGAAGCGGTCCTGACGAGATAGACGCTCTCTCCAGGGGCTGGCTTCAGGCCACTCAACGGCATTGAACCGATCTTCCCTTCAACCTCCGATGCCGATACCACGACCAGCGCATTCTTCAACATCCACTCTGCAATGGCGGCTTCACTATCCGGATCAAGCGTGGAAATGCGGTCAAGCGGCAGAGTCGTTGAATTGCCAGGGAAGATCGCATCGGATGAAACATCTACCCAGTCCGATCTCCACTCCGCATGTTGTAACTGGTTGATGCTGCACCCACCCAGCATTGGCAAGAGCAGCAGCGCTGCGCGCAATATGCCAGCCATCGGCATTGTGATGCCGTTCCTTGCTGGGGTATCCCGGACCTTCCTGCGCTTGCCGCGCCACAGACCGATCAGATACCCGCTGGTGGGTAGGCCCACCCCATCGGGATTACTGGCTGATGCCCGGGCACCGGATGCCTCACTCATACTGTTCCACTCCCAACCTTCTACATCGGCCGTCACTGCGGATCGACTCGCCAGCCCATGGCAAGGATGTCGAGTGAACTGCCGGTGGTGCAGGTTTCGATACGGAAGCACTGAAGTTCTGGCAGCAACACGCCCGAGGCCGCCCAGCGCCACCTGCAGTCGGCCAGTACCTCGCTTCCATCATCGACATACGCACGCTCGATCGTGTCCTCACCCAGGAATCCGAAGTTGAGCGCCAGTCGTGCCCCGCGGCATTCAACAAAGGTCACCTGCTCGTTACGTCCGTCGAGCCAGCGCACGTGGACCACTACTTCATCGTGGTTGCCCGGATTGCTGCGATCAACGGACACCGCAACCAGGGTGGCGTCCGACCAGGGCAGTTCGTTGAACTCAAGGATCATGCGGGGCACCTCCTTCCTGGCTCTGGCAGTCCGTTGGCATGGATCCATCTCCCGTCCAGAGCCAGCGCTCGCCTCATGCTCGAACGTTTCGACTTGTTTGATGGAGCACCAGTTGCCAATGCTGTGACATGAGGCATGCAATTTCGGCACCGATCGTCGCTTCGATGAGGACAATGCACCCCGTCCCATCGAGTTCATGCGGGTACGCAGGGTCCACTCCAAGCAGGGCACACGCACGATCAAACTCGAATGATGCTTCGCGCTCAATGAAGACACTCAGGTCGAGAATGATGTTCTGCATCGAGAAGCCATCGATACTGAGGCGGACAATGTCATCGAAGATGACCTCATGCACATATCTTCCGCATTCCGTGGACAGAGAGAGTGCAAGACGGCGGCGATCTTCAATGCGGAGTCCATCAATGTGCAGATCATTCAGACAGCTCATGCTCCGTCCATCTGGATTTTCGATGTTCAACAGACAGACCTCCTCAACTGAAAAGGAAGATCATGCTGTGACGCTGCTTTGAGCGCGCGCGCCAAACACACTGCGGTACCAATAGGCGTCACTGCGCCTGAACCAGGTCGAGAAGGCTTCAGAATCGAAAACTTTGAGCTGTTCCATGGCAATACGGTAGCGCTGGAAGAAAGCCAATATGTCACGTAGCACCTCGGCATCCACCCGTCGCTTGTCGATCTGGATGTAGATGATCCGGCCCCGGCCAACCACTTCCATGACGCACTCCATCTGATCCAGCCAGCCGAAGAATTGCGCTTCGTCCCGTGGGGAGTAGAACACCACACTATCGGCCTGCAGTTCCACCTTTTCCATTTTCATTGCGCGACCCTCTCCAATCGAACGATTGCACTTATCATGCCTCTTGTCGGCTCGGCAACATGTGGGTGCCAGCTCGCCGAGGGGCCATACTCATTGCGATGCTTCTAGCACGTGTGCGCTCATCGATGGGTGTCGTCAGCGTCGTCCACACTCGGGAACTTCCCCCGGCGTGCTGGGAATCAGCCTGACCGGGCGGCACGCTGTACTCGCCGCCAGACCTCGTCCGACATGAAGTTCTTCCACGTCCGACCAAGCAGCTCACGAAAAGGAGGGTCCTGCTTTGCCAGGCTTTCCAGCTTCTCTATCTCTGCCTCGCCATGGCCCACCAAGTAGTCCTCCAATGGTCCGGCAGCGAGATTGGATAGCAGAGGTGCATCCACATCCATCTGCCTGACGGCCTCAATGAATTCCCATCCTCCGTCGGCATCCCGCTGAATGATGTCATCGACAACATCCAGCACCTGCATGTGCGATTGCCGCTCACTGGCGCCCATGGGAAGTCGATTGAACTGAAACCATGCTTCGGCGATCGTCTGCGGTCCACCATGCGGCCTTCCGGCTGATTCAATACCTCTATTTCGATGCATCCCAGATTTTCCCGGTTGAGAGGCCAAGCGAACAGCTTCACCCCACTACAGGAGGATAGATTTCAACTGAGACACCGACGTCCCCCCGGCTTGAGTAGTGGGCGGGTTTAGAGTCCGGTGCTGATGTTATCTTTCTTCTTCGCCAACTGCGCGGCGTACTGGGCGGGCGTTAGTCCGCCAAGCGCTCTTTTGGGCCTTTCT
>Ga0307414_10000312_pt1 | contig 28260 bp, 24 predicted proteins | sample DK1Ometagenome_FD_203804 | JGI IMG/M metagenome (GOLD analysis project Ga0307414, IMG submission 203804) | Maize rhizosphere microbial communities from greenhouse at UC Davis, California, United States - DK15-O-3 | ecosystem: Host-associated > Plants > Roots > Rhizosphere > Soil | place: USA... | reverse complement strand
TTGCTGATATTCCACCGGCACCAAGAGGAGTTCCTCAGATCGAAGTAACTTTCGATATTGATGCCAACGGTATCCTAAACGTTTCTGCTAAGGATAAAGGAACCGGAAAAGAGCAGACGATCAAGATCCAGGCTTCTTCAGGTCTTTCTGATGAAGAAATCGAAAGAATGAAGAAAGAAGCTCAGGAAAACTCTGCAGCTGATGCCAAGAAAAAAGAAGAAGTTGAAATTTTCAACAAAGCTGACGGATTGATTTTCCAGACTGAAAAGCAGCTAAAAGAATTCGGAGAAAAATTGTCTGCTGACAAAAAAGCGGCAATCGAAGCAGCTCACGGAGAATTGAAGACCGCTTTTGAAGCTAAAAATGCAGACGATGTGAAAGCTAAAACAGAAGCTTTGGATGCAGCATGGATGGCAGCTTCAGAAGAACTGTATGCAGCAGGACAGCAGGCTCAGGGAGCAGATGCAGGAGCGCAAAATCCTGGAGGTAATGCAGGAGGTGCTGATGATGTACAGGATGCTGACTTTGAAGAAGTCAAGTAAGTAGCAATTATCATCGATTAATATCGATCGAAATAAATTAGCAAATCGCTGTAAATGTAATGTTTACAGCGATTTTTTTTGTTTTTGTATTTTTTAATAATAGTTGATTTTAATTGATTTTTGTTGTAATTTTGTATCTCATTTGTACCGCGTCTTAATAGTAGAATTTCTGCGTCTTATTATGTCTTATTCGGTCTAGTTTGATTTTTATTCTTTAAAATAGTTGTTTTATGGGCTTTAGTAATCTTAGAATACCAAAACTTTGCGAATTTTGTGAAAAACCATTTGAAGCTAAAAAAGTTACTGCTAGGTTTTGTAGTAAATATTGCTCAGAAAAATCAGGAAAAAGACAGAAACAATTGGCTACAGAAATGGAAGCTAGGCAAACGCTTTTAGAAAAATCCGTTTCTAAAATTGCAGATATACAAACTCGACCGTACATTTCCGTGAGTGAAGCAGTAACACTTTTTGGAATATCAAGAGATACTATTCACAGATTAATTAAAAGTAAAAAAATACCTGCCATCAATTTGGGAGAGCGACTTACTCGTGTAAGCAAAATCGATATAGAAAAAATGTTTACGGCAGTTGAAATGCCAGATCAATCCAAGGAAATTCCTGAGAAACCCAATTTTGAAGTTGGTAATTGTTATACAATTTCCGAAATTAGTTCAAAATTCCACGCTGATCCAGGAACTGTAACAAACCTGATTAAAAGAAACAAAATTCCGACAAAGAAAGTTGGAAGTTTCGTATATGTTCCTAAAAATTTAATTGATAAAATTTTTGACGGAAAATGAAAGAGTTATTAAAAACCAAAGTTACCGTACGATTGCGAAAATCCGAATTCCGAAAAGAATGGTTTATTTATTTGGAAAGTTATCCTGTGATGATTCCAGGTAAAGATAAAGTTCAAAGAATCCGGGAATATTTGAACCGAAGCGTCACAACCGTAGATTTTGATAAGAAAAGACCTGCAAGAACAACCCAAGAATCCATTTCATTTAAACCTAAAAGAGATGACAATGGTATTATCGTTTGCAAAAGCGAAAATGATCGGGAAACAATGTTCTATGCAGATTCTATGCGTAAATTACGTCAGAGAGAATATGACAATATTGAACTTTACAGTGAACTCGACAAAATTCAAGTAGAACAAAAAGAAAAATCGCAGGAAAATTTTGTGAGATATTTTGATTTGCTGGTTAATAAACGACATAAAAACAATTCCGAATCTATTCAAATAAATTGGTATCGCTCGATAGAATTTCTAAAAGATTTTGGAGGCGAAAAAATTATGTTTTCGCAGATCAACACAAAATTCTGTGAACACTTTAAATCATATTTGTTGACTGCAAAAAGTGGTAGTAACAAGGAAGAGATTATTTCTCAAAATACGGCTTCAACTTATTTTTCTGTATTCAAAGCTGCATTAAAACAAGCTTTTATTGATGGATATTTTACGACTGACATTTCTGCTAAAATAAAAGCGATTCCGCACGAGGAATCAAGACGAGAATATTTAACACTTGATGAACTTAATACTTTAGTTGAAACTCCCTGCGAACCTGAAGTTCTTAAACGAGCAGCACTTTTTTCAGCGTTAACAGGTTTACGCCATTCCGATATTCAGAAACTAACGTGGAACGAAATAAGTATTGAAAACGATCAGGCAAAAATAAATTTTACTCAAAAAAAGACAAAAGGTGTAGAATATATGCCGATGTCTAAACAAGCATTACAACTTTGTGGTGAAGTAGGTCTTCCAAATGATTTGATTTTTAAAAATCTGACTAATCCGTCTTGGATTTCCCGGCCACTTAAGAAGTGGATTGAAAGTGCTGGAATTACCAAAAAAATAACTTTTCATAATTTTAGACACACTTTTGCAACGCTTCAACTTTCGAGTGGAACTGATATTTACACAGTGAGTAAAATGCTCGGTCATACGAACGTAAAAACTACGCAGGTTTACGCAAAGGTTGTTGATGAAAAGAAAAATAAAGCTTCGACCGCTATTCATTTAAAAAACTTATAAAATGCACTTGAAATTTTTCGAATATATTGTCATCTACCTTTCCGTTCTATTAGTATGTGTAGTAGGGGGAGCGTTAGCAAGAATTTCTTTTCTTGGAAAAGGTGGTGACGAATATACCGCAAATATTGTATTTTGGTCAATCACAGCATTAAGTATATTATTTTATGCGCTTATTATTTTATTTCTCGATGGGATAATTGTTTTATTCAGAAAGATTTTCCCTAAAAAAGGCAGTTCTGAAAATTCTACTGAAGATTTTATTCCATCTGAAAATCTTGATAATATAGGGGAGAAGCAAAAACAAATAATTGATAAAAATACATCAATCTATTTAGTCGAAAATTCAGAGGGGAATATTGTAAATCAAACTACTGAATCCGTAAATCTAGAATCTATAAGAAAAACTCAACTCCAGCAAAAACAACAGAATGAAAGTGTAAAACTAAAAATCGCTCTGGATTATACTCGGAATCAATTTGCATTATATGTAACAGATGAAGATCTTGATACACTTTGTAATGCCGTAAGTTTATACTCAAAAAAAGAAGGGATTTCTAACGATATTTCTGTCCACACCAAAGGGCTAACTAATCTAGACCTTTATCATTTCGGTTGGAATATTTGGAATTATTTTAGACCAATAAAACAGGAAGAAATTTCAAAATTATTAAAAAGTGTATTTGTTTCGCTTGATGATATTGATTTAGATAGTATCAAGTCACATTTGAAAGATGAACCTCAAAAAGGTAATGTCAAAATTCAAGAAGAATTGACGGATTACCAAAAAACATAAAAAATCACAAAATGAAGTGTATGTTTAGTGATTCCTCTGTGATTGCGTGTTTATAGCGATCACAGAGGAATCACTTTTTTTCTTTGCACCATAACAATTAAAAACAATAGTAATGGATAGCAATGACATTTCATTTGAAAACCTGCCAAGAGCAGTTGCGCATCTGGTTAGCGAAATAGCAGAAATTAAATTTCTGGTAGAAAGGAAAGAGCCTCCGATAATTCCCATAAAAAGAATTCCGATTGATATTGCAGAAGCTTGCCAAATTATAGGTAAGGCAAAACCAACTGTTTATACTCTAGTGAGGAAAAGATTGATTCCTTGTTATAAAAATGGCAAGAAACTCTACTTTTTTGAAGATGAACTATTGGATTGGATCTCGAAAGGAAAGAAAAAAACCTTACAAGAAATCCAATCTGAAGCGGAAGCCAGTTTCAGGAAAAATTCAAGAAACGCAAATGTAGATTCTAACCAAAATCTACAAAGATGAGCCAAAAAATTCCCTATATCAGAGTTGGTACAACTTACTATAAAGTAATAGAAAAGCCATTAATTTCGGGCGATAAAACTTCTGTTTTGGTTCGCTGGAATAGAGAAACAATCGTGAGCGATCACGGAAAAACGTATGTTTCAACTGTGCCAAAATTTGATGGTTTCTGTTGTATTCCGGAACATCTAAATTATCAACAAATCGTTCAAGGTTTCTATAATATTTACAATGAAATCCCATTTCATCCTTCATCTGAAACGGAAGATTTGAAATCTAAAATTCCATTTTCTTTGAATTTTGTAGCGCACATTTTCGGTGAACAACTGGAAATGGGTCTGGATTATTTAAAAATTCTCTTACAATTTCCAACGCAAATTCTACCGATTTTATGTTTGGTTTCTAAAGAAAGAGCTACCGGAAAATCAACATTTATCAAATGGTTGAGGGAGATTTTCGGGTTGAATATGACTTACATCAAAGGAGATTCATTTGGAAGTCAATTCAATTCCGATTGGGCAGCAATGTTGTTGGTGGCAATCGATGAAGTTTTTTTCGACAAAAAAGAAATTACAGAAAGACTCAAATATCTATCTACGACCAATAAAGATAAGTTGGAAGCCAAAGGAAAAGACAGAGAAGAAATCGATTTTTTCGCCAAGTTTATTCTTTGTTCCAATAACGAAGAGAATTTTATTCAAATCGATGAAAATGAAATTCGATTTTGGATTCTGAAAATCAATCCGATCAAAACGGAAAACACTGAGTTTTTGAATAACCTCATTTCCGAAATCCCCTATTTTCTTCGGTATTTAATTCAAAGACCATTTTCAACGGAGAAGAAAACAAGAATGTGGTTTTCTGCTGATGAAATCAGAACAAAAGCACTTCAAAAATTAGTTTTTAAGAACAACAATAAGCTAGAATCCAAGATCATTGAATTGCTGTATGAGTTTTTTGAAAGCAATAATGATGAAGAAATTAATGTCGTTCCGCAAGACTTGCTGAATATGATGAATAGAATGTTTCGCCCAACTTACTGGACAAGAAATGATATTCGAAATCTTTTAAAGGAAACTTGGAAATTGAATCCACAAAATAATGGTTTGACTTACATCAGATACGACCTTGATTTTGCAGGAATTTTCTATCAAAACAATTCAGTTGGTCGCTATTTCACCATAAAAAAAGATTTTATTCTTAATAAACGTGTTGAAATGTTGAATTGATTGATAATGAATAGAAAATCAAACACTTTTAACTCAACAAAATCCTCAACAAACTTTTAAACTTCACTTTTTGTTGAATGTTTGTTGAGGGTAAAACCTCTAGTTTGTTGAATTGTTGAGCTTTTGTTGAGGTTTTAAATATAATTAAATCAATGAGTTACAATATTCCCTCAACAATTCAACAAAAAATATCTCACTCAAAACACGGAAAATTTACAGCTATGAATTGCAAACAATTTAACAGCATATCGTTGGAAGAAGTCCTCCTTTCTCTCGGACACCTTCCAACGAAACAAAATGAAAAAGAAGCTTGGTATCTCAACCCTTTTGCCAACGAATCCCAAGCCTCTTTTAAAATCAATAAAAGCCTAAACAAGTGGTACTTATTTTCAGAAGGAATCGGTGGAAACAATACTGACTTTATGAAGAAGTATCTCAATACTTCAGTAAATGAAGTTTTAATTTGGGCAGAAAATCAGAACTTTTCTTCTTTTCAATATCAAAATATTCCTGATCAGAACTTCCAAAACCCAAGTAAGAATTATAATATACTTGACGTGAATGGAATCCAGCATCCTGCACTTTTGGAATATTTAAGAGAAAGAAAAGTTGGAACTCAAACTCAGTTCTTACAAGAAATTCATTACCGAATGAATGACAAAAACTATTTCGGAATTGGATTTAAAAACGATTCTGACGGTTACGAAATTCGCAATAAATATTCAAAAATTTGTTTGGGTAAAAAAGACATTTCTACTATAAAAAACGGATCAGAATCGCTTCGGGTTTTCGAGGGGTTTTTCGATTTTCTTTCATTTAAAAATGTGGAGAATTTTTTAGAAAAAGAACCTACCGATTATCTCATTTTGAATTCTGTCTCGATGATTTCAAACATTAAAAACTCACTCGATAATTATGAAAAGATTGAGCTTTATTTTGACAATGACGAAGCAGGAAATCGTGCCGTTGAAATTATTAGAAATGAAAATCAAAACGCAGAAGATTGTCGGGTTTTATATTCAGATTTTAAAGACTTAAATGACTGGATGATCCATAAAAATCCATCACCTGAAAGACAAGTGAAACAAAGGCGAAGGTGAGTAAAATAAGCACAGGTAAAATATGGTGGTATGTTAGTGCAAAAAGTACCCAAAGTTTACAATAAGCGTATCCGCTAATTGCAAAATTGGGATTTTTGATTTCTTCCTATCGTCAGAAATGTTTTGAAACACACTGAAATTAACACAATGGAAAAAGACTTTTTACAAGAATTTATAAATCAAGCCACCAAAGAAAACGAAGCCAAAATTGCTCAGGAAAAGAGAAAAAAACACTTCCAGGAATTAGGTCGGAAAGGTGGTTTGAAGACCAAAGGAAATAAAAAACTGGATAAAGTTATTTCGATACGAATGACCAATTCAGAATATGAAATCCTAATTCAAAAACAAGAAAAACATCCGCTAAAATTGTCCACTTATATCCGGAATGTTTTGTTTGAAAAAGAACTAAAAATTAATGAATTTCAAACCGATGAAGTCTTACTCCAATATGGAAATCATTTCAAAAAAATAAGCAACCTTTTACGAAATCGTGAATGGAATGTTTTTGAAAATAAAAAGGAAATTGTAATTAGAATTGAAAAGCTGATTGAATTGATTCATCAATATTTATATTTAAAAACTCAGAAAAATGAATAATTCTGCAACCACAAGAGCGATAACAAAAATTGCTTTAGAATACAATGGAAACGATAAAGGAACAGCAAAAATGGTTGCTTCGAATTATCTTTTGAGTAATACTGCGGAAGGTCAATTTCACGAAATGAAAACCGTAGCTGATCGAAATGCTAAAGTAAAGAAATGGGCATTGACGGGCTATATTTCTCAACCGGACGAGATTGGTAGAAAATTGAAGGATGAAGAATTTAAACAAATTGCAATGGAAGCTCTTGCAAAAGTAGGTGTGACCAACAAAAATCAATATCGACTGGATATTCACAACAGTACGAAACATAAGCATATTCATTTTATCGCGAACAGGATTGATATTTCGGGGAAATGCACGGTAAAATCACACGATGTAGGAAGAAGATTTGGAGAAGCTGTTCGAGAAGTTTGTAAACAAAAAGGATTGTTAACCGATGTTGAAATTGGGATTCAGAAAAAAGCTGAGATGCTTAAAAGCTTGACCGAAGCCATTAGGTCAGAAGATAATTTTGATGATCTCATCTCAGAAATGAAGAAAAAAGGTTTTGAAGTTCAATTGTCTTCAAATATCAAAGACGGAATTTCGGGAATGCGAATTGTGATGGAAAAGGACAAAAATTTTCAAACAGAAAGAATTTATAAAGCAGGTTACAAATTGTCTGAAATCTCAAGTCAACTGAAAATTTCTGAAATAAAATCTCTGTTTGAAATAAAACAAGCAATTAGGGAAGCACAAAAAAACGCTAACAACTTAAAGGAATTTCGGAAAATTCTACAACAAAAAGGAATTTCTGTGAAGATCCAATACAAAGGAGAATTTAAAGCCAGTCAAAAAAATGAAATTCAAGATTTATGGATAAATAAAGTTGATAGTAATGGTCAAGAGAAAAACGGATTCTTTTTCCGAAAAAATGTTGGGTTCTCTCTTTCTTCAGTAGATTCTGATTTTGGTGATCTGGTAAAATCATTAAGTCAAAATACTGTAAATAATGATGTAAGTAGTCTTCTGAAATCAGAAACAAACGAAAGCTTAATAGAAATGGCAGGCGGATTATTAGGCGAGTTCCTTAATCCAACCTATGCTTCTCAAGACGAAGATGAACTTTGGAAAAAGAAGCGAAAATTAAGACGATAATTAAAATTTAAAAAGATCAATATGGAAAATAAAAATCAAGAATCTAAAAGTAACGGGATGGAACTTTTGGAAAATGTTGTAAAATCAAATGAAAGAAATATTGCTTCAAATTTGGAGAATAAGGAATCTAATGCTGAAGTGAAAGCAGATATTAAAAATCTGGTATTGGCAATTGGTCAACTGCAATTAGACTTTGAAGCCGTAAAAGAAATTCCCACCAAAATAGAAATAGTCCTCTCACAAGAAACCAGCGATTTTTATGAGGATTTTTATAAGAAAATGAAAATGAAGGAGAAGTTTAATTGGAGTGGACTAGGAGTTTTTATCTCAGGGATTTTCACTTTTATGCTTTCCATCACTTTCGCAACTAATTGGTACAAAGAAAGCATCAAAGCCAAAAGTGAACTACGCCAAGATATATTAAATAAGATTGCTGTCGAAGGGAAAAAAATCTACGATGAAAATGAGATAAAAATATTACAGGAAAATACAAAAGTGATGCAGCTTTGGATTAAAAACAATCCTAAAAAAGCGGAGGATTTCATTAGATTTAAAGATGGATTTGACGCCAGTAAGGCAGATTAGGGATTCAAAATGTTATCGTGATAAAAAAGTTATATTAATTACGAGATAAAATTGATTTAAAGTGTGTTTTTGAGTGTAAGGTGAGATTTTAAAGATTGCATTTAAAAATAACCTCATAATATATTTCAAAAAAAACTAATTTTGGTAAATATTAAATTATGCAACTATTAAAAAATGAAAAATTTCGATACCCGTACTTATAACGTTTCTGACTTCATAGAATGGCATAACAATGGTCTTTTAGAATTATCTCCCGATTTTCAAAGAAGGTCTGTCTGGACTGAAAAGGCGAAGTCATATTTAATTGATACGCTAATCAGAAGTAAACCAATTCCTAAAATTTTAATAACTCAAAATTTACAAGGTTCTAAAAATGTGCGTGTAGTTGTTGATGGTCAACAACGTTTACGAACAATATTAGGGTTCTATAATGGTGATTTCAAAATTAGTAGAGTTCATAACAAAGAATTTAGTGGAAAAACTTATGAAAATCTTCCTCCTGAAGTTCAGAATGAATTTTTAAAATATGAATTAGGTGTTGATGTATTATTTGATTTACCATATGAAGACATTCTTGATATTTTTGCGAGAATTAATTCATACACTGTAAAACTTCAGCCTCAAGAAATATTAAATGCTAGATACGTTGGTTATTTTAAACAAAACATATTCGAATATGGATTAAAATATGTTAATTACTATATTGAGGGAAACGTTTTAACTAAAGCTAATGTAACGAGAATGGCAGAAGCGGAATTAACAGCAGATTTATTTATTTCGCTTATTGATACAGTAAAAACTAACAAAGGTATAGAGAGTTATTACAAAAAATACGAGGAAGAGGAAGATGATTTGCCCGTAGCTTGTGATAAATTTGATTTAATTATGTCTTATATAGGCGGAATTTATCCACCAGCAGAATTAGCAAATACTAACTGGAAAAGACCTCAATTATTTTATACATTATTTACTAGTTTGGGGCATTGTCTTTTTGGTTTAAAGGGTTTAAATGTTGAGTTTAAAGCTAACATCAATGAGAAAATAATTGGTAAACTTCGAGTTATACTTGATGAAATATCGTTGAAGTTTGACACATATACAGAAGATAAAAACGTTGATATACCTTCTGACTATAAGGAATTTATAGATTACACAAGAAGAGGGACGACAGATACAGCCGCAAGGATTTCAAGATCGAATTTTGTCTGCAAAAAAATCTTTAATTCACTAAATTCTTAATGAGTAAAAAAAGAATTAAAATATCAGCAGCCTACAATGATTTTAACAAAGAGCTTCAAGCTTTAAAAAACTTTGATAAAATTAATCAAGAAAATTTTCAAATTAATAAACTGTCAAAAAAGCAGCTTCATTTATTAACTGAATCTGTTTTTTTTAGTGCTTTTAGAGAATACGAAAATTTTTTAAGAGATATTTTTCTGCTTTACACACAAGAAAAGAGAAATGCAAATAATGATAAAATTGAATCTTATTTAAGACCAAAAGATTTTTTTCACGCTGAAAAACTGATACAATCATCGATGAAAATTATTGATTGGAATAGTCCAGATACAATTATAGAACGCTCGGAATTATATTTAAAAAATGGTTTTCCTATTAAAACACCATATACAATTAATAGAACAAAATTTTCTACTTATAGAACATTAAGAAATCATATAGCTCATAATTCGACTAAGTCATTAGAAGATTACAAAAAAGTGTTACGGGCATATTTTGGAACAAATCCATTAATAATCCCCAGTGTTGGTGAGTATTTATTAAAAACATCAAAAATTGAAAGAAGAAATTATAATCTTCTAGATTTTTTTAATTTATTGGAAGATATGTCTAATACTTTAAGGTGATTATCATGTACTAAAATAGAAATTTTTTATTGATAAGCTGTCTAGCCATTCGCCGTGGATCCTCAACTTAGTATTTTATCATAATAGTAATTTTTTACGCATTTGATGTAAAAAAAAAGAAGCCCACGCCGTTGTATATACTGCTAGAGTATTTAGTGAGTGTTCAAGACCTCACCCTGCGGGTTTACAAGCACCCTCGATATTTTTTCAGCTATCCAATAATTAATTCTATACCAGCTTTTTCAGCTTTGTATTTTATTTTGGTCTGCAATTCATAATAACTCCAATTACGAAGCACAAATTCCTGTTCTTTTGCAATTCCTATTTTATCTTCCTGATTTTTGAGAATAAGCGTTCCCGCTTGTTGTTGGATGCAGAAATCAATAAGCTTCCGGCTATACAAATGAAGCCGATGGCTTACATAACGGCTTTCCAAATTTTCTGTTTTACACAATGCCTTTCGTTTGCGTTTGGCTCCATTTCCTGAACGGGAATATTCGACACCAGCTTGAATCCTCTTTTGACTTGCCTGAATTGCAAGTCTGCGATATAGAAACTCCTCTTTCGACCCAATATTGATCCGAACATTGTTGGCTTTTACTACGATAGGATGTTCCAAGGAGAGTGAAGCTTCAGCGATGATTTCCGGTTTTAAAAGATGCTCTTCCTTTTCAAATTCAAATACTGCCAGCCAAAAGATTTTCCCGGCTTTCAACTGGATCTGCGATGTGCAAAGCTTTATCTCTTTTTTTAAAAGACGTTCCATTATCAATCGCTTGTCAGTAAAGTCTTTCCCTAAGTACGTCTTAACAGGAATAGCAAACATATTGAAACAAAACGCTTTCTTTTCGGGATCATATTTCATTTTAGTAGTGCATCTAACAGGAAGCGGAATTGGAATATCTTTTTTAAAGTTTCTCAATGATTTTGTCCCCTGCCAGTAATCCACTTTGTTTTTGGAAAAGGTTGATTGAATCGTATGGTTTAGGCTGCCAAGAATATCGGTCGTAATCTCTCCTTTAAAACGGTCGAAGACCATCCGTGCAGTTGTGTGTGTTTTCGAGCTTGTAAATATTCCCATTTCATCTTTGTTTACATCCGCTAGTTTGAATTGGATATCTTCAGTAAGGTAAAAGAAATCCTTTATCATTTCCTGAACATACAAATGTGAAACAATAAAATTAGCCGCTCGGAAACAGCGGTTTTGATAGCGGTAGAGTTTTTCCCACATCTCTTTTTGTTCATTTGCAGGAAGATCGATCAGCAGCTGAATTCTTCGAGTCAATGTCATCGTGGATTTTTCCATTTCAAAGTGGTATTTCAGAAGTGTTTTGATTTTGTAAATGTTGATATGCATACAGAAATTCCCGATGGACTTCCTTTTCAGGTAATTTGAGTTCTCGGGCAATAACTGCAAATGACGATTTTTGCTCAAACCTTCTTTTTATAATCTCAAGCTGTTGACTACTGAGTTTATCTGACTGTTCTTTAATATCGAAAGCTTTTTCATGTGGCTGTTCAAAAGAACTTCTATTAAGAATTTTCCGAAGGTCATTTATAGCTCTGCTCACCTCATTGCTGATGTCCTTCACACTGCTTCCCATGGCATCTGCTATTGGTTTGTGCTGAAAGCCATATTCCAGGCAAAGTTCAATCAAGTGTTTTCTTTTGGGATCGAGAACGGGTAAAACCTTTTTGACTTCATTGAATTTTTTCTGATCCGATTCGTGGTTAAGTAAATATTCTTTATCTGTCAAAGGGTCATAACCTGCGAGATAATCCTGATAATTCTCAAAACTTTCAAGAGAAGCCATTAAACGGTTGAATTTATTTCTTGGAGCAGTAACATACGATATACAATCTCTTTTCATAACAAACCTTAAAAATCCGGTAATATGATTAGGTGTTTCAATAGTGTCGCGGTGTAGCCACAATTTAAGAAAGGTATCCTGAACGATAGTGTCCACTACAAAATCATCCTTAAGCACCTGCCATCCAACCCAAAAAAGGAGTCTTTTGTAACGCAGATGAATGTGTTCCAGAGCGGTCGGATTGCCCTTTTTCAGCAGTTCGTACAACTGAAGATTGGTAAACCTTCGGGTTGAAGAGGTTGTTCTTTTCATAAGCAGCGTTTTTAGCTATATTATTGCTGGAAGGAACTGCTTAAATCTCTAAGAAGAGTACTCTGTATCAAAACGCTAACTCACTACATCTTGTACAAAAAAATAGGCTTGGAACTCAACTTATCGACTCGTTGTCTTTTGAAAAGTGCCAGTTTTCCAGTCGAAAATCTAAACAATAGCTTTTATGTTTCTTTTAATTATCACAAAATTACCTTGATAAGTAATTAATTCAAATATAAGAATATTTATTCAGAACGCACTATAAGTCTCTATGAAAAATATAATTATTTATAAACTTTACTGAATGTATAAATGGAAATCTGAAGAAATAAAAAATCAAATCGGAATAATTTTTAAACTATACCGGTTAAGAAAAGGCCTATCACAATTTCAGATAGCCACCGAGATAGACCTTTCTAAAGATTACATTGGTAGAATAGAGAGAGGAAAAACCAATCCAACGATTGAGATTATTATTACTATCTGTAATTTTTTAGAAATTGATTTACTTTTAGTGTTTTCTAAAATAAGTCAGTCTCAATTTGATTCAATGATAAAAGAGACAAAACTTCTCGAAGAAAAATTGAAAAATCAAAATAAGAGAAAGTCCTAGTGAGCGTGGATTTTTTATGATGAAACTTAAACTTCAGGAAATTTATTGTTTATAACTATAGAATAATTTATATTGAAACACTATATACATAGAAAAATAGTGGGGCATTGACCACTTAATTTTAAATTGTTCACTAGAATAACTAATAAATATGTGTAAAAAGTCTCAAGATAATTTATGTAATGATGTTTGTTTACATTTTAATTACACAGTCACTAAAGATTGAAATCAGGTCGGCAATGTTACTGAAATTTGCAATGAAAGAAGCAAAACATCATTCCGAAGACTTCCCGACTTATTAAAAGTAGCGATTGCTTTTTATAATTATTATAAAAATTTTCTCAAATTTTTGAAGTCTGAAGCGAAAAGTAGCCATGTAATATTTAAGATTTAGAATTAAGTGTTGATATATAATCATTGTAAATACAAAACAGACGCGTTATTAGTAATTTATAAGACTTCTTGAGTTAATATTTAAAATTGTTAATGTGCTTATTTAATTCAAAGCATCAATATTACTTATATATCTGCTTATCGTTTGCAAATCTGCATTTTCTTGCGTAGTCAAATCAGATTTTTTTAGTAGAAAAATAATTCTATCGTAGAACACATTATTGAATCCTTCAAAAGCTTTTGCGTAATCAATACTGGTAAAAGAGACTTTGAAATCATCAAATGAAAATGTAAATCCAATATTTGAATCAAAAAGCATATCTATAATTATTTCCTCAGTCAATAAGAGTGCTGCTTTATCTTTTGGTAGAATTTCTTTTATTTTTAGATTTGTTTCGTATTTTTTAAATTCTTCATAGCTAATTGTTTTTCTTGAAATTTTACCAGTCTCAGAAATTCGTTTATGAGTAATTGTATTGACAAGTTCTCCTATGTCTTCGGGTGTCAGAGATTTGGTTGTCAATAATTGTTTCTTCTGTTTATTTACAATTTTTGGGATGTACTTTTTGGAAAATGAATCTATATCATAAAAACCAATATTAAATCCTGAATTATTTGATTTTATTTTAGATAGGGGTCGGAAAATTTCGTTTATTTCATCTTCCGTAAACTCATCTTTTATGATATCTATTTGTTGTTCATTCAAAGGATTTATAAAGATCTCATTATGGAATTTATCCACGATTGTGGTTTTTAAATCAACTATTTCCTTTTTTTCAGCATCTCTCTTTAAAAAGTCATTAGCAATTGAAAATCGAAAACTCCCATAGCTTGAATTTGTAACTATTGGATTAATTATTTTATCAATTTCTTTTTGTAATTCACTTTCAATATCTTCCGTAAACTTTGTTATTTGCTTTGCTTTCGAAAAAGCATAAGCTTTTAAAGATTTGAGATAATTATCTGTAAAATCTTTAATCATTCCCAAAGTTACAGAATGTCCAAACTCAAGATTAGTAGGTTCTAAAGTATAATGTGTACTTTTTTGTCGAAGAACGTTTAGGTATGTATACTCATTTTGGACAGCAATAGGATTTGAGTTTTTTAATGAAACTAAAATTTCTAATGCATCATCCAATTGTTGCTTGATGTCTTCATCAGTGATATTCAACAAACCGAAGAATATAAATCGTTTTGCTTCTTCGATTTCGCCCGCTTTTAAATTTAAAAAAGCAGCACTTCTGATTAATACACTTCTAGTGGGTTCAAGTTCTGGTTTATCAAAATAAAAAGTAGCAACTTGACTTTCAAGTTCTGCTGCCTTCTTATACAATTCGACAGAAATTGCCAAGTTGCCTTCTTCTAAAGCTTGTTTTGCTTTAAATGAATAATCCATTGCTTCTTTATGTATCAACTTCGGCTTCATTGATGTATTTCTTTTACAGTTGTAGGTTTGGCAAATAAGGTCACAATAACAGAGGATGCTTTGTTGTTTTTTGAGCCTTTGTTTATTTGGTTGTGTTTGCTTTTTATCCTATTAATTAAAGTATTTGATTTGTTTTCTTCAAGAATACCTGAGATTTCTACGTAATGATATTCATCATTCAAAAAGTTTAGGTCATCATCGTTAGGTTCGGTTTTAGAAAATCTATAATCAACACCATCGCCAATTTCAGATTGTTCAACATATTTATAGTCCATTAGAACGGACATTACAAACCAAGCCAAAGCTACTCCGCCGTGATTGGCAATATCTTTATCCTCTTTCATAGTGGCTTTAGAGAAGTTAGAATCCCAAGCGATAATATTTTTTGTCGATTTGCCATCGATTGAAAATTCAAATTCAGCTTTAGAATCTTTATGATATCTATCCAAGCCGACGGCTGCCCAGTAATTATGAACTTTCATATGTTCCCTTGGAGGACCTTGAAGTTTATCAAAGATTAAATCCAGATGAAGTTCTGTCATTTGAGTGAAGTTATTGTTTTTTCAAATATACAAATTTATGTTTTCCAATGTCAGATTTATGTAAATACTATAATATATACTTTATTATTTAACTTCCTTTTCGTTTTTAGATTGCAAGCAAAAAAATCACTTACAAGAATAATATTAGCTTGATTTGAGTATTATCTACTTTTATATTATTTTTTCATCAAGACCATTCAATGAACTTTTCAGTTGTGTTTATATAACTTATGTATCTTTTCTCCTTAATCTGATGTTTTTCTTAGACTCTAAATATTAACTTATGTATTAAGTAAAATAAAAAACTGGGACTTTGAGTCCCAGTTTTAGTCTTTAGCATATGTAAGATGTTCATTTTAATTTGGTTTTTGTGGATTTGGAGAGGATTTAAATCTCTATGTTCATACATAATCTTATATAACTTTATGTATGATTATATAAGTTGTTTAATAATTCTTTCTTAATAAATAATTACAAAAATACCGAAAGAGTGAATCAATCTGATAAAGTTTTTTTAAATTATTACCATATTTACTAATTTAAAACAATCTTAAGATTTTGCAAAATTCTGAGTGAAATTACTAATCATTTAAAGAATCGAAATTAATTTTTTCCAGCAGTCTTAAAATATTATCTATTCTATATTTTTCGACTATAAATTCAAGATTATTATTCAGATAAAAAATATTATTATTTGATTGACCAAATAATGTAAAAACTTTGTCAAAATCTTCAATTCCAAAAAATGTACTTTCTCTACTTTTTAAATAGTAGAAATCAATTTCGTAAATTTTTCCTTCAAGGAGTTTTACTGGTACATATTTGTCTGTACTCATTTCTTCTAAAATATCTAGAAAATGTAAAATTGCTTTTTGATAGTAGTTGACTAAATAATAAAAAATTAGTAATCCTAATTCCACATATACACAATAAAATTCCTCATGTTCAACAAATAGTTTCATTGATGCAAAAGGTTCTACTGCATAAGGTAAATTTGATGTGCTACTTTCCATTTTATAAAAATCCCTTAAAGTCAAATCTTCAAACTGCTTCAGTATTTTTAAATTTTCATCTTTTACTACAGTGTATTCTTTATTATAGCATTTGTAGAAACTGTCTTTATAATGCGCAGGAATTTCAACAAAACTGTTTGTTAATAGTTGATAAAGCACTAATAGATTATTGTATTCTTTTAATTCCATAGCTCTACTTCTTTGTGGCAACTGCGGTTGTTATTTGGGATTCTATGCTTTTAATTTTTTCCTTTAAAGTTTTTACCGTTATATAATCTGGTTGATTTAGATTATTCTTTTTAATTACATAACAATCAAAGTCAGAAAAATTACTTTTACGTTCAATTTGTCCACCGGTATCACCTTTTGTTGAGAAGCTTCCAAAACCAAAACCTACTCCAGCTTGTCCCGATAAAGATCCTTCTCCATTAAAACTCGAATCTCCTCTATTAGAAGTTATTACGATTTTATAATCGGATGCTAAAACAATTTGTGTTTCGTCTTTACTTGCGTAATCTGGCAACGATTTTAAAATATTATTTAAGATTTCTTTACGTAATTCTAGTACATCTTTGGTATTTTCCTTAAAAGCTCCAAAACCTCTATAAGATTGATATATAGGTGAATACATAATGCCGGAAATTATTAATAACGAGTTTTTAGTTTTATATGCTGCTTTTGCTGATGCTTCTACTGAATTTCCAGAAACTCCCACATTGGCATTTAAGACTGCCGATAAGTAGCCAGAACAATCTAAATTATAAAGAAAACTTGATGCATTAGGTTCTATATATTTCTGGATGTCAAAATTTTTTGCCGTCGGAGAATCTATTATTGTAGCTGATTTTTTTATTGTTTGACCATTATCTTGGTATGAGTATATAAAGCTATTTGCTAAAATTGTACTTCCTAAACCAGATATTTTTATTGCAGGTGAATCCTTTATTCTCTCACTTACTAAACTTGGGATAAATCCAAATTTATCTGGAGAATCATTTTTTCCTTTGGATACGACAATTTTTTTTATATTTTTAATAAGCCTTTGATCATAATCGCATTTAAACCCATCTGGATCAAAAAGCTTTATAAACTCATCTTCCAAAAGTACTTCACTGGCACCAAAAGGAACTTCTTCTATATCAATCGCACTTTTTAAATCATTAAAATCTTTTATTTGAAAATCTTTAAATTTAGTTAATGCAGCTTTTGGAATTGTTTCTAATGGGTGTGACAAAGAATCAATTTGGGCATTTGCATTCAAGGATAATAGAAATGAAAATAAAATAAATTTTGAAGGTTTCATAGTAAATCGGTTTTTAGTTAAACAAATATAAAAATTATTTGCAATAATTGTATTTATAAATATTTAATATTCAGTAATATATATATATATATTGTTTCTAATTTGTTATTTATGACAACTATTAAGAATGTACTAGATTATGTTGTTTAAGCTTGACAATAGCAACTTAATATATAAAACACATTATATTGATCGCTATAACTACTAAGTTTTCGAAGTGAATATCTCCTGAAGAAATCTTAAATACTTATATAGAACTATTAAGTTTCCAAGCACCATCATTTAATTCAAAAAGACGATCAATCCTGTTGGATTAATGGTTGAATGGCAATATGTCTGAAATTTCGATGTTATCGATACTGTGTAATCTGGACTTGTTAAATGAAAATTTTAATCATTTATACTTTTCTCATATAACCTAGTAGTTTCAAAATTTGATTGTTTGGGTAACAAACTCTTCAAACTTCTCTTTCTTTTTGATTTTTCTTTGCCTGTTTGGAAAAATCGAAGGCAATTTTAAACTGTAATTAAATGATTACTAAAGTTTAAAATCAGGTCGTTAATGCTAATGAAATTTACCTCATATAACAAAAATATGGCTAGCATTAATTTTACCTATAATTACTTTTTAACTTTGTAAAAACATTGAGTGGTTTCATAAAAGAATTTATTTTTTACGTATTTTCACAAACTATAATTTATTTGTTATACAACATTAGTGAAAAACGAAAAGCATACACGAAAAGAGATAATTGATAGCCGACTCAAACATGCAGGTTGGGATGTCAACGATTCAACTCAGGTAGTAGAAGAGTTCGATATAATTGTTGATTCAAGTATGGTTAAAGAAGCTTCCACACCGTACGCAGGTCGTCAGTATAGTGATTATGTTTTATTGGGAAAAGATGGTAAACCATTAGCAGTTGTTGAAGCAAAAAAATCTTTAGTTGATGCTAGTATTGGCAAAGAACAAGCGAAACAATACTGTCAAAATATTCAAAATGAAAAAGGAGGAGAATTACCATTCTGCTTTTTTACAAATGGTCATGATATTTACTTTTGGGATTTGGGAAATTATCCACCAAAAAAAGTACACGGTTTTCCAACCCGTGATGATTTAGAGCGCTATCAATACATTCGCAAATCCAGAAAACCACTTGCAAGTGAATTAATCAACATATCAATTGCTGGGCGTGATTATCAGATTGCTGCGATACGTTCTGTAATGGAAGCTATTGAAAAACGGAAGAAAAAGTTTTTATTAGTTATGGCAACAGGTACTGGTAAGACTAGAACTTGTATTGCATTAGTAGATACATTAATGCGTGCTGGTTGGGCAGAACGTGTTTTGTTTTTAGTAGATAGAATTGCATTACGAGACCAAACTTTAGAAGCTTTTAAAGAACATTTACCAAACGAGCCTAGATGGCCAAAAATTGGTGAAAAATCTATTGCAAAAGATAGAAGGATGTATGTTTCTACATACCCTACAATGTTAAATATAATTAGGGATGAAGATAATTCATTAAGCCCTCATTTTTTTGATTTGATCGTGGTTGATGAAAGTCATCGTAGTATTTATAATACTTATGGTGAAATTCTTGATTATTTTAATACAATAACATTAGGATTGACTGCTACACCAACCGATGTAATTGATCATAACACATTTAAACTCTTTGACTGTGAAGAAGGAATTCCAACATTTGCCTATTCCTACGAAGAAGCAGTAAATAATATTCCGCCTTATTTAAGTAATTTTCAAGTAATGAAAATTAAAACCAAGTTTCAAGAAGAAGGAATCAGTAAAAGAACCATTTCTTTAGAAGATCAAAAAAACTTAATTTTAGAAGGTAAAGAAGTTGCTGAAATCAACTTTGAAGGAACAGACTTAGAAAAATCGGTGACCAATAAAGGAACTAATGCTTTAATCATTAGGGAATTTATGGAAGAATCTATAAAAGACCCAAATGGTGTTTTGCCTGGAAAAACCATATTCTTTTGTACAACCATCAAGCATGCAAGGCGGATGGAAGAATTGTTCGACGCTTTTTACCCAGAATATCATGGCGAGCTTGCAAAAGTTATTACAAGTGATGACCCAAGAGCATATGGTAAAAATGGTTTGTTAAGTCAATTTACCAATAATGATATGCCTCGTATTGCAATAAGTGTAGGAATGCTAGATACAGGAATAGATGTCCGTGAATTAGTAAATCTTGTTTTCGCAAAGCCAGTTTATTCCTATACTCGTTTCTGGCAAATGATAGGTAGAGGAACGCGTTTGCTAGAACCTAAAAAAATAAAACCTTGGTGCACACAAAAAGATAACTTTTTGATTTTAGACTGTTGGGATAATTTTGAGTATTTCAAAATTAATCCAAAAGGAAAAGAAATTAATTCTTCTATACCTTTACCAGTTCGTTTGTTTGGAATTCGATTGGATAAAATTGAAAAAGCACAAGAATTACAAAACAGTTTCATTGTAACTAATGAAATTACAAAATTGAGAAAACAAATAGTGTCTTTACCAACAAAATCTATTGTGATTCTTGATGCACAATCAGAATTACAACGGCTGGAAGATGTAAATTTTTGGAATCTCCTGACCTCTGATAAACTTGCATTTTTACATTCCGTTATAAAACCCTTATTGAGGACCGTTTCTGATGTAGATTTTAAAGCTATGCGTTTTGAAAAAGACGTCCTAGAAGTTTCCTTAGCACATTTGTGTAAAGAGAAAGAAAAGTTTGAAGCGTTAAAGGAAAGCATTATAGAAGAGATAAGTGAATTACCTACAACAGTAAGCATTATTGCGAAAGAAAGTGAACTCATAAGAAAATCCCAAACAAACAATTATTGGGCTACCATTACTGAAGAAGGATTTGATGAACTAATTGTGAAGTTATCACCTTTGATGAAATTTAGAGAAGCAGTTATGCCACTTGGAACTGCAAAATATAATTTCAAAGATGAAGTTTATGCAAAAGAATATGTAGAATTTGGCCCACAACATGAAGCTTTAAGTATTGCGAAATACCGTGAATTGGTAGAGCAAACTGTGAACGATCTTGTATCAGAAAATCCAATTCTTCAAAAATTAAAACAAGGACAAGAAATAACTACTGAAGAAGCAGCAAGTCTTGCCGAAGTTTTACATGACGAACATCCACATATCACTGTCGATTTATTGCGAAGGGTTTATTCCCATCGCAAAGCACAACTCGTCCAGTTTATTAAACATATTTTAGGAATTCAGATTTTAGAATCATTTCCGGAAACCGTCTCCAATGCTTTTTCTGAATTTGTAAAAGTACATACTTATTTAACTGCAAGACAGTTGCAGTTTTTAGATTTACTCAAAAAATTCATCATCGAAAAAGGTGAACTCAATAAACGAAACTTAATTGAATCTCCCTTTACCATGTTACATCCTGAAGGAATTCGTGGTATATTTAAACCCAACGAAATAGAAGAAATTATAAACCTTACAAATAAATTATTAGCAGCTTAATATGTTACATAACAATGCTATATTAAAATCATTAATTGATCGCCTTTGGAATAACTTCTGGAGTGGAGGAATAAGTAATCCATTGACAGCAATTGAACAAATTACCTATTTGCTTTTTATGAAGCAAATGGACGATCTAGAAGCTAAACGAGAAAGAGACGCTGAATTTACTGGCGAATCTTATGAGTCAAAATTTGTCGGACTGTTTAAAGTTCCAGGAAGTGATACTGAAGTAGATAAACAAGATTTACGGTGGAGAAATTTTAAAAGGATGCCTGCTGAGCCAATGTTGTTACATGTGCAAACTAAAGTTTTTCCTTTCTTAAAACAATTTGAAGGCGGTTCGAAGTTTACACACGCTATGAGCAATGCCGTTTTTATTATGCCAAAACCTTCTTTACTGGTAGAAGCTATTAAAATTATTGAGGAGATTTTTGTAGAAATAGAAAAAGATGCTTCAATTGGTGGGCAAGCTTTTCAAGACATACAAGGTGATGTGTACGAAATGTTGTTGGGAGAAATTGCAAGCGCTGGTAAAAACGGACAGTTTAGAACACCGCGTCACATTATAAAATTAATGAACGACTTGGTAAAGCCACAATTAGGACAGCGTATTGCAGATCCTGCTTGTGGAACAGGTGGGTTCTTACTTGGTGCATATCAATATATTTTGACGGATTTGGTTAAAAAAGAAAATCCAGATGCTTTACAACCCGATGAAGATGGTTTTTTGCGAGCTACAGTTTCAGCGACCTTAAATGAAAACTTAAAAAATATTGTAGAAGAATCGTTATTCGGATATGATATAGATACAACAATGGTACGTTTGGGTTTGATGAACTTGATGATGCACGGTATCGATCAACCGAATATTGACTATAAAGATACCTTGAGTAAATCCTATAATGAGGATGCACAATTTGATATTGTTCTTGCTAATCCGCCATTTACAGGGAATATTGATAAAGGTGATATTAATGAAAGTTTAAAATTAGGCACTACAAAAACCGAGTTGCTTTTTATAGAACGTATTTACACTATGCTAAAAATGGGTGGATCAGCAGCAGTTGTTGTGCCACAAGGAGTTTTGTTTGGCAGTGGAAAAGCTTTTGTAGAAGCCCGAAAAATAATGGTAGAAAAAAGCGAATTAAAAGCCGTTATTACCATGCCAAGTGGCGTTTTTAAACCTTATGCTGGTGTGAGTACCGCTATTTTATTGTTTACAAAAGGCAGTGAAACCAGCAATGTTTGGTTCTATGAAATGCGGCAGGATGGTTATGATCTTGATGATAAGCGTAAAAAGAATGACAAAAGTGATTTGCAGGAAATTGTAACTCAGTATCATAATCGTAGTGCGGTTGCCAGTACAGAGGAAGAAAGAAAAAGTAACTATTTTTCCATCACAAAGCAAGAAATTACGGAAAATGCTTATGATTTAAGTTTGAGCAAATACAAACGTGAAGTATATGAAGAAATAACTTACGAAATACCAACAAAGATTTTTAATCGATTAGAAAGAATTGAAGAAAATATTATTAAAGGTATTAGTGAATTAAAAGAATTGGTATAATGAAATTTATAAAACTTGGTAGCGTTTGTAAATTGAGAAATGGTTATGCATTTAAAAGTAATAATTTCATTGAAATTGGTGTCCCAATTATTCGTATATCAAATATTAATGATAATGTAGTCACACCGGAAAAAGCTGTTAGAACAAATTATGAGGAAATATTTGATAATTACAAAATTGTAAAGGGAGACATATTAATTGCAATGTCTGGTGCGACAACAGGAAAGTTTGGGATTTATAATTCTGACGAAATTGCATATCAAAATCAACGTGTTGGTTGCTTTAAAATCTTAGATAATTCTATATTAAATAAAACCTATTTGCTTCAAGTATTAAATATTGTAAAACCTACTATTGAAAAAAAAGCAAATGGTGGAGCACAACCCAATATTTCTGCTAATGCAATTGAAGAAATAATAATCCCACTGCCTTCAATAGAAGACCAAATTCGCATTGCAGATATCCTCACCAAATCCGAAACCTTAATAACCCAACGTAAAGAAAGTATCTTGATGTTGGATGAATTGTTAAAGAGTATTTTTTTGGAAATGTTTGGGGATCCTATTAGAAATGAAAAGGGTTGGGGAACATTATCTCTTAAAGAGATTGTAAAAGTTGGAACGGGAGGAACTCCTAGTCGTAACAGAAATGATTACTATGGAGGCAACATTAATTGGGCAAAGACAACTGAAGTTAGAGGGAGTTATATTGTAGATACAGACGAAAAAATAACAGAATTAGCTATAAAAGAGTCCAATTGTAAAGTTTACAAGGAAGGAACAATACTTCTCGCAATGTATGGTCAAGGAAAGACGAGAGGCAATGTAGGATTTTTAAAAATAGCTGCAGCCACAAATCAGGCTTGTGCAGCAATACCTCCTACTGAAAATATAAATCAAATATTTTTATTTGAATTATTAAAAAACTCCTATAGTTATCTAAGAAGTTTAGCAAGAGGTGGAAATCAAGAAAATCTCAATCTTGATATCGTTGGCAAGATAAATATTATCCTTCCCAATACTCTATTACAAACTAAATTTGCTACAGTTGTTTTAAAAATTGAAACTTTAAGAACAGAATATCAAAAGAGTTTAGAAGAATTGGAGAATATGTATGGTATTTTAAGTCAGAAAGCTTTTAATGGAGAATTAGTTAAAAGTAAAGAAAATAAATTAGATAAAAAAAAAGATGATACTGTAATGGAAGGAGAACCAGATGAAATCATTGATATTAAAAATTATACTAGAGAGAAAAAAGAAAAGGTCGACATTACCAATATGACATTTGCAGATTATGTTGGCTTTCCTGAAGAATTCCAAATCCGTGATGAAAAGTGGATGGCTAAGTTCTTAGGACAAGACGAATTTTATCAATTTTTATTGAAAGATAATTTTAAAGATGTTTCATTTAACTTAGGTGATATTGAAATGAAATTTCATAATTTCTTCTATCAATATTTAGATATGGATTTTGAAATCGAGCCATGGAGATCCGCTATTTTTGAATTTATGAAAGCTGATCCGCCAATAATTATTCAGCGATTTAATGAAGAATCCGCAACTATTAAATTAGAACTTACTGATGAAGCTTATAAGGCTTAAAATAAACGACGAGAGGGGTTTCCGGTCTTTAAAGAAAGGTTTTGAAATTAATTTTCAGAGCAATTTTGATGATTCTGAAAGTAATAAGTTTTACCCATATGTTTTGGCTGGGCAAAATGGTAGTGGTAAATCTAATGTTTTAGAAGCATTCGCAGAGATTTTTTATCATCTAGATTGTATCTACACCAGTTACAAACCAGATTATTTTAATCAAAACTATGATAATCCTAAAGGTTTTAATTCGGCAATTTCAAGAATCGACGAATACGAATTAGAGTACTATACTTTTTTAGATTCAGATCATTTTTCAGTTGATAAGGGCAAATTACGAAAAGCTCATATAAAAATTACAAAAATTAAAGGTGACAGACCAAAAATAAAATGGCTAAATGAAATTAATTTTAGAGAAATAACTGAATTATCGCAACAAGAAGCAAAAAGTTTATTGCCAAATTATGTAGTTGGTTATGCTTCCGGAAATAACGAAACTTTAAGTTTTCCTTTTATTAAAAGTCGTTTTTTACAATTTGACGAATATCTAAGTACGCTTGCCTCGAAAGAATTTGTTAGTCCAAAACCCGATGCCTCATTAATTTACTTGGATGAAGCATACAGCCAAGCTATATTACTTTCAAATTTTTTAATGTTAGATAATGTGGACGATGATGAAGAAAAAATTGATTTGCTAAGTCCTTTGAAAAAATATGTTGGAGTTGAAGATATTGATTCTTTCAGACTTATAATCAGAAGTGATGTAGAGATAATTCCTCCTAGAAATTCTAATGTAAGAGATGAAGAACTAAAGAAAATGCGATTAATTCAAAATTTGGATTTGAAAAATTTGAATGAAAATCATTACGAAACATCTTATATTGAGAAACTGAAAAGTTGCGCAACCACATGGTACGATAATTATCTGATGGATTTAGACGATACTACACTGCCAGAAGATTATAATAAAAGTTATTTTTACTTAGACTTCAAAGTTGATAAAGAAACAAAAAAAGCTTTTCAATTTCATTTCGACAAAGATCCGCTCAAATTGTTTGAATTATTTCAAATATTATTATTACAAGATTTGTATAAGGTTCCCGAAGGTGTTAAGAAAAACATTTATTCAACAAATAATGTCTTTCTAAATCAAGACATTGGTTACATTCCAGATGAAGTCAATAGAATATTACGATTCAAGTATGTGAAGATTAAAAAGACAAATGTTGATAAAACCATTTACACCAAAGAATTATCAGACGGACAACACCAATTATTACATACTTTAGGCCTCTGTATACTGTATAGGAAGGAACGATGTCTATTTCTATTTGATGAACCAGAGACACATTTCAACCCAGATTGGAAAGCGAGATATATTACAAGTGTTAGGAATTGTTTCAACAATATTAATCCACAAGCTGAAATGATAATTACAACGCATTCACCATATCTGATATCTGACAGTAAAGCAAAATTTGTATATGTATTTAGCTATGACAGTATTAAAAATGAAATATATTGTTCGCATCCAGAATTTCAAACATTGGGTGCTTCCGTCAACAAAATAACGTTGGAAATATTCAAGACGCATCTAACTATAGGACACTATGCATATACTTTCATAGAAGCAGTCGCTGAAAGATTTAAAAATGGTGAAAATGGTCAGAAACTTATTGATGAACTCGAACAAGAGTTAGGTTCATCAGTTGAAAAAACATTATTAATACATAAATTAACTAATTAATGTTGTTTCCTTATAAATTTATTGAGCACGATATCTGTAAACTAAATACTTGGATAGAATATTTGTTTACCGAGGTTTGGTGTAAAGCAGAATTGGACTACTCTCTAGATTTATTAAATGGATGTCCTGAATTAAAAAATATAGCTGAGATAGAAGCATACAAAGAAGATCCAGCTAAAAAGCCAAAAGACTATATTACTGGACCGATTTCTATGATTTATGATTTGTTTAAAACTGAATTAGATATAAAACAAAGAAATAAATTGAGAAAAATATTTCTTAAAAGTAGAAATATTGAAAAAGGTCTTGAAGGACAAAAGTATTATTTTATTTTAACTACAGATGATTTAAATCAATATTCTGAAAAGCTAGCTACAGAATTACATACATTCTATGTCAACCTTTTTGATAGCGTTCTTGATTTGTCAGTTGTAAGAAATCAAAATGGTACTTTAAAAAATCATTATGATGAATTTGTTAGAATTAATAATGCCGGAATTTGTCCATTCTGTGGTATAAGCACATTAAGATCTTATATGATGGATGGTCATGAAGCCTATGATCATTTTCTTCCCAAAGAAAATTATTCATCTTATTCCATTAATTTTAAAAATCTAGTTCCTTGTTGCCATGATTGCAACTCCATTCACAAACTACGCAAAAGTCCTATAGGTAGCAAAACTACAGGAACTATTAATAGATCATATTATCCCTATGCAGATAAATTAATGAATTTTAAAATTAATATAACAGTTAATATTAGTCACTACAAAGAGTATGAGCATGACCATATTAGCTTAAATTTTGTTGCAAATAAAAAAATAGAACAGGAGAAAGTAAATGCCTGGAGCAACTTATATAATATAGACAAAAGATATAAAGATCACTTAACGAACGGTGCTAAAGGGAAATATTGGTTAGTACATATGCTCGAAGAGTTAGATAACGATGAAGATAGAATGAAGGAATTAGAAAGGCTTACTAAGATCTATGATAAAAAGAAATTTGATGGAGAAAATTTACTAAAAACTCCGTTTTTATTAGCTTGTAAAAAAGAAGGAATCTATTAAAAATATCTAAATTAATGAATAATTTAAAGTCAATAACACTTAGTCTTTCAGAAATTTTCAACAATGGCACAAATTGTTTTGGAATACCTGATTATCAAAGAGCATACTCTTGGGAAGAAATACAACGTGCTGATTTATTAGAAGATATAGAAAATATTTTTATACTAGATAACTACAAACATTTCACGGGAACTATCGTTGCACAAGAAAAAGAAAGAAAAGACGAGAATGTCTACTATGATATAGTTGATGGACAACAAAGATTAACCTCAATTATAATCTTACTTTCCGTTTTAGCACAAAGTGGTTTCTTAAAGGAGGATTCTATTAATGATATTTACAACAATTACTTATACAAGGGAAAAGAGAGTGGGAATACTGTTCGTCTTTTTAAGTTAAATGGAGATTTAGATAAATATTTCTTTAGGAAACTCGAGCAATGGAATTATACTTCAGAGGAACATTCAACTAAAGCACATACAAACATCAATAACGCTTTTATAGAATTTAAAAATTGGTTAGATGATAAAATTCAAACTGATTTAGATTTTGCCAATAAGGTTTATTCTGTAATTATTGATAAAATTGTTTTTCTTTTTCACGTACCTGAGACAAGTGCAGAAGTGGGTTTGATGTTTGAAGTTATTAACAACAGAGGTAAAAAGTTAAGTGAATTAGAGAAAATAAAAAATTATCTGATTTACTATGCAGAAAAATCAGGATATCAGGATATTAAAGTTGCTGTAGATAACTATTGGGGTAAAATTTTGTATAATTTAAATGATTGTCATCAAACTTCAAATGACGATGAAAATTCTTTTCTTAGATATACTTGGATTGTCTTCGAACAAACGAATAAAAGTGAAAGCTACCACGTTTACAACAACTTAAAAAGCAGATTTCCTGCAAAAAAGGATTCCAACTGGCAACGACTTAAATTGTATATAGAATTCATTGCGGAATCTGCTGAAACG
>Ga0307414_10000311_pt1 | contig 28279 bp, 25 predicted proteins | sample DK1Ometagenome_FD_203804 | JGI IMG/M metagenome (GOLD analysis project Ga0307414, IMG submission 203804) | Maize rhizosphere microbial communities from greenhouse at UC Davis, California, United States - DK15-O-3 | ecosystem: Host-associated > Plants > Roots > Rhizosphere > Soil | place: USA... | reverse complement strand
CATTAACGGTTAGCGACACGAGCACATCTGCCAAGACCTTAGTCGCCTTATCGTAACGTTTCCGGGGCGAGCCCGTAGCGATCATCTCGGAAGAAAAGCCGACCTGCCTAAGGGCTGTATTTGCCTTAAGCCCTAAGTTGACCAAGCTGTCGTCCTCCACAGCCATTATGACGTTAAGCTTCGAAACCACATCGTCATTGAGAAGCATCGCCAGCCGCTCGATCCCGGCCGCCCAGCCGACCGCCGCCGTCGGCGGGCCGCCAAGGGCTTCGATCAGCCCGTCATAGCGTCCGCCGCCAAGGACTGTGCCCTGCGCGCCCAAGCGGTCGGTGACGAATTCGAACGCGGTGTGACGATAATAGTCGAGCCCACGCACCAGCCGCGAATTGCGTTCCCACGCGACGCCTGCAGCGTCGAGCCCCGCGGTCACCGCACTGAAGAAATCCTGCGCCTCGCTGGTCAGATAGGCGTCGATATCGGGGGCGCTGTCGGCGACGGGCCGGTCCTTCGGATCCTTGCTGTCGAGGATGCGCAGCGGATTCTTGTCGAGCCTTGCGAGGCTGTCTTCGCTGAGATCGCCACGATGGGCTTCGAAATGCTCGACCAGCGCGGCGCGCCAGGCATCGCGGCTAGCCGCATCGCCGAGCGTGTTGAGCGTCAGCGTCACGCCCTCCGATATGCCGAGTTCCTTGAGAATCTGGTCGGCGAAGACGAGCAATTCGGCATCGGCGAGTGGGCTGTCGCTGCCGATCACCTCGGCATCGAGCTGGTGGAACTGGCGGTAGCGGCCCTTTTGCGGGCGCTCGTAACGAAACAGCGCGCCATGGGTCGCAACCTTGAGCGGCGCGAACTGTTGCCAGCCGTTGCTGATATAGGCGCGGGCGATCCCGGCGGTGAATTCGGGGCGCAGCGTGATCGATTCGCCGCCGCGATCCTCGAAGCTATACATTTCCTTCGAAACGACATCGGTCGTTTCGCCGAGCGAGCGGGCGAACACGGCGGTCGGCTCGATTACCGGCACCTCGATGCGCTTGTAGCCATAAAGGCGCCGCACCCGGTCGAAGGTGTCGACGACATGCGCGAAACGGTCGGCGAAATCGCCGAGCATGTCCTGGGTGCCACGCACGGGCTGCGGGGTCGGAATCTTCGCGGATTTGTCCTTGCTCATGGCGGGCGCGTCTAATGCTTTTTCGCCGAAACGCAAAGTGGGCTTGCAGACCGGCGACTGGACCTCGCGGCGATTTGTGGGCAGATAATTATACCATGAAAATTGCACTGCTCGCCGCAGCGGCCCTGATCGCCGCCCCCGCCGCTCATGCACAGGATGGCAACAGCCGCCCGCAGCCCGTCGTCCAGCCGCTCACCATCCCCCTGCCCGCCGACAAGCCTTACCCCGGCATGATGCAACTCAAGGTCGATGCGCGCGATTTCACCCGCGGGATTTTCCGCGTTCGGCAAACGATCCCGGTCGCGAAGAATGGCAAGCTGACCCTGCTCTATCCAGAATGGCTGCCCGGCAAGCACGCTCCGCGCGGCGCGATCGCCGAAGTGGCGGCGTTTCAGGCGAGCGCGGGCGGCAAGCCGATCAGCTGGACGCGCCAGCCGACCGATGTTTATGCTTTCGACATCGATGTGCCCGCCGGGGTGAAAAGCATCGAGGTCGCTTTCGACTTCCTGTCACCGACGCGGGCGAGCGAGGGCCGGGTGGTCGCGACCCCGGCGATGATGAACCTGCAATGGGAGCAGGTCAGCCTCTATCCCGCCGGTTATTTCACTCGCCAGATTCCGGTACAGCTTGAGGTGACTTTGCCCGAAGGCTGGACCGGAGCGGCGGCACTCGACGGACTCAAAATCTCCGGCAATCGCTACAGCTATGCGCCCACCAATTATGAGGTGCTGGTCGACAGCCCGATGTTCGCCGGCAAATATTTCCGCAAATGGGACCTTGGTCAGAAGGTGACGCTGAACGTCGTTGCCGACGATGCCAGATATCTGGAAGCGAGTCCCGACCATATCGCGCGCCACGCCGCGCTCGTGTCGGAAGCGGTCGCCCTGTTCGGCACCCGCCATTTCGATCGCTATGAATTTCTGCTCGCGCTGACCGACGAACTCGGCGGCATCGGGCTCGAACATCACCGGTCGAGCGAGAACAGCCGCAGCCCCGACTATTTCACCAAATGGAATGACAATGACAGCGAACGCGGACTGTTGCCGCACGAGCTGATCCACAGCTGGAACGGCAAATATCGCCGGCCGGACAAGCTGTGGACCCCCGATTTCCGAACGCCGATGCAGGGCAATCTGCTGTGGGTTTATGAAGGGCAGACAAGCTATTGGGACCTCGTCCTCGCGGGCCGGTCGGGGATGCAGTCAAAGGAGATGGTCCTCGCCGAATGGGCGACCAACGCCGGTTTCTACAGCGCGCAGGCCGGGCGCGACTGGCGATCGGTCGAAGATACGACGCTCGATCCGGTGATTGCGGGGCGTAAAGCGCGCGCCTTCCCCAGCGCCACGCGGACCGAGGATTATTATAACGAAGGGTCGCTGATGTGGCTGGAGGCGGACATGCTGATCCGGGGGGCCACCCGCGATGCGAAGAGCCTCGACGATTTCGCGCGGGCCTTTTTCGGCGGGCGCGAGGGCGACTGGGGTCAGGACACCTATGATTTCGACGATGTCGTCGCGGCGCTCAACGCCGTCTACCCCCATGACTGGGCGAAATTCCTGCGCGAGCGGATGCAGACGCCCGGCCGCCCGGCCCCCGTCGGCGGCATCGAGGCCGCCGGATACCGCCTCGTGTGGCGCGACGCCCCCAATGCCTATGACCGCGACCGCATGGCGCAGGCGAAAAATGCCGACCTCACCCATTCGCTGGGGATGACGATCGACAAGGATGGCGTCGCAGGCAACATCTTGTGGAACGGTCCCGCCTTTCTCGCCGATATCATCAATGGGACGAAAATCGTCGCGGTCGATGGCGTCAGCTATAGCCGCGAGCGCATCGAGGCCGCGGTCCGCGCCGCAAGCGACGGCAAGACGCCGGTCAGGCTGATCGTCGAACGCGGCGGACGCTATCGCAACATCGACATCGACTATCACGGCGGGCTGCGCTGGCCGCACCTGGAGAAAACGGGCAGTGGCCCCGACTGGTTCGATCGGCTATTGGCCCCGCGCCGGGCACTTTAGGCACCGCTCATCGGTTCGCGTCTCGACTTCGCGCGATGCGAGCGGCTAAGGGGCGTCCGATTCAAAAACCAAAGGATTCTCTCCCATGCGTATCGACCTGATTCCCGCCGGTGACAGCCCCCCCGACAGCCTGAACGTGCTGATCGAAGTGCCGATCGGCGGCGAGCCGGTGAAATATGAATTCGACAAGGCCTCGGGCGCGCTGTTCGTCGATCGCTTCCTGCACACGCCGATGCGCTATCCCGCCAACTATGGTTTTGTCCCGCACACGCTGGGCGAAGATGGCGACCCGCTCGACGCGCTGGTCGTTGCACGCTCGCCGATCATCGCCGGTGCGGTGGTCAAGTGCCGCCCGATCGGCGTGCTGCTTATGGAAGACGACGCTGGCGGTGACGAGAAGTTGCTCTGCGTTCCCGTCAACAAGACCTTCCCCTATTATTCGGAAGTGACGAGCTACACCGACATGCCGCCGATCGTGATGCAGCAGATCGAGCATTTCTTCACCCACTATAAGGATCTTGAGCCCGGCAAATGGGCCAAGCTCAACGGCTGGGGCGATGTCGATGAAGCCAAGCGCATCATCGTCGAGTGCATCGAGCGCGCGAAGAAGGTCGGCTTTTAATCTGCCTTTCGGGGCGCTGCGACTTCGTCCGGCGCCCCGACCAACCGCACATCCTGTCGCGGATAGGGAATGACGATCCCCGCATCCTGGAACCTGTCCCAGATGCCCAGAAACACGTCGCCCTGAATATTGCCGAGACCCGCTTCGGGATCCGAAATCCAGTATCGCAGCTCATGCTCGACCGCGCGTTCGCCGAATGCCGTGATCCACACCACAGGTTCGGGGTCGGCAAGAATGCGTGGATTGGTCTTGGCGGTTTCCACCATCAATTTCTGCGCAAGCCGAAGATCACTTTCATAGGCGACCGGAACGCGCATCCGCACCCGGACCTCCCGGCTCGAATAGCTCCAGTTCTCGACAGGCTGGGTCATCAGCAATTCGTTCGGGATCAGATGCTTTTTGCCGTCGCGTGTCACGACGCTGACCGCACGCACCCCGATCTTGGCGACGCGGCCGACGTTCGGGATGCCATTGAGCGCCGCCGATCCCCCCATGCTGCTGCCGTCTCCGACGACGATCACGTCGCCGGGCTTGATCGAGCGATCCATCAACAGGATGATGCCCGCGATCAGATTGCCGACCGTCTTTTGCAGCCCGAAGCCGATGGCGAGGCCTGCGGCGCCCGAAAAGACCGCGAGTGCGGTGAGGTCGATGCCAAGCAGGTCGATGCCAAAGAGCAGTGCAAAGACGAACAGCGCGATCGCGATCAGCTTCTCGGTCAGCAACCGTTGGGTATCGTCGATCTGGGTGTTCCGGCGGAGCAGCCATTTGATCGCACGCATCGTCAGCTTCACTGCAAGATACAGCAGCACCGCGACGATGACGGCCGAAAATAGCCCATAGAGCGACAGCCGCGACGAGCCGACGTCGAGCCCGATCGTCTGCATCGCCTCAATCGTCCGCGTAATTCCTCCGCGCAGGTCGGCCGAAATACTCATCCCGCCATCGCCGCAAATCCGCGTTCGAGGTCGGCGATCAGATCCGCCGGATCCTCGAGCCCGATCGACAGGCGGACGAGCGGATCGGGGTCGGTCCACGCCGTCGCGGTGCGGATGTTCGCCGGGTCGCTCGGCACCACCAGGCTTTCATAGCCGCCCCAGCTGAAGCCGATGCCGAAATGCTGCAAGGCGTCGATGAAGCGCGTCCGCGCGCCCTCGTCGCCCCCCTTCAGCGTGAAGCCGAACAGGCCGCTGGTGCCGAGAAAATCCCGGGCCCAGATCGCATGGCCGGCATCGCCGGGCAGCGCGGGATGGAGGACGCGGGCGACTTCTGCTCTGCCCGCAAGCCAGTTTGCAACCTTCAGCCCATTTTCGCCGTGCCGCGCCATTCGCACGTCGAGCGTGCGCAGACCGCGCAGCATCAGCGCGCAATCGTCGGGCGAGACCGCATGGCCGAGCTGATAGGTCGCTTGCCGGAGACGCGGCCAGGCCGCTTTGTTCGCGGTCAGCGAACCCATCATCGCGTCCGAATGGCCGCCGACATATTTGGTCAGGCTCATCATCGTCACGTCGATGCCCTGCGCCATCGCGGGAAAGAGCAAGGGCGTCGCCCATGTGTTGTCGAGCATCGTCAGCACGCCGCGCGCGCGCGCCGCCGCAACGATGGCAGGAATATCCTGCACCTCGAAGGTCAGGCTGCCCGGTGATTCGAGGAAAATGAGTTTGGTCGCGGGAGTAATCAGGTCGGCGATGCCCGCGCCGATCAGCGGATCATAATAGGTGGTTTCTACGCCATAACGGGCGAGCATGCCGTTGCAGAAGGATCGCGTCGGCTCATAGGCGCTGTCGACCATCAGCAGATGATCGCCCGGCGACAACAGGGCGAGCAGCCCGGCCGTGATCGCCGCAACCCCGGATGGATAGAGCAACGTCCCTTCCGCCCCCCGCTCCATCCCGGTCAGCGCATCGGCCAGCGCCCACACCGTCGGCGTCCCGCGCCGCCCGTAATAGAGCTGATCATGGGTCGCATGGCCGCGCGCCTTCATGTCGGCGATATTGTCGTAAAGGATCGTCGAGGCGCGCCACACCGGCGGGTTGACAACCCCGCCGCCGAGGCGCGGGTCGCCGGTCCATTCGGGCCGGCGGCCGCCTTGAATCAGCTGCGTCGCAGGGCGGAGCGGATCGTGGCTATGCTTGTCTTTGCTCATAAGCCCCTGTTAGCGCGGGGTCAGACAAAATCCAGCAGCAAGCCCACCCCGGCACAAAGCGCCAGCATCGGGATGATCTCCCAGCGAAAACGGAAGAGCAGCACCCCGGCGAGGAGAGTAAGCCCCAGCGCATCCCATTGCACGCTTGCCAGCACCGGCATCTGCACCGTGACCGGTCCCCATTCGACCACGACCAGCCGCCCGAACAGCACATGCAGCGCGAACCACAAGGACAGGTTGGCGATCACCCCGACGACGGCGGCGGTCACCGCCGCGAGCGCGCCCTTAAGCCCGGCGGCACGCTCCATGCGATCGATCCACGGCGCAAAGGTGAAAATCCACAGGAAGCAGGGCGCGAAAGTCACCCACAAAGTAACTCCGGCGCCGAGCAGCCCCGCGATCAGCGGGGTGAAGGGCGCAGCGTCGCGGTACGCGGCGAGAAAGCCGACGAATTGCGTGACGAGGATCAGCGGCCCCGGGGTCGTTTCGGCGAGCCCCAGCCCGTCGGCCATCTCGCCCGCCGAAAGCCAGCCAAAGCCGGTCACCGCCTCCTGCGCCATATAGGCGAGTACGGCATAGGCGCCGCCGAAGGTCACCATCGCGAGCTGCGAGAAGAACAGGCCAATATCCCAAAGGACATGCCCGCGCCCCAGCGTAACGAAGATCAGCACCAGCGGCACCGCCCAGATTGCGCTCCACTGGACGATTGCCTTGACGCTGTAACGCCACGGAGCCGGCCCGGGCGATGCGCTGCCAGACAGGGCACCCGCGCTGAGCCCGATCCACGCCGGACGCCAGCGCGCCGCCGCATAGCCGGTGAGCAGCGCCGCGAGGATCACCAGCGGAAAAGGCAAGGCCAGCACTGCGATGCCAATCAGCGCCGCGACGGCAATCGCGCGTTTGAGCGGCGTCGTCAGTGCCCGCCCGCCAATGCGCAGCAGCGCCTGAACGACGATCGCCAGCACCGCAGCCTTGATCCCGAGAAAGATGGCGGCGAACCAGTCGAGGTTCGCTGCGACGACATACAGCATCGCGAGCAGCGCCATCACCAGCGCGCCGGGCAGGATGAACAGCAGTCCCGCGACGATCCCGCCGCGGGTCCCGTGCAGTTTCCACCCGATCCAGGTCGCAAGTTGCTGCGCTTCGGGGCCCGGTAGCAGGTGACAGAAGTTCAGCGCGTGGAGGAATTGATCCTCCTCGACCCAGCGCAGCTCATCGACGAATTCGCGATGCATCAGCGCGATCTGTCCTGCCGGGCCACCAAAGCTGAGGCAGCCGATACGGGCATAGGCGCGCACGGCTTCAGCGAAGGTCGGGCGGGAAAGAGAAGGGGTTTCGTCAGGCAAGCCGGTCATGTGCAACACTTTCCCATCCGGCGAAGCCGGGTGAAAAAGCAACGCTTGGGCGCTGACGCCTGACCGGGAGGTTGCCTTGCCCCGATGCGACACGCCTAACGCGGTGCACCGGGGCGGAGCAAGCAAGAAAAACGCGCAGCCGAGAAACCGCGCTGTCGGCGTCAGGCGGCGCCCGTCGCCTTCGGCGTTGCCGGATCGGCGCCCCATTCGGTCCAGCTGCCGTCATATACCGCGACATCTTCCTTGCCGAGCAAATGCGCGCCAAAGGCAACCACGGTTGCAGTCATCCCGCTGCCGCAGGTGGTGACGAGCGGCTTGTCGAGGTCGACCCCGGCGGCATCAAACGCAGCCTTCAACTCATCGCCTTGCTTCCATGTACCGTCGGCGTTGAACAAGCTGCTGTGCGGCAGGCTGCGCGAGCCCGGGATATGACCGGGCGCCATGCCCGGACGCGGGTCGCGCTCTTCACCGGAGAAACGCGCGGCGGGACGTGCATCGACGACCTGTTCGGTGCCGCTCGCGACATTGGCCAGCATTTCGTCCTTCGTGCGCACCGCCTTGGCATCGCGCCAGACGGTAAAGTGGCGGTGGCGCAGCGTCTGCTTGCCCATTTCAAGCGCGCGGCCTTCGGCTTTCCACTTGGCGAGGCCGCCGTCGAGCAGCGCGACGTCGTGCGCGCCGAACAATTTGAGCAGCCACCAGGCGCGCGCCGCGCTCTTGAGCGGGCTATCGTCGTAAATCACAATGCGGCTGCCGTCACCGAGGCCGAGCGACTGCATACGGCTGGCGAATTTTTCGGCGGGCGGCGCCATATTCTCCACGCCGGCGTTGGCGTCGGCGAGTTCGGCCAGATCCATGAATACGGCGCCGGGGATGTGCCCCGCTTCATATTCGGCGCGGGCGTCGCGCCCGGCATCGGCCATGAATTTCGTCGCATCAACGACCCGCAGGTCCGATGCCCCCAGTTCGCGTTCCAGCCAGTCGGTAGAGACCAAGGCGTCCATGTCATGCTCCTGTTTCGATCCGACGGCGGAACCCGGCCTCTTCCTGTTCCCGCCCGTCGGCCATCCTGCTGTGGCTTTGGGGTTCAGTCCCCCGCTCTTTTTGCGGGGGAAGTTGCCAGCCTATGCCCCGCCTCGCCCTTTTTCAAGCGCAGCAACGCTGTGCCTCAGCCGATGCTGCACCGCAACACAAAAGCTATTGGCGGCGCCGGATTGCGGTCGGGCGTGCACCGGGCAAGTCGATGATCCAGGAAGGCCGGTCGAGCGGCAGCGGCGCCAGCTTGTCGCCCGCCCCGGGGGCCGGCGCGCGGCCGAGTACGAAACTCGCCGCGGACTGGCCGAAGGCATCGCCCGTCCCCTCCCAATGATAGGTTACGTCGAACGCCAGCACCGGGATCAGCATCGGCTTGCCAACAATCATCAGCGGGTCGATCGCGGAGCGGGATAACAAGACGTCGCTCGACACCCGATCGCTTTCCCCGGGCGCAAGCATGATATCATCGCGCAAGACGCTGCCGCCCGCGCCGTCAAAGAAGCGCGCGAGCACCGCTTCGGGCATCGCCGATCCCTGCCCCAGCGCGATACGGATCATCAGGCCGGTCGCAGCAACGGCCCCCTCGTTGGTCAGGTCGAGCGTGAAGCTGACCGCAACCTGTTCGGCGGTGAGGCGAATCGCGTGGATTTGGAGCGACATCGCCACCATCGCGCGCTGTTCGTCCACCGGCCGGGTGACGAGCGGTGCCGGGGTCGACAGCGTTGGCGTCGATGGCACAGATGGCGCCAGAACAGCCGGGGTCGCCGGACGCGGTGGTACCGGACGCGGTGGGGCCGGGGCTGCGGGCCGCGGCTGAACCGGAGTGACTGCCCGCGCGGCGGGGCGCGGCGCTACAGGCGCCGGTGCCTCAAACTCTTCAGGGGAAACTGCATTCACGGGCACCGGACGACGGCGCCAGTACCAGATAGCTGCGCCGATCGCGGCCAGTCCCGCGAGCAACCAGACCCAAAACGGCGTGCCGCCCTCTCCGCTCGCGGGAGCCGATACGGGCGCGCTATCGTCCGACGGGGGCGGCGACGGCAAAGCCGTGGCGGGGGGAGCTATATTATCGACCGGCGCCGCTTCCGCGCTGCCGGTCGCGGGCGCAGGAGCCGCGCTATCCGCGGCGGGAGCGGGTGCCGCGCGCTGGGCCGGAGCCGTCGGCGCCGGGGCTTCGCGGCGCGTCGGCGCGGGCGTCGCCGTAGAAGGCGCCGGCTGAGTCGGGGCGACTCGGGGCGGTGCAATCTGCGGAGCCGGGGCGGGTGCCGGAGGCTGGCCACGCCGCTCGCCGGGCGCAAGCGGTGGCAGGCCGTTATCCGAAGGACCCTGTACGCCCGTCGAGCGGCCATCGTCGGCGGGGGGCAGACGGAAATCCATCGGGCGGCTGGAGGGCCGCGCAGGCGCCTGCGTCTCGCTGTCTTGCGCCCATGCCGGAACAGCGCCCGCCAGCGACAACGCCAGCGCAGCCAGCGACACCCCGGCCACCCTGCTTCCCTGCGCCCAATGCCTGTGTGTCATTCTTCGTCCGCGATCCCGAATTGTCTCAACTGGGCCGGCGCCAATGAATTGGCACTGAACCCGCCCCTATGTCCGTCGATCATCTTGACGATGACATTGGCCGCGCTGGGCACTAGACGAAAGCCATGAGTGATTCCAGCCATCCCCCGCTCGCGCCCAAGCATTTGGGCCGATCCAGCGACCTTCCCGCCTCGCCCGAGGTCGCCGTCCTTGATTATGTACCCAATCCGCGGGCCGGCGAGCTGTATCTGGTACGCTTCGCAGCGCCCGAATTCACCTCGCTCTGCCCGGTAACCGGCCAGCCCGATTTTGCACATCTCGTCATCGATTACGCCCCCGGCGAAACGATCGTCGAATCGAAAAGCCTCAAGCTGTTCCTCGGCAGTTTCCGCAACCATGCGGGCTTTCATGAAGATTGCACGGTCGGCATCGGCCGCCGCCTGTTCGACGAGATGCAGCCGCGATGGCTGCGAATCGGCGGTTACTGGTATCCGCGCGGCGGCATTCCCATCGACGTTTTCTGGCAGTCTGGCGCGCCCCCCGAGGCTTTGTGGCTTCCCGATCAAGGCGTCGCTTCCTATCGCGGGCGCGGATAAGGCGTGATTCCAACAAAATTTGTTGAATTTCATCTTTCCGTCATCATATGTTGACACTAGTGTCAACATTATGAGCAGCGTTTCCCTTCCGCACGACCATGCGATCGCCGTTGGCGCCGACCAGATCGATTTCATGGGACATGTGAACAATGCCCATTATCTGAGCTGGGTACAGGAAGCCGTGCTTGCCCACTGGCGCCACATCGCACCGCCCGACGCGGTCGCGGCGCATCTGTGGGTCGCGTTGAAGCACGAGATCACCTATCGCCGCCCCGCCTTCCTCGACGATCAGGTCATCGCGACAGTGATCCTCGAAAAGGTGCAGGGCGCGCGCGCTTTTTACGAAACGATTATCCGGCGTGGAGAGGTCGTACTGGCCGAGGTCAAATCGAGCTGGTGCTGCATCGATGCCGAAACATTGCGCCCTGCGCGGCTGGCCAGCGACGTGATCGCGCGCTTCTTCCCCGCCGAGAAGGTTTAGGCACTCGCCGCGCCCGCTTTGGGGTCGGAAACGGACGTTGCTTCACCCTCAATTCGTCACCCCGGACTTGATCCGGGGTCCGTGACCTCAGCGTTGCTGTGGATCCCGGATCAAGTCCGGGATGACGAAGGGGCCGGGATGATGAGGGAGCAAAGTCGACTTCGATAGAAAATGGTCGTCATGCCACCTCAAAACGGATCGGCAGGCGCTTCAGCCCCCCGACGAAGACTGATTCGACCCGCGCCGGTTCGCCCGCCAGCTCGATGCTCTTCAGGCGCGGCAGCAATTCCTCCATCAATGTGCGCATCTCCATTCGCGCGAGATGCTGGCCCAGACACACATGCGCGCCGAAGCCGAAGGCGATTTGCTGGTTCTTCTCGCGGTCGGGATCGAAGGCGAAGGGGTTCGCGAACACCGCCTCGTCGCGGTTGGCCGAGACATAGTTCAGCATCAGCCAGTCGCCTTCGCGAATCACCTGCCCGCCAATCTCGACATCGGCCTTCGCGCTGCGCATGAAATGCTGCACGGGGGTGGCCCAGCGGATCGCTTCCTCGATCAACCCCGACTTGTCGCTGCCGGCATCGCGGAAACGCGCGAACAACTCCGGATTTTTCGCGAGCTCCATGATCGCGCCCGCGGTTGAGGCGCTTGTCGTGTCGTGCCCTGCGGTGGCGACGATCATGTAATAGCCCGACATTTCGCGATCGGGGATTTGTTCGCCATTGATCGTCGCATTGGCGATCACCGTCGCAATATCTGCGCGCGGGTTGGCGCGGCGGTCGGCGGTCAGTGCGGCGAAATATTGGGTGAAGTCGGCGATGACATAGTCGAGCATCGCGATCGCCTGTTCGGCGCTGGTGATCGCTTCGCGGCTGCGGTTGAGTTCGGGGTCGGTCGATCCGAAGAGTTGCTGGGTCAGCATCAGCATGCGTGGTTCGTCCTCAGGCGGCACCCCGAGGATGTCCATGACGACGCGAAGCGGATAATGCGCCGCGACATCGCGGGCGAAATCGCATTCCCCGCCCAGCGACAGCATATGCTCGACCGTGTCGCGCGCAATTTGCCGGACGCGCTCTTCGACGATCTTCAGATTCTTCGGCATGAACCAGCTTTGGGTCAGCAGCCGGTACTTCATATGATCGGGTGCATCCATCTGGACCAGCGAGCGGATCAGATGGCCATCGTTGTTCGGCGTCGCCGCGCGCGCCAGCGCCTCACCGTCGCGATTGGTCAGCACCGTCGGACGGATGCCGTTGGCGAAATTCTGGGGATCGCGGCTGATGGCCATGATGTCGGCATGCCGCGTCACGAGCCAGAAGGGGTCGTGATCCGGATTCTCGGCGACCGCGAGCGGGGCGTTGGCGCGCGCCCAGGCCAACTGTTCGTGCAGCGGATCCCAGTTGCCGTATGCGGCGGGATTGACGACGGCGGCGGCTACCTCTCCAGGCAATACAGGTTTTATCATGCAACGAAACTGCCGCAATTCGCGACCGGAGTCGAGCCATCGGAAATGGCAGGTCAGCCGGCGGTCACCGGGTCTGGCAGCGCGGCCTGCCATTCGGCGCGGGCGCGGCGAATCATTGCCTTCAGTTCGTCGGCATGGCGTTGCCATGCGGCGGCGCAATCGGCGCTCCACGCCGCGCCGGCCGCATGGCCCGTTTCGGCGACCGTCATGTCGATGAAGGCGTCATATTCGCCGATTGGCAGCGGGCCATAGCTGCGGTGGGTGAAGACAAGTTCGGTCACCAGCGGCCACACCCAGCCCTCGCCCTTCGCGAGGCCGAACATCATTTGCAGCGTTTCGTCGGTCATCCGCCGCGACGACGCATCGACGACCATGAAGCTCGCGCGGCGTTCGGGGAAGGCGGCAAAGAAGCGGTCGAACAAAGCGTGGCGAATGTCGATGCCGGCCTCGGCGACGGCCGTCAGGCTCGCCTCCATCACCGCGGCATCGGCTTCGCTCACTTGAACAGGCTGCCCAAAATCCCGCGCATCAGCTGGCCGCCGAACTTGCCCGCAACCTGCCGGCCGAGGCTCGTCGCGGCGGAGCGCGCCGCCGACTGCACCATCTTCTCGGTCATCGAGGGCTTGGCGGCCTCGCGCGCCGCAGCCTTTTCGAGCCGCAGACGCTCCTTCTCTTCGGCGACCTTCAGCTTGGCTTCTTCCTTGGCGGCGATCGCGGCCTGCTTGTCGGCCTCGACCTGCGCCTTGGCCTCGACGGCCGCAGCCTGCGCCTGCTCGGCCTTTGCGGCGAGCAACTCTTCGGCGCTTTCGCGGTTGACGGGTGTGTCATATTTGCCCTCGACGGGCGAGATCGACTTGATGATCGCGCGCTCCTTGGCGTCCAGCGGGCCGGCGCGCGAGCAAGGTGGCTTGATCAGGGTGCGCTCGACCGGCGATGGCGCCCCGTCGGCCATCAGCAGCGAGACGAGCGCCTCACCGACCTTCAATTCGGTGATCTCGCGCGCGACATCGACCTTGGGGTTGGGACGGAAGGTCTCGGCGGCCGCCTTGACCGCCTTTTGATCGCGCGGTGTGAAAGCGCGCAGCGCGTGCTGGACGCGATTGCCCAGCTGGCCCGCGACGTCTTCGGGAATGTCGATCGGGTTTTGCGTGACGAAATAGACGCCGACGCCCTTCGACCGAATGAGGCGCACCACCTGTTCGATCTTGTCGGTCAGCGCGGGCGGCGCATCGTCGAACAGCAGATGCGCCTCATCGAAGAAGAAGACGAGCTTCGGCTTGTCGGGATCGCCAACCTCGGGAAGCGTCTCGAACATTTCAGACAGCAGCCAGAGCAGGAATGTCGCGTAAAGCTTGGGACTTGCCATCAGCTTGTCGGCGGCGAGGATGTTCACATAGCCCCGCCCGCTTTCATCGGTGCGGATCATGTCCTGAATGTCGAGGGCGGGCTCGCCAAAGAAGTTGGCGCCACCCTGGCTTTCGAGTGTCAGCAACTGGCGCTGGATCGTCCCCACGGTCGCCTTCGACACATTGCCGTATTTGGTCGTCAGTTCGTCCGCATTGCTTGCGCACCAGGCAAGCATCGCCTGCAGATCCCCAAGATCGAGCAGAAGCAAATTCTGTTCGTCAGCCACGCGGAACGCGATCGCGAGCACGCCTTCCTGCACCTCGTTGAGCCCCATCAGCCGCGCGAGGAGCAGCGGCCCCATTTCGGAGATCGTCGTGCGGACCGGGTGCCCCTGTTCGCCGAACAGGTCCCAGAAGATGACCGGATTGTCGCGATAGGCCCAGTCGCTGTCGCCGATTTCGGCGGCGCGCGCGGCAAAAATCTCGTGCGTCTTCGCGGTCGGGCTGCCCGCCATTGCCATGCCGGCAAGGTCGCCCTTCACGTCGGCAACGAACACCGGGACCCCGACCGCCGAAAAGCCTTCGGCGAGGCCCTGGAGCGTCACCGTCTTGCCGGTGCCGGTCGCCCCGGCGATCAGCCCGTGACGGTTCGCGCGTTTCAGCACGAGCGATTGGCGCGGCCCCTCGGTTGCCCCGCCGCCGCCCAGACCGATATAAATCTCGCTTGCCGTGCTGACGTCGCTCACCCGCTATCCTCCGCTCTGAAACCTGTCCTCAAGGTCTAGAGCGGAGGGGCAGGAAATCAAGCGACCGCGCTCAACCCATGATGAAGGCGTTGAGCTTGTTGCCGTCGAGGTCACGGAAATAGCCGGCGTAAAAGCCTTCGCCGCGCGGTCCCGGAGGGCCTTCGCATGTCCCGCCATGCGCGAGCGCGATGTCGTAAAGCCGCTGGACCTGTTCCTTATCCTTCGCTGCCAGCGCGACCATCACGCCATTGCCGACGCTCGCTGCATTGCCATCGAACGGCTTCGTCAGCCCGATCCCCGCGCCGCCGTCAGCCTTGCCCCAGGCGATGAAGCCGTCATAGTCCATCATCCGCGGCACCCCCAGTTCGGCGGCGAGCGCATCATAGAAGGGCGCGGCCTTGGCCAGATCATTGGTGCCCAGCGTGACATATCCGATCATCCTGTTTCTCCCGACTCGTGTTGATGGAACATAATAGGAACAACGCGGGCACAGCGCAAAGAAAAAGGCGCCGGACCCGATGGTCGCGGCGCCCCTTTCCAAGGCACGAAACGCAGGCGCTTATTTCTTGACGCGCACCGCGATGAAGGCCGACGGACCACCGCGGCGCAGGATTTCGAGCAGCACCGCATCACGGCCGGCTTTTTTGGCGTCAGCGACGATCTTCGCAAGCGCATCGCTCGACGTCACCGGCGTGCGGTTGGCGCTGAGAATCACGTCGCCGCGGCGCAGCCCCTTGCGACCCGCATCGCTGCTGGCCACGGCCGCACCGATCACCAGTCCCTTGGCCCCGGCATCGACACCGATCGAGCGCGCGATGTCCGAGGTCAGCGGCTGCACGACCAGGCCCAGTTCGTCCTGAAGAATCTTGTCCGCCGCGCCGGTCGGATCTTCCGGCATCGTCTGTTCTTCTTCGGGATCGAAGTTGTTGCCGGCCAGCTCTTCTTCGGGCGGACGCGTGCCGACCACGGCATAGAGCGTCATCGTCTTGCCGTCGCGGATCACCTCAAGCGGAATACGCGAACCCGGCTTGGTGTTCGAGACGATGTACGACAGTGTCTGCTGCGGCGTGACATCCTTGCCATTGACCTTGGTCACGACGTCGCCGCGCTTCAGCCCGGCCTTTGCCGCTGCCTGATTATCCTCGACGCGCTGGACGAACTCGCCGCGATCCTTGGCGAGGCCAAGCGCCGCCGCCAGATCTTCATCGACCGGTGCAATACCGATGCCCAGATAGCCGCGCTGAATTTTCTCGCCGCTGCGAAGCGCCTCGATGACGGGGATCGCCGCATCGGCGGGAATTGCAAAGTTGACGCCGATGTTCGCGCCGACGGGCGAAATCAGCATATTGTTGATGCCGACGACATTGCCCTGAAGATCGAAGAGCGGACCGCCCGAATTGCCGCGGTTGATCGCGGTATCGGTCTGAATATAGCGGTCGTAAGCGCCGCCCTGCCCCAGATTGCGCTGAACCGCAGAGATGATCCCTGCGGTCACCGTCGAGCCGAGGCCGAGCGGATTGCCGATCGCGACGACCCAGTCGCCGACGCGTGCGGTACTGCTGTCGGCGAATTTGACGAACGGCAGGCCCTTCGCGTCGATCTTGAGCAGGGCCAGATCGGACGCCGCATCGCGGCCGACGATCGTCGCGCGATATTCCTTCTGGTTGGTGAGCGTGACCGTAACCTGATTCACCGCCTCGCCGCGCGGACCGCCCGAGATGACGTGATTGTTGGTGACGATATAGCCGTCGGTCGAGATCAGAAAGCCCGATCCGCCGCCCTGCTGTTCCTGCGTGATCGGCTCACGCGTCCCGGCAAAGGGGTTCAGCCGGACGCCCAGCGTGACTTCCTGCTTGGTCGAAATATTGACCACGGCAGGCTGAAGCTGCTCGACCAGATCGGCAAAGCTTTCGGGCGCGCCAGAGCGCGGAACGACCTTGGCGATCTCGCTCTTCTCATTCTGCGCGACCTGCGCGCCGACCGGCGACTGGGTGACGAGCGCGAGTGCGGTGCCACCCACCAGCAAGGCCGAAGTGATGCCATAAACATAACGCACGATCGCAAATCCTTTTCTCTTACGAAAACCTCACGGCCCCGGCGGCGGTTTTCTGCTGGTCCGATGCTGAACGGCGATTGAACATGAACGGCAGCCGTCCAACTTGTTCATTCGCCGTTCGGTGGTCAATTGCCCTTGAAACGCTTCAGATACTCATTGTCGGCCGACATGATGATCGACGTTCCGCCCTGGTTATTCTCACCCAGAAAGGTCTGACGATAGCTCTGCATCGCGCGGTAGAAATCATAGAAATCGGGGTCTTTACCGAAACTGGCGGCATAGATACGCGCCGCTTCGCCGTCGGCGCCGCCGCGGATGATCTGCGCTTCCTTCTGCCCTTCGGCGCGGATCGAGATGGCTTCCTGCTGGCGCGCGGTCCGCATGCGGTTATACGCCGCCTCGAGCGTCGCGCCTTCGGGAAGATCGGCGCGCTTGATCCGCACGTCGATGATCTCGGCACCATATTTCTGTGCCTCGCGGTTCAGCGCGATCTGGATATTGTCCATCACCGCGCCGCGTTCGGGCGAAAGCAAAGTCGCAAAGGTGCGCTTGCCCAGCTCGTTACGCAGCGACGAACCCAGGATCGTCGCAAGCTGGGCCTGCAACTTATCCTCGGTGCGGATCGCGGTGTACATGCGCACTGGATTGGTGATGCGGAAGCGCGCGAAGGCGTCGACCTGCAAACGCTGCTGGTCGGTCGAGAGCACCTGCTGGCGCTCCATGTTCACGCCCAATATGCGCTTGTCGATAAACTGGATATTGTCGACGAAGGGCATGCGCATGACGAGCCCGGCGCCGGATTCACCGAACTGCTCGCCCTTTTTGTACATGTTGACCGTGCCCTTGATCTCACCGAAGCGCAGGATCAGCGCCTGCTTGTCTTCGGGGACGATCGCGAGGGTCGACGACAGGATGACGAGCAGCGCGACGAACGCGAAAAGCAGCCGCATCGGGTGGCGGATAAGCGACTGGAACATCACTGGCCTCCCTTCGTTGCTTCGGTGGGTGCGGCAACGCGCTTCTGCACTTCATTGAGCGGCAGATAGGGGGTCACCCCGCGCGCCTCGACGATCGTCTTGTCGACGTTCGACAATACATTCTCCATCGTTTCATAATAAAGCCGCTGCTTGGTCACGCCGGGCGCGAGCTTATATTGTTCGTAAATCTTGTCGAAGGCCGACGTGTCGCCGCGGGCGCGTTCGAGCACCTGCTGTTCATAGGCGCGCGCGAGGTTGATCGCCGATTCGCGTTCCTGACGCGCCGCGGTGACTTCCTTGAACGCTTCGTCGACCTGCTTGGGTGGATCGACCTGACGGATCGCGATGCCCTGAATCATCACGCCGGCGCGATACTGGTTGAGCAGTTCCTGCATCCGGGTCTGAACCTGTGCTTCGATCTCGACGCGGCCAGGGCCGATCGCCTGGACGAGGTCGAAGTTCGCCACCGTCGCGCGCATGGCGCTTTCGGCGACTTCGCGGATGGTTCCTTCGGGATCGGCGAGCTGGAAGAAGAACAACTCGGGATCGCGGACCGACCAGCGAACCTCATAGGCGAGATCGACGATGCTCTGGTCACGGGTCAGCACGAAATTCTCGTCGGTCGCATTGGGCGAGCCGATCGCCATGGTGCGGATGGCGCGAACGTCCTCCAGACGGATGCGCTCGAGCGGAGCGGGCAAGGTCAGTTTCACACCCGGGCCGACAGTACGCGAATAGCTGCCGAGGCGGGTGACGACGCCTTCCTTTTCAGGCGGCACGATGTGGAAAGACGAAAACAGCACCCAGATGACGACGGCTGCGAGGACGCCCCATTTCCAGAGCCGGGCCGATTCGGGCAGGTTCAGCCCGTCACCACCGCCGCCGCCCGAACCGCCGCCGCCGAAACCGCCGCGCCCTTTACGCAGCAACTCGTCGAGTGCCGAAGGGCCGCGCGGCTTGCGCCCGCGATTGATATCGATGGGATCGGGAGTCACCCACGGGTTGCGCGGACCGGGGCGCTTGTCGCCGCCGTCACCATCGCCGCCGCCCTGACCGCCGCCCTTGCCGGGGCCGCTGCCCCACGGGCTGTTCGCCATCGGAACCATCATCCCGAAAAATCGCCGCAATCCCCCCGGGGCGCGGCGTCCCATGCTGCCTTCACTTTTATTGCTCATGGTTGCTTTTATAGGGTCGGCGAGCGCGATTAACAGGGGGGCACGCGAAAATGGCTGGCAATAGCCCCCGCGATGCCTATCTGCGCTGGGGATGACCAATATCAGCGCAGATATCGCCCGCCTGACCACCGCCGCCGCCGCGCTCAGCGACGGTCGCGCCTCGGGACTTCGCCTGCTCGACGACGCCGGCACGCTTGCCGTCATCCTCGACGTCACCGGCATCGCCGCTGAGGATCGGGGGCCGCTCGAAGACAAGCTGCGCGCCGGCCTGCTTGCCGAAACGGGCGTCAGCGAAGTCCGCATCGCGATGACTGCCGAGAAGAAGACAATGACCCTCATTGCAGTGGGCAGCGGCAAGGGCGGGGTCGGCAAATCGACCCTCGCCGCCAATCTGGCCGTTGCATTGCGGCGTCAGGGCGTGAAGGTCGGACTGGTCGACGCCGATATTTACGGCCCCTCGCAGCCGCGGCTGATGGACAGCGAAGGCGTGAAGCCCGAAGCGCGCGGATCGAAACTCGCCCCCGTCCCCAATGCTTACGGCGTCCCTATGCTCTCGACGGGCCAGATTGCCGCACCCGGACAGGCGATCGCATGGCGCGGCCCGATGGCGGGCAAGGCGCTCGAACAGCTCGTCGATGCAAGCTGGGGTGACATCGACACGCTGGTCGTCGACCTGCCCCCCGGCACCGGCGACGTCCAGCTGACGATGATCCAAAAACATAAGCCCGCGGGCGCGGTGATCGTTTCGACCCCGCAGGATCTTGCGCTGATGGACGCGACGCGCGCGATCAGCCTGTTCGATCAGGCCGGCGTGCCGATCATCGGCCTTGTCGAGAATATGGCGGGCTATGCCTGTCCGCATTGCGGCGAGGTCAGCGACCCGTTCGGGAGCGGCGGCGCCGAGGCGGCGGCGAAGACGATGAAGCTCGACTTCCTTGGCCGCGTCCCGCTGTCGATGGGTATCCGTCTCGCGAGCGATGGCGGCGTACCGCCCGCCGCCGGAACCGACCCGGCGGGCGAGCCGTTTCATGCCATAGCGGCGAAGGTCGCCGACTGGCTCAAGGCACGCAAACAGGGGAAATAGCATGGCGATCAACGACGAAGGCGAGATCCGCGATCTGCTGGGAAGCCCGCGCCGCATCGCCGTCATCGGCGCTTCGCCCAATCCGGCCCGCGCCTCGAACGAGGTACTCGGCTTCCTCGTCGCCCAAGGCCATGACGTGATCGCGGTCAACCCCGGCCACGCCGGCAAGACGATCCACGGCGCGCCCGTCGTCGCGACCCTCGCGGATGTCGAGCCGCCCGCCGAACTGGTCGATATTTTCCGCAACAGCGACGACGCCGGAACCGCAGTCGACGAAGCGATCGTTCATGGCGCCAAGGCGGTGTGGATGCAGATGGGCGTCATCAACGACGCCGCCGCGAAGCGCGCCGATGCCGCCGGGTTGATGGTCGTCATGGACCGCTGTCCGATGGTCGAAATTCCGCGGCTGGGATTGCTCCGGTGAAAACCGCCCTCGCCCTGCTTGCCGCGACAATGCCCGCGGGCTGCGCTGCCACGCCCGCCGCCGCCAACCCGCAGGACGCCTTTTTCGCTGCGCTATCGGCGCGTTGCGGGCAGGCCTATGCCGGCACCCTCGCCAGCGACCAGGAAGCCGACGCCGAGATGCGCGGCAAGGCGATGGTGATGCACATCCGCCATTGCACCGCCGACCGCATCGAAATCCCCTTTCACATCGACGGGCTCGGCCCCGATGGGGGCTGGGACCGATCGCGCACCTGGATCATCACCCGGACGCCGACCGGGTTGCGGTTGAAGCACGACCATCGCCACGCCGACGGCGGCGCCGATGCGGTGACGCTTTATGGCGGCGATACCGCTGAAGCGGGCAGCGCCGCCCGCCAGAGCTTTCCCGTCGATGCCGAATCGATCGCGATGTTCACCGCGACAGGGCGCAGCGTTTCCAACAGCAATATCTGGTCGGTCGAAACCACCGCCGACAGCTTCACCTATGGCCTGAACCGCGAAGGCCGGCACTTCCGCGTCGCCTTCGACTATGACCATCCGGTCGCACCACCGCCCGCGCCATGGGGGTGGTAATGAAACCCTTCGTTCCCCGCGTGCGCTAGCACGGGGCCAACGGGAGAAGAGACATGCGCTTCCAGACTCTGATACTGTTTCCCCTGCTCGCACTCGGTGGGTGCGGCGACAAGGCAACCGATCCGCGCGGTGTCGACCATGACGAAACCCTGCTGTCGGTATCCGCCACGGGCCGGTCCGAAACAAAACCCGACGAAGCGCGCTTTACAGCGGGGGTCAGCACAATCGCCCAATCGGGCGAGGATGCGACGCGGCGCAATAATGAAACCATGGCCAAGGTGACGGAGGCTCTGAAAGCATTTGGCGTCGCCGACAAGGACCTCCAGACCCGGCAATTGACGGTGAACCGGATCGACTGGGGTGCCAACAAGGGCAAGTTTGAGGCGGTGAACCAGGTCGAAGTGCGGGTACGCGCGATCGACAAGGCAGGCGAAGCCGTCGCGGCGACTACGCAGGCCGGGGCGAATATCCTGTCGGGGCCGACGCTTCGCGTGTCTGATCGTGAAGCCGCGACAAAATCGGCTTATGCCGCCGCCTATCGCGCCGCGCGAGCGCGCGCCGAGGCTTATGCCGGGGCAGCAGGGCTCAAGATCGATCGCATCCTGATCATCCGCGATGGCGGCGACACCCCGCCCCCGATGCCTTATTATGCCGAGGCGGACGCCGCCAATGCCACCGTGCAACAATCGGCGACGGCCCCCTTCAATCCGGGGGTCAGCGAATCGCAGGTATCGGTGCGCGTCGATTTCGCGTTGTCGAAGACATAGGGGCAACTCAATCCATCCACGCAAACGGGCGATTTTCTTTGCGCCGATTCGTCCCGCTGACTATCAGCAGCCCGCATGGCGGGCATTCGCGACACTGTGGGGAGAAGCAAATCGCGCCTGCCGCATGTCAGCCGCCGTTCGCTGATGGTGGGCGCGACTGCCGCCGGCGGCCTTGCGCTGGCATGGAGCGTGTGGCCGCGCGACTATCGGCCCAATCTGACCGCCGCGTCCGATGAGCATATTTTCAACGCCTTTCTGAAAATCGGTGACGACGGCCATATCAGCGTGATCGTCCCGCAATGCGAAATGGGTCAGGGCGTCACGACGTTGTTGCCGCAGATCATAGCCGATGAACTCGGCGCCGACTGGCGGACGATCGCGGTCGAAACCGCGCCGATCAGCCCGCTCTATACCAATATCTTGCTCGTCGACGCGGATAGCGCGACCTTCACCCCGCGCAGCGGCGTCCCCGATTTTGTGTCGGACGTGCGCGGCTGGGCGCGACGCGAATGGGCGGTACGCAATGCGGTGATGCTCACCGCGAACGGTTCGTCGGTGCAGATGTTCGAGGAGCCCTGCCGTGCCGCGGCGGCACAGGCGCGCGCCTTGTTGATGATGGCGGCGGCCAGACGCTGGGACGCCAATTGGGAAGACTGCGACACGCAGGATGGCTTCGTCACCTTCGGCGCCAAAAAACTGCGCTTCGCCGACGTTGCGGCGGCGGCGGCATTGCTGGAACCGCCCGCCGAACCCGTCTATCGATCGAACAGCGCCGACCCGCTTTACGGCAAGGAACTGACGCGGCTCGACCTCCCGGCCAAGATCGACGGGTCGGCCAATTATGCCGGCGACATCCGCCTTCCCGACATGGTCTTCGCCGCGATCCGCCAGGGCCCACTCGGCGCAACGCGACTGAAGAGCATCGACAGCAAGGCCGGAATGCAATCCCCCGGCCTGCTGCACGTCGTCCGGCACGAACGCTGGGTGGCGACGGTCGCGCGCAACTGGTGGGCGGCGAACCGCGCACTCGACCGCTTCGCGCCCGTTTTCGAAACCGCGGGCGCGCCGATTTCCAGCGACGGCATCGACAAGGCGCTCAAGGCCGCGCTGAAGGAAGATGGCTGGCGCATCGTCAGCGAAGGCGAGGTCGCCGACGCGATGGACGGACGCACGAAGATCGCGGCCGAATATGCCGTCGCCCCCGCGCTCCATGCACCCATTGAAACACGCGCGGCCACCGCCGCGCTCGATGGCGATCGCGTCCGGGTCTGGGTCGCAACGCAAGCCCCCGCGCAGTGCCGCGCCGCGATCGCGCGCGCGACCGGGCTTTCCGAATCGATGGTGACTTTGTTCCCGATGATGGCGGGCGGCTCGTTCGACGCCTGCCTCGACCACAGCGTCGCGGTGCAGGCGGCGATCATTGCGCGGCAGGTGAAGCGCCCCGTCCAGCTCGCATGGTCACGCGCCGAAGAAATTATGCGCGACCTGCCCCGCGCCCCGGCACGCGCGCGGATGACCGCGACGCTCAACGCGGCGGGCGGGATTGATGCGCTGGTCGCGCGCATCGCCGTGCCATCGACCAATCATGAGTTTCGCGACCGTCTTTTCGACAACACGCCCGCCGATGTCGCCCAGCGCGCCGCGGCGGGCAAGGCCGACGCCGTAGCAGTCGAGGGCGCAGCGAATAACTACGCCATACCGCATGTCGCAGTCGATCATTGTCCCGCCGACATCGGCCTGCCGACGGCCCGCTGGCGCGGCAACGCCGACAGCTATACCGCCTTTTTCACCGAATGCTTCATCGACGAAATGGCGGCGCGCGCCGGATCAGACGCATTATCCTATCGCATGGCGATGCTCGGCAAGGCGCCTTTGCTCGCGCGCTGCCTGCTCACCGCGACCAGCCTCGGCGGCTGGGAGGGCGGGTTGTCGGGCACCGCACAGGGACTCGCCTGCCACTCGATGCGCGGCAGCCATATCGCGCTGATGGCGACGGCACGGCAAAGCGACAAGGGGCTGCAGGTTGAACAGCTTGTCGCAGTCGTCGATGCCGGACGCCTCGTGAATCCCGCAATCGCGCGGCAGCAGATCGAAGGCGGGCTGATCTTTGGCCTGGCCGCCGCAGTCGGCGCAACGACCGATTATGAAGGCGGCGTAGCAACCGCCCGCAAGCTCGGACAACTCGGGCTGCCGCGCCTCTCGCAATGCCCGCAGATCCTGATCGAATTTATCGACAGCGACCGCGATCCCGGCGCAATCGGCGAGATCGGGGTACCCGTCGTCGCGCCTGCAATCGCCAATGCGATGTTCGCCGCGACCGGCCGCCGCATCCGCCGCATCCCGCTATCCGGACATCCGCTATGACCCTTCCTCCCCCCCCGCATCCGCCGGTGGCGACGCCGCGCATCGGCGTACTGCTGGTCAATCTGGGCACCCCCGACGCGCCCGATGCGCGCTCGGTGCGTAAATATCTCGCCGAATTTCTGTCCGATCGCCGCGTCGTCGAAATTCCGCAAATCCTGTGGCAGCCGATCCTGCGGGGGATCATCCTGACCACCCGGCCGAAAAAATCGGCGCACGCCTATCAGCAGGTCTGGACAGAGGCCGGATCGCCGCTCGCGGTCATCACCCGCGCACAGGCCGACGCGCTGCAAGCGGCATTCGGCGATAGCGTGATGGTTGCCCATGCGATGCGCTATGGCGAGCCCGCGATCGGCCGGACACTCGACATGATGATCGCGGCGGGTTGCCAGCGCATCCTCGTCGCGCCGCTTTATCCCCAATATTGCGGCGCAACGACCGCGACCGTCGTCGATGCGGTGAACACCCATCTCGCATCGCTGCGCTGGCAACCGGCGCTACGTTCCGTGCCGCCCTATCATGACGATGCCGCCTATATCGGCGCATTGAAGACATCGATCGAAACGAGCCTCGCCGCACTCGATTTCATCCCCGACATATTGCTTGCCAGCTTTCACGGCATGCCCGAACGCACGCTGCACCTGGGCGACCCCTATCATTGCCAGTGCCGCAAGACGGCCCGCCTGCTTGCCGACGCGCTCGGACGGCCGGTCGAGGTCGCCTTCCAGTCACGCTTTGGACGCGCCAAATGGCTCGAGCCTGCGACCGACAATGTGCTGGCGGACCTTGGCAGGACAGGTAAAAGCGTCGCGATCTTCGCGCCCGGCTTTGCCGCCGACTGCCTCGAAACGCTTGAGGAACTGGCGATTCGCGGCAAGGAACAATATGCCGGCGCGGGCGGCACCCGGTTTGCCTATTTGCCCTGCCTCAACGACAGCGCGCCGGGACAAGCGATGATCGAAACGCTGATCCGCCGCGAACTGGCCGGATGGTTTTGATCCCCCGGCGGTTACGTCCTGTTTAGGAGCTTTGTTTAGGCTGTCCGCGCGCGGGTATGCCAAGGGGCGCCCGCAAGGTGGAGGAGTCGCAATGAGCCAGATCCAGTCGGCAGCCCTGTCGCTCGCCGGGGTGACGCTCGCCTTCCTGCTTATCGTCTTTCTGGTGGCGCGATGGCGCCGCAATGCCAGCCAGCCCAAGCGCCCCGGCACATCCCGCCTGCCTCGCGAAATCGGCCTGCCGCGCCGGAATCGCGCAATGGAAGCACCGGGGGAAATCTCACCCGCACGCCTTGCCCGTATCAGCGGCAAGTCGCCGCTCTCCGGCCCCACCGAAGCCGCGCTCGTAGCCGACGCCGACGTCCCCGTCGCCGAACGACCCGGACCGGACGCGCCGCGTGAAGTGTCGCAGGCCGATGTCGCGCACATGCTCGAAGCGATCGTCGCACAGGTCGAGGAAGAGGCTGGCCGGATCGAGCCCGGCGATACGGGGCCGGTCGCGGTTCGACTCGTTCTGCAAGTTCCCCCGCGCAATGCCGCGCATCCGACAAGCTGGCTCGGCGGGCGCCCGCGCCTCGACAACGGCACGGCCTGGCCCGAGATTCGCGAAATCCCGGCGGCCTTTATCGCCCAGATCAGCTTCGGCGACCTGCCTCGCGATCTGTGGGATGGTCTGGGCCCGCGTGACGGTGCCTTTGCCGTCTTCACCCACCCACGCGACGGCGATATGGCGATCATCCCTGTCACCGATCCGGGCGAGCCCATCGGTCCGCCGCGCGCCCAGGACGATGCCGAACAATGGTTCACCCCGCGCGATGCCCTGCATTTCGGCGACCTCAAGCCTTTCTGTGGATCGGGCATCCCCGCATGGCCGGTCGATCTGATCGCCGTACGCCCCGGCGACAGCGTCCCGGTCGAGGCCGGGACCACGAACGATGCCCCCGGCGACCGCCTCTACCGCACCGGCTTTGACATCGCCGACCCCGCTTTCCATCCCTTTGACTGGGACCTGATGGTCGCGCTGGCCGAGATACTTGCCATGCGCATCGAACGCTTCTGGCGCGACGTCGATGGCCCGTCGCCGCTCGCTACACAGGTCGCGCATGTCGAAAGCCGCCTCGCCGCGCTCGATGCCGGCGGCAACGATCCGGCGGCCCGCGAAGAACTCGAAAATATGCGCGCTTCGCTCGGCGAACTCGTCGACGCAACCGACGCCGCGGCGGCGATAAACCGCGACGCCCGTATCCGCGCCGAGGAAATTATCGCAATCATCCGCGACAGTGCGCACAAGGCCGCCTTCTCGACCGGCGACGCGGCTGCGGTCATGGAGGCGATCCGCGCAATCCGCTGGACAAAGATTCATCGGCACCCCGATCCCGAAGGCCGCCCCGGTGCCGAGCGGATCGAAAGCCAGACCCTTGCATTAACTCAGCATCATCCCGATGCCCCGCTGTGGGCCCATGACTATTTCAGTGTCTGGTTCGACCATGCGCGGCGCGCCTATACCACCGATCCGGACGCGCTTTCCGATGCTGCACGGGCGATCATCGATCCATGGTGCCGTGAGCTTGCCGCGCATGAGGCAGGCAGCATAGGCAATCCACCAGACACCCACCCGGATGCGAACGCGACTTTGCTCGACCTGCCGTCGAGTACGCTCATGGGATGGGTCTTCGGCAACGAACATCGCCTTGTCCTAGCGCTACGCAAGGCCGATCTCGCGATGGGCCGTTTCGACCGGCCTGTCGCCCAGCCCGGCTTTTGATCCGAGCCGCCTGAATAGCTTTGCGATTGACGTTCCGGTCAACTTGCGGCTCCCGGCGACGCACCCTAGTCTGAACGCGAAAACTCTGTGGGAGAGCTTAATTTATGACACGCGTTGCAATCGTTACTGGCGGAACTCGCGGCATCGGGGAGGCAATCAGCCTCAAATTGCAGGAAGCCGGAATCACCGTCGTCGCCAATTATGGCGGCAATGACGACAAGGCGCGCGCCTTCACCGAACGCACCGGCATCGCCGCCTATAAGTGGGACGTGGGCGACCACGCAGCCTGCATTGAAGGCTGCGCACGCGTCGCCGCCGAAGTCGGCGAAGTCGACATTGTGGTCAACAACGCCGGCATAACCCGCGACGGCACCCTGTCCCGCATGAGCTATGACGATTGGCACGATGTAATGCGTATCAATCTGGGAGGCTGTTTCAACATGGCAAAAGCAACCTTCGGCGGCATGGTCGAGCGTGGCTGGGGCCGGATCGTCAATATCGGGTCGATCAACGGTCAGGCGGGCCAATATGGTCAGGTTAATTACGCCGCCGCCAAGTCGGGAATTCACGGCTTTACCAAGGCCCTGGCACAGGAAGGCGCCAAAAAGGGCGTGACAGTCAACGCGATCGCGCCGGGCTATATCGACACCGACATGGTCGCCGCAGTGCCCCCACAGGTCCTCGAGAAGATCGTGGCGAAGATTCCGGTCGGGCGCTTGGGTCAGGCCGACGAAATCGCGCGCGGCGTCGCATTTTTGTGCAGCGAGAATGCAGGATTTGTTACCGGATCGACGATGTCGATCAACGGCGGACAGCATATGTATTGACGGTGTCGACGGCGCCCTTCCGCATGGAAGGGCGCCTCCTTTGCCTTCACTCGATCGTGTAGCCAACGCCCCTCCAGCTTTCATTTTCGCGCGCAAGCGAGAGGGTTTCGATCGCATCGGCCTTGTGCGCAAAACTGGTTCTGAATTTCACGACCTGATAGCCATAGGGCGGCGCGGGGACATTTTCTTCGCCGATCAGCGCGCGTGATACGACCGCGCCGAGCGGGGTGCGGACCGACTGCGACACCTCCGCCCAAGTGTCGCTCGTGTTAAGCGACTTGAACGACTGACCGGTCGCATTCCAGCTTCCGTCTCAGTCCCCGGCATCGACGAGGGCGAGCCACGAACGCACTGACCGGACTGTCGCGGTTTCGGCCGCAGGTACCGCAGACTGCTGCGCGGTGGGCGCTTGCCCGGTCCCGGACAGGGATGAAAGGGCGAGCAAGGCAAGACTGAACGACATAAAAACTCCTCCGACGATCCAGCCGTAGCGGCGCAACCGGCGCGGCGCTGGAGCTGGTGCCTGAAGCTCTTTCATGCCGATAGCGGCCTCAGCATCCCCCAAGGGCTTGGGCCCCAGAAATTCGGGGTTCGGATATTCGATCTCGCGCAGCTGCCGGGCCGCCTCGCGGCTGCTCGAAACCGCCATCTTGCGCCGCGCGTCGCGAAGCCGCTCATTGATGGTGTGAACCGAACGCCCCAGATGCCGGGCCATGGATTTCGCATCATAGCCCTGAACCAACAGGCGAAGCGCTTCCT
>Ga0307414_10000310_pt1 | contig 28325 bp, 47 predicted proteins | sample DK1Ometagenome_FD_203804 | JGI IMG/M metagenome (GOLD analysis project Ga0307414, IMG submission 203804) | Maize rhizosphere microbial communities from greenhouse at UC Davis, California, United States - DK15-O-3 | ecosystem: Host-associated > Plants > Roots > Rhizosphere > Soil | place: USA... | reverse complement strand
CCATCGAGAAATTCATTCAGGCGCTCCGTGAGCTGTATGTAGCGCGCGAGCAGACCAAGCAGGCCATCTACGAGATAACGGGCATCAGCGACATCGTGCGCGGTGCTACGAAGGCCACCGAGACGCTTGGCGCCCAGCAGATCAAGAGCCAGTGGGGCTCGCTGCGCATCCAGAAGATGCAGCGCATGATGGAGCGCGCCGCCCGCGACCTGTTCGTGATGATGGCTGAAATCATCCCGGCCAAGTTCTCGGCCGAGACGCTGCAGAAGATGACGGGCATTCAGCTCATTCCTACCGAGCAGGAATTGCAGCCGCTACCACCCCCGCCGCAGCCTCCGATGGACCAGAACGCGCCGCCAGAACAGATGCAGCAGATGATGCAGATGTACGAGCAGGCCAGCCAGCAGCATCAGCAGGCCGAGCAGGCGCGACAGAAGAAACTGCAGCACATGCAGGCCCTCAACGATCTGCTCAATGATGACGTGTCGCAGTTCTATCGCATCGACGTGGAGAGTGATTCCACGGTGCGCGCCGACCTGACGCAGAAGAAGCAGGATCAGGCCGAATTCCTGCAGGGTTCCGCTGCCTACTTCCAGGGCGTGGCGCCGGCAGTGGAGCTTGGCATCATCAGCCAGGAAGGCGCTATCGAGATTTACGCTGCTACGGCACGGCTGTTCACGCTGGGCAAGTCCACCGAGGATGCGCTTGAGCGCGAGATTACCCAGGCCAAGGAACGCGCGGCCCAGCCCAAGCAGGAGAAGCCAGACCCCGAAGTGCTCAAGGCCGAGCTTGAGGGCAAGAAGGCCGAGCAGGCAGCGCAGGTGGCCCAGGCCAAGGCCCAGAGCGATCAGGCTCTTGCGGCGGTACAGATGAAGACCATCGAGGCCAAGTCTCAGGCCGAACTGGCAAAGGTCAGTGCTGACGTAGAGGCCAAGCGCCTCGATATGCAGGCGTCCATCGCCGAGACCAACGCCAAGCTCTCGGCCGACCAACAGACCCACGCGCTGGAAATGCAGAAGGGTGCTTTGGAACTGCGCAAGATCGAAGCCGAGATTGTGAAGATCCAGGCCGGAACGCATGCGACGGTCATTGGTGCAGAAGCCAAGGCGAAGGCAGCAGCCGCCAAACCAGCACCGGGAGCCAAGTAATGGGTCATCCCCCGGTTGTCGTCGTAGCGAGTGGCGGGAAGCCCCGCACTCAGGTTTCCGTTGCCTCTGGCATCAAAGCGCCCGTGCGAACTGTTGCGACCTCTGGCGCTCCACCGATCACCCTGACCAGCAACGCCCCGCCAGTCATTCTCTATGACGAGGCCGGCGCAGAGTACGTGCCCTAGCCATGCCAACCTACACCTACCGCAACAAGGCGTCGGGCGAAGAGTTCGACCTGGTTTTGCCATGGGCAGACAACGCCGCCTTTGCCGCTGACCACCCCGAACTAGAGCGGGTGTGGGTCGCGCCAATGGTGGTGACCGAACAGTTCGAGCCTTTCATCAGCCCAGCCACGGGCAAGCCCGTCACCAACCGGGCAGAACATCGGTACGACCTAGCAGCGTCCGGTTGCAGGGTCATGGAGCCCGATGAAAGCCCGACCAAGGGCAAGCTCCGCAACAAGTCATTCACCGACAAGCGCGGCCTCACCGTCTCGGATGAATACCGGGACTACGACAAATCCACCAAGCAGAAGGAAGCGATATGAGCGGCGTCGAAGCTCTTGAGCAAACCATCACGACCGAAGCCCCGCAGGTTACGGAAACAGCGCCAGCCTCCCTCGATACCGAACTGGATGGCATCTGGGACCGCGCCTATGTGACCAACGGCGCCGACCGTGGCGAGGGTGGCAAGTTCGTCAGCCCGAACGCTGAACCCAATACCGAGACTGCGACCACGCAGGAACCGGAACAGGCCTCACTGGAAGGTGAGACGGCTGGGGAGGGGCAGGTTGACGGTTCGACGCCCGCTGGTGTGCCTCTCCCCGCCAATCGGCTGCTGACCAGCCTTGACCCCGAATGGGCAACGCTATCGCCCGAGGTGCAGCAGAAGCTCACAGAGCGCTCCAATGAGCTGCATACCCGGCTTTCCGACATGGGCAAGCAGGTTTCGACCTACAAGCCACTCCAGGACGCCGCCAGCGAGTTTGCCGAGTATTTCAATGGCAACCTGCGCGGCTCAGATGGACAGCCGATCAATCCGGCCGATGGCATCCGCTATCTGGCCAATATTCAACGGCAAATGGACGCCAAGCCGCTCGAAACGCTGCTGTCGATTGCCGACACCTACAACCTGCGTGAGGAACTCGCCAAGGCCTTCGGCGGCCAGGTTCAGAGCGTCCCGCAGGACCAGAAAATCCTGCTCGACAAGATTGCCGGTCTCGAACGCGCCCTCCAGGGTGTACAGAGCCCCGCAAACATCGAGCAGGTTCTAGAAGCGCGAGAGTTGAAGGCCGAGGCAAGGCGCCTGCGTGAAAGCGAGCCCCTTGTTGAAGCCATCGAGCCCGAGCGCTGGGAGTTCTTCGTCAAGGAAGGGCTTCGCAAACTTGGTGAAGGCGCCTCAGTTCAGGCCGTCTTCAAATACGCCGTATCTGCCGCTGTAGAAGCCGACCCCGCCCTAAGAGCTAAGTCCCAGGCCGCGAAACCCGCCGCCGTCAATGGGAACGCACAGAAGGCCGAGGAAGCCAAACGGGCTGCGAGCGTCAACGTCACATCAACCTCGACCGGCAAAGCCAGGCAACCGTCATTGGATGACGAACTTGGCGCGGTCTATGACAAGCTCCGAAAGGCTTAATCGATGGCTACTCCATCCTCCGTCTTTACGGAAATGGTGTCCACTACGCTGCGTCACACCGCAACCGAAGTGACCGACAACGTTTCCGCCCACAATGCCCTCCTGCGCAAGCTCAAGGCCAAGGGCAAGATCAAGACCGTCTCTGGCGGCTATGAGGCCCAGATTCCGCTCGAATACGCGGAAAACTCGACCTACACCCGCTATGCCGGCTACGACACGCTGAACACCAACGCGTCGGACGTGATCACCTCGGCCAAGTACGATTGGGCTCAGGTCGCCCTGCACGTCACCGCCTCTGGCCGCGAACTGCGCCAGAACAGCGGCAAGGAAGCGATGATCAACCTGGTGAAGACCCGCAAGGCGAACGCCATGAAGACCGCCGCCAACAACTTCTCCATCGACCTGTATTCCGATGGCTCGCTCACCAACCAGATCGGCGGCCTCGCCAACATCATCCAGACCAATGGTCAGGGTACTGTCGGCGGGATCAACTCCACGACCTGGGAATTCTGGCGCAACCAGTTCCGCGAAATGGCCGGCACCGGCACGTTCTCGACCACGACCATCCAGGGCGAGTTCAACGGTATCTGGATGAGCCTGGTTCGCGGCGCCGACAAGCCTGACCTGATTGTGGCCTCCCACGACATCTATTCGGTGTTCGAAGGCTCGCTGCAGCAGAACATGCGCTACACCAGCGCCAAGGAAGGCGAAGTCGGCTTCGGCGGCCTCGTCTATAAGGGTGCGGAAGTCATCTTTGACGACAACACCAACTTCACCACCACTGCCGAGAAGGCCTACTTCCTGAACACGGACTATCTCTACCTGGTCCAGCACAAGGAAGCACAGTGGACCCCCGACGACGAGAAGAAGCCGATCAACCAGGATGCGGTCGTCGTGCCGATGTACTGGATGGGTTTCCTCGCCTGTTCCAATCGGTCGCTCCAGGGCGCCCTGATCGACGCGGCATAAGGAGATCGCACCATGACCGCTTTTGTTGGCGCAAGCCTGACTGCCACCTATACCTCCGCCCAGCTGACGGGCTCCGAATCCGGCAAGGTTCCCGGCATCGGGGACCGCTATGTGGACAACACCGGCAAGGTGTACAAGTTCGTCCAGTACGATACCGGCGCCGGCCCGGTTGCTGCAGTGGCAGGCAATGTTGCCTACTACTATGGCACCACGGGTTCCTCGACTGTTGTCACTTCCGACCTGTCGGAAAGCGTCAACGTCACCGCCGGCGTTCTGATGTCGGCCCCGGCCGATGGCGAGTATTGCTGGATCCAGACCGGCGGCGTGGCCACGTTGACCACGGCCCTGACTGCCGGCGCTGATGGCAATGCCCTCACCGCTGTTGGTGCGACGGACGGCACTCTCGACGTGTCGGCTCTGGTCACGGACCATATCGCGGCCATTGCGCTCGACGCTTCGGCCAAGATCGTTCTCCTGACCTGTCCGCAGTAGGGGTAACCCATGTCGGACAAGAAGATCACTGCCGCCGCCATCATCCAGAAATGGGATGGCGGCGAACGCCGGGTTGCAACCGAACTGGCCCGCAAGGCCGTCGCTGCCGAGGCGAAGGAAGCGACCGAAGCGCGGCCGGAACTGGCCCGTTATCTGGCCCCCGACTTCCGGGGCTAACAACCCCGCATTCCAAGCATGGGCCTCGCTTAGCAGCGGGGCCTTTTTGCATCCACCTTCCAATGGAGAATTTCAATGGCTGACATCCTGATCACAGGGTTCACGCAGAAATACGTCAAAGGCCCGGACGGCAACCTCGTTACTGTGGATTGGGTGTCCTGGGTCCCCACACATGCCCCCCAGACCATGGGCAATTCCGAGCGCGTTGATCGGCTCAACCCGGCCAATATCAAGCTCCCCGATGGGTCCAACGGCGGCGAGAAAATCGCCTACATGCGCCATATCTGGGCTGCGGTTGAGCCCGCCTACCTGGCATGGAAGGAGGGCCGCGAAGTCCCGCTGAACGGAACGCCGCTGGCCGCATGGCCCGGCGTGACCCCCGAACAGGCCGAAGTGTTCCGCCTCGCCGGCATTCGCTCGGTTGAGCAGGTCCGCGACATGACCGATGGCATCCGCTCCAAGGTGCGCCTGCCCAATACCCGCGAACTGCAGGAACTGGCCAAGCTCTACCTGGAGAACAGCGGCGCTGCTGCTGCTGCCGAACGCGAGGCCGCCAAGGACCGCGTGATTGCCGATATGGCCGAGCGCATGGAGGCCATGGAAGCGCTGCTGGAACAGGCAACACGCCCACAGGCAGAGGTGGACCCGGAAGTGACAGAACTTCGCGCCCAGCTCGACGCCAAGGGCATTGCATACCACCACAAGGCCGGCCCTGCGAAACTCCGCGAATTGCTGGCCGGTTCTGAGCAGGAAGCCGCGTAAATGACCATCCTGTCGGTTTGCCAGCGTCTATCAACCAAGATCGGCATTGCCCGGCCTACGGTGATCTATGCCTCAACCGACAGGGACATGTACGCCCTGCAGGAAGTGATTGCCGACGCGGTGCTGACCATCAAGGAAGCGCACGACTGGCAGTTGTTCAAGTCGATCCATACGCTGACCGGGGATGCGTCCTCGGTCGGGTTCGACCTCCCCACCGACTATGACCGCATGCTCAAAACCGCCAGCCTGTGGTCCAGCCGATACCTGTGGGCCATGGATCATGTCCTGGACACCGATCGCTGGCTTGAGCTGCTGACGCTGCCCTATACGCAGGTCACGGGCTCGTGGACCATCTATGGCGGGCAGATCCAGATTCTCGACACCATGGCGGCCGGCGACACGGCGAAGTTCTTCTACATCCAGAACCTGCCCGTGGTCAGCGCCGCATCGGCCACCAAGGCAGCGTTTACCGCCGACGATGACAGCTTCCGCCTCGATGAGGAGCTGCTGCGCCTCGCCATCATCTACAAGTGGAAGCAGTCCAAACAGACGGCCTACGACGAGGAAATGGCGGACTTCAATATCATGCTCAACCGCATGATCGACAAGGACGGCGGCAGCAAGCCCGTTGTGTCGGGTCGTCATGGCGCAAGCTGGCGCAACAACAATGTTGCATGGCCTGGGTCGATCAGTGGGGTTGTTCCCTGATGCGTTCGCCCGGCGCGCGCCGCCCCGCGCAACAGCGGCACAGGCCAGACCCGAACCATAAGCCCTTTGTGGCGCCGACTGGTGGCTGGGTGTCAGCGGTTAACCTGTCTCTGGCCAAGCCAGGGACGGCACAACGGCTGGAGAACTGGATTCCGACCACGACCGGCATTCGACTGCGGGCAGGGTGCCTCAAGCAGGGTACGGCCAGCGCCACCGAACCGCTAGAGAGCGGCATGGCCTATATTGGCGTCAGCACACGCGAAATGTTCGCAGCGGCGGATGGTGATATCCTCGACCTGACAAGCCCGGCTGACCCTGATGTTGTGCCGACGCCTGTAGTGACGGGGCAGACCAGCAACTATTACGCCCATATCAATTTCACCAACCCGGCCGGCACCAACTACCTCATGTGCGCCAACGGGACGGATGACATTCAGACCTATGACGGCACCACCTGGGCGGCTCTGGTTTCCGGGGCTGGGGCGGGCGAGCTTAACGGCCTAGCCAGCGATACGGTTGACCACCTCAACGTCTATCGCAACCGCATCTGGCTCACCAATCAGACCATGACTGCCTACTATCTGCCAACCGACAGCATTGCCGGAACGGTGGGCGAGGTGGCTCTTGCCGGCGTGTTCCGTCGCGGTGGCTACATCATGTTCACGGCAACCTGGTCCATGGATGCCGGCGACGGGCTGGACGACAAGATCGTGTTCGTTTCCTCGGAAGGGGAGGTTGCGGTCTATCAGGGTGACCCGGTGGACGCGACCTGGGGCATTGTCGGGCTCTATGACTGTTCCCCGCCAATGGGCAAGAACGCCTTTCTCAAGGTTGGCGGTGATCTGCTGATCCTTACCGAAATCGGCGTCATTCCAGTATCGGCCATCATCTCGAAAGACGCCGCTGCCCTGGCGCTCGCCGCTGTCAGCCGCAACATTCAACCCGATTGGGAGGCCGAGGCCCGCCAGCGCCGCAACCTGCCATGGGAAATCATCAAGTGGACCTCGCGCAACGTGGCTTATATCTCGTGTCCGGTGACGGCCGAGGAATCCATCACGCCGCCGATCTGCTTCGCGGTCAACCTCGAAACCGGGGCTTGGTCCAAGGTCACGGGCTGGAACACCCGGTGCTGGATACTGCATGACGATGGGGCGTATTTCGGGACCAATGCCGGGACGCTGATGCGGGCCGAGGTCACGGGCGCCGATGATGGCGAGCTGATCTATCACACCTATGTCGGACATATGGACCATCTGGGCGCCATCAGCCGCTACAAGAACGTCCTGCAGGCCCGAGCCATCTTCCGCACCAAGACGGATTTCACGCCGCTCCTGGCGGTAACGACAGACTATCAGGTGCAGTTGCCATCTTATCCCAGCGCGTCGGCCGTTTCCGGCAGTCCCGGCGAATGGGATGTGGGTCTCTGGGATGTGGCGCTCTGGGATACAGGGCTCAGCTACTACACCGTCAACACCCATTGGAAATCTATCGGGCTGAGCGGTTTTGCCCATGCCCCCATCATTCTGGTGACGAGCGGGTCAGCCTCCCCGCCAAGCGCCGAACTGGTGATGTTCGATACGACCTATGAGACAGGCGGCCTCGTCGTCTGATGGACCTGCTCTATGGGCACAATGAAGCCGTCGCGGCATGGGTCGCGGCGCACATTCCGGGCTGTGAGCCAGGGTTCGTAAATCCAACCGCCATCGGCGTCATCAAGGATGAGCGTCTGATCGGCGGAACGGTATTCACCAATTTTGACCGCAAGGCCAAGATCATCGAAATGTCCAGCGCCGGTACTGATCCGCGTTGGCTCAACCCTCGAATGTTGCGGGCCATCTTCTCCTATCCGTTCGACCAACTCGGATGCCAGCTCGTGGTGATGAGGGTCGCTGAAAACAACAAGCGCATGGTGCGCATTGCTCAGAAGTTCGGGTTCACGGGCTACCTGATCCCCCGCCTTTGCGGCCGGGATGAAGGCCAGTGGGTGTTCACGTTGACAGACGACGCTTGGCGTCAACACAGGTTCGCAAGGTCACATCATGGTCACTAAGCCCACTCAGCCAACAGCTCCGGACCCGCGCGCCACTGCGCAGGCACAGACCGCCTCCAATAGAGAGACGGCCATTGCCCAGACCGGCCTCAATTCCATCGACCAGAAAGGGCCGCAGGGCTCAGTAACCTATGCCCAGAACGGCACGTGGGCGGATGGAACGCCCCGATTCAGTCAGACCACGTCACTCAGCCCCGAACAGCAGCAAATCTACAATACCGGCGTCAAGACGCAGCAGAACCTTGCCACGACCGGGCTCAATCAATCCTCACGGCTAGACGGCCTGCTAGAAAAGCCGTTCAGCATCAACAATGAGGCGACGGAAGCCCGGCTGATGGAGCTTGGCAGCAAGCGCCTTGATCCGCAGTTGGCGCAGCGCCGCGAGCAGGAAGCCGCGCGCCTGTCCAACCAGGGCATCAAGCTCGGCTCGACCGCCTATGATCGGGCAATGAACCTGGTGAACCAGGGCGAGAACGATGCGCGCAACCAACTCATGCTGACCGGCCGCAATCAGGCGGTGCAGGAAGCGCTGCTGGAGCGCTCGCAGCCGATCAACGAAATCATCGGGCTCGCCTCCGGGTCGCAGGTGTCCATGCCGCAGTTCGGCGCCACGCCGCAGACTGGCGTTGCCGGCACGGATATCGCCGGCATCACTCAGGGCGCACACAACAGCAACATGGCGGCCTATGGCCAGCAGATGGGCCAGTACAATTCCACCATGGGCGGACTGTTCGGCCTCGGTGCTAATGCCCTCATGGCCTTCTCGGATCGGCGCCTCAAAGAGGACATCGAGCCAACTGGCGAGAAGATGGGCGGCGTTCCGGTGAAGGAATTCACATGGAAAGACAGCGGCGAGCGCGAGCGCGGCGTGATCGCGCAGGATGTCGAGAAGAAGTACCCGCACCTCGTGGAAATGGACCCGAGCGGCTACAGGAAAGTGAATTACGGCGCGCTGATGCGCATGGGTTCCAAGGGGAGGGCGGCATAATGGCTCTACAGCCTTTTTCGTGGGGCGCGAATGGCCAGAAGGCCACGCCATCCAGCGTCAAGAAGCAGGCCGATATTGCTGCAGCTTTGGCTGCTCGTGGTGGTGCGCCGCAGAACCTTGGCGAGGGCCTGAACCGCATTGGTGAGGCCCTGCTTGCCAACTCCTATTCTTCCCGCGCCGCCGCCGGCGAAGAAGAAGGCGCCGCATCGCGCAAGGCCCTCATGGATGCCCTGATGGGCAATCCTGACCCGACCATGGCCGATATTGCCGGCGCCATGGGTAACGAGTGGGTTACGTCCGATCCTGGCTCCTCGGCAGTGCTACAGGCCCTTATGGGCGCTGAAATCCAGCAGAACGATCCGCTCCGTCAGCAGCAGTTGCAGATGGGCCAGATCGAACTGGAGAATGCGCCGCTCGATGCCGAGTACCGCCGCGCCCAGATTGATGCACTCACCGCCAAACCAGCCGTACCGCCTACCGACGACATGCGGGAATATGAGATGGCGAAGACGCAGGGATTCGCGGGCTCGCTTCAAGACTGGATTGCGGCAAAGCCTACCGCTGGCGGCGTGACTGTCAACACGGGCGATAATTCCAGCGCGTTCGGCAAGAAGGCTGACGAGACGGCGGCAACGCGCATGAGCGACCTCGTAACGTCAGGACAAGGCGCTGCGCAGTTCATGGGCGACATTCAGGCTCTCGCCGCGCTCGGGGGGCAGATCGACACTGGCAAAGGCGCCGAAATCCTTAACACGCTTGGCCCCTATGCGCAGGCTCTCGGCGTTAAGTTGGACGGGCTTAGCGAGGGGCAGGCGTATCAGGCCATCATTGACCGCATGGCTCCGGCTATGCGCCCGGCTGGGTCTGGTGCATCCTCTGACTTCGACGCGCGCCAGTTCCTGTCCTCTCTGCCAAGCCTTGGCCGGACGCCTGAAGGCAATCAGATCATCATGCAGACCCTTTCGGCCATGCAACAGCACAAGATTGCTGCGGCTGAAATCGCCGGCCGCGCCCTGTCTGGAGAAATCACTTGGCAAGCTGCGGACAAAGAGATTGCCGCACTAGGCGACCCGTTCACCGCATTCAATGAATACGGCAAGCAGGCCAGCGGCGAAGGAAAGCCGGTGGACCCAAAGTATGAGGCACCCGAGCCGCCGGAAGGCTGGGGTGGCGATCCCAATCTTTGGCGCTTCATGTCCCCAGAGGATCGCGCGCTATGGTAGATTTGACGGTTGAGCAGAAGCGGGCTGTGGCGCTCGCACGGGCCCGCGCGATGGCGGAGGGTGTGCAGACCGCCCCGCAGGCTCCAGACGCCTCCATGCAGCCTCCTAGCCTAGGTGGCGACATCGGGCGCGGCTTTACCCATGGCCTTATGCAGGGCATGACCTTTGGTTTCAACGATGAAATCATGGGCACGTTGATGTCTCCTATCGAAATGGGCATCGACGCAGTGCAGGGCAAGCCATTCGATCCGGGCCGTTCGTGGAACCAGGCTGTTGAGCGCAATCGTGAAACGGACGCGGCAGCAGCGGAAGCCGCACCTATCGCTAACATGGTCGGCAACATTGCAGGTGGCGTCGGCACGGGTATTGGTTTGTCAAACGCTGGCCTGACGCTGATGAAGGGCGCCGCACCGACTATCGGTTCCATGGCGGGCCGCGGGGCGCTTGAGGGCGCAGCTTACGGCGCGGTCAATGGCCTGGGAACGGGCACAGATGACAAGTTCGGGGATGCTCTCAAAGGCGGCGCAGTCGGTGGCGCTATGGGCGGCGTCCTTGGCGGTATTGGCGGGGCTGTCGCCAACAAGTCGGCGCAGGCAGCGGCCGGGACGGTTGACGACCTTAAGACCGAAGCCACGGCACTCTATGAAGCGGCCCGCCAAAGTGGCGCGGTTCTGCCTCAGCAGCAGTCGGCACAGATGGCCGCCTCAATGCGCAACATCGCGGCCGGCGAGGGCATCATCACGCCTACAGGCCGGATCAACGAGAGCTATACCAAGCTCGCAGCGCTCATCAAGTCGTTTGATGACTACGGCACCGGCCCGCTCACCGTGGATCAGATGCAGTCTGTGCGTAGGCTCATCGGCGGGGCTCTCAAAAGCCCGGATGGCGACGAACGCCGCATTGCCATGGAAATGATGGATGCGTTTCACGGGTATCTTGACCCGATTTCGCCCCAGATCGCGCAGGCAAACCAGATTTATCACCGCGCCATGAATGCCGACTCCCTCGAAACGCTTGTCGAGGTCGCGCGCCAAAAGGCGGGGCAGTATAAGCGCCCGCTGGATGCAACGCTCCGCGAGCAGTTCGGCGCGCTCGAACGCCAGATCATCAAGGGCGAGGTGCGCGGCTACTCGGCTGACGAAATCGCGGCAATCAGCAAGGTTGCCCAGGGCGGCAAACTTGAGGACTTCCTCACCTTCATCGGCAAGGCATCCCCATCTGGCCCGGTTTCCGCCATGGGCGGGTTTGGTTTGCCGTTCGCAGTTGGCACAACCGTCACCGGCAACCCCGTTACTGGCGCGGCCATTGGCGCAGGCATCGCAGGAACTGGCTGGGCGGCTCGGCAAGGCGCGGGCGCAATGACCAACAGCAATGCTCAAAAGGCCATCACGCAGGCCCTGCTGGGCGCTGGCGTCAAGCCAATGGGCAACCAAGCCATTGCGCCCGTTGTGCAAGCGCTCATCGCTGCTGGCGGCAATCAGGCCCCGCAGGTCAACTCGAATATCCTACGAGCGCTGGCGCTGAACTAAAGGCGGCCGAGCATCCAATCGACCAGCACGTCAGCAATTGGCGTGAAGATGAAATAGAGCGGGATGGCAATCGCAAGGCTTACTGCCATCCCCAGCGTCCATAAGCCGAGGCGCCTAAGCCCTCCAGGCTGGAACACTGGTTCGCCCTTCACGGGCTTCGCACGGTAGTCCCGTGGGTTCTGTTCAATCTGCATAGCCGCGCATCATAAACACATCGCGCCCCGGTCACAAGCCGGGGCTTTTCTATGTCCACGAGGTAAGCAATGGCCGATGTGATTGACGCCATCATTGCGGAGGCGCTTGGCGAGGGCCCCGCAGGCATGGCGGCGGTCGCCCACGTCATCAACACCCGAGCCCTCCAGACTGGCAAAACGCCACAGCAGGTCATCAGCGAGGCTGGCCAATTCTCAGGCGTCAGCAACCCCGGCAGTTCCGTTGCGCAGTCGATGAAAGACCCCGCTGTTCGGGCTCAAGTCGAGCAGATCTGGAACGGCGTTACCAGCGGGCAGATTCCGAACCCTTATCCGGGCGCGGACTTCTTCCACACCCCGCAGGTGCGCCCGGATTGGGCCAACTCCTACACAAAAGCCGGGCAACTCGGAAACCACATCTTCTACAGCAGCGGCGCTCCGACCCCGGAACAGCCTAGCCGCGTTGCTCCGACCCCCGCAGCACCTATCATGAGGCCAGCAACACAAATGGCATCAAGCACCACACCCTCCGAGTGGCTGACCTACGCCAACAGTGGCGCAACCCGAAACCTCCCCTTGTCCGAGGACTTGCAAGGCGCGCTCGATTTCCTGCCCGACTTGGGCGTGACGATGGAAGTCTTCTCGGGCGGTCAGCCTGCCGCAGGAGGGGGGCCGCGTGTCGGTTCGACCCGGCACGACCATGGCAATGCCGCTGACGTGTTCTTTTACAAGGATGGCGAGCGCCTCGATTGGGCCAATCCTGCGCACGTTCCCATCTTCCAGGAGATAGTGCAGCGCGGGAAGCAGGCAGGCATCACCGGCTTTGGTGCGGGTGACGGGTACATGCAGCCCGGATCAATGCACTTAGGCTTTGGTAACCCCGGAATTTGGGGCGCAGGCGGTAAGGGAAGCGCCGCGCCAGACTGGCTTAGGATGGCCTACGCGGGAGGCCCTGTTAACCCCGCACTTGGCGCCATCAACTCGGCCGCCCCACGTCCGCCCATCATGCGCCCCGGCACTCCGCCTAAGCCCGGCGGCATCATGGCTGGGATAGGCGCAGGCATCGGCAACTTGCTCGGATACGCTGGCCAACAGGCAGCGCCGATCATGCGCGGGGCTCAATCGGCAGGCCAGCAAGCAGCACCATCCATCATGAAGGCCGCCCTTGGCTCCGTAGCAGGACGCACGGCGGTCATTGATCCAATGGTGCAGCGGATGTTCTCCAGCGGCGCGCCTCTGCCTCCCAACATGATGGCGAATGCTCAACAGGCAGTTTCCCGCTCTGGGGATACCAGCGTGGGCAACCAGGCCGAAGCCGCCGCCGTGAGGGCATCTGCCGACTCATATCGAAACAACAGACGCTAAGGAGACGAAATGCCACGCGACGGGTCAAATGTTTATAGCCCCGATTGGGTCAATGCTGCCCCTAACACGACTATCGAGAGTTCTAAGGTCAATGCCATGGTGGCCGACTTTGTGGCTGACGCCAACGCAGCACGTCCTGTCACAGCAGGCGGCATGGGGGCAACGACAGCCGTTGGTGGTGCTGACAACCTCTCCACCAAGGGCACGGCTATTGCCAGCGCGACCACGACCGATATCGGCGCCGCAACTGGGCGGTATGTCCACATCACCGGCACGACGACCATTACGGGACTTGGCACGAAAACGGCTGGCGTCGTCAGGATGCTGACCTTTGACGGCGCCCTAACCCTCACCCACAACGCCACGAGCCTGATCCTCCCCGGCGCGGCCAATATCACCACAGCGGCAGGGGATACGGCTGTGTTCGTGTCTGAGGGTTCGGGAAACTGGCGCTGCCTGGCGTATCAGCGGGCGGCAGCTTCCCCGGCAAGGGCGAATGTCTGGGAGACGATTTACGACAACTATCTGACGACGCAGGCGTCCATCGACATAACGAACCTTTCCGAGTTCAAGGCACTCCGTCTGACGGGGATGGCAAAGCCTGCAACGGATGGCCAGACGCTCTTTTTGCGCACAAGCACAAACAATGGTTCAAGCTACGACGCAGGCGCATCCGACTATAGTGTCCAATTGCTCCGGGTGTCAGATACAACGGTTAGCGGGACCAATTCGCTTAACACGGGCATGAATTTATCACCGGGGACTGTCGGCAATAGTACCGAGGAGATGGTCACGTTTGATGTTGTATTGGAGAACTTCAATAAAGCGACCTACCCAACTCTTGTGGGAACATCTCGCTTACAAGGCGCAACCAATTTACCAACCACCGCAACTCTAAGCGCCCGCAGGGAGAGCTCTACCGTCCGCAACGCCATTCGTATTATCTTCGATAGCGGGAATATCTCCTTCATCAATCTCACAGTTACGGGAGTTCGGGGCTGATGCGCCGCTTCATAGGCGGCATGGACCCTGAAAAGCTGTCAACGAACGTGCTGCGCCTTTGCAACGGCGCGTGTGCCAATACGACCGGGGACAAGATTTATGAAATCGCAACCCGTCTCGATATCGATATATCGGAAGTTGGCGTTAACGGGCGAGACCCCCTGTACCCACTGACCACGGGCTCGTTCTGGGCGCCCATCATCATTGCTCGCAACGACAATGACGAAGTGGCCTGCATCCTGACTGGCGGGACCGGCTGGAGCGAAATCACCCTACCCGAAGGATACCACTTCGTTCGGAAGCTGCCCTTCGGCTTTGTCTATAACGCCAATTGGGACGGCATCCCTAACTTCCACCTTTCGCATTGGCCAAAGCCGCATGTTCGGCTGACCGACGCGCAGGATTCCGCCCCCTGGTTGCCGCTCCATCTTGGGGCATCTAACGTATGGGCTAACGTATCGCTGGCCGACTACATGCCGGACGCTGCCCGGATGGCCCACGTCATAGCGTCGATGCGGTATATCGACGGGCAGGCGGGCAGCGCTTACCTCCGCAGTCATGGCGGGCAGGTCACAGGCATCAAAGTAGGCAGTGTCTCGCCCGGATCGCCCTTCGGAGGCATGCCCATCCATATCCGCGTCGATAGTCTGCGCAGGCTGCAATACAAATGCACTGGTGATGCTCGGCTGTCCTTGCAGTTCATCGGCTACGACATGACGGAGCCGTGTTGAAGGGGCGGCATTCTTGCACTCAACCTGTAGTGGCGAGGACCGATACCCGGCGACCGCTCCGATAGTCGGCAGTGATGGGGTGGTCGAGCCACGAGGACCAGTCCAGCACCTTGGCCTCATAGCCATAGTGATGCAGCATCATGAGCAGGGCCGACAATGATGGGACCATTCCCATCATCCAGCCATTGTGCCCGGTCCGATCCGCGATTATGGCGTTCCCAGTTTGCGTCATTGCTCGGAACGGTTGGAAAACCGGCTTGGTTTCACCCTCGATGACATGTGTGTCGATCACCAGGTTATCCACCCCTAGTCGGCGTAACTGCCCAAAAAGGACAGGTTGCTCGGATATCAAGGTGAGCATGCCAAACAGGAATGCCGTTTGGGCTTTTGCAGGGGAGCCAGAAAGGTAACTCATGGTGTCGGATTGCACCAAAGTGGCGCGGTCCATGCAGCCATAGTGAGAGAGGTTATCGTGGGCGGCGGAATTCAATCCCTCGTCGGGCTCCACACAGGTCACATGCTTGGCTCCGGCCAAAATAGCGGCCAAGGCCCAACGCCCGTCATGAGAGCCGAAGTCGAGGACGGCGTGGTCTCGGATCGCTTCCGCGCAACCTTCGATAAGCACCCGGTGGCGCCGATTGATCCACGCCATCCCATCATCTGCGCCAGTGAGTGAGGTTTCGGAAAAACGACTGTAGTTGTCGAAAAATCCACCCGAAACAGACGTTACTATTGTCACCTTAAGTCCCTCATTTAAGCCCAGCCTTTAGCAGCCACGCGGGACTTAGCGCAATAGCAGCTTTAGCCGGATAACGACTCTCTGCGGCACTGCGTTACCCGCCTTCCAACCCCCATAAAATCGATAGGATACCCAATCAGATGGAGAGCAATTTCCAGAGATCGATCATTGCTGTCCTAAAACACGAGGGCGGCTATATCGACCACGCAAAGGACCCTGGTGGGGCAACCAATCGCGGAATTACCTTTGCCACCCTCAAGGCATGGCGCGGCAAGCCAATCACAAAGGCCGATGTTCGCGACCTGACGGAAGCCGAAGCCGTCCTGATCTACAAGGCCAACTACTGGTCCCGGCTCAAGTGCGATGACTTGCCCGCTGGGGTGGACTACGCCGTTCTGGATTTTGGCGTGAATAGCGGCGTCTCCCGCGCTGCCATCTACCTGCAAGAGATCGTCGGCGTTGCCCCCGATGGCAAGATTGGCCCACTCACTCTGCAGGCCGTCGCCAAATGGGACAGCGTTGCGCTCATTAGCGAACTCTGTGCCAAGCGCATGGGCTTCCTCAAGCGCCTCTCGACTTGGCCCACATTCGGCAAGGGCTGGTCAGCCCGCGTGACTGGCGTTCTGCGTCTCGCCAAGGACATGGCCATAACCATGCCCACACCGGCCCCAGCGAAGCCCGTAGCGCCCGCAAAGCCGGTTCCAACCCCCATTACCCCCGCGCCTTCCGTTTGGGAGCGCTTCACCGCGTGGCTTCGTGCCGCATTCTGAGAGGACTAACCCGTGAATAGCAACCTGTTCCACAACATCCTGAACGTTGCGATTGCCCTCGTGGCCATCGTGTCGCTGCCCGAAGTTATGGCGCTGATCCCCCCCGAGATCGGCCTGTCGATTGCTGGCATCGCGGCCACCCTCAAGGTCGTGATCAACGTCATTCGCGACGGCATCGGCGGTCTTGCCAAAGAACAGCCCCCGGTCAAATGAGCCTCAAGCTCATCCTGACTCTGCTCAAGCTCGCTCTATGGGTTGTCCAGGCCCTGGAGCGGGCCAAGCTCAAGGCAGAAGGAAAGGCCGAAGCCTATGTCGAAGCCAAGGAAGTTCATGACCGGCGGGTGGTGGAAGCCGCTGCTGCTCGTGCCGATGCTGACGAGCTTGACAGCCTGCACGACCCTTTCAACCGGGACAACGCCGGTCGTCGTTGACACCAGTTGCTCGGCCTTCAAGCCGATCACCTATAGCGCCTCTCAGGACACGCCTGAGACGGTTTCCGAAGTGCGGGCGCACAACAGGGCTTTCACGGCTCTTTGCCCATAAGCGGCCCGTTCCGGCGATTGGCGTCTAACCGGAACGAGCCTACCAATAACCCGATCATAGCAGGACCGGACCAATGGCTAATGACTACAATATTTCAAAACTAGTTGAGGCCGCGTGAATATGGCCGATCCGCTTAACACATTGGGCCGCGCGGCCATGACGCAGATCAAGCGCATAGAATTGCTGGAAAACGACCGAGAGGCGCAGTCGCGGGTGCTGTCAGAACTTATTGGAAAGGTCGGCGCTGGATTCAACGATCAGCAGCTCGCCCAACTGAGAGGCGCCATGCGGGAAGAACTTGCGGACGCAGGACTGCGCCTTGACAGCGCGGACCATCAGGACGACGCCAGGCGCGATTTTATGTTCCTTCGGTCCCTCCGCAAGGGCGTGAACGGAACGGCGGCCAAGATAGGCTGGCTGGTCATTGCTGCGGTATGCGGCGCGGTGATCTGGCTAGTGAACTCCGGGCTCAATGTCTGGAAAGCGTGATGACCCTCGCCGGCATAACCGCGCTTCTCTCCCGCGTCGGGAAGGCCCATCCCGACCTCATGAACACGAGAGACGGCCGCCTATTGGTAGAGGCTATCCTTGAAGAAGCCCGGAAGCTCCCGGTGGGTAGAGCGCCTATTGCGCCGGTTGATTCCGATACGCACTAGGCGACCTTGTTCATCAACTCCAATCACAGTAGGGCAGGAGGAACAGGGCGAGGGGGATCATTTCGGCTTGGCCGTTCGCTTCGCAATATGCGATAGTAGCGCATTGCCCTGCATGATCATCTCGTGGTCAGATGGCGTCATCGCGGCAATCCTCTCTTCCGCGACCTTTCGGCGGTTGGCGAGCCAAGCCAGAAAATCCACGTGGGGTTCCTCGTCCATCATTTCATCTCCTGCTGCTGAGGGGAGGGGGACCAAAGGACGCAGCCGAATTGGCGACCCATGGTCATGCCCCAGCCCTCGTCATCCTCCACCAAAACCTCATTGTCCTTCACATCACTTAAGACGACCCCATAGCCAATGTGCCAGCGACGGCACGATCCGAGGCGAGCGCCTTCGTCGGCTTCAAAATGGGCGCAAGTTCCGCAGGTTTCCATTCGTCTCGTCCTTTATATCTATGGCTGGCCTATTTGTGCCACTATCTCTTTGATGTGGCGTTGAATTTCCTGCTTCATCCCGGCCAGTTTCACCTGCGGCAAACGCCGCTAGGCCAGAGCTTTCCGGTCCACAGGCTGTAACGGCAGGCCCTGCCGCCAATTGTTTAAGGTTGATCGCTGCATTGACATCACGGTCATGGTGAGCGCCGCAGTCGGGGCAGTCCCACTCGCGAACGTCAAGCGGCATCGATTGGGCGACAACTCCGCAATCCGAGCACGTCTTGCTGGATGGGAACCATCGATCAGCGACGATCAAGTGACCGCCTGTCATGTCGAGCTTGTAAGTCAGTTGCCGGCGGAACTCCGCCCAGCCAGCGTCCGCTATGGACCTGGCGAGGTATCGATTCCGCATCATGCCCTTGACGTTCAATCGCTCCACGACGACTGTCGAGAAGTTCTGCGCCAGGCGGGTGCTCAACTTGTGGTGCGCGTCGTTACGGACACGGGCCACACGCTGATGGAGCCGGGTGAGCTTGGTTTTCGCCTTAGCCCGGTTCTTTCCACCCTTCACCTTGCGCGACAGGCTTCTTGAGAGCCTGCAAATACGAGCCTCGGCGGCTCGGTTCGGCTTGAGCGCTGGCAATTTTTCGCCCGTACTCAAGACCGCGAAGTTGGCGATGCCGAGGTCAACCCCGACTGCGCCCAAGTCCCGCTCTCGCTGCAGGACCCGTTCTGTCTCCACCATGACGACCACATACCAGCCGTCTGCTTCTTTGGTGACTGATGCCGTGTACGTCTGGCCGGGGAACCGAAGGGGTTCGGCCATATCGACCCATCCGATAATTGGGAGCCTGATGCGTACGCCCTCGACCCGAAACTCAAGCTGCCTCGCGGCATAGAATGCCGGCTTAGTGACTGCCTTGGACTTGAATTTTGGATACTGCGTTCGCTTGGCGAAAAAGTTCTTGAAGGCCTTTCCGAGGTTGCGGAACCCAGTTGCTGCCGCCAGCGATGTTACCTCAGTTGCCCAAGGGAATTGCTCGCGTTTGATAGCGTTGAACTGCTTTTCCAGAGCGAAAGCGTTCGGCTTCTCGCCGGCCTCGTACTGTCTCTTCCATTCGGCCAAAGCCCAATTGTAAGTGAACCTGGCGACCCCACAGCAACGCACGAAATACTGCTCCTGAGCAGATGTCGTTACCAAACGAATTTTGTGCGGCCTCAGCACGAGCCTAATCCTTCCGGGTGATTATTTGAAGCGCCGGCAAGGCGTCGAGCTGCCGCTGAATGGCTTTGATCTTACCCATCAAAAGCATTTTCGCGAACGTGTCGGATGTTTGCACCCGCCCCAACTGCTCTATGAGAGCCGCCTTCTGAAGCGACAAGCCTGCAACCGTATAGTCTTGCATTCAATTCCTCTCTATCAGGCACTAAGGGTGGGTAAGGGGCTAGGCCCGTGGCGGGAAAGCCCTCAGGATTAGCACGGGGGCGTCGTGCATAGGATATGGGGAGCCCTCGATGTATGGCTTGCCTATCACGTCTGCCCGCTCATCAAAGCCTAGCCCAAATTCGCTTTCTGCCTCGCGCCGAAGCAGGGATATTGCATCCACGATTTGCTGAGGCGATGGCTTGCCTCTGAGTTCGACCGTCAGCACGAAATCGCGTTTCACTTTTGGCGGGCTCTCTTCCATCTTCTCTCTCCATCTAGAACAGGCCTAATCAGGGCGCCGCACAGTTTCCGCCCTGAAACGTCCGAATGTTTCGGAATCGTTCAGGGTCTAAACCCGTGCAAAACCAGCGGTCTGAATAGAAAAAGCCGCAAGCACGGGGCATATGTTTCGTCGTGTCATGCTAATTTACGCTATATTCTACAACATCTTAGCGGTAGCGGCAATTTCAACCGCACAGTTTCCGCCCTAAATCACGCTTCCGCAGCGTTTTTCTGCCAGTTCGGATGGTGGTGTCCGTAGGTCGTTTCCAGCGTTCCAACCGTCATGCCGAGCGACCCGGCGGCCTCCCACATATCCACGCCCTTTTGCATCAGCCAGGTTGCCCGCGTGTGCCGCAGAATGTGCGGCGAATAGCGCGGCGGCAGTCCGGCCAGCTTGACCGTCTCGGTCCATGCCTTGCGGATGTTGAACATCTGGCGACCTCCCCACGAAATGACGTGCATATGCGTTGCGACAGGCTGGCCGGCGTCTATCGCGGCTTGATCGCGGATCGCCTCGTCCATCCTGTGCCAGCGGCGCAGGTGAGCCAGGATATGCGACCCGAGCCGCATTTGTGGCTGGCGCTTCTTTGTCTGACCCACATTGCGGCCGCGCCGATGCAGGGTGCTGTTCTCGAAATCCACCCAACCGCCTGACGTGTTCGGCATCCATTGGACGCTCATGACCGCGCCGCTCCGGGTGCCCGTGTAGAGGCTTAGGAGGATGAAGCGGGCGAGGTGTGGGCGCTTGGCGTTCTGGTAGCTCGTATCGCGGCGCCAGCGGCTTTGAACCTTGCGCGTGGTTAGGTCTGTCCATTCGAGCTTGTACCAGCCCAGCGCCGCCGCTAGCAGTTGCGCGGCCTCCGAGCGGGTCAGCCAATCCTTCTTGCCCTCGGGGCGTTCGGGGCGTGTAACGATGGGCACGGAATCCAGCGGGCCATGCTCCCGGTGCCAATATCGGATAGCAGCCGCAAGCACCGCCAGCTCGCGCCGCACGGTCCCCGGCTTCACCTTCTTGGCATAGCGCATGGCAGCGTATTCCCGGCAGCTCGTGCCCCTGATTTCCATCAGGGTCTTGTCATCCCAGAACGTCATCAGCGCCGATATCGCATAGCCCGCTCGGTCTGCCGCGTGTAGAGTGGGCGCATGCTCGCGACCGTAGGCTGTCAGGACTTCTGCAACGCTGAGCTTAGCTGGACTACGCTCGCGGACGGCCGGGACGAACTTGTCGTTGAGGTACGCCGAGAGGGCCTTTTCAGCGCCTCGGCTGTCGCTCGCGCCGCAGCCTGTGCGGATAGCCTTCGATCCGTCTCGGATGACCCAGACTTGCTCGTCTGGACGTAGGTAGAGCCTGGGTGGTTCTCTGCGTCTTGGCATTGGGTTTCCATCAGCTTCCGTATTGCGCGAGGTGTTACGAAATCGGTCCGGCCCACCCGGAAAATGTGGAGTCGCCCGCGCGCCGCCTCCGCCCGCAATGAAGCAGGCTTGATCGCATCTTGGAAGTAGATCGCGCATGCGGCTTTTAGCGTTAGGGCGGATTCGTCGGTGGCACGGTCCATCATCCTCCCACCCCCATCTTAGCAACAGCAACAATCCCTATAGCTGCAATGCCAATTCCAACTACCAGGGCAAAGACCTTGTGACGGAATGTGGTTCTCATGGCTCACCTTCACTGAGGGCAGCGCGACCGGCGGGGGTGAGCATGATAGGGCGGCGAACATCGCGGTATCTGCCGTTCATGAATGGCTCGCTATTTCCGTATTCGACAAGCCCTTCGTAAAGGGCGTCATCGTAGAAACTGCCCCACCTGGAATTTGCCTCAGAGTGATACCGTGGCCGCTGGTCAACCCAACGCAGGACCATCTGCATCGTCGTCAGCCCCTTACCCATTACCACCTCCTATAGAGGCGCGGAGCTGGGCAGGGACGGCAATCATCTGGAAACCTTGCGGCTCCACCTCGACCACGTAGCGCAGCGCCAGCCGCTTGGTATGATAGGCCGAAACAACACGGCCCTCCCACAGCGCCTCGCCCGTGAACTTCTCGACCCAATCGCCATACTGGAATTGCGCCTCGGTCGGCCAACTGTGCATCGCCCTTGCTTCTGCAAGGAGACGTTCAGCGGTGAGTGCGCGGGATTCCATGGCAATGTAGTTGTCGAGCCATTCGCGGTGCTTCTCGCACTCGACCTCGAAGAGGCCCTGATTGATCATGGCATCGCGGCGCGCGTCGTCCCTCGCTACGAGAGACGAGATAAGGGCTGCGGCTTCGGCGCAATCCTTGCCAATCGTCGGGTACAATCCGCGCTTCCGTGCCAGATATTCGGCATCGGTCGTCAGCCTCGCTACAACCTCACTGGTGGGGGTCATGGTCGAGACGAGCAAGCGGATTGTGCCGCCATCCTGCCCCGCGCGATCGTGCGTGAAACCATCGGTGGGTGAGATGTCACCGTCAATATGGACGGCGTAACCGACCTTCCCGTACCTGCCGATATCTACGCCAACAACCGTGCCTTCTTGATCCTGGCATTCAGCCTCAGACCAGTGAACGGCAACGCGATCACCGACGCGAATTTCCTTGGCCGCTGCTACTACGTCTGGCCCAAAATTCCACTCACTTCCCATCCCCCTAGCCCACCTTGCCGTGTTGATCTAGGGCGGCGAGGATTTCACGGAACTGTCCCTCCGTTGGCCACATGGTCGCGCCGGTCACACGGATGTAAGCCGCGCGGAACGCATCCACCATCGCGTCTGTCACCGTCACCTCTGCTGGTGAGGGCGGAGAGGCGAAGAGGGTGTGTCGATTTGGATACGAAACTGAATAGCCGCCGTCCTCATTGACTAGGCCGACCCATGACGGCTCGCCCATGGAACAATAGCTGGCAACCTCAAACTGAAGCCAGACCTTTGCCCCCTTCGCAGGTGGCCACGCCACCGCCCCCACCCCATCAGCAGCATCGAGAGAACGGGAGAGGGCAGTGTTGATCAAAGCCAAACCCGAAGGCGTGGCGATAGCCAGTCCGTCCGTTCGGTCAATGAGGCCAAGTCCGTAGAGGCGCGACCAAGCGGCAGGAAGGTCAAAGACCCGATCCGGAGACATGTTGCAGCCTGAAATGGTAGTGCCAAGCAACACCTGCATTTCGTAGGCACTCAACCCGCTTACCGTCTCTATTTCCGTCATGATGGCTCTCCGGTGGAAGCAATGGCGCGGTCGAAAAGGGCCAATATTGCTTCCGTTCCGGCCGAGTGCGACCAGCGGACGATGTTGGTGGCAACAACGGGGACTTGCGGCAACGCGGACTTGAGAGCGTCCATCATTTCGGCATAATCGTCGTCTGTTTCCTCGCCAGACGAGTAGTCTACTGCCTGATGAAACGTCCACCGGCCCACATTCGCCGCGTAGACCGCCCTCGCCGCAATCAAGTTTTCACGTACCGACATTATGATGGCTCCTGGGTGCGGTTGCGGATGGCGGTGGCGATGTTGCGACCAGTGACATGGCCAGCGAGCGCGCCGACGAACTTCTCTGGCGTGTTGTCGTCCGCCACTTGCGCACACGCCTCCCGCTCCCTTTGCTCGGCAGCGAGGATGGCGGCTTCGAAGAACGGCAGCAGGTTTTCAGCCAGAACACCAACCCCCATCGACCGCTTCCATACGCGACGGATTTCTTGCGCCAGATCATCCACGTTCGCCCTCATGGCTGTTCTCCATTTGCGCGGGAGAGGGCTTCGAGAAGGGCGGCAAGGATCGCGAGCGGTGGGGTTCTGGCATCCGATATGGTTGACATCGGGCGCAAGGCGCTGCGCTCGGTCACGTGCGCCCGGTAGCCATCGACATACTTGGGCTTCCCGTCCGGATAAGTTTCGCCGCCCCTGAACGAATGGCTGGACACACCCCAGCGCCACCCAGGCAGCTTCCGCTCGACAAAAGCAAGGGCGGCTTCGATGGAAGCGGTGTAGGCGGGTCGCGGCTGGCTGGTAATCTCCCCCTGATACCTTTCGCCAGACCACGCATAAAACCTTGGCCCGGTGCTGTCGTGGTCCTGCTCGATGCGGGTAAAGCCCCGTTCGAACATGAACAGGCGACGGTCAATCTCACGATCCGGCCCCTTCGCGGCTTTCACCCGCTCCAGCAATGTCGTCAGCCCCTGTTCCAGGCCGGGGGTTGGTTGGGTCATGCTCATGGGGTGGGGCTTTCTTCGGCACGAAACGCAATAGGCGTTGCTCCCTGGCGCTCAAGGCGGGCCGCAGCCTTCTCGATAGCTTCCTCCTTGGTGGCGGCGTTTACCGTCATTGTCCGGTAGTCGGTGACTTGGGCTGTGACTGTGAATTTCATCTACTCTGTTCCTATGGTTCGCATGGCTCCACGAGCCGGGGAATATTTGACGCTGGGCTTGCTGAACCCACGTGATTGCAGCTTGGAGGGAGGGCGACCTTCCCAGCCTGCGGTTACCAGCCGATCGCGCTTAGCCTTGCTGGCGGCGTCCGTGGCGTCCTTTGCTGCCTTGCACTTGGTATGGGCAGGGCGACCGTTCTTGTCGTCGTCAGCGCCGCCCTGAGCGAGGCTTTGGACGTGTTCGATAAACCACGAATCCCCCTGCCGGATTTGCTGGCCGCAGTTGCAGCAGATGCCGTTGGCATCGAGGAAGATGCGGGCCGCGCGGGCCTTGGTCATGGACCGGCGCTTGGTGTGCGGGATTAGCTCAAGCATCCACGCCTCCAGCTATCGTGTAGCGCGGGCCATCGTCGGTCATTTCCACGGTCAGGACGCCTTGGCGCTCTAGGCGACGAATGATCCGGCTGACCTCGGAGTGAGGGCGGTTGTCAGCGCCGGGGCAATAGCTGCCGCCAGGCATGGCGCGAATAAGCTCCACCAGCTTGGCTTCGGAGGGGGTGAGCTTCATGCTGCGTCCCTCAGCCAAAGCTGGTAGTCGGCCTTGAGGTCAAGAAACTTCCGCGCCGCCGTCTCGTTGGTGTCGAGATGAGCGCGAGACACGACGCCACAATGATCGCGCAACAGGTTGGCAGCGCCTTCCGCGTCCGTAGCGCCCATCCACTTGATGAAAGCGCCCTCGTTGCAGAGTATGCCCGCCTGCTGCGCGTAACGCCCGCCACGGGGCTCCGCTGCGGCTTCTGTGAGCAAGGCAACAGCTACCCAGCGCTCAACCTTGGGGTTGGGTGCACCGAGTAGCTGCATGGCCGCTTCCATCTGCTCGATGGGGCCTTCCAGAACGATCTGGTAGCAGCTCCGGGTCTTGACAGTTTTGATGTCCGAATAGGTCATCTTGAGCAGGTCGGAAGTGGTGGCCATTTGAAACTCCCGTCCGACGCCCTGGGGGCAGAGCGCCGGACTTCTGGTGATTAGTTGCGCAGGTATTCGCCCGGCTGGCGTTCGCCGGACGGCGGGATGATTTCGGATTGCAGCTTGTCGAAGTTCGGCTCGACGGCGGGCTTTTTCAGCAGCGCCGCCTTCCGGGCATCTTTGGCTGCGGCGAGGTCAGCCTTGTCCTGCGGCGTGAGGGTCTTGTTCGCGTTTGCAGCCGTAACAGCCGCGCGCAAGGCGTCCTCGTCCACCGCATTGGATATGGCAGACAGGTGGCCGGCATAGGTCATTGCGGGCGCTACGGGCTGCGCTGGGGCCTGTGACGGGGTGCCGCGTACGAAGTCCCACGGGTCGCCCTTCCAGCCCTTCCAAACCCACTTCTTCTTGCCCTGGTACTCGCTTTCGTAGCTATCGCAAGGAACCCATGGCGTAGCGGTCGCATAGAGGTAGCGGCCAATTCCCCACTTCACGGCAGCGCGCTTGAACGCGTCAGATATCCCGCCCTTGTCGCCCTCAATGTCAGTATCGCCAGCGCCATCGGACTTCGACACCCAGCGGTCTCCAGTCCAAATCTCGATGGTCGCAATGACGCGGCCCTTTGCAGTCTCAACGTAACTGTCCGACCAATTCTCAGGCCCACACACTTCGTCCAACCTGCCCATGACATCGCGGGCGTCGATGTAGGCAAGGGCCATGGCCTTACTGCCATCCTTGGTCACAGACTGCGCGCGCCATGACACGGCGGCACGGGGAAACTCAGCGGATAGGGCGGCAATATCGATGGTCATTTCGTCCTCACAGTCAGGCTTGGTTCCCCGTAGGCCAGCGCCGCACCTGGCACTTCGGCGCCGGCTTTCAGTGCTTCGCCAATAGCGGCCTTGTCGGGCTGGCGGATGAGCTTCACGAAGCCCTGCGGCAACTCGGCTTCATCGGTGACTTCAACACTGGCGCGGGCCTTGTTGATGCTGATCGTGGCTTCTGGCAGTGTGAGCTTTTCCAGCCCTGCAACGTCCATCAGCCCCTTGATCAGAACGCCCATGGCGTCATCACGGCGCTGCCAGCGAGCATTGCGCTCGGCCATGTCGGCCTTGACCAGTTCCATACCCTTGACCATTGCGCGGGCTTCGAGCTTGTGACTGAGGGCGCGAGACACGACGCGGTGAAGGTCCGTTTCGCCTTCGACCATATCGGCGCGCAAAGCCTCGTCGTCAGCCAGTTCGGGGAAAGCCGCAAAGAGGGCTTCCACATGCCGCGCGACGGTGGCAACATCCATGGCGAGATAGTCAGCCATGAAGCACCCCCAGCATTTCAGCGCATGCCGTCTCGTACTGCTTGAGATAGCTGTCCCGAACCTCCTTGTTCTGAGGATATCCTGGGACCGCCCGATAGCAGGTCGCGGCGTGGAGCATGTGCCGCGCGATGCGTTCAACCTCGTACATGTTGGCGCCGAGCTGGACTGGCTTTAGCGTCTGGACGGGCTTGTTCATTCGGCGTCTCCTTCGATTTCGTTTCAGCCCCTATGAGGGCGAGGGGTTGGCGGGTTATCTGGTCAAATCTTCCGGCTGGGAGTTGGAATAGCGGGCGTCCGCTGCCTATGGGGGTGGTGGAGCGGGTCATGACAGGATCGCATCCGCAAGCAGGTGGTCGTACTTGTCCGCGAGGCGCTTCATGGCCTCAGCCATTTCCCTCAGAACTCGTTCGGCTTCGTCCGGCGCAAGAAACCGGACGGCATCGAAGATTTCTTCTTTCGCCTTGACGAGGTGCGGCTCGCGGCTCACGGGTTCACCTCATCAAAAGCAGGCTGTGGCTCGGCTCTGGCGGGTGATGGCGGCGCCGAGGCAAACATGGACGCACTGCAGTCCAAGCAGACCCACTCTCCCTCCGCGCCATATTCTTCTGGGTCACAGGGGAACCATGAGAGCGGAAAGCCGCAATAATGCCCGTCACAGTAGTATTTGCCGCTGGCGTGGCGCCTGATCATTCCCATCAGAAAGCACTCCAAATCGGCGCATCGAAGCGCATCCAAAACGCAGCCATCAGGGCCAAAGCGGCGAAACCGGGAAGTCCAACACCTACCCAGATAAGGTAGAGGACAGGGTTTTGAGAGAGGGAGCGGGGCATTATTCATTGCTCCCTGAGAGAGCAGCGCGGAACGCAACAAGAGCTTTGCTAACCCGCGCGAAATCTTCCGGGTGCTGCTCTTCATGGTCGGCGGACAAATCGTTGCCGTTCATCCAGTCAAAGACCGCCTCGGCGGCTTCCATGAACTCGCGCCCGCTTGTCCTCAGCCTCTCTAGTTCGGCTTGGGAAGCGATATAGCGGGCGGCAACTGCTGCCTCTGATCGGCGCAGAACTTCGATTGTCTCAAGTGCCGCACCCAGGGGAGAAGCAGCTCCATCTCGGATGGCGTTGGCAGCAACCTCCGTGGCATGCCAATCGCGGCGGCTGATGCCAGCATGAAGCGCCTGAATATCTTTCTCGCTCATTCTGCCATGTCCTCAAGGTCTTGAAGTGTGATAGGCTCGCACTCGACTGAACCTGTGCCGTCGCAGTGCGGGCAAGGTCGCGTCGGGTCTGCGTCAGAGAAGCCGGGATCATCCCAAGTGTGCGGGTTCCAGCGCTCCGCGTAGCCGCTGCTTTCGAAGCAATGAGGGCAGGGCGCCTGCCCGTTGTAAGGCTCCTCAGCCTCGCAAGGCCCTCCTGGTTGGCAGGCGCCCATGGCAGCGCAGTAGCAGCCGTGCTGGATCATGCCGATGCAGTCCTGGCATTCGAACACGGGGCTCATTCGGCGGCCTCTAGTTGATCCGAACCCTCACGAACGCTATCGAGCGACGAAGAAGAGGCGACGACCGCGCACATGAATTCGGTGATGGTGTTGAGGGAGATATTTGCAGCGGCGGGCTCGGCTCGCATTGCCCGAACCGCAGTCAGGAGATTGACGGGTGCATCCTGCGTTGCATCCTGACGGTTCAGCGCCTCCCATTCCTCGACGCCCACTTCATCCAGCGAGCGAAGGAAGGTCTGGTGGTTGAAGGCTTCCACCGTCTCGCCAGCATTGACGCGGGTGGTGCTGCGGCAATCATCCGTGCCGTAGGTGATGATGTACTGGTCGTAGTCGAACTCGATATCCAGCACCTCAGCAGCGGCGTTGAAGTCGTCGCGAACCCAGATCAGCGAGCCGGTCGAAAGGC
>Ga0307414_10000309_pt1 | contig 28327 bp, 27 predicted proteins | sample DK1Ometagenome_FD_203804 | JGI IMG/M metagenome (GOLD analysis project Ga0307414, IMG submission 203804) | Maize rhizosphere microbial communities from greenhouse at UC Davis, California, United States - DK15-O-3 | ecosystem: Host-associated > Plants > Roots > Rhizosphere > Soil | place: USA... | reverse complement strand
ATGTGTGGATCAAATCAGAGCGCGCCAATCCTGGCGGTTCGATCAAGGATCGCATTGCGCTCGCCATGATCGAGGCCGCAGAGCAGGATGGCAGGCTCAAGCCCGGCGGCACCATCGTCGAGCCGACATCGGGCAACACAGGCATCGGCCTTGCGATGGTCGCAGCGGTGAAGGGCTATAAGCTCGTCCTCGTCATGCCCGAGAGCATGAGCATCGAGCGCCGCCGCCTCATGCTGGCCTATGGCGCGACCTTTGACCTCACGCCGCGCGAAAAGGGCATGAAGGGCGCCATCGAGCGGGCGCTGGAGATTGTCGACAGCACGCCCGGCGCATGGATGCCGCAACAGTTCGAGAACCCCGCGAACATCGATGTGCACGTGCGCACCACCGCGCAGGAAATCCTCAACGACTTCGCCGATGAGCCACTCGATGCGCTCATCACCGGCGTTGGCACGGGCGGGCACATTACTGGCTGCGCGCAAGTGCTCAAGTCGGTCTGGCCCGGCCTCAAGGTGTTTGCTGTGGAGCCGACGCTTTCGCCCGTCATCAGCGGCGGCGCGCCCGGCCCGCACCCCATTCAGGGCATCGGCGCCGGCTTTGTGCCCGCAAATCTGCACACGGCGCTGCTGGATGGCGTGATCCAGGTCGATCCGAACGCCGCCAAGGATTATGCGCGGCGCTCGGCCAGCGAGGAAGGCATTCTCGTGGGCATCTCCTCCGGCGCGACGCTCGCTGCCATTGCGCAGAAGCTGCCGGAGCTTGGCGCTGGTGCCAAGGTGCTGGGCTTCAATTATGACACGGGCGAGCGCTATCTTTCGGTGCCGGATTTCCTGCCGGAAGCCTGAACCAACCGCTGATCGTGCAGCGCTGGCCCGGCAATAGTCGGGTTCGCGCTGCCGTTAACATTTCCGTCCATTGTTTCCCGTAATGAGACGTCGCCCGCACAGGGCGCCCGAACCGGCGCGAAAGCCTTGCCTAAAGCGCAGGTGAGGCACACATACGCGCCTCTCGACGTGGGAATGATGCATGACGACCCAAGCGACAATCGCGCGAATGCCAGCCGCCATGCGACTGCGGATCGCCTTTGCGGCCCTGCTGATGCTGGGCGCAATGGTGGCGCTTGCCTGGTTCGGCGTTGCCAACCGCCCGCAAACCGCGTCGCTTGGCGTGGCGGCTGAAATCCCCAGAGCGCCGGACAATAGCCCGGTGCCAGCCGTCGAGCCGCTCATTCTGGACGCCTCTCGTCCCGATGAGGCGCGCGAGCTCAATGCGCAAATCCCGTTCACCACCGCGCCCATCCCGGCGGCGCGCGCCTTCAACTACAAAGGCCCGGCCATTGCGCTTGTCCGCGCGACCGACTGTCTCGCGGCTGGAATGCTGTATGAGGCAGGCGACGATGCCAAGGGCCAGCGCGCCGTGGGTCAGGTGATCCTCAATCGCCTGCGCCACCCCGCATACCCCAAGACCGTCTGCGGCGTCGTGTTCCAAGGGCAGGAGCGCAGCACCGGCTGCCAGTTCACCTTCACTTGCGATGGCGCAATGGCCCGCACGCCCGGCACCGCCGCATGGGAGCGCGCCCGCGCCAATGCGGCCAAGATGCTGGCTGGCGAGGTGTACAAGCCCGTCGGCTACAGCACACATTATCACACCGATTGGGTGATGCCCTATTGGAGCAAGTCGCTCGACAAGGTGATCGCGGTCGATACCCATCTCTTCTTCCGCTGGGAGGGCTGGTGGGGCACGCCGGGCGCGTTCCTGAAAGCCCTAAGCATCGAGGCGGAACCAACGATCCAGAAGCTCGCCTATCTCTCCCCTGCCCATGCCGCCAATGGCGAGGATGCGCTGGCGGGCATTCCACTCGGTGGCACGCTCATCGACGATAGCATCACCGCCACCACGATTGGCCCCGAGCAGATCGGCAAGCGCATCGGCCCCGGCAAGCTCGCCGCCATCGAGCCGGGCGGCGGCGGCTTCATCATGACGCTCGATCCGGGCGGCGACCCAGCCCGCTATGCCGATGCGGCGGCGCGGCTATGCGCAGGCCGGGCGCAATGCCGCCTGCTCGCCTGGACCAGCGCTGCGGCCACGCCCAAGGCCTTCCCACTGGCCGACGCCAGCCTCGCCTCCATGTCCTTCTCCTACATCCGCAGCAAAGACAGCGGCATCGAGCGCATCCTCTACAATTGCGATGAATTCCCCGAAACGCCGCGCGTGAAATGCATGCTGCGGCGGACAGCGGCGGCGCCAGCCTCACGCCTGATCGCGGACGATCATTCCGAGAAGAGCAAGGTCCGCCTGCCCGATGGCGCGCGACCCGTGGCGGACATGCCGCGTGGCCAGTTGGTGCCAATCAAGCGCGAGGATGCGACGATGCTGCGGCCGAGGGCGGATGCCGCGACTGCTGGGGCGCCGGGGGCGCTTTAGGGCGCGCGTGGAGGAAATTGGGGCGGCGGCTTATCGCGTTGGCCGTTTAGATGCTGCCTTTCCGGCCACGACAACATAGCGGACTAGCCTATTGCTTCACCCAAGTGCCGCCGCATGCCATGTCCAGCATCATCGAGTGATCTTCAGTTTCCAAAGCCGATATCCAATCTCGACCAACGAGCGTCATCTCCGGCTGGTGTGGGTTCGGAACGGTGGAGCTCTCAACGAGTATCAGGTGCCGATCACAATCGAAGTTTTCGCGCCGCTTGATCACAGGCTTTATGCGCAACTCGGTATCAACGAAAGCGAAATCGCCCTGCCTTACAGCAGATCGCACATTAACAAAACGTGGGCCCTGATCCGTATCAGATAGTCGGATCCATTTTGATGCGCACCCCGATGCGGCCAAAAGAGAAAGTAGAAGCCAGATGTAACGCATGGGGTATCATAGCAGCGGATCCTCTGCCTTCCACCCCATTATAACCGTCCGGCAAGCGAAGACTGACGCTCGAAAGCTGCTATCGGACAGGACAACATTGCAGACGAACCTCCCTCCTCTTCAGAGGAGTGGCCGGGGGTGGTGGCGATGCGCGAGCATCGTACGGATGCTCCTAACGCTGATGTTGTAGACCACCCCAAACCTCTCCTCTAAAGAGGAGGGGCTTAGCAAACTGGCCTCAAGCAGCCGTCAAAAACGCCTCGGGCGGCAGTTCCATCAGCGTTCCCGCCCCGCCCTCAATCTTGCGACGCAGTGCGCCAGCATCGGGCATCATGCGCTCGGCGAAGAAGCGCGCCGTCACCAGCTTGGCATTGAGATAGGCCGCATTGCCGGACCCAGACGATATGCTCGCCTGCGCCGCACGCGCCATCTTCAGCCACATCAGCCCGACGGCGACGATGCCCATGATGTGCATATAGGCATAGGCCGCCGCGCCCGCATTGTTCGGGTTGGTCATGGCATTTTGCATCAGCCACATGGTCGCGGCCTGCAACTGCTGATTGGCCTTCTCCAGCGCCTCGGCAACAGCGGCCGTCTCCGGCACGGCCTTGCCCGCCGCAACTTCCTCGCCCACCAGCTTGAAGAAGGCCTGGATGCCGCGCCCGCCATCCTTGGGCAGCTTGCGCCCCACAAGATCCATCGCCTGCACGCCATTAGTGCCCTCATAGATCATCGCGATCCGCGCATCGCGCACCGCCTGCTCCACGCCCCATTCGCGGATATAACCATGTCCGCCAAACACTTGCTGAGCCAGCACGGTCACGTCAAAGCCCTTGTCCGTGCCATAGCCCTTGATCACCGGGGTGAGCAGCGAGATGAGATCATCGGCCAGTTGCCGCTCTTCCGCCGTGGGCGCCAGATGCGCCATATCCACCTGCAGCGCGCCCCAGATGCAGAGCGCGCGCAGCCCTTCCGTGATCGCTTTGCCCTCCATAAGCATGCGGCGCACATCGGGGTGGACGAATAGCGTATCGGCGGCAGCATCCGGCTCAGCAGGGCCGGTAAGCGCGCGGCCCTGACGGCGATCCATCGCATAATGCACGGCCTGCTGATAGGCGAGCTCGGCCAGCGCCAAGCCTTGCACGCCAACGCCCAGACGCGCCTGATTCATCATGATGAACATGGCGGCGAGGCCCCTATTCTCCTCTCCGATCAACCAGCCGGTCGCGCCATCATAATTCATCACGCAGGTCGCGTTGCCGTGAATGCCCATCTTATGCTCAAGCGAGCCGCAGGAGACGGCGTTCTGCGCGCCCAGCGCGCCATCATCGCCCACCATCAGCTTGGGCACGAGGAACAGCGAGATGCCCTTGCTGCCCGCGGGCGCACCCGGCGTTTTGGCCAGCACGAGGTGGATGATATTTTCCGCCATCGAATGTTCGCCACCGGAGATGAAGATCTTGGTGCCGCTGATTTTGTAGCTGCCGTCATCCTGAGGCTCCGCGCGCGTCTTGATGAGGCCAAGATCAGTGCCGCTGTGCGGCTCGGTCAGGTTCATCGTGCCGCACCATGTGCCCGCCACCATGTTCGGCACATATTTGCGCTGCAGCTCTTCGCTGCCCGTCGCAAGAATGGCGGAGACCGCAGCGCCGGTGAGGCCATGATACATGGCGAAGGCGTGATTGGCGGCGGTGAAATATTCCTCCACCGCAATTGCCAGCACGTTCGGCAAGTTCTGCCCGCCAAATTCCTCGGGCGCATGCAATGTGGTCCAGCCACCCGCGACAAACTGGTCAAACGCTTCCTTGAAGCCCGTCGGCACGCTCACCGAGCCATCATCATTGCGCGTGCAGCCTTCCTGATCGCCCACGGCATTCAGCGGATGGAGCACCTCGCCCGCAAATTTGCCGCCCTCTTCCAGAACGGCCTGCACCACATCGCTGGAGGCCGCCGCGAAGCCGGGAATATTATCCAGCCGGTCGAGCCCCACAATCTCGTTGAGGATGAACATCGTGTCGGCAACGGGGGCCTTGTAGCTTGGCATAACTCTCTCCTGGAACTTGAACCGATTATTGGCCGATGAAAGGCCGATCAGCCCACGCTTTGGCGGTAATTTTCTTCAACCAGCGCGATGAAGCCGGTCAGCTCGTTGATCGCTTCGTCAATATCGTGCCGCTGGCGCTGGAGTGTCTCGATGCGCTCTGCACATTTGGCGATGGTGAATTCGCGCTGGGTGCGGCGACCATCGCCCGCATCATACAGGTCGATCATGTCGCGAATTTCGGCGAGGCTGAACCCCACCCGCTTACCGCGCAAAATCCACGCAAGGCGCGCCCGATCGCGATGACTGTAAATGCGCGTGAGGCCCTGACGGCGCGGCGCGATCAGCTGCTCATCCTCATAGAAGCGCAGTGCGCGCGGCGTTACGCCAAACTCGTCGCACAGATCGGATATGGAAAATTCTTCACCCGCGCGCTCTGGCTGGGGAATGCCAGCGATCATCTGCGGCGCCTGCTTAGGCTCGGGCTGCGGTTTAAGCTGCGGCTGCGACATGGCTTCACCTCTTTTGCTTGCACCATGTTACGTTTACGTCAACGGCAAAGCAAGGCCTTGTTTGCATCGCGCATCTGCGCCGCAGCCGCGCCGTCCCGGTCCATCCTCGGGAAGGCGGTGCCCGCGAAAGTCCCTCGGCTTGAGCAGAGCAGATTGCAGGCCATGCCAAGCTGACCGGGCATCACCAGTCGATCGCCCTCATAGCGCGCTTTGATCGTGCAGCCCTCGCCGATCCCCTCGAACCGGAGCGACACCATATCGCCATCCATCTCCGCCTCGCCTGCACCCCGGCAATATTCATCGCCACCGATCAGCATTTCCGCGCCGAAGCGGTAGCGCTCACCGTCTTCACCTTCGGGCACGATGCAAAGCCGATCCACCCCGCCTTCATAGCGCCGCCCATAGCGCCCGACCGGAGTTTCGATGCTTTGATCGGGCAGCGCGCCGCTCTCCATTGCGAGCGCATCAAGGCTATCGGCAGTCGCGGTTGGACGCTCAGCGCGGCTCTCCCGCTCGCTCGCTCCATCGCCACCGCCCACTAGCAGGAGCGCGACGAGGCCGATCAGCCCCGCGCGAGGCAAGCACATCACTGCCCGGCTGCGCTTTCGTCATCCACCAGCGCCAGGCCCGCCTCATCCGTCACCCGCCGGAAGAAGCAGCTGCGCCGCCCCGTGTGGCAGGCCGGGCCAACGGGGCGCACCAGCAGCCAGAGGGCATCCTGATCGCAATCGATCCGCAGATCGACGACATGCAGCTCATTGCCCGATTCCTCGCCCTTGCGCCAAAGCCGCCCGCGACTGCGCGACCAGAAATGCGCGACCTTGGTCTCGATGGTCGCGGCCAGCGCCTGCGCATTCATGTGAGCCAGCATCAGCAATTCGCCGGTTTCCACATTGCTGGCGACCGCCGTAATCAGGCCGTCCTTGTCATATTTTGGGTTGAGCCTGAGCCCTGTGTCGCGTGCGTCCGTCATGCCCGGCTCTATAGGCGCGGGCGGCTTGCCTGTCAGCCCCGCCCGATGAGGCTGCGCGCCATAGCGTCCGCGACATCGGCTGACGGGAGGCCGTCCGCCTTGCTGCGCGCCCATATCTCGCGCAGGCGCGCGGGGATTTCATGCACCTTGGACACAACATGTGCGCGATCACCAAGCTGGAAATATTCTGATGCGACATTGATGATGCCGCCTGCGTTGATGACATAATCGGGCGCATAAACGATCCCGCGCTGATGCAGCCGCTCTGCATCGGGCGCTGTCGCGAGTTGGTTGTTTGCGCCACCTGCCACGATAGCGGCACCAAGGCGCGGGATGGAATATTCATCAAGGATGGCGCCGAGCGCATTGGGGCTGAACACATCGGCCGTCACGGTCATGATCTCGTCCGTGCCGACCACGACGGCGCCAAGTTCCTGACCCAGCGCCTGCGCCCGCTCGCCGTTCACATCGGCCAACGTCAGCCTTGCGCCATCGGCAGCCAGCCTGCGCGCAAGACCGCCGCCCACGCTGCCCACACCCTGAATGGCGACGTGAACGCCCGCCATTTCCTCCCGGCCAAGCGCCTGGGTCACGGCAGCTTTCACGCCGAGATACACGCCCAGCGCCGTTACCGGCCCCGGATCGCCGCCTGCATTGCCGCTCGCCACGGGCAGCCCGGATACGAAAGCCGTGCGCTGCGCAATCGTCGACATGTCGGCTTCGCTCATGCCGACATCTTCTGCCGTCACATAGCGCCCGCCCACAGCCTCAATGGCATCGCCAAAAGCATGGAGTTGCGAGTGCGTCTTGGGCCTTCCATCCGAGAGAATGACGCCCTTGCCGCCGCCCACGGGCAGCCCTGCCATTGCATTTTTGTAGCTCATGCCGCGCGAGAGGCGCAGCGCGTCGGTCAGCGCGTGCGCCTCACTGGCATAATGCCAGAAGCGGACGCCTCCGCTCGAAGGGCCGCGATGGGTGGAATGCACCGCGATGATTGCGCGTAGACCGCTCTTCTCATCGTTAAAATAATGGACCGCCTCATGCGCGTCAAAATCCGGGTGAGACCACATGCGATAATCCTTTCGGCGCGCTCGGCAGCCTTGTGAACAGGCAGATGCCTTGGCCCGGTTCAATGAACCTTGAACCTGTGTTCGCTGCTGCCTGAAAACTCGGAAAATAATGGGGCGACCGAGGGGTCTCGAACCCCCGACCTCTGGTACCACAAACCAGCGCTCTAACCAACTGAGCTACGGTCGCCACGATGCGCTGAAGGCATATCGAGAGGGGGCCCATAAAGCCCCCACTGCCCCAGCGTCAAGCTTAGAGCGCAGCCATCGCATCTTTATCCTGCCGCTGCCGGGAAAAGAAGCATGTCTGGCGCAAAAGACAAAGGCCGGGGGACACCCGGCCTTGGCCAGCGCATGAGCAGCTCTGCATCATGCGCAATCCTGTCATCCCTGCCGTGCCCCCTTGGCTGTGCCAAGAACCGCCAGGGATCCAACGCCTTAGTTGACGGCGTCCTTGAGGCCCTTGCCAGCCTTGAATTTGGGCTGGGTGGACGCCTTGATCGCCATCGTCTCGCCTGTGCGCGGGTTACGACCGGTCGATGCTTTACGCTGAGAAACGGAGAATGTGCCAAAGCCAACAAGGCGAACTTCGTCGCCCTTCTTCAGCGCGTCGGTAATTGCGTCAAACACAGCTTCCACTGCTTTGCTTGCGTCGGCCTTGGTAAGGCCACCTTGATCCGCAACCGAACCGATGAGATCCTGTTTGTTCATGCCTTAGGAACCCCCTTCTAAAATATGCTTGTGGGTAGGAATCATGCCACGAAGTCGCGCATAAAGGCTTGCTTCTGCGCGCGAGTCAAAGACATTTGCGCCGCAGACCCTAGAAAATAGGCGTTTTCGCCTCATTTTCACGATGATCTGCGGCAGCTTTTCTTTAACCATTTACCAAATCTGTCCTGCATGGCCCTTTTTGGCACATGCAGGACTGTTGCCGCTCAATGCCGTAGCGGCGCGCCACCTTCTGGCACGGCAGATGCGGGCGGTTGGGCCGCCAGATCATCTTCCTCGGACCAGTCGATTGGCGTGAGTGGCGCCGTGAGTGCGCGCGCAAGCACCTGATCGACATGGCTGACCGGAATAATTTCCAGTCCTTCCTTGATGTTAGCAGGAAGTTCCACAAGGTCCTTCTCATTCTCCTGCGGGATCAGCACCGTCTTGATGCCGCCACGCAAGGCCGCCAGCAGCTTCTCCTTGAGGCCACCAATCGGCAGCACGCGGCCCCGCAGCGTCACTTCGCCGGTCATCGCGACATCCTTGTGGACCGTGATTCCGGTGAGCGTGGAGACGATGGACGTGACCATGCCGATGCCTGCGCTCGGCCCATCCTTGGGCACAGCGCCCTCGGGCAGATGGATATGGATATCCTTGCGATTGAAGATGCTAGGCTTGATGCCATAGGCCGGAGCACGCGCCTTCACGTAAGAAAAGGCAGCCTGCACCGATTCGTTCATCACTTCGCCAAGCTTGCCGGTCGTCTTGACCAGCCCCTTGCCGGGCACAGTGACCGACTCGATGGTCAGCAGTTCGCCGCCCACTTCCGTCCAGGCAAGGCCGGTGACAGCGCCAATCTGGCTCTCTTCCTCGCCCATGCCGTGGCGGAATTTGCGGACACCCGCAAACTCACCGAGATTATCCGGCGTGACGACAATCGACGTCGCCTTGCCCTCAAGAATGCGGCGCAGCGCCTTGCGCGCCAGCCGGGCGATTTCTCGCTCCAGCGTACGCACACCAGCTTCCCGCGTGTAGAAGCGGATGAGATCGCGCAGCGCCTGCTCCTCGATGCGGAACTCGCCCTCTTTGAGCCCATGCGCTTCGATCTGCTTGTCGATCAGGTGACGCTGGCCAATCTCGACCTTCTCATCCTCGGTATAGCCCTCAAGCCGGATGATCTCCATCCGGTCCAGCAGTGCCTGTGGCAGGTTGAGGCTGTTGGCTGTCGTCACGAACATCACGTCAGAAAGATCGAGGTCGATTTCCAGATAATGATCCTGGAATTTGCCGTTCTGCTCCGGATCCAGCACTTCGAGCAGTGCCGATGCCGGATCGCCACGGAAGTCCTGGCCCAGCTTATCAATCTCATCGAGCAGCACCAGCGGGTTCATTGCGCCGGCCTTCTTCAGGTTCGATGCAATCTTGCCCGGCATGGAGCCAATATAGGTGCGGCGGTGACCACGGATTTCCGCTTCATCGCGCACGCCGCCCAGTGACTGGCGCACAAACTCGCGGCCCGTCGCCTTGGCAATCGAGCGACCAAGCGAGGTCTTGCCGACACCCGGAGGGCCGACGAGGCACAGGATTGGGCCCTTCAACTTGTCCGACCGCGCCTGCACGGCGAGATATTCGATGATCCGGTCCTTGACCTTGTCGAGCGCGAAATGATCCTCATCAAGCACGGCCTGCGCCTTGACGAGATCCTTCTTGAGCTTGTTCTTCTTGCCCCAGGGCAGCCCAAGCAGCGCATCGAGATAATTGCGCACAACCGTCGCTTCGGCAGACATGGGCTGCATGGAGCGCAGCTTCTTGAGCTCGGTCTCGGCCTTGGTGCGCGCTTCCTTGCTAAGGCGCAGCTTCTTGATCTTGTCGGCCAGTTCGGAAAGCTCATCGCCCTCCTCACCCTCGGCACCGCCCAGTTCGCGCTGAATGGCCTTAAGCTGCTCGTTCAGATAATATTCGCGCTGGGTCTTCTCCATCTGGCGCTTCACGCGACCACGGATCTTCTTTTCCACCTGCAGCACGCCGAGCTCGCCTTCCATGAAGGCAAACACCATCTCCAGCCGCTTGTGCGGATCGCCCTCGACCAGCAGCGACTGCTTGTCGGCAACCTTCACGGCCAGATTTGCTGCGATGAAATCGGACAGGCGACCAGCCTCGCCAATCTCGCGCAGCTGCACCGCCGTTTCGGCAGGCAGCTTCTTGTTGAGCTTGGCGTAATTTTCAAACTGATCGGCAACCGAGCGCATCATCGCCTCGACCTCAGTGCCTTCCGCAGGTGCATCGTCATGCGGCGTCACTGTGGCGACCAGATGATCGTCATTATTCACCAGCGAAACGAGCGCAGCGCGGCGCTTGCCCTCAACGAGCACGCGCACATTGCCATCGGGCAACTTCAACATCTGCACGATGCTCGCGATAACGCCCATGTCGTACAGCGCTTCGCGGTCCGGGTCGTCTTCCGAGGGATCGAGCTGAGCCACGAGGAAGATATCCTTGTCGCCCGCCATCGCCTTTTCAAGCGCGACGACGCTCTTGTCGCGACCCACGAACAGCGGGACGATCATTTGCGGAAAGACAACGATATCCCGCAGCGGCAGAAGGGGCAGATCCAAATCCATCTTCACTCCAATCTCCGGCGAAAAGCCCTGCCTTCGCCGTCGGCATCGGTCCTCACACAATATGTGGGCCGTGCCGCATTAACATCTGATGTCTTCACTCCGCCGGACCCGCAGGCCTGTTGGACTGAGCTGACCCCTCATATCGGACGGGTGTTGGATATTTTCAATGTGGCGCTCTCAAGCAACGCTCCAGCCATCAAAATGGCAGCTTGAAGCCGGGAGGCAGCGGGATGCCGCTCGCCATCTTGCTCATCTGCTCATTGGCCGTCTCATCGGCTTTCTGGCGCGCATCGTTGAAGGCGGCGACGATCAGGTCTTCGAGGATGGCCTTGTCCTCCAGCACGATCAGGCTGTCATCAACCGAGAGCCCGATGATCCGGCCCTTGGCGCTGGCTTTCACGCGCACGAGACCGCCACCGGACACGCCCTCAACCTCAACATTGTCGAGCTCGGCCTGCGCCTTCTGCATTTCTTCCTGTACACGGGTCGCCATGCCGAGAATATCGTTCAGGTCTTTCATCTGCGTTCACTCCAACTCTGCTCTTCGCCCGGCTCCATGAACCGTGCGGCGGGAAAGGCTTCTAACGTCGCGGCGACCACGGGCGTTGCACTTAATGCGGCAAGCCGTGTCTCATGCGCCAATTGCTCCTGCTCGCGCAGGCTGGGCTGGCCGGGCTCATCGGTGGATTCCACGGACCATGAGTCGCCCGTCATATCCTTGAGCGCAGCCGCAAGCTTGCGCGGAAAATCAGCGTTCAGCGGTTGCAGGATGCGGAAGGCGAGATGCGGCGGCTCATAGCGCACCAGCCCGACATAATCGTAAAGCTCCATCGCAAGCAGCGCCTGCGTCTGCTTGAGGGTTGCCACCATCGTCGCGAAATCGCGCGGGATGCGGCTTTGCTCGACTGGCGCTTGCTCGGGCGGCGTTTCTTCAGCCCAGGGTGGTGCCTCATCCTGCTGAGGCGCAGGCGGTGGTGGCGCAGCGGCGATCTGCGGCTCCAACTTGCGCTCCGCCGTCGGCGCGCCGCCGCCATCGCGGATCATCCGCGCCAATTCCAGCGGATCAGGCATCGACGCGGCGTGGATCAAACGCAGCAACGCCATTTCGCAGGCCGCATGGGGCCGAGCTGCTGAGGCAACCTCGGCATGCCCCTTGAGCAGCAATTGCCACAAGCGATGCAGCACGGGGAAGGAGAGCTGCTCCGCCCAGCCCGTCACCGCCGCGCGCTCCGCCTCGGCATGGCGATCCAGCCCCGCGCCGCGCCCGGCCTTGGCCGTGGTGGCCGCATGGATCAGTTCCAGCAGCGCATTGACAGTCGCGACCGGCTCAACGCCCAGCGCCTCCTGCTCGGCCAGCGTCGCCAGCATCGCAGGTGAATCGCCATCAAGGATCTGGTCCAGCAAGCGCCGGGTGGCACCTCGATCCGACAGGCCCAGCATCTCGCGGACCTGATCGGCCCGCACATAAGTGCGCCCATTTTCCGTATCGGCATGGGCAATCGCCTGATCGAGAATAGATTGCCCATCACGCGCAGAGCCTTCCGCCGCCGTGGCGATCAGCCGCAGCGCATCATCATCGGCATCCACGCCTTCCTTCCCGCAAATCATGCGGAAATTCTCGACGAGCAGCTCCATCGGAATGCGCCGCAGATCGAACCGTTGGCAGCGGGAGAGCACCGTGATCGGCACCTTGTTCACTTCGGTCGTCGCGAACAGGAATTTCACATGCTCGGGCGGCTCCTCAAGTGTCTTGAGCAAGGCATTGAAAGCATTGCGCGACAGCATGTGAACTTCGTCGATGATGTAGATCTTGAACCGCGCCGAGACCGTCGCATAGCGCACCGCCTCGATGATCTCGCGCACATCATCCACGCCGGTATGGCTGGCGGCATCCATCTCGATCACGTCGATATGGCGACCTTCCGCAATCGCCGTGCAGGGCTCGCATATGCCGCACGGGTCGATGGTCGGGCCACCCTGCCCGTCCGGCCCGATGCAATTGAGCGCCTTGGCGATCAGCCGCGCGGTGGAGGTCTTGCCCACCCCGCGAACGCCCGTCATCAGGAAGGCATGCGGCAGCCGATCCCGCTTGATGGCGTTGGCGAGCGTGCGCACCATCGCCTCCTGCCCGATCAGCTCGGCGAAGGTCTGCGGGCGATAGGCGCGGGCCAGCACGCGGTAAGCGGGCGCCTCTGCGGCTGGCGCAGGCGCTTTTGGCGGCGGAGCGCCCAGGTTGAAACCTGGATCATCGCCGATATCATTGCCTGGATTGGGGGGGGAATCAGTCATTGTAGGCGACTGTAGCGACAAAGGATCAGGAAGTTAATTGGGCGCCGCATCGGATCGCTTGCGAATGAAGAGTGGGATGCCGATGCCAAGCGCGATCAGCGCCATGCCGATCATGTGATAATCATGAATTGGCTCGCTCAGCAGCACCGCCGCAAGCAGCGCCCCGAACACGGGCTGGAGATTGATGACTTGCCCCGCATCGCCTGCGCCGATCGCAGCGACGGCCTTGTTGTAAAGGAAATAGGCGAAGGCAGAGGGAAAAATCACGATATAACCCATGCCAGCCACCACGGCGGGCGTAAGATTGACCTGCGCATGTTGAAGCTCAAAAGCGGAGAGCGGCGCCATGAACAGAGCGCCGATGATGACCGTCACAGCCAGGAAGCTCAGCGGATTGATCTGCGGGCGCAGGCGCAGCAGCACCGTATAGAGCGCCCACAGCACCACGCCGCACAATACGAGCGCATCGCCATGATTGAAGCGCATCCCGAGCAGCGCGGCAAGATCGCCCTGAAAAATGATCATGCCCACGCCAATCGCCGCGATGATCACGCCGACGATCTGGAGCGCGCGGGGCAAGGTGCGGAAGATGAGATAATCGAACAGCAGCACCAGCGCGGGAATTGCAGCCTGCATCAACAGGCTGTTCGCGGCGGTGGTATAGCGCAGGCCGGAATACATGAACGCGTTGAAACAGCCGACGCCGATGATGCCCAGAAATAGGATGATCAGCCAGCGCCGCGCAATCTCGGCGCGGTCCACCACGATATGACGCCAGGCGAACGGCAGGATGATAAGCGCCGCGGCTGTCCAGCGGATGAGCGCAAGCGTGAAGGGTGGCACATGCCCGCCGATCGCCTTGGCAACCACGGAGTTGCCCGACCACATCAGCATGACCAGCACGAGCATGAGATAGATGTTGCGACGAGATCCGGCCAGCAAGGCGGGAGGCTCCTTCCGGTGATGGGTCGCATCCTCGCGAGCGGCCTGATGGGCTGCGCCTAAGCAGAGGTGCGTCAGAGCGCAACCTGTTCGCGCTCGTTCGCTGCCCAAACCCCGTCATTACCTCGAACGCGGTAATCCAGTTCAACGTCGCAACGTCGCAGCATCGCGAGGACGCATGGATCCCCGCGTTCGCGAGGATGACATAAGTTTTGGAAAAAGGTGGAAGCCGGAACGACCCGCAGCGAATTCGTTGTGGCTGCTTCCGTCAGGACCTGACCAAGTTGGCGAGAACTACGTCCGCCCGACTTCCGCGCTGGCATATGGCGAGGGTGCACGGGAAAAGCAAGTCACGAGCGACGCGGCCCGCGCACCCGGCTCAGGCGCCCTGCATGTTCCGGCTCTCGGCGGGAATACGCACCGTGAGCGCCTCCAGATCAGCCGGCAGCTGAATCTGGCAGGAGAGTCTGCTTGTGCGCGTCGTTCCGGCGGCGAGATCGAGCATGTCTTCCTCATCTTCGCTGGCGCGCGGCAGCTTGGCGAAATCGTCCGGAGCAATAATCACATGGCAGGTGGAGCAGGCCATCTGGCCTTCACATGTGCCCTCCAGCGACATGCCCGCTGCCTGCGCGACATCCAGCAGGTTGGCGTCCGCTGCTGCATCCACGTCTAGCATTGGCTCACCATCGGAGCGGAGGAAGCGGATGCGCGTCATGCGGATGCCTTTTGCGCTGATACGGCTTCATTTATCAACCCTGCTGCCTCTTCAAGCTGCGAAAGGCTGGTATAGCGCCCAAAACCAAGCCGGATGGAACTGCGCAGCTCCTCCCTGCCCAGCCCGATCGCCTTGAGCACATGGCTGGAGCGGCCCGACCCGCTGGCGCAGGCCGACCCGAGCGAAAAGGCCACGTCCCGCACATCGGAGAGCAGCCGCGCGGCATCCAATCCGGCGTGGCGAATATTGAGATTGCCATGATAGCGCGCCTCGATGGCGCCATTGATCTGCCAGTCTGCAAACAAGTCCCGCGCCCGCGTCCACAGCGCCTCCACATGAGCGAGATCGGCATGGCGGCTCTCTGCAGCAATCTGCGCCGCCACGCCAAAGCCTGCGCACAGCATGGGCGACAACGTGCCAGACCGCAGGCCCTGCTCTTGCCCACCGCCGTGCATCAACGGGGGCAACTGGATCTCGTCGCGCATCCAAAGCGCTCCCACGCCCTTGGGCCCGTGGATCTTGTGCGCAGTGATCGCAATCATATCCGCCTGGGGAGCGAGCAAACGGCCAAAGCCCTGCACGGCATCGCAAAGCGTGGGCACGCCGGCAGCGCGCGCAATCACCAACAAGCGATCGAGCGGCTGAATGACGCCAATCTCATTATTGACCTGCATGACGGCGAGCAAAGCTGCGCGCTCATCAATCGCCGCCTCGGCAATTTCCAGATCGACAAGACCATCGGCATTGACGGGCAGGATAACCGGCTCGAACCCCTCATGGCGCAGGGAGAGCACCGTATCCAGCACGGCGGCATGTTCGCTCGCCAGCGTGATGACGCGCTTTCGACCCGGTGGCGCAGAACGCGCGGTGCCCAATATGGCGAGGTTGAGCGCTTCAGTCGCGCCGCTGGTGAAGATGAGCCGTCCGCCAGCTTTGCCCAGCGCCGCTGCAATCCGCTCGCGCGCCAGCTCGACATCGGCGGCGGCGATGCGCCCTGCGCGGTGGGCGCTGTTCGGGTTGCCATAATGGTCCATCGCCCCGACCATCGCAGCCGAAACCTCCGGCGCGAGCGCCGTTGTTGCCTGATAATCGAGGTAGATCATGTTTATGCGTTCCCGTGGAGTACGGCCTGCCACTGCGTAAGGAACGCGTCAATCTCCGCTTCCAAGCTGCTATGCCCCATAGTGACACGGATCACTTCACCCGCCGCGCCAGCACCCCAGCCCATCGCACCGAGCACATGGCTGGTGCGCAGGCTGCCCGAGGAACAGGCGCTCCCAGCGGAAACGGCAATGCCTGCCATGTCGAAGCGGATGAGCTGCGCCTGCGCGGCGTGGCCGGGCATGCGATAGCTGGCGATGGTGGGCAGACGCGGGGCGTGCTCCGCGACGATCTCGCCGCCTGCTGAGAGGATTGCCGCATCCAGCCGCGCGCGCCAGAGTGCGACATTAGCCAGCCAGTCGCGCGGAGCCTCCAGCGCGGCAGCAAAGCCGAGCGCAAGCGGCATCGCTTCTGTGCCCGCGCGATAGCCCTGTTCCTGCCCGCCGCTCGGGGCGAGCATGGTCAGATCCCGCACCAGCAACGCGCCGATGCCGATGGGGCCGCCGAGCTTGTGGGCGCTCAGCACGATGAAATCAGCTTCAATGGGGAGCGGGAGTTTGCCTGCGCTCTGGCTGCAATCGGCCAGCAGGAGCCCCCCGGCGGCGTGAATACGAGCAGCAAAGTCATCGAGCGGCTGGATGACGCCGGTTTCGCTGTTCACATGCTGGATGGCGACCAGTTTGCCACCCACCCGCGCCTCATCCAGCAGAACAAGGCCATTATGATCGACAGGAAGCCTATCCTCAGGCGACACCTGACGCAGCACCGCGTCATGCTCGGTTGCACTTGCAAGCACGCCTTGAGCCTTACCCCGCGTGAGCGTGGTCGCGATGGCTTCGCTCGCCCCGGCGGTCAGCAGCACAGCGCCGTCCCAACCCAGCGCCGCCGCGATCCGCTTGCGCGCATCCTCCAGCATCGCCCGCGCCTGCCGACCGGCGGCGTGAGGCGAGGACGGATTTGCCCAGGCATCGAACCCTTCCAGCATCGCCGCGCGCGCCTGCGGCAACAAGGGCGTCGTGGCGGCATGATCGAGATAGATGCGGGGCTTCATCACCCTTCCCTACAGCGCGCGGCGCATCGGGGGGAAGCCCAATAGGCATCGGCATAGTCAGCTTTGTTGCAGTGCAATGCGAAACTGATAAGCCCCGCACATGGAAATCGGGCTCGAGATCATTGCCATTCTCATGGCCGTCGCCTTTTTTGCCGGCATGATCGACGCGATGGCAGGCGGCGGCGGGCTGATCACGATCCCCGCTTTGCTGGCTGCGGGCATTCCTCCGGTCGCGGCGTTGGCGACGAACAAGTTGCAGAGCAGCTTTGCCACATGCGGCGCGGTGATCGCCTTTGCACGGCGCGGCTATATCGACTTCCGCCGCTTCACCGTGCCAGCGCTCGCCTCATTTTGCGGTTCGGCGCTCGGCGCGCTGCTGGTGACGCGCATCGACTCCGGCTTTCTCGCTGCGCTGCTGCCGATCCTGCTCATCGCGATGGTGCTCTATTTTCTACTCTCACCGCGCATGAGCGATGAGGACAAGCACAGCCGCGCCGGATCGGCCGCCTTGTTCGCGGTCGCCTTCATCATCGGCGGCTATGATGGCTTTTTCGGCCCCGGCACGGGCTCTTTCTTTACCACCGCGCTGGTCGCCATGTTCGGCTTTGGGCTGCTGCGCGCCGTTGCCCACACCAAACTGCTCAATCTGGCGAGCAATCTTTCCAGCCTGCTGGTGTTCATTATCGGCGGGCATGTGCTCTGGGTGCTGGGCTTGTCGATGGCCGTGGCGAGCGTCGCGGGTGGCCAGATCGGCGCTCATGTCGCGATCCGCTATGGAGCGGGCATTGCAAGACCGTTGCTCATCATCGTCTCGATCGCGCTGACCGCCAAGCTGCTCGCAGACCCGGCCAATCCACTGACTGCGACTGCGCTGGAGTGGTTAAGGCGGTAGGCTTTCGGGTGCAATTTCCGCTCCCATCGCCCCACCCACCAGAAACGTTGCGAAAATCCGCCTCATCCCTATATAAGCCCCGGTCTGTCGGCACCGGCTTCCGCTGGTTGCTTACCCCCTCTTTTAAGTTTCAGGTGCCATGCCCGACGTAATTTTTCCTGGTCCAGAAGGCCGCCTCGAAGGTCGCTTCAGCCCCCCGCCCCGCCCACGCGCACCCGTCGCGCTGATCCTGCATCCGCATCCGCAGGGCGGCGGCACGATGAACGATCGCATCACGCAGGCGCTGTACAAGACCTTCGTGAAGCGCGGTTTTGCGACGCTTCGTTTCAATTTCCGTGGCGTTGGCCGCTCGCAGGGCGTGTTCGATAACGGCATTGGCGAGCTTTCCGATGCCGCTTCCGCGCTCGATTGGGTGCAGAGCATCCACCCCGAAGCGCAGACCACGTGGATCGCGGGCTTCTCCTTCGGTGCCTGGATTTCCATGCAGCTGCTGATGCGTCGGCCTGAAGTGCGCGGCTTCATCTCCGTCGCGCCGCCTGCCAACATGTATGATTTCTCGTTCCTCGCGCCATGCCCCTCCTCGGGCATCATCGTGCAGGGCGTGAACGATGAGGTGGTCTCGGCGCAGTCCGTCCAGAAGCTGGTCGACAAGCTGCGCACGCAGAAGGGCATCACCGTCCATCATGACGAGATCCGCAACGCCAATCACTTCTTCGAGCATGAGCTCGATCAGCTGATGATGAGCGTGGACAATTATCTCGACATGCGGCTGGCGCCTGATTCGCCAATCCGCTGATTGATTATCCGGAGGCTGGCGGCACAACCACCGCTGGCCTCCGCGATCGCAACGCTACCATTACGCCCGATGCCGCGACGATCAGCATGCCGATCATGCTAATCCCATCTGGGTGATGATCAAACACAATCCATCCCAAAAGCCCCGCCCAGAGCAATTGCAGATATGTGACCGGCGCCAGAAACGAGGCGGGTGCATAGCGAAACGAGGCGGTGAAAAGATAATGCCCCAGCCCGCCTAGCAGACCAAGGCAGGCGAGCAGACTGCCCTCCAATAGTGTCGGCATGCGATCCGCCAGGAAGAAGGGCATGATGCAGGCATAAACAGCCGAGCCGATCGCTGTGCTGTAAAAGAGCAGGGCGAATGTCTTTTCGGATGCGGCGAGCAAGCGCGACATTAGCTGATAGGTCGCATTGCACATGGATGCACAAAGCGCCAGCAGCACCCCGGCCCTCTCCAGTCCAGCCTCGGGTCTCACCACGAGCATCACGCCGCAAAAGCCCAGAATAACGGCGCCCCAGCCCCAAGGCCCAATCTCTTCCTTGAGCAATGGCCCCGCCGCGAGCACGATGAAGGCGGGCGCGAGATACATAATCGCCGTCGTTTCAGCCACCGGCATCCGCTGCAAGGCAAACGCCACGAGCAGCGACGATGCCGCCAGACAGAAACTGCGCACAATCACAAGGCCAGTGCGCTGCGTTCGCACCATCGCCGGCGCGCGCGCTGGCGAGAAGAAGCAGAGCATCAACGCCAAATTGGTGATGTAGCGAATTCCGACAACCAGCGGCGGATCGAAAAGACCGGCCAGATATTTCGTTGTCGTGTCGAGGCAAGCAAACAGCATGAGCGCCAGATTGCACAAGATGATCGCTCGCAAAGGGCGGCTGACCATCATCGCAAATGGCCCGCGCGCCTAGCCCGCAAGGCCTTCGACCATCTCAGCCAGCGCCAGCCATCGCTCTTCCGCCGCATCCTTCTCGGCACGCAGCTTCTCGATCGCGGCTGTCAGCTCCGCAAAGCGCTTCGGGTTCTTGGTGTAGAGCGCAGGGTCGGAAAGCGCGGCCTCATGCCCGGCAATCTCCGCCTCAATCTCCTCGATCCGCTTGGGCAGCAGATCATAATCGCGCTGATCCTTATAGCTCAGCTTGACGGCTTTGGCGGGCTGCGGCGCTTTGCCATCCGGCTTTGGACCGGAGGCGCGTTTGGCCGCGACGCTCGCCGCCTTGCGCTTGGCTTCCCAGTCGGCATAGCCGCCCGCGATCACATCCACCTTGCCCGACCCATCAAGGCCCAGCGTGACATTGACCGTGCGATCCAGAAAATCACGGTCATGGCTGACGATCAGCACCGTGCCGGCATAATCACCAATCACATCCTGCAGCAGATCCAGCGTCTCAAGGTCGAGATCATTGGTCGGCTCATCGAGCACCAGCAGATTGGATTCGCGCGCAAATTCCCGCGCCAGCAGCAGGCGTGAGCGCTCGCCGCCCGATAGCGTGCCAACCTTCGCCTCCGCCAACGACGGATCGAAGAGGAACTCCTTGAGATAGCCATGCACATGCTTGCGCACGCCGCGCACATCGATCCAGTCGCCGCCCTCGGCCAGCACATCGCGCACGCGCTTTTCCGGGTGCATGAGCGAGCGCTGCTGATCGATCACGATGCTGTCCAGCACCTTGGCGAGGGTGATCTTGCCGCTGTCGGGCTCGATTTCGCCCATCAGCAGCTTCAGCAACGTCGTCTTGCCCGCGCCATTGCTGCCCACAATGCCGATGCGGTCGCCGCGCTGAATGCGCAGGGTAAAATCCTTGATGACCGTGCGGTCGCCAAAGCTCTTGGTCACATGCTCGGCGGAAATGACGCTCTTGGTCTTGCTGTCATTGGCCACAACGGCAAGCTTCGCGTCCCCCTGGGGCCCGATCATGGAGGCCCGCTGCGCCCGCATGTCCCACAGCTTGGCGAGGCGGCCCTGATTGCGCTTGCGCCGCGCCGTGACGCCGCGTTCCAGCCAATGCGCCTCGATCTTCAGCTTGGCATCCAGCTTGTCGGCTGCCCGCGCCTCATCGGCATAGGCTTTTTCCATCCACTGCTCGAAGCCGCCAAAGCCGATTTCCTGCCGCCGCAAATTGCCGCGATCCAGCCACAGCGTCGAGCGGGTCAGGCGCGTCAGGAAGGTCCGGTCATGGCTGATGGTGATGAACGCGCCGTTGAAGCGGCCCAGCCACTCCTCCAGCCAGTTGATCGCGCCGATATCCAGATGGTTGGTCGGCTCGTCGAGCAGCAAGATGTCGGGCTCACTCGCCAGTGCGCGGCAGATCGCCGCCCGGCGTCGCTCGCCGCCCGATGCTGTCGCTGCGTCGCGCATCAGATTGATGCCGATCTGGTCGGCAATCGATTCGACCGCGTGAACGGCAGGCGGATTGGGTCCGCCGATCGCAAAATCGTGCAGCGTCGCATAACCGGATACGTCCGGATCCTGCTCCAGCGTTACGACATGGGTGCCCGGCGAGACGGCGCGCTTGCCCTCATCGGGCTCGATCTGCCCGCCGATCAGCTTGAGCAACGTCGTCTTGCCCGCGCCGTTGCGCCCGATGAGCGCAAGCCTGTCGCGCTCGCCGATGGTGAGATTGAGACCCCTGAACAGCCAGCCGCTGCCCTGAATCAGACCGAGATTTTCATATGAAAGAAGTGGCGCTGCCATGCGGCTGCGCTAAAACAGATGCAGGCCGCCGGGGCAAGCGCGTAGCGCGCATTCATGTTTGTCGCAGCGCGCACCAAGCTGAACGAGAAGCAACCAATGCTGTCAGGAAGCGTTCAGCCCGTCTCACCCAAAGGGCGTTTTATCAATAACAGAGGAAGGATGCTCTTATGCGTCAGTTACCGTTTCTCCTCGCAGCGACCGCTGCGCTCATGATGCCGATGGCCGCATCTGCCCAATCACAAGGAGCCGTTCCGATGGTGCCCGCCGCTGGCCCGCTGCTCAGCCTGAACGTATCCGAATCGATCCAGAGCGCCCCTGATATGGCGACGATCAACACCGGCGTTCAGACCCGCGCGATGACCGCGAAGGATGCGATGGCGCAAAACGCCACGCAGATGGACAAGCTGATCGCCGCGCTCATCAAGGCAGGCATTGCCCGCAAGGATATCCAGACGAGCGGCATCAACCTCAACCCGCAATATGATTATTCCAACCGCGTTGAGGGCCAGGGTCCGCGCTTCACCGGCTATGAGGCGAGCAATCAGCTCACGGTAAAAATCCGCAAGATCGCCGAGGCTGGCGAGCTGGTCGATGCGCTGGTTTCTGCCGGCGCCACCAACATCAACGGGCCAACCTTCGGCATCGCCGAACCTGACAAGCTGGTCGATCAGGCGCGCACCAAGGCGTTGCAGACGGCGCAGACCCGCGCCAATCTTTATGCGCAGGCCACCGGCTTCAAGCGCGTGCGGCTGGTGAGCATTTCAGAAGGTGGCGGCTACAGCCCGCCTATGCCCGTGATGGCGATGCGTGACATGGCTGCATCAGCCCCGCAGACGAAGATCGAGCCGGGTGAAGTCTCCACCTCGATTTCCCTCACCGTTCAATATATGCTGGAACCCTGAACGGGGGACAGATGACGCATTCAGCAGTTGTTCAAAGCTTGATGGCTAAATCATCATCATGATGTTTCGATCAACCCTCCTGGCTTTTGTCGGATTGCTGGTTTTGGCCAGCACTGCCCCGGCGTCCGCTCAAAGCTTTTCGCGCGGCGATGAGCAGCGAGCGGCCCGGCGAGCCATGCTGGATGGCGATGTGATGCCATTCTCCATCATCAAGCGGAGGATCGAGCGGGAAATGAGCGACTCCGATTATGTCGGGGTCGCGCCTCCCCCCCGCGATGGCGTGTACCGGATGCAGTTCATGCGGCAGGACGGCAGAGTCGTCTGGGTTGATGTGGATGGCAAGACCGGCAATATCATCGGACGAACGCGCTGATCCGACCGGATCGACCGCGCACTTTCGAACAGTTTGGAAGGGAAGAGCTATGCGCCTTTTGATCGTCGAGGACGAACCGACATTGGGCAAGCAGCTCAAATCCACGCTGGAAGGCGCGGGCTATGCTGTGGACCTGGCCACGGATGGCGAAGATGGCCATTTTCTGGGCTCCACCGAAAATTATGACGCGATCATTCTGGATCTGGGCCTGCCCGAGATTGACGGACTGACGGTGCTGGACCGCTGGCGCAAAGAGGGCTCACAAGTGCCCGTGCTGGTGCTGACGGCCCGTGATAGCTGGTCGGACAAGGTTGCCGGGCTGGATGCGGGCGCGGATGATTATCTCGCCAAGCCTTTCCAGAGCGAAGAGCTGATCGCGCGGTTGCGTGCGCTTATCCGGCGCTCATCAGGCAATGCCTCCAGCGAGTTGATTGCTGGTGATGTGCGGCTCGATACGCGCTCGGGGAAGGTGACGCTCAATGGCGAGCCGGTGAAGCTCACCGCGCAGGAATATAAGCTGCTCTCCTACCTCATGCACCATAAGGGCAAGGTGGTGAGCCGCACCGAGCTGATCGAGCATATTTACGATCAGGATTTCGACCGGGATTCCAACACGATCGAAGTGTTCGTCACCCGCATCCGCAAGAAATTGGGCGCCGATGTGATCTCCACCATCCGGGGGCTGGGCTACAGCCTGGACGAGCGCGCTGGCTGAACCGGTTTCGCCCGGAAAAGATCGCGAAGGGGAGAGCGACCCTCTCCCTTCCGCATCCCGTAGCACGGGATCGCTCAGCCGACGCATCATTGCCATTTCCGCCTTGTGGATCGGCATCTTGCTGCTCGCGGGCGGCATCGCGCTGGACCGGGTGCTGGTGAGTACTGTCACGCGCAATTTCGATGACAGCCTTTCTTATGTGCTGACGGCAATGATTTCCTCTGCCGAAGTTGGGCCGGAGGGCGAAGTGCTGTTCAACCGGCCGCTTGCAGACCAGCGCTTTCTGGAGCCAGCAAGCGGGCTCTATTATCAGATCAGCGGCAAGGGCCATGAGGATTGGCGCTCCCGGTCATTGTGGGACCGCGCAATTCAGGTGACGCCGCCGATGACGGCCAAGCCGGGCGACGGCACCGATAGCTATCAGTTCCCCGAAGAGCCGCTGCGGGTGATCGCGCGGACCGTGATTTTGCCGGGCAGTGATACGCGCTGGATTTTCATTGTCGCACAGGCGCGCGAGGGGCTCGACGAGCAGATCCACACGCTGCGCCAGCCGCTGGTCCGCAGCTTTCTGGCATTGGGGGCAGGTTTGATCCTGCTGGCCGCGCTGCAGGTGTTCTTTGGCCTGCGCCCGCTGCGCCGCATTCGCCGCGAAATTTCCCGCATGCGTGCGGGCGAAAAGTCCCGCATTACCGAGCCATTGCCGCGCGAAGTGCAGCCGCTGGTCGAGGAACTGAACGCGCTGCTAGCCCATAATGAGCAGCAGGCCGAGGAAGCGCGGACCCATGCGGGCAACCTTGCCCATGCGCTCAAGACGCCGCTGACCGTGGTGATGAATGCAGCGACCGCGCAGGCGCCTGATCTCGCTGCCACCGTCGTCCATGAGACATCGACCATGCGGCGTCAGATCGATCATCACCTCGCCCGCGCTCGTGCGCTCGGGCGGCGCGGGGCTGCGCAGAGCCGCACGGCTGTGTGGCCGAGCCTTGAGGCGGTGCAGCGGGCCGTCGAGCGGCTTTATCCCGCAATCCGCGTCGACCGCGACGGGACGCACGATGCAACAGTGCGCGTGGAGCGGCAGGATCTGGACGAGCTGCTCGGCAATCTGGTCGAGAATGCCGCCAAATATGGCGGAGGCAGCGTGTTCGTGACCGTGGAGCTGGCGGGCACGTGGGTCGATATTTTGGTCGAGGACGATGGCACCGGCATTCCCGAGGCCGACCGCGAGCGCATTTTCGATCGCGGCGCGCGGCTCGATACCGGCAAGCCCGGCACGGGCCTTGGCCTGGCGATCGTGCGCGACGTGGCGGAGATTTATGGCGGCTCGGTGAGGCTCGACGAGAGCGAGGATCTCGGCGGGCTGCTGGTACGATTGCGACTGCCTGCGGGCTAAATCCCGAAGGAGGCCAGGATGGGGCAAGGCCCTTCCCTGGAATGCGCGCACTCATGGGCGAGGTGGCGCAGTGAGGCTCGGGCCGCTTCCAGTTCCGCGATCTTCTCATCCAGCGCTGCGATCCGTTCCGCCGCCAGAGCGCGTGCTCGCGCGCGATCCTGTCCGGCATCCAGCGTGAGCAATTCGCCAATCTGATCGAGCGTGAAGCCCGCAACCTGCGCGGTGCGGATGAAGCGCAAGCGCCGCACATCCTCATCGCCATAGCGCCTGATGCCGCCGGAGCGGCCTGCCCCCTCGCCCTTTGGCGGCGTCGGCAGCAGGCCTTTGCGCTGGTAGAAGCGGATCGTCTCCACGCCCACACTGCCCGCCTTGGCGAGGCCTGCAATCGTCATGATGCTCATGCTTGACTCCGTACCATAGTACAGAGGTTATAAGCGCCTATATGCTTCTGCGAAAGGATGAAACTTGTGTCGCCCACCGCTGACATAGCAGGCAAAAAGGCCGTGCTTTATCGCATGGTCATGCCCGGCCATATCTGCCCCTATGGCCTCAAAGTGCTGCACTTGCTGAAAAGCAATGGCCTTACTGTCGACGATCGCTGGATCGAGACCCGCGAACAGCAAGAGGCGTTCAAAGTCGAGCATGGCGTTAAGACCACGCCGCAAGTCTTCATCGACGGTCAGCGCATCGGCGGCCATGACGATACGCGGCGCTTCCTTGGGCTGGATGTGAAGGACCCCAACGCGACCAGCTATACGCCGGTGATTGTCGTGTTCATCGTCGCCGCGCTGCTGGCGTTCGTCATCGACGGGCTGACCGGAACGCCGCTGGCGAGCATTATGACGATCGAGCGGTTCGTCTCCGTCACCATGATCCTGCTCGCCATGCTCAAGCTGCAGGATGTAGACCGCTTCGCCACCATGTTCCTGGGCTATGATCTGCTGGCGCGGCGCTGGGTGCCCTATGCCTCCATCTATCCCTTCGCGCAGCTTGGCGCGGGGCTGCTGATGCTTGGCGGTGTGGCCACATGGCTGAGCGTCCCGGTCGCCGCGATCATCGGCGGCATCGGCGCTGTGTCGATCTACAAGGCCGTGTATGTGGAAAAACGCAGCCTGAAATGCGCCTGCGTCGGTGGCGGCAATGCGGTGCCGCTCGGCTTCGTCTCGTTGACGGAAGACCTGTTCATGCTGGCGATGGCAGTGTGGATGGGGTTGCAGGCGTGGGTGCTGCCCGGGGCGATGTCACACTGACATCACCCCGGCAACAGGGGCTCACTCCACAGGCTTGGTCGCGCGCTTCTTGCGGTGGCTTTCCATGTCCAGCACGTCCGTGTCCGAGCCCTCGGGCATCAGGCCAAGGCGACGGGCGACTTCCTGATAGGCCTCGACTTCGCCGCCAAGATCGCGGCGGAACCGGTCCTTGTCCAGCTTCTCGTTCGTGACCATGTCCCACAGGCGGCAGCCGTCGGGGCTGATCTCGTCTGCAAGAATGATGCGCGCGAAATCGCCATCCCAGATGCGGCCGAACTCAAGTTTGAAGTCGACCAGACGGATGCCGATGCCCGCGAACAAACCGCTCATAAAGTCGTTCACGCGAATCGCCATATCGGCAATGTCGTGCATCTCTTCCTGGCTCGCCCAGCCGAAGCAGGCAATATGCTCCTCAGTGATCAGCGGATCGCCAAGCGCATCATCCTTGTAATAATATTCGATGAGGGTGCGCGGAAGTTGCACGCCTTCCTCAATGCCAAGGCGGGTGGAGAGCGAGCCTGCCGCCACATTGCGAATCACCACCTCGATCGGCACGATCTCGACCTGACGGATGAGCTGCTCGCGCATGTTCAGGCGCTTGATGAAGTGCGTGGGAATACCGATGTTGCCGAGCAGCGTGAACACATGCTCGGAAATCCGGTTGTTCAGCACGCCCTTGCCCGAGATCGTGCCTTTTTTCTGGGCGTTGAACGCGGTTGCATCATCCTTGAAATATTGGATCAGCGTGCCGGGTTCAGGTCCTTCATAAAGGATCTTCGCCTTGCCCTCATAAATCTGGCGGCGACGGGACATATCGGGTGCCTACTCATCATGTCAGTGAAACAGAAAAATCAACGCCCCGGCGACGCGAATCGATGAAAGTTCGCGGCCACCGGGGCAAGCTCACGCCCATAGCGGAAGGTGGGGGTGAGTGCAATTTGCGGCTGGCTGATGGACGGGGTGCGTGCAGAAAGTAACAATTCGAAGGCCGGATCGCCCATATTGCGCCACTTAAGCTGCCTGCGAACCTGTCTCAAATTGAGATGATTGTTAATATTTAGTTAATTGATTTTAACCGCCCAAGGCTGCTAATAACGAGGTGAACTGTGTGGGAGAATGAATATGTCTAAATTTGTTAAGAGCATCGCATTTGCAGCCGTATTGGCCGGTGCATCGACGGGCGCGTCCGCTGCGATCGTGACGAACGGCGGGTTTGAAGATGGCCTCGGCGCTGGCAATGGCTGGACTGTCATCAACTTGACCGGCACGACGCCAGGTAATGGCATCCAGCTCGCAACCACGGACGGCGTTGCCAACAGCACCGGCTATGGCGACATCGTACCTTCTTATGAAGGCACGAAGGCAGCTTTCTTCGTTGACGACAATGCCATTCAGAGCTTGTCGCAATTCGTATCGCTTCAGGGCGGCACAACCTATTCGCTTAACTTCGCGTTGTTCGGCACAGAGTCCGGCGCCAGCAATCCTTTCGACTTCCGCCTGACGGAATCGGTTGGACTGTTCACCTTCTCTAACACGGACACCAGCATTGACGTTCCCGTCGGCGAGTGGACGGCGTACAGCTACACGTTCACCGCGCCAATCACGAGCAGCTTTTATATACTGAACTTCGGCTTCCGCTCCGGCGCAACGCCTGCCAAGGACGTTCTTCTTGACGGCGTAAGCATCACGGCAGTTCCTGAGCCATCGACCTGGGCAATGATGATCGGCGGCCTCGGCCTCGTCGGCGTTGCGCTTCGTCGCCGCAAGACGACTGTCAGCTTCGCCTGATCAGCTCTACAAGTTAGCAACGCGCCTCGGTCGAAAGACCGGGGCGTTTTGTTTTGTGCGTGAGCGGGTAAAAGACGCTCGCAGCAATACCAGCCGCAGCAGAAACGGCGGGACCAGCGCCCGGATCGCCCATGCTGGAGCGAGGCGGGACTGAATCAGCCGCCTGTCATTACGCGGACACCTCGTTATCGGCGCCGCGCTTCCAAAGCACTATCCTGCCAACATGTCTGCCAATCAGCCCAAGATTTCGACGCAGTTTCGATACCATGCCCTGCACCGAGGCAGCGAAGCATCCGTTCCAAACTGGCGTCCCGACCTAAGTCACGTCAGCTCCCACGATTGCAGCAACAGCATCGGGAACCTATGCCCGGAGATGCGTCTAAACCACCGCTTGCATCATCAAAAGTTTTTGGACCGGGTGAGAGGACACATCTGCAAACTCACTTACGAAAATCCGAGCGGTTTTCTCAACATTTACAGGATGCTCATCGGCGCATTCAGCCAGATGGTACTTGCCGCGCGCCAGACGGGTGCACGCTGGAGCGGGTAAGGGGAATCGAACCCCTCTAGCTAGCTTGGAAGGCTAGTGCATTACCACTATGCTATACCCGCGCGCCCAAAGGCTCGCCAATCA
>Ga0307414_10000308_pt1 | contig 28338 bp, 27 predicted proteins | sample DK1Ometagenome_FD_203804 | JGI IMG/M metagenome (GOLD analysis project Ga0307414, IMG submission 203804) | Maize rhizosphere microbial communities from greenhouse at UC Davis, California, United States - DK15-O-3 | ecosystem: Host-associated > Plants > Roots > Rhizosphere > Soil | place: USA... | reverse complement strand
CCCGCCTGCGTGCGGGCATGCCCGACAGGTGCAGCCATTCGCGTGTCGCCGGAGGATTTCCTCAGTGTTTCCCGGTTCCAAAGGGAGGAGGCGTGATGGCCACCCGCGCCACCCCCGGCCGCGTCAAGGGTGAGACCCTGCATGACGGCTTCCTGCGGCATCGCAACTTCCGCTGGCTGAAGGCCGCGCTCATCCTCTCGTTCGTTATCATCCTCGGCTATGCCCTGATCGACGTCGAACCGCGCCATAATGGCGGAAGCTGGTATGGCTATGCGCTGGGGACCATCGGAGCATTGCTGATCCTGTGGCTGACCGTACTGGGTGTCCGCAAGCGGGCAATGACGCCGGGGCGCTGGTCGCTGAAAGCATGGACATCGGCCCATGTCTATCTGGGCCTCAGCCTCATCGTCATTGCGACGCTGCATGCGGGTTTCCAGTTCGGGTGGAATGTCCACACCCTCGCCTACGGGTTGATGATGCTGGTGATCCTGTCCGGCATGTTCGGCATCTTCGTCTACGCCACCCTGCCCGTCGCGCTCAGCAACAATCGCGAGGAAATGACACAGTCGCAAATGCTGGACGCGATCCGCGCAATCGACCGCCAGCTTCATGATGCCGCCCAGCCGCTCGTCCATGCGCAGGCGGCGCTGGTGCAGGCCTGCCTTGATGACGATCCCTTTGGCGGCGGGATCGTCCGCCGCCTGTCGGGCCGCTATCCCGGTTGCGCAACCCGGCTGGCGCAGAGCGAAATCCGCCGCGTTACCGCCCTGCGTCCCGATACCGGGGTGGATCCGCTGGAACGGGTCGACGCGCTGCTGGAGCGCAAGGAAGCGATGCTTGCCCGCTTGCGCCGGCACCTGCAACTGAAGGCGCTGCTGGAGGTGTGGCTCTATATCCATGTGCCGGTGACTTTCGCCCTGATCGCGGCGCTTTCCGCCCATATCATCAGCGTCTTTTTCTACTGGTGAGGCCATAGATGACGTTCCTCATCAGACATATTTCCACCACCGCCGACGGGCGGAAGATCGTCCGCCCGACGGAGATCGCCCGTGACAGCATCACTGTCGGGCGCGCCGCCGAAAATGGCATTCACCTACCGGATCTGGCGGTAACGCCGGAGCATGCGCGGATCGAGATCGTCGACAACCGGCGCATCACCGTCGTGGCGACCGGCGGCCTGCCGTTCGAGGTGGACGGCCGCTCGGTCCAGCGGGCGGACATCGACAGCATGAAGGGCGCTGAGCTGCGCATCGGCGGGCATCGCCTGACGGTCGGGCAGGAAGACGGAAAGGTCACCATAGCCGTCGAGCGGGTCGAGGCGCTGTCCGAGGCGTCGGAAGACAAGGACGAGGCGCGCGCCTTCTCGCTGCGCGGCAAGCTGCCCGGCAAGCGGGTCAGCGCCTGGGGTTTTGCGATCCTGGTGCTTCTCGCCTTCCTCGCCGTGCCGATCTGGAGCTATGCCAGCTACAAGAATGTCAAGGAGCGTCCCGAGCGGTTCCACGCCGACGAGAGCTGGTCGAGCGGCCCCCTCTCCCTTGCGCACAAGTCGCTGGAGGGGGACTGCCAGGCCTGCCACACGCAGGCCTTTGTGGCGGTCCGCGACACGGCCTGTATCGCCTGTCACACGGATGTCCACGACCATGCCGACCCTGCGCGGCTGATGCAGGCCAAGGGAGAGCCGGGTATCGGCGGGGCGTTGCTCACCGGCGTGGCCGCCATGTTCAACCGGCCGGAGGGCCGCTGCGTCGATTGCCACACCGAGCATGAGGGCGCTGGGCCGATGCAGCCCACGGCCGACAAATTCTGTACCTCCTGTCATGACGGCCTCAACGCCCGCCTGACCGACGCAACGATCGAAGACGCCACAGATTTCGGCAAGGCGCACCCGCAATTCCGCCCCGCCATCATGACTGTGCCGGGCGCGCACCCCAAATTTCAGCGGATTTCGCTCGACAGGAAACCCACCGAGGACAGCGGCCTTAAATTCCCGCACAAGCTGCATCTTTCCCGCACCGGCGGCGTTGCCCGCATGGCGCAGACGATGAAGGCGGATCACGGCTTTGGCGACGCGCTGGCGTGCAAGGACTGCCACACGCCCACCGCCGATGGCGTGCGCTTCCAGCCGGTCAATATGGAAAAGGACTGCGCCATGTGCCACAGCTTGGCCTTTGAGGAGATTGGCGGCACCCTCCGCACGCTCCGTCATGGCGAGCCGGAGCAGGTGATTGCTGACTTACGCGCCTATTACCGCTCCACCGGCCCCTCCCACCCCATCGCATTGGGCGGGATGGCGCGGCGGCGGCCGGGACAATATGCGCAGGGGCAGCTTTATCACGCCTATTTCGGCGCTGCGGCGGAACGGCCTGCTCTTGCCGGTGACGCGATTCGCGCGGTATTTTCCAAGGGCGGAGCCTGTTATGACTGCCACGTCATCGCGCCGCCGCCCTCGCCAATCTCCGACAATTGGCGTGTCCTGCCGGTGCATCAAACGATGCGCTATATGCACAAGGGCTGGTTCAGCCATGATGCGCACAAGACCGAAACATGCGAAAGCTGCCACGCCGCGCCCAAATCGGACCGGGCCAGCGACTTGCTGCTGCCGGGTATCGAAACCTGCCGCACCTGCCATGGGGGACCCAAGGCGAAGGCGGATATTCCGTCGGGCTGTGCTCTATGTCACAGCTATCACGCCGATGAAGGCGCACCATGGGTAGCGAAACAGGGCGTTGCGGGCCAAAAGATAACGATGAATTTTCAACCGATGAGCGTGCAGGCTATCGATAAGCATTAGGGGAAGCCAAATTGCTGATCGCTCAGATAACCGACGTCCATCTGGGTTTTGAGCCGGATAACCCGGCCGAATTTAACCGGAAGCGGCTGGACCAGGTGCTACGCATATTGTGCGACGGGCCGAACCGCCCGGACGTGCTGCTGGCGACCGGCGACCTCGTCGATCGTGGAGACGCGGACAGTTACCGGCGGCTGGTGAACGCGCTGAGCGTCTGCCCCTTTCCGGTCCGGCCCTGCGTCGGCAATCACGACGATCGCGCCAATTTCATGCGCTATTTCCCGTCCATCCCCACCGCCGATGGCTTCATCCAATATGAAACCGACCTGGGGCCGTTGCGCCTCATCGTCCTCGATACGCTGGAGGAAGGCCGCCATGGCGGGGCTTTTTGCGACAAACGCGCGCAATGGCTGAACGACCGGCTGGCTGAACAGACGGACAAGCCCACCGTCATCGTCATGCACCATCCCCCCTTCGAAGTGGGCATAGATTGGATGAACACCCACCCGGAAGAACCCTGGGTGGGGCGTGTCTCGCAAGCCATGGCAGGCAAAGCTCAGGTGAAGGCGATCCTTTGCGGCCATCTCCACCGCCCGATTGTCGCTCCGTGGAATGGCCAGACGGTCGCGATCTGTGCATCAACGGCGCCGCAAGTGGCCCTCGATTTGCGGCCCATCGATCCCGACACCCCGGATAACCGGCCGATGATCGTCGCGGACCCACCCGCCTATGCGCTGCACTGGTGGAACGGGCGCGAACTGGTCACGCATTTCGAAACGGCGGACGACCATGTGATGCTGGCGAAATATGACGCCGGCATGCAGCCGCTGGTTCGCGGCCTGCTGTCGGAGCGGCCCGTCTGAAGCCGCCTTCCGTTCATACCGCAGAGCAGCAAAAGTCGCAGATTTCGGGCTATTCCCTTGGCCGTGGCACAGGTGTAGCATCAAGAGGCTGCGGTCGGCGCCCAAGCCCAGAGGCAGGGTGTTCGCAGGAGAGTGATGCGCCGGTGCAATTCCGGGAATCGGCCGATCGCAGCACATTTCCCGCCCCTGTTTTGCCCTGGAGCAGCCGCGACTCATCCGCCAAGCCCGCAGAAATCCAGACGATTGCAAATTTTGCAACCGCAGGAGAGTATTTCGCACTTGCGAAAGATTTTGCTGTCTCCCATATCAAAATTGCCTTTCAGGCATCCTCTCCTAAAACTTTCGGGCTGGCCCATTGGGCTGGCCTTTTTTTTAACTGAGGCCAATCCTCCTCACCGGCTGCTATCAACCGCTGTTGCGCAGCGCCGTAGCAATGGCGTTGATCGACAGTTCGATGCCTTCGCGGATACGCGGATCCCCCTCGCCGGCGCGGTGGCGCTTGAGAAGTTCGATCTGCAGCAAATTCAGCGGCTCGATATAGGGCAGACGCAGGCGGATTGAATTTTCGAGGGCCAGGTTGTTCTGCAGCAGGCGCGATTGACCCGTCACGGTGAGCAGGCCCTCATGGGTCTGCCGCCAACCGTCATGAATCCGGCCAAAAATGGCCTGTCCCGCCGTCTGATCGACGACCAGGCTGGCATAATGCGCCGCAAGCGTCATGTCCGACTTCGCCAGCACCATTTCCATATTGGCCAGCGTCGCCTGAAAAAAGGGCCAGATTTGCGCCATGTCGCTAAGCAACGCCTTGTCTTCGAACGCGGCGATGGCCTGGCCGACGCCGTACCAGCCGGGAAGCATAACGCGCGCCTGCGCCCAGCTGAACACCCAGGGAATGGCACGCAGATCCTCTATCCGGTTGCTCTTCGTCCGGCTTGACGGCCGCGACCCGATCTTCAGGCCGGCGATTTCGGCGATCGGGGTCATCTGACGGAAGAATTCCCTAAACCCCTCGGTCTCATACACAAGGCTCCGATAGGCCGCAAAGGCAGTGGCCGAAAGCTGATCCATAGCCGCTGAAAAACGCACCATGTCGCGATCCGAAAGCGCCTGCGGCTCCAGGCTGGCGAGCAGCGTGGCGCTGGTCATAGCCTCCAGATTGTTGCGGGCGACATCGCATGTGCCATATTTGGCGGCGATCACCTCCCCCTGCTCGGTGATACGGATGCGGCCTTGCACCGTTCCGGGCGGCTGGGCGCGGATTGCCGCGAAGGATGAGCCCCCGCCCCGGCCCACGGCCCCGCCGCGCCCGTGGAACAACTGCATAGCCGTCCCCGCACGGGCAAAGATCGGCTCCAGCGCCTTGCTCGATTGATGCAGGCCCCAGGTAGAAGTCAGATAGCCGCCATCCTTGTTGCTGTCGGAATAGCCGATCATCACTTCCTGATGCCCGCGCGCCGTCACCAGCGCATCGATTTCCGGCAGGCGGAAATAGGCCGCCATGATCTCCGGCGCGTTTTCAAGGTCCGCGACGGTTTCAAAAAGCGGCACAGCCATGATCGCCGCGTGGGGCGGCTGCCCGTCCACCGCTGCGCGCCAAAGACCGGCCTCCTTCAGCAGCAGATTGACCTCCAGCATGTCCGACACGCTTTCGGCCTTACTGATGTTGTAGGCGGTGATGCACTGCGCGCCGTAGGTGCGATGCGCCTCCGCCGCTGCCTGGATGATGGCGAGTTCCGAGGTGGTTTCTTCCGAATATTCGGCAAAGCGGCTGCCCAGCGGCCGGTTGGAGGATAATTCCTTGCGGAGCAGCGCAATGCGGGCGAATTCGTCGAGGCTGGCATAATCCGCCTCCACCCCGGCAACCTTCAGCAATTCGGCCACGACGCGCTCATGCACGTCGCTATTTTGCCGCAAGTCCAGTGTGGCAAGGTGGAAGCCGAAGGTCTCGACCGCCCGGATCAGCCGGCCAAGTTGGCCGCCGCTCGCCAATGCGCCGTCGCCCTTGGACTTCAGACCAGCGGCGACGGCAATGAGGTCGCGACGCAGATTGTCGGGCAAGGCATAAGGTTCGGCCGCCAGCGCGGAAGGACGCGGCGGCGGCGTGCCGCAGAGCGCTTCATGAGTCGCTGACAGACGCGCGTAAATACCGGAAATCGCTCGCCTGTAGGGCTCGTCCTTGCGGCTGGGGGCATTGTCGCCGCTTTGTTCGGCCAGCAACAGCACGCTTTCGGGAACCTCGGCGATTTCGGTGGAGATGGAAAGCTCCGCCCCCAGCGCATGCAGTTCGTCCAGATAATGCACGATCGCCGCATGGCAGGCGCGGGAAAGTGCCAGTTTCAGCGAATCCGCATTGACATAGGGATTGCCGTCCCGGTCGCCGCCGATCCAGCTCCCAATCCGCAGAAAGCTGTGCGGACGCCGCCCCAGTTCCCGCTCCCACCGGGCATATAGAGCGGGCAGCACGGGGAGGAACACCTCGCGCAGATAAGTCAGCGCATTCTCCACCTCGTCCGCGACGAACAGGCGCTCACGCCGCAGGGGCCGGGTCTGCCAAAGCAATGCGATCTGCCGGTAGATTGCCTCGTCTATGCAGTCGCCAGCGTCGGTCTCGGCAAACCCGCCATCCTTCATCCGCATCAGTTCGGCGATGCGGTTCTTGTGGTCGATCATGCTCTTGCGCCGCACCTCGGTCGGATGGGCGGTCAGCACCGGCACGATCAGCGCGCGATCGAGCAGTTCCATCACCTGATCGGCGCCAATCCCATGAGCCTTGAGCTGTTTCAACGCGGAAACAACGTCCGCCCCCGGCTCCGCCGTCACGCCCTGGCGGTCCTCAGCCAGATTGGCGAGCATCGAAAACAGCATGAAACCGCGGACGAAATTCAGCGTGTCATCCAGGCTGAGCGCATCCAGGCCCGGATCGACCAGATCGGCCCCCGCAACGCCCCGCGCACGGTCCACCGAGGAAGATCGGATATATTCCGTCTGCCGGTAAAGCTTGTCGCCGCCATAGGCTCGGATAACGTCGCCCAGCAAGCGGCCGAGAAAGCGGATGTCAGGGTTCTGGGTAAGAGTAGGAGTTTTCGTCATAAGATATGCTGCGCCGCAACAGTTTGGGGGTCAAGAGGAAGGGGCGTTTGCCATAAGCCAGGCCCCGATAGCTTCATGCTTCGCGCGGAGACGCGGAGACGCGAAGGCAAGAAACGGGCCGAAGGCGATCATTTTCTCTGCGTCCTCTGCGCCTCTGCGCGAACCATGGTCAGCAAAATTTTCGCGCAGAGGCGCAGAGAGCGCAAAGCTCCGAAGTGCAACCCTCTTCGCGTCTCGGCGTCTCCGCGTGATCAAAGGAAAGGGACAAGCGAAACACTCGTTTCCACGCCTCCCTCAATCCGCCTCGTCGCGCCCTTTCAGTTCATCGCCCGTGATCGTGGCTACATGCAGCACATTGGTCGATCCCGGCGTGCCGAAGGGAACACCGGCCACCATAATGACCTTGTCCCCCGCTTTCGCGACCCCGTGCCGCAGCGCCATGCGGCGGCCCTTGGCGATCATTTCCTCGAAACTGCCGATGTCCTTGGTGCGGACGGCGTGAACGCCCCAGAGCAATCCCAATTTGCGCGCGGTGTCGAGGCGCGGCGTGAGCGTCAGGACGGGCGGCACCGGGCGTTCTCGTGAAACCCGGCGGACGGTGCTGCCCGAAGCGGTAAAGCAGATGATCGCGGTGGCCGAAACCGTTCGGGTGATGCTCTCGCTCGCTTCCGCCAGCGCGTCGGCCGTGGTCGGGTCGGGCTTGGTCTCGGTAAAGTGCAGGCGGGCGAAATAGCCCGGATCGCGCTCAACGCTGTGCGCAATGCTGTCCATCATCGTCACGGCCTCTTCCGGCCAGTCGCCCGCGGCGGTTTCAGCCGACAGCATGATCGTGTCGGCTCCGTCATAAACAGCAGTCGCGACGTCGGACACCTCGGCGCGGGTTGGCGTCGGCGACTTGATCATCGATTCGAGCATCTGCGTCGCCACCACCACGGGCTTGCCTAGCCGGCGAGCGCTGGCAACGATATGCTTTTGCAGCGGCGGCACCGCCTGGGGCGGCAGTTCGACGCCCAGATCGCCGCGCGCCACCATCACGGCATCGCAAGCCTCCAATATCTCATCGAGCCGTTGGACCGCCGCGGGCTTTTCGATCTTCGCCAGCAGCGCGCCATAGCCGCCCATCAACCGCCGCGCTTCCGCCAGATCTTCCGGCCTTTGCACAAAGGACAGCGCGATCCAGTCGACCTTCTGCTGCATGGCGAAGGCAAGGTCGCGGCGGTCCTTTTCGGTTAGCGCGGCCAGCGGTACCACCACGTCGGGGATATTGACGCCCTTGCGATTGGACAGCGCGCCGCCGACTTCGACGAGCGTCTCGATCCGATCAGGCGTCACCTTCTTGACGCGCAGCACCATCTTGCCGTCGTCGAGCAGCAGCCGGCTTTCGGGTTCCAGCGCGGCATAGATTTCCGGATGCGGCAGATTGACGCGCGTCGCGTCGCCGGGCGTTTCGTCGCGATCAAGCGTGAACTTCGCCCCGACCTTCAGGACAGCGACCCCATCCGCAAAAGTGCCGACGCGCAGCTTGGGACCCTGAAGATCGGCAAGGATCGTCGTGGGGCGGCCAAATTCCTTTTCCAGCGTCCGTATCGCCTCGATCCGCGCCGCGTGGTCGGCATGATCGCCATGGCTCATATTGATGCGGAATGCGTCCGCCCCGGCAAGATACAGCTTCCGGATCATCTCATGGCTGTTGCTGGACGGCCCCAGCGTCGCCAATATACGGACCTTGCGCGACCGTGGCTCAATTTTCTTCGTCAACACCTGCTCCTGCGTGTAAATGGGCCGTCCTGTTCGGAACGACCGAATTTGAGAGTTTGAATGTCCCAGCTGCACGACAAGGAGAACCGATTTGCCCAATAGCATAATGAATGATGCCGCCGCCGCAACGGCTTTCCGCCGCCTGCTCGCACATTTGCAGCACCGCACCGATGCTCAGAATGTCGACCTGATGGGCCTTGCCGGATTTTGCCGCAATTGCCTGGCCGACTGGATCGCCGAAGCGGACGGCACGCTGAGCAAGGACGAAGCGCGCGAAATCGTCTATGGCATGCCCTATTCGGAGTGGAAGGCGAAGCACCAGGCCGAAGCGACGCCCGAGCAGCTGCAGAAAATGAAGGAAAGCGTGGCGAAAAATGCCGGAAGCCATTAGAGGCTTGGCGCACTGATTCACTTGGGGGCCACATCTGCTCCCGCCACACACTGACGGAGATAATAATGAGCGAAGGCAATGTCGCGGCCGACCAGCTGCGCCTGTTCATCGAGCGCATCGAGCGGCTGGAAGAAGAAAAAAAGGGCATCGCCGACGACATCAAGGACGTCTATGCCGAAGCAAAATCCAACGGTTATGACACCAAGACGATGCGCGCCATCGTCCGCCTGCGGAAAATGGAAAATCACGCGCGGCAGGAAGCCGAAGCGCTGCTGGAAACCTACAAGGCGGCGTTGGGGCTGGAGTGATCTGTTCCCCTCCCGCCTGCGGGAGGGGACAAGGTTGCAAGGCCCGGGCCTGCAGGCTAGATAGCCCGATCATTTCACCCACAGACATCAGCAGGAGCGGGGCCCGGTGGCCGGTCACAGCAAATTCAAGAACATCATGCATCGCAAGGGCGCGCAGGATAAAAAGCGCTCCGCGATGTTCTCCAAACTCAGCCGCGAAATTACCGTCGCGGCGAAGATGGGCATGCCCGACCCCGACATGAACCCGCGCCTGCGCCTGGCGGTCAACGCGGCCAAGGCGCAGTCGATGCCCAAGGACAATATCCAGCGCGCCATCGACAAGGCGGCACAGGCGGGCGGCGAGAATTATGAGGAAGTGCGTTACGAGGGCTATGGCCCCGGCGGCGTCGCGATCATTGTCGAGGCGCTGACCGACAATCGCAACCGCACCGCCACCAACGTCCGCACTGCCTTTTCCAAAAATGGCGGCAATCTGGGCGCGTCGGGTGCGGTCAGCCACGGCTTTGACCGCATGGGCCTCATCACCTATCCGGCCAGCGCGGGCGATGCTGAAAAGATTTTCGAAGCCGCCCTGGAAGCAGGCGCGGAAGATGTCGTCTCCAACGAAGACGAGCATGAAGTCTGGACCGCAATGGATTCACTCCACGAGGTCGCCAAGGCTCTTGAAGCCACGCTGGGAGAGGCGGAAAGCGCCAAGCTCGCATGGAAGCCACAGACCACGGTGGACGTGGACGAGGCCAATGCCGCGACGCTGATGAAGCTGGTCGATACGCTGGAAGATGATGACGACGTCCAGACCGTCTGGGGCAATTATGAGGTTTCGGACGAAGTGATGGAGAAATTGGGTTGATAAAGCCCCTCCCCATCAGGGGAGGGGTTGGGGTGGGGAATGTCAGGTCGCTCGGCGCATCGGCAAGCCCTCCCCCGACCCCTCCCGCAAGCGGGAGGGGAGCATGATCATCCTCGGCCTCGACCCCGGCCTTGGCACCACCGGCTGGGGCGTCATCGCGGCCGACGGCAACCGCCTTTCCCATATCGCAAATGGCCAGATAAAGACCGACAGCCAGATGCCGCTCGCCAGCCGCCTGCTGGTGCTCGATCTCGCTCTGACCGATCTGCTCCTCGAACACCGGCCCGACAGCGCCGCCGTTGAGGAAGTGTTCGTCAACAACAATCCACAATCCACGCTGAAACTGGGGCAGGCGCGCGGCGTCGTGCTGCTGGGCGCGTCGCGGTCAGGGCTGGAAGTCGGCGAATATGCCGCGCGGCTGGTCAAGAAATCCGTCGTCGGCGTCGGTAACGCCAGCAAGGATCAGGTGCACGCCATGATCGCCCGGCTGCTGCCCGGCGCAAAGATCGCGGGCGCGGATGCCGCAGATGCCCTTGCGGTTGCCATCACCCACGCGCATCATGTCGCCAGCGCGCGGAGAATGGGGGGACGATGATCGCGAAATTGAAGGGGTTGCTGGACAGCACCGGGATCGACCATGCGGTGATCGACGTTCAGGGCGTCGGCTATCTGGTCGGCGCGTCGTCGCGCACCCTGGCGGCGCTGGGCCGGGTGGGGGAAGCCTGCACCGTCTATACCGAAATGCTGGTGAGCCAGGATTCGATCCGCCTGATGGGCTTTGCCAGCGGAGAGGAGCGTGACTGGTTCAAGCTGCTGACCGGCGTGCAGGGCGTGGGCGGGCGCGTGGCGCTGGCGATCCTGTCGGCGCTGGAGCCCGTCGATCTGCACCGTGCCGTCGCGATGGGCGACAAGGCGATGATCGCGCGGGCCAATGGCGTGGGGCCGAAACTGGCCGCGCGGATCGTCAATGAATTGAAAGACAAGATCGGCGCGGCGGCGATCGGGCCGGGCATGGCGGCGGGATCAACGGCCCCGCCCGTGAGCAGCCATGCGGCGGATGCGCTGTCGGCGCTGCAAAATCTGGGCTTCCGTCCGGTCGAGGCCAGTTCGGCGGTGGCGGCGGCCGAGGACGAACTGGGCGGCGGCGCGACGCTGGACGCGCTGGTGCGGCTGGCGCTCAAGAAGGCGGCGAAGTAATGGATCGACAAATTCCTACAAATCCCTATAATAATCCTATGGCCCAGTTGAACGTCTCCATTCCCCCTGCGCTCAAGAGCTGGATTGATTATCGTATCGCAGAGGGACGCTACTCCTCTGCAAGCGATTATGTCCGCGATTTGGTGCGTCGCGATCAGGCCGCCGAGTCCGATGATATCGAATGGGTCAAGGCTCAGCTTGCGGAAGGCATGGCCTCGGGCATTTCCGATGAAAAGCCGGAAACGATCATAGAAAACATCATCGCCAGACGGCGGGCGAGGCGTGGCTGACGTCGGATTTACACTTTCGGCTTTTGCGGACCTGAGCGAGATTGACGAATTCAGCCTTGTGCAATTCGGCGAGGAAGTGGGCGAAGCCTATATGCGCGGCTTTGACAGGGCATTTTCTCTTTTGCGGGATCACCCTCATGCGGGCGCGGCCACGCCCGAATTTGGCGAGGCCTATCGTTGCCTTGTTCATCAAAAACATCGGATTTTCTATACGGTCGAGAATGACTGGGTCTTGATCGTTCGCGTGCTGCATCATGCGCGCGATGTGCGGACGGCGCTGGGGACGGGGAAGTGAGCCTGAAACAAGTTCAGCATGACGAGCAAAGGCGTTAGGAACGGATCATGACCGACGCCCATCGCCTCATCACCCCCGCCCGCCGCACAGAGGATGTGGACGCAGCCCTGCGCCCCAAAACCCTCGACGAGTTCGTCGGACAGAAGGGCGCGCGCGAAAACCTGCGTATCTTTATCGAGGCCGCAAAGACGCGGGGCGAGGCGCTGGATCATGTGCTGTTCTTCGGCCCCCCCGGCCTTGGCAAGACCACCTTGGCGCAAATCGTCGCGCGGGAAATGGGCGTCGGTTTCCGCGCTACATCCGGCCCCGTCATCGCCAAGTCAGGCGATCTGGCGGCGCTGCTCACCAATCTGGATGAGGGCGACGTGCTGTTCGTGGATGAGATCCACCGGCTCAATCCGGCGGTGGAGGAAGTGCTCTACCCCGCCATGGAGGACCGGGCGCTTGACCTGATGATCGGCGAGGGCCCGTCGGCGCGTTCGGTGCGGATCGACCTGCCGCAATTCACGCTGATCGGCGCGACAACGCGGCAGGGTTTGCTGACGACGCCGCTGCGCGACCGCTTCGGCATTCCGGTGCGATTGAATTTCTATACGGTCGAGGAACTGGAGCTGGTCGTGCGCCGCGCCGCGCGCCTGCTTGACCTGCGCATTGCCGAGGATGGCGCGCATGAGATCGCCCGCCGCGCCCGTGGAACGCCGCGCATCGCCGGGCGGCTGCTGCGCCGGGTGCGCGATTTCGCCAATGTGGCGGGCGCGGCCGTGGTGGACGCAAAGACGGCGGACGCGGCGCTCAACCGGCTGGAGGTCGATAATCTGGGCCTGGACGCCATGGACCGGCGCTATCTGTACATGATCGCCGACATCTATCGCGGCGGGCCGGTGGGTGTGGAGACGCTGGCCGCCGGGCTGTCGGAACCGCGCGACACGATCGAGGAAGTGATCGAGCCGTTCCTGATCCAGCTTGGCCTTGTCGCCCGCACGGCGCGGGGACGGTGCCTGAATGGCCGGGCGTGGACGCATCTGGGCCTCACCCCGCCGGAGGATGCTGGGCAGGGCGGGTTGTTCGATTAACGCGCCCGGCCGCACATTAACCCTTCCCGCCGACTCGCGCTCCGGTTAGATGAATGGCGATGACAGCGCCCCCTACCCTGAAGCCAGCAACGGGCCGGTTCCGCGACGGCGTCCATGAATTTCCGGTCCATGTCTATTTCGAGGACACGGACCTGTCCGGCATGATCTATCACGCCAATTATCTGCGCTATATGGAGCGGGCGCGATCGGACATGCTTCGTCTGGCCGGGATCGACCAGCGCGGCGGACATGACGATGGCGAGGGCGTCTATGCGGTTTCCGACCTGACGATCAGCTACAAGCGTCCGGCCCGGCTGGACGACGACCTGATCGTCGTCAGCAAGGTCATGGAAATTCGCGCGGCAAGCTGCCGCATTCATCAGACAGTCATGTGCGATGAACAGATATTGACCCAGGGAGAAGTCACTGCCGTCTATCTGTCGCCCACCGGGCGGCCGAAGCGGCAACCAAAAGCCTGGATCGAGATTTTTACACGTCTTCAAATAGGGGAAGATATCAGTTTATGAGCGTAACGCTTCCGTCGGTGTCCCTGATGACCGACGCTGCCACCATATCACCGCTCGCCCTGTTCCTGCAGGCGGACATCGTGGTCAAGCTCGTCATGCTGGGGCTGCTGCTGGCCAGCATCTGGACCTGGGCGATCATCCTGAGCTTCGCGATGAAGCTTTCGAAGACCAAGAAGGCGTCCGACAAGTTCGAACAGGATTTCTGGCGCAGCGAAGACATCGACCGCTTTTACGACCTGCACGACCGGTCCAATCTGCCCAGCGCCAAGGTGTTCGCGGCTGGGGTAAAGGAGTGGCGCAGGTCCACCAAGGGTCATGTCATCGACCGGGAAGGCACCCGTGACCGCCTGTCCACCGCAATGGGCGCGGCCGTCGCGGCGGAGGTCGATCACCTGTCCGACCGGCTCAATATCCTGGCAACGGTGGGCAGCGTCGCGCCATTTGTGGGGCTGTTCGGCACGGTCTGGGGCATCATGCGCAGCTTCACAGCCATCGCGGCCGAAAATAACAGCAGCCTCGCCGTTGTCGCGCCGGGCATTGCCGAGGCGCTGTTCGCCACCGCCATCGGCCTGTTCGCGGCCATTCCGGCGGTGATCGCCTACAACCGGTTCAGCCATGGCATCAACCGGCTGGAGGCGCGCCTCAATCGCTTTGCGGACGGATTTTATTCGACGCTGAGCCGTGAGCTGGAGGCTGGGCGCTGATGGCGATGGGCGGGCTCCCCTCCGGCCGTCACGGCCGCCGCCGCGCGCCGATGGCGGACATCAACGTGACGCCGCTGGTCGATGTCATGCTGGTGCTGCTCATCATCTTCATGGTGACCGCGCCGCTGCTGATGACGGGCGTGCCCGTGAACCTGCCGGAAAACCGGGCCAAGGCGCTGGAAATGAGCCAGGAGCCGGTGCAGGTTTCGCTGGACAGCGACGGGCGCATCTATGTCAATGATGTGGAGACGCCGCCCGTCGATCTGCCCGAGTTGCTGGAACAGATCCGCCGCGAAAAAGCTGATGGCAATGATGCGCCGCAGGTCTATCTCCGCGCCGACCGTGCCCTGGATTATGGCCAGGTGATGCTGGTGATGGGCGAACTGAACCGGGCCGGGCTGAACCGCGTGGCGCTGGTCAGCACCGATACATCCGGGTCGGAATAGAGCAGGCCATCCATGGAACGCGCTGAAAAAATCGGACTTGGCATAGCAACGGCAGGGCATGTGCTCCTGTTCGGCGTGCTGTCGTCCGGTTTTTTCTCGACGCCCAATCCGCTGAACCTGCGCAACCCGCCAATCGAGGTGCAATTGGTGGATGAGGTCGGCCTGGAAATGGCCGCGCCAAAGATTTCGCTTGAGGAAATGGCGGCAAGCCAGGCCCCTGAGATTGGCCCCACGGAAGAGGCCGAGCCGGTCGCCCCCCGGGTGGCGGAGCCCGAACCCACCCCTGCGCCTGCGCCCAAGCCTGTCGAAAAGGCGAAGCCCAAGCCCGCCCCCCCTAAGCAGGCCGCCAAGCCCGAACCGAAAAAGCAGGCGCGGGGATCACGCCTTGGCGCCGACTTCCTGAAGGGCATCGACACCGAGCGTCCGACCAGATCGACCGCCACCACGCCGCCCGCGACGAAAATGAGCAGCGTGCAGGTCGCCAGCCTGAACGCCGAGATCTACCGGCAGCTCAAACCCTATTGGAAACCGCCCTCCGGTGCGGACGCCGAGCTGCTGAAGACCCAGCTCAGCGTCTATCTCAATCGCGACGGATCGGTGAAGGGCCGCCCGGAAGTTGTCGGGACGACCGGCGTCACGGCCAGCAATGAAGCGCAGGTCGCGCTGCATCAGGAGCGCGCGGTGCAGGCGGTCATGCGCGCCGCGCCGTTCCAGAATTTGCCGCCCGAATTTTATGATGAATGGAAGTGGCTGAAGCCGCTCAACTTTGACGGAAGGCTTGCCCGATGAAGATAGTGCATATCGCCATGGCCGCGCTGATGGCCCTGTTGGTCGCGGCCCAGCCCGCAGCGGCGCAATTGAGCGTGGACGTCACCGGCGAAATCGACAGCGACCTCCGCATTGCCGTGCCCGCCATGCCCACCCAGCAGAATGTCGAAACCCCGGCGGGGTCCACGACGACGCTCGGCCGGCAGATTGCCGAAGTCATCGCATCCGACCTGCGCGGCAGCGGCCTGTTCCGGCCCATGGGTCCGGCGGGCCAGAAGCAGATCGCCTTTGCCGAAGTCACCGCGCCCGACTTCCCGCACTGGACGTCCACCAACGCCGAAGCGCTGGTGCAAGGCTTCGTTCGGGCCAATCCCAATGGGGAGCTGACGGTCGGCTGTTACCTCTACGACGTGGCGCTCAAGCAGGAATTGACGCGCGCGGGCTATGTGATTTCGCCACGCGAATGGCGGCGGGCCGCGCATAAATGCGCCGACGCCATCTACGCCCGCCTGTCGGGGGAATCGCCCTTCTTCGACAGCCGCATCGCCTATATCGCCGAAAGCGGCCCCAAGGATAAGCGCACCAAGCGCCTCGCCATCATGGACAGCGACGGCGCCAATCACCGTTTCATCACCAATGGGCAGAGCCTGGCGCTGACCCCGCGCTTTTCTCCCGATTATGGCTCGATCGTCTATGTGAGCTATATCGGGCAGCGCGTGCGCATCTATGTTTACGATATCGGCACCGGCAAGCAGCGGCTGGTGACGGAAAGCAACAATCCCACCTTCGCGCCGCGCTGGTCGCCCGACGGCAAGACCATCCTCTTTTCGATGGCTGTCGCGGGCAATACCGACGTGTATCGCGTTCCGGCCAGCGGCGGCCGCCCGCAACGGCTGACCAACACGCCCGGTATCGACGTGGGGGGCAGCTATTCGCCGGACGGATCGAAGATCGTGTTCGAAAGCGACCGTTCGGGATCGCAGCAAATCTATGTGATGAATGCCGACGGATCGGGCCAGCAGCGCATCAGCTTTGGCGGCGGCCGCTATGCGACGCCGGAATGGAGCCCGCGCGGCGACCTGATCGCCTTCACCAAGATTGCGGGCAATTTCCGCATCGGTGTGATGACCCCGTCGGGCGGCGGCGAGCGCCTGCTGACCAACAGCTGGCAGGATGAAGCCCCGACCTGGTCGCCCAACGGCCGCGTCATCCAGTTCTTCCGCACCAGCCAGGGCCGTTCGGGCAAGTCGGAAATCTGGCAGGTGGATCTGACCGGCGTGAATGAGCGGAAATTGCCGACGCCGATCGATGGGTCGGACCCGGCCTGGGGACCGCTGCTCCCCTGACCGGCGGGAGCGGAATCATCTTGACGACGTAACGAATTGCATCGACCATCGCCCGCAAGCATTTTGGGGGGTGTAGAATTCAAGCCAAAAGGAGAAAATGACAATGAAAATGACACGCCCGCTGCTGATCGCAACATCGATGCTGGCACTGGCCGCCTGCGCGAAGAAGGCGCCGCCAGAGCTTCCCCCTGCCCCGGTGCAGGCCGAAGAGCCCGCTTACACGCCGCCGCCGTCCGGTCCCGTAAAGGGCAGCCAGGAGGACTTCATCGCCAGCGTGTCCTCCGACCGGGTGTTCTTCGATACGGACAAATATGACATCGACGCGCAGGATCAGGCGACGTTGCAGAGCCAGGCGCAGTGGCTGCAGGCGAACCCCAATGTCCGTGCGACCATCGAAGGCCATGCCGACGAACGCGGCACCCGCGATTACAACCTGGCGCTCGGCGAACGCCGCGCCAATGCGGCGAAGAATTATCTGGTGTCGCTGGGTATTCCGGAATCCCGCGTCAGCACCATCAGCTATGGCAAGGAACGCCCCGAAGCACTGGGCTCCGACGAAAGCGCCTGGGCGCAGAACCGCCGCGCCGTGACGGTGACGGTGCAGTAAGCGTTATTGCCGAAACGGAAGAGGCCCGCCGGTCGATGGATCGGCGGGCCTTTTTTGTTTGGGTGGGTATGGTGGTGAACGGACATAAAAGTCCGTCATGCTGAACTTGTTTCAGCATCCATAAGGAGAAACGATAGATCCTCAACCCCGGAGCTTATGGACCCTGAAACAAGTTCAGGGTGACGACTACTGCAACGTCGATGATACCCCAAACCCCCTCACCCCCGGCGTTTCCCAGTCATCGCCATCGCGCCGAACGCGCCTGCCTGAATGGTGCCCGTCAGCGTGTCGCCGTCCACGACCGCCTCGGCCTCCAGCGTCATCGGCATGGGAATGACCATTTCCATTTTCCAGGTCAGCCTGTTGCCATCGACCTTGCCTTCCTTCACGTCCAGCGAGCCCAGCGGCCCCGCATTGGTGCCGTGAAAGGCGTCACCATTGCTGATGACGGTGAACACCGACTGCTGATCGCCCATCGGCGTCTTGGTGACGCAGTCATATGCGCCGTCTACTGATGCCATTCTTCTGTTCCTCCTGTTCGCATATTTACGGGTTTGACGCCGCCGGGGCCTCGACGACAGTGATCGGCATGCCCAGCGCCTCCAGCTGCCCCATGACCTTGTCCTTGTCCCCCACGACGACCCAGGTAAATGCATCCGGATCAATCGCGGTGCGGGCGGCGCTGTCAAGATCGGTCGCGGTCAGGGCGCGATATTTGTCCGCCAGCCCCTCAACATAATCGAACGGCCGGTCATACAGGCGGTCGCGCTGCATCTGGCCCAGCACATCGGCGGAGGTTTCGTAGCTGCCGGGCAGTTCCCGGACGCTGCCGTTGACCGTGCGCTCCAGTTCGGCTGGTGTGACGCCCTTGCCCCCTAGAAAGTCCTTCATCTGGGATTTGAGCGCAGCGATCGCAGGGCCGGTCTTGTCGGCCTGCACCGGGGCGCTCAGAATATAGGGCACATGGTGCTGCACGCGATTGACGCTGCCGCGCACCCCATAGGACCAGCCCCTGGTTTCCCGCAGGTCCATGTTCATACGGGATAGGAAATTGCCGCCCAGCACGTCATTGGCGGCGAGCAAGGTCACCAGCTCGTCCGTGCCCTTCGCGTCCAGCACCTGGCCCGCAAGGATGACCGACTGCGGCGATTGCGGGCGATTGACGAGGATGATGTGCTGCTGATCGGGTGGCGTGGGAACGGCGAAATTCTTCGTCCCTTTCATGTCGCGGGTCATGCGCCAGAGGCCGAAATATTTCTCCAGCATCGACTTCATCTCGGCCAGCGTGCTATTGCCCACCACGAAAATCTCGGCGTTGTCCGCGCGCATCCAGCGATGGTGGAAAGCGGCCAGATCGCCCCGCGTCAGCTTTGCCACCACCGCCGGATCGCCGGTCCCGGTGAAGGGCACGCCATAGGGATGGTCCTTTCCAAAGAGCAACGGCGGCAGGGTGCGGAGCGCGATGCTCATCGGCTGCGTATTCTCGCTCGCGATGCGGGCGAGCTGCGTCGCCCGCATGCGTTCCAGCTCGCGCGGATCGAAGGCCGGGTTCTTGATGATGTCGGCCATCAGGTCCAGCGAGGGAGCGAGATTGGGCGTCAGCGCGTACATGGAAACGCTGGTCCGATCCATGCTCGCCCCGACGCTGATGTTCGCGCCCAGCCTTTCCTGCTCTTCGGCGATCTGGATGCTGTTGCGGCTGGTGGTGCCTTCCTTCAGCAGCGACAGCATCAGCGACTGGGTGCCAAGCTTGTCCCTGGGATCGGCCGCGTTGCCGGCATCGAACACCACCGAAAGCTGGACGGCCGGAATGGTGTCGCGGCGGGCGAAATGCACCTTGATCCCGTTCGAAAGCGTCGTCGTCTCGACCGCCGGAAAATCGACATTGGGGATGGGGCCGACTTCGGGCAATTTGCTCCTGTCGACGGCAGCCAACGGAGCTTCCACATCGGCCGAACCGAAGCGGTCGTCGCCCGGCGCCTTGTAAAAGGCCGGGGACGACAACACGCCCGTGCGGCTGCCCGCCGAACCGGCAGCCTCCTCATAGGCGCTTCGTTCGCCCGGAATGACCCGCAAGGCGTAAACCGGACGGCGCAGCCATTTCTGCATGAGCGCGGTTATGTTTTCAGGCGTTACCTTGGCCAATGCGGCCAGGCGCTTCTTGTAGAATTCCGGGTCGTCCGAATAAAGCTCGCCCTCCGCCAGCGCGACGGCCTTGCCGCCAAATCCCCCGACCTGCTCAAGCCCCGAAATGCGGCCGGACACGGTCTGCGTCGCCACCCGCTGCACTTCGTCCGCCGTCGGCCCCTTGGCAATGAAATCGGCGATGATCGCATCGAGCCGCTTCGAAACCACTTCGGCATCGACGCCGGGCTTCACATCGGCGGTGATTTCCACCATGCCGACCTGCGCGAATTCCTGCAGGTCGGCGGTAACGCGCACGGCAAGCTGCTCGTCGCGGACAAGGATATTATCCAGGCGCGAACTGGCCAGCCCGCCCAGCACGCTCATCCCCACGCGCAGCGGCAGGGTGTCGGGATCGTTAAGGCCCGGCACGATCCAGTTGCGGTAAAGGCGCGTGGTCGCCACCCGGTCCCTCATCTCTTCCGATTTGGGGGCGGGCAGCGTCGGAATGGGCGCATTTACCGGCGCGACGGCCTTGCCCTTCGGGATGTCGCCGAAATATTTGTCGACCAGCGGCCTTGCCTGCTTGGCGTCGATATCGCCAGCCAGCACAAGCACGGCATTGTTGGGGCCATAATGGTCGATGAACCATTGCTTCACATCGGCAAGGCTCGCCTTGTCGAGGTCGGTCATGGAACCGATGGTGCTGTGTCCATAGGGATGATCGGGCGGGAACAGCGCGGCGAGCTGCGCATATTCGACCAGGCCATAGGGCTGATTATCCCCCTGCCGCTTTTCATTCTGGACGACGCCGCGCTGGTTATCCAGCTTCTCCTGCGTCACCGCGCCCAGAAGATGCCCCATGCGGTCGCTTTCCAGAAACAGCGCCACTTCCAGCGCGGAGGTAGGCACCGTTTCGAAATAATTGGTCCGATCGAACCATGTGGTGCCGTTGAAATCGGTCGCCCCCACCTGCTGCAGCGGCTCGAAGAAATCGCCCGGCGCATTCTCCGATCCGTTGAACATCAAATGTTCGAAAAGATGGGCAAAACCGGTCTTGCCCTCCGGCTCGTTCTTCGACCCGACATTATACCAGACCGAAACAGCCACGATGGGCGCCTTGCGATCCTCATGCACGATGACGCGCAGGCCATTGTCTAGGGTAAATTCCTTATAGGGAATGTCGATCGCGGAAATTAATTCTGTAACCGGCGCAGGCTCTTGCGCTGGGGCGATGGATACCGACATTGCGAAGGCTGAAGCGGCAAGTGCGAGGGTGAAACGGCGAAGCATGTCAGATCCTTGTGGCCGGGATGAAGGGGAAGAATAGCGACGGTCGTGGGTCACGCAACCGCTATGTCATTGGAATCCGTCACTCTGACGAAACGACGAAGAAAATAGAGGCAGAGACCTTGTGTTGCAAAAATACAACATTATCTGGGTGCGGAAAGGAACAGGGCAGCTATGAACCTCGAAAAATTCACTGACCGCGCGAAGGGCTTTCTCCAATCGGCGCAGACGGTTGCGATCCGGCTCAATCATCAGCGCATTGCGCCTGAACATCTGCTGAAGGCCCTGCTGGAAGACGAGCAGGGCATGGCCTCGGGCCTCATCAAGGCCAGCGGCGGCGACGCAGGCGTCGCCCTGCGCGAAATCGATGCGGCGCTGGCGAAACTTCCCTCGGTTTCGGGCAGCGGCGCGCAAGCCACTCCCGGCCTCGACAATGACAGCGTGCGCGTCCTCGATCAGGCCGAGCAGGTGGCGCAGAAGGCGGGCGACAGCTACGTGACGGTCGAGCGGCTGCTGCTCGCCCTTGCGCTATCCCCCACTACGGCGGCGGGCAAGGCGCTGGCGAGCGCGGGCGTCAAGGCCGAAGCGCTCAATGCAGCGATCAACCAGCTGCGCGGCGGCCGCACCGCCGACACGGCAAGCGCCGAAGACCGCTATGACGCGCTCAAAAAATTCGCCCGCGATCTGACGGAGGCCGCGCGCGACGGCAAGCTGGACCCGGTCATCGGCCGCGACGAGGAAATCCGGCGCACCGTCCAGATCCTCGCCCGGCGCACCAAGAACAACCCTGTCCTGATCGGTGAACCCGGCGTCGGCAAGACCGCCATCGCGGAAGGCCTCGCGCTGCGCATCGCCAATGGCGACGTGCCCGATACGCTGAAGGACCGCACATTGATGGCGCTCGACATGGGCTCCCTCATCGCGGGCGCCAAATATCGCGGCGAATTCGAGGAACGGCTGAAGGGCGTGCTCGACGAGGTAAAGGCTGGTGAAGGCGACATCATCCTCTTCATCGACGAGATGCACACGCTGGTCGGCGCGGGCAAGGGCGAGGGCGCGATGGATGCCTCCAACCTGCTGAAACCGGCTTTGTCACGCGGCGAACTGCACTGCATCGGCGCGACGACGCTCGATGAATATCGCAAATATGTGGAGAAGGATCCTGCCCTCCAGCGCCGGTTCCAGCCCGTCTTCGTAGGCGAGCCGACGGTCGAGGTCACCGTCTCCATCCTGCGCGGCCTGAAGGAGAAATATGAGCTGCACCATGGCGTGCGGATCACTGACGGCGCGATCGTGGCGGCGGCGACCCTTTCCCACCGCTACATCAGCGACCGTTTCCTGCCCGACAAGGCCATCGACCTGATGGACGAGGCGGCCAGCCGGTTGCGCATGGAAGTCGAAAGCAAGCCCGAGGAGATCGAAACGCTCGACCGGCGCATCATCCAGCTCAAGATCGAGCGGGAAGCGCTGAAGAAGGAAAGCGACAAGGCTTCCAAGGACCGCCTCGACGCTCTGGAAGAGGAGCTGGCCAATCTTGAGCAGCAATCGGCGGAACTCACCACCCGCTGGCAGGCGGAGAAGGACAAGATCGCAGGCGAATCGAAGCTGAAGGAACAGCTTGATCAGGCACGCATCGAACTTGAGCAGGCACAGCGCGGCGGCGATCTCGCCAAGGCGGGCGAGCTGGCCTATGGCCGCATTCCCGAACTCGAACGGCGGCTTGAAGAGGCGCAAGGCGCGGCCGAGGGCGCGATGCTGCGCGAGGAAGTGACAAGCGAGGACATCGCCTCCATCGTCTCCCGCTGGACCGGTATCCCCATCGACAAGATGCTGGAGGGCGAACGCGAAAAGCTGCTCGCCATGGAAACGGAACTGGGCAAGCGCGTGATCGGGCAGGAAGATGCGGTGAAGGCCGTCTCCACCGCCGTCCGCCGCAGCCGCGCGGGCCTGCAGGATCCCAACCGGCCGCTGGGCAGCTTCCTCTTCCTTGGTCCCACCGGCGTTGGCAAGACCGAACTGACCAAGGCGCTGGCCGGCTTCCTGTTCGACGACGACAACGCCATGGTCCGCATCGACATGAGCGAATTCATGGAAAAGCATTCGGTCGCCCGCCTGATCGGCGCGCCTCCGGGCTATATCGGCTATGAGGAAGGCGGCGTTCTGACCGAAGCGGTGCGGCGGCGGCCCTATCAGGTCGTCCTGTTCGACGAGGTGGAAAAGGCCCATAGCGACGTGTTCAACGTGTTGCTGCAGGTGCTCGACGATGGCCGCCTGACCGATGGGCAGGGGCGCACGGTGGATTTCAGCAACACGCTGATCATCTTGACCTCCAACCTTGGCAGCCAATATCTTTCCAACCTGGCCGATGGGCAGAAGGTGGAGGACGTCGAGCCGCAGGTGATGGAGATCGTCCGCGCCCATTTCCGGCCGGAATTCCTCAACCGGCTGGACGAGATCATCCTGTTCCATCGCCTGGGCCAGGAGCATATGGGTCCCATCGTCGATATCCAGGTCGGCCGGGTGCAGAAGCTGCTCAAGGACCGCAAGGTGAAGCTGGAACTGACTGATGGCGCGCGCAACTGGCTCGGCCGTGTCGGCTATGATCCGGTCTATGGCGCAAGGCCGTTGAAGCGCGCGGTGCAGAAATATCTGCAGGACCCCCTCGCCGACATGATCCTGCGCGGCGAGGTTCCCGATGGCGCCACGGTGGCGGTTGATGAAGGCGACGGCGGGTTGCTGCTGAAAACCGTGTGACCCCCTCCTTTCGTCATCCCCGCGCAGGCGGGGATCCATCTCCCTAGGCTGCGTCTGGCGGAAAGGTCGGGAGATGGGTTCCCGCCTTCGCGGGAACGACGCATCAAACCTCACTCGCCCATCGGCCCCGCAAGCAGCATCGGGTCGATGCGGGCCGCGTTCCATTTCATGCCCCAGTGGAGATGCGGCCCGGTGGCCCGGCCGGTGGAACCGATCGCGCCAATCGCCTGCCCCTGCCGCACATGATCCCCGTTCCTCACGTCGATGCGCGAGAGATGGAGGAAGGCGCTGCTCAGCCCCATGCCATGGTCCAGCATCAGCAAATTGCCCTCCAGCGTGAACGGACACGCGCTGGCGAGAATGACGACGCCGTCCGCCGGTGCGACAATGACCTGGCCGGTCGCCCCGGCCACGTCCACGCCGCTATGATAGCTGCCCGGCTCGCCCCGGTAGATGCGCTGCGCGCCGAACCGGCCTGAAATGCGCCCCTCATGCGGCCAGATGAAGCGCTGCCGCCAGCCCTGGCTATCGGTGCGCAGCCGGCGCGCGGCTTCGATCTGCTCCAGTTCGGCCGCGCGCATTTTCAGGAAGGCCTCACTGGGCACGGAAGGACGCAGGGGCGCGTTCACATGCTCGATCCGCCAGGCGCGCGGGGCGACATTCAGCGCCTCGACAACCTGCGTCCCATCCGGAAGATGCGCGGTGAGCGTGGCGTCGGGGCCGGCGTCGCGGTCAAAGGCAATCAGGAATCGGCCGTCGGCCGCGAGCGGCACATCCACGCCGCCAAACTCCAGCCGGACGGCGCCTTCCGGTGCGGTGCCAAGCACCAGCCCGCCCTGCATGACTGCGCCTTCCAGCGCAAAGCTGCGGCGGACTGGGTCAAGGGTAACGCGCGAATCTGGCGAGGGGGTCTCAGGAACAGGCGGCGGTGGCGCAGGCGGAACCGGCGAGGCGGCACAAGCAGCCAAAGCCAGCAACAGGCCGATGCAGGCGGGCCGCTTCGCCCGCGCGTGCATCATTTCTTCAGGTCTTTGATCGCTGCCTGCACGGAAATTTCGGCCGAAGCATAAGGCTCCTGCTTTTCGATGCTCCAGTAGCGCAGATCATCAAGGCGGATCTTCTCGCCCGTCACCGCGCACAGCACATGATCGCCGGCCGACAGCATCCGGAAGCTATAGGCCATATAATGCAGCTTGGCCGGACGGTCGCGGTTCGACATCAACATGGACATACCCTTGTCTATACTCTTCCAGAGCCAGGCGGGATCAGGAGAAAAGATCCTGCTGGCGCGGCGGCGGATCACCCTCCGCCGAAGAAGGGGACGGCCGCGTTCTAACAGGCTTAGATGTAGCAGTTCCGCCCGATTTCTCAAGGCCGTCCGAAACATCGGCGGCGACGTCCCCATCCGCGAATGTCAGTGTGACGCGCCCCGCCGCGCGGGCGGCGGCGGCGCTGGGCACCAGCTTCTCACCATGCATCACCAGCGCATAGCCCTTCCGCAGCGGCCGTTTGGGGTCCAGCGAGAGCGCCAGCCGCCACATGCGGTCAAGCGCCACATTGCAATCGGCGAGGCGGCGGGCAAGCAATTCGGGGCGCAGCCGGACCGCATCCAGCCTGTCCTGCTCGCGCGTGATCCGCTGCCTGAGCAACGAAGGCCGCAGCGCGCCCGACGCATCGGCCAGCTCATGCCGCGCATCGCTCAACCGGTGGGACAGGCCACGACGCAGCCGCTCGGCCAGATCGTCGGTCCGCTGCCGCTGCGGCTGCAGCAGATCTTCGAGCCGGGGCATCAGCCGGACCTGCGCCGTCAGCCGCTCCCGCGCCCGTTCATGATAGCGCCGTGCGCATCGCCCCGCCCGCAGGCCCAGCTCCGTGACGGCGGCCATCAGCTCGGCGCGCACCGGCACGGCAAGCTCGGCCGCCGCCGTTGGCGTTGGCGCGCGGACATCGGCGGCATAATCGCACAGCGTCGTATCCGTCTCATGCCCCACGGCGGAGATAACCGGAATGCGGCATTCCGCCACCGCGCGGATGACCGGTTCCTCATTGAAGGCCCAAAGATCCTCGATCGACCCGCCGCCGCGCGCCACGATCAGCAGGTCGGGCCGGGGCACCGGGCCACCAGGCGCGATGGCGTCGAAACCCCTGATCGCCCGCGCGACCTGCATCGTTGCCCCCTCACCCTGCACCAGCACCGGCCAGAGCAGGACATGGCTGGGGCAGCGGTCGGCAAGCCGGTGGAGGATGTCGCGGATCACCGCCCCCGTGGGCGACGTCACAACGCCGATCACACGCGGCAGATAGGGCAGCGGCTGCTTGCGGCCCACATCGAACAGCCCCTCGGCGGCCAGTTTCTGCTTCAATCGTTCGAGGAGCTGCATCAGCGCGCCTTCGCCCGCCAGCTCCATCCGCTCGATCACGATCTGATATTTGGATCGCCCAGGATAGGTCGTGATCTTGCCGGTCACGACCACCTCGATCCCATCCTCGGGCCGGAAGGCGAGGCGTTGAACCGCCCCCTTCCACATCACGCCATCGACAACCGCATTCTCATCCTTCAGGCACAGATAGACATGCCCCGACGCCGCGCGCTTGAAGCCGGAAATCTCGCCCCGCAGCTTTACATGGCCGAACCGATCCTCCACCGTCCGCTTGAGCAGCGCGGAAAATTCGCTGATGCTCAGCGCGGGCGCGTTGTCCCCGGCCACATCCTCGGCTAACAGCCTGCCGGACGGATCATATGGAAAAGGCGTATCGGGCATGAACATCCTGTTGTTGGGCAGCGGCGGCCGGGAGCATGCGCTGGCGTGGAAGCTGGCGCAATCGCCCAGGCTCAATAAGCTCTACGCCGCGCCCGGCAACCCCGGCATAGCCGAACATTCCGAACTGGTCGAGATTGACGCGACCGATCATGCGGCCGTCATCGCCTTCTGCAAGGACAAGGCTATCGGCCTGGTCGTGATCGGCCCCGAAGCGCCACTGGTGGACGGCCTTGCCGACAGCCTGCGCGATGCGGGCGTGCCGGTATTCGGTCCGTCAAAGCTCGCCGCACAACTGGAAGGGTCGAAGGGCTTCACCAAGGATTTGTGCCACAAGGCCGGCATCCCGACGGCCGGCTATGTGCGCGCGACCAGCATCGCGGACGCGCAGGCGGCGCTTGTCGATTTTGCCCTGCCCGTCGTCATCAAGGCGGACGGGCTTGCCGCGGGCAAGGGCGTCGTCATCGCCATGAGCGAGGCGGAGGCAAAGGAGGCCATCGCCCACATGTTCTCCGGCGGCTTTGGCGAAGCGGGCGCCGAAGTGGTGATCGAGGAGTTTCTGACCGGCGAGGAGGCCAGCTTCTTTGCCCTTACCGACGGCAAGGCGGTGATCCCGTTCGGCTCCGCGCAGGATCACAAGCGCGTGGGCGACGGCGACACCGGCCCCAATACCGGCGGCATGGGTGCCTACAGCCCCGCCCCTGTGCTGACCAAGGCGCTTGAAGAACGGGCGATGGAGGAGATTGTGCGCCCGACGGTCAAGGCCATGGCGGACATGGGCATGCCCTATAATGGCGTGCTATACGCCGGTCTGATGCTGACGCCGCAGGGGCCGAAGCTCATCGAGTATAATGCGCGGTTCGGCGATCCCGAATGCCAGGTGCTGATGATGCGGCTGATCGACGATCTGGTGCCGCTGCTGCTGGCAACGGCGGAGGGGCATCTTGCCGATCATGGCCCGGTGGCGCTGTCGGACCGCACCGCGCTTACCGTCGTCATGGCGGCAAAGGGCTATCCCGGCACGCCGGAAAAGGGCGGCGAGATTGTGGGCATACCGACGGCCGAACGCTATGGCGCGAAGATATTCCATGCCGGGACCGCCGTGAAGGATGGGCAACTTGTGGCCAATGGCGGGCGGGTGTTGAACGTGACGGCGCTGGGCGCCAATGTGACGGAGGCACAGGCGGCGGCCTATGCAGCAGTCGATGCCGTGGAATTTCCGTCGGGGTTCTGCCGCCGCGACATCGGCTGGCGCGAAGTCGCACGGGAGGCGAAGGGGTAATAACGAGGTTCGTTGTGTATGGCTGACAGGGGGTGGTTAGGAGACATAACCCCTCCCCTTCAGGGGAGGGGTTGGGGTGGGCATGTCACCGCCATTTCCCTAACAGGCCCTCCCCCGGCCCCTCCCGCAAGCGGGAGGGGAGTTATGGCAGCATTGATCCACTAGCAGTCATCCAAAGCGCCCGAAATACACTCTCAACATCGAGCAAGGAGCACCATCATGCAGGATTTCATAGCCACTTACGGCCTCTGGCTGCTGATCGCGCTGGCGGTTATTGCTGTCCTGGCCTTTCTGCTGAGGGGAAAGGACGAGAAGAAGGGCATCGACGCACCCTCCGCGCCGACTATCACCACAAAATCCGCCGAACCCGCCCCGCCTCCTGCTGCGCCAGTAGCGGAACCCGCGCCGCCGCCAGTAATTGAGGTGCCAAAGGCTGCCGCACCCTCGGGAGAGCCTGACAACCTGCTGCAGATCAAGGGCATTGGTCCCAAGGTCAACGGCATTCTGAACAGCCTGGGCTTCACCCGTTTCGAGCAGATCGCGGCATGGTCCGATGCCGACCTGGCGGAAATAGACAAGCATCTGGGCAATTTCGCCGGACGTCCCATGCGCGACCAATGGATGGATCAGGCAGCCTATCTCGCCAAGGGCGACATTACCGGCTTCGAGGCGAAATATGGCAAGCTTTGATCCCCTGACACGCTATTTCAGCAGGCCGATCTCCCGCAACCGCTCCATCAGATAGTCGTCGGCGGTTATGGGCCGGGGATAGCGGTCGGGATGCGCGTCGTCGATGCAACCCGGCAGCGTCTCGATCAGGAAATCCGG